>Ga0075421_100012842_pt1 | contig 10417 bp, 10 predicted proteins | sample SoiMetdeltSBSDD5_FD_75292 | JGI IMG/M metagenome (GOLD analysis project Ga0075421, IMG submission 75292) | Bulk soil microbial communities from a Populus tree surrounding site in Tennessee, USA - Soil MetaG P. deltoides SBSDD5 | ecosystem: Environmental > Terrestrial > Soil > Tree plantation... | reverse complement strand
GCATCACGCTTCGCCGCACTCGAGGTGACAAGAACCCCACGGCGGCCGGGAGGATGTTGCACACGCTCCTGACGAGCGGTGATGTGCCGATGCCACTGCGGTTGTTCGTCACGCAGTCGATTGTGCAGGGCACCCACAGCTCACTTCGCGAGTTTGCTGGGGGCCTCGCGTATTTCGGCAAGCCGGCCCGTGAGCGGCTCATCCAGGACCTCTATGCCCGCTGTGCGCAAGCCCCGCGGCGCGCGGCCGATGCGCCACCCGTGCCGCCACCGCCACCGCTGCTGAAGCGTGAGAGTGAGCTCGCCCAGAAGCCTGGCGCCGCACAGCTATCAAGGCGCAAGCGTTTGACGCGAGTGGCGCTGGCAGCAGCCGCGCTTGGGCTCGCCATTGGTGCGGCATGGATCTGGAGGAGTGGACATCCTGGTCAGGATGTCCAGGGCAGCGCGGCGCGCATGCTCTCCGAGGCGACGGCGGTTCTGGTCGATCTCGGGAAGCAGGTTCGCGACACGCTCAGCCCGACCGCGGCGCCGGCCCCATCCTTCGCCGAATCGAGTGCCAACAGTGTGAGCTCGCGGCAGAGAAGACGTGCGTCTTCCGCTTCCGTCGCAGGCAGCTTACCCGAACCCGCGCCACTGCTTAGTCGCCGGGTGTCGATGCCGAAGGCGGGTGGTGCTTTGCAGCTCGCCATGACTGTTCCGAACGCCGTGGCCTCTGCGCCAGCCGCTGTGTACGAACAACCCCGGGAACTTGCGGCGGAGCCGTCTCCTGTGTATTCGAGCGCGGATGCCAGCGTCGATCCACCAGTCCTGTTGTTTCCGCACTTGATTCCGCCTCCCGTTGGTCTCGGGGTTTCCAGCTCAGTCGTGAATCGGATGGTGGTCATCGTGTCAGCCGAGGGCGCCGTTGAACGCGTTCAACTTGTCGAGGGCCCTGCCCGCATGCCCGACATGATGCTGTTGAGTGGTGCCAAAACGTGGAAATTCACACCAGCCTTCAAGGATGGTGAACCCGTGCGGTATCGCACCGTAATCAGTTGGGCGGCGCTGCCATGAATCGTGCGATGTGCCGGTCGTTCCAGACCGAGTTCACGGTTGTTCCAGACTTCCGCACGGTGGATGTGGCGTTTTGCTCGTGGTTTGTTGGTGCATGGTTCTTGCACAAGCGTGGGATCGCGTCAGCGCCACATGGTGTGGGGTTGATTCATGAACGATGTCGGAGTGCTCAATGAAGGTATCTAGCGCAATTCGGGCCGTGGTGCTCACCGGCGTATTCGCAACAGTCGGATGCAATCAGGAGCGTCCCGTATCGCCGTCGGCCCCATCGCTGTTCATTCCGAACCTCGCGGGAGTCTGGAGCGGCCCGATGACGCTGCAGTCGACGAGTGGCGGCGAATGCACCGGCCAGGTCGTCGGCACATTCCTCCCCGGAAACGATCGCGGGACGATCTCGATCACGCAGACTGACGCCGATACGTCGGCGACGCTGACGATGGAGAGCACTGGGTTGGCGTGCCGGTACACGGGGACGTCGTCGCTGACCAGCCTTGCGATGAACGCCGTCTCGTGCGATCGCACAGGGCTGATCGTGGCGTGTCTGAGCGGACAGAACCGTGAGTTGAGGCTGGTTGGGTCGAGCATCGCCGGAACGTGGGTCGGCGATCAGGTCACCGGGCAGATCTCGAGCACCTATAACGTGTTTACAACGGGCACCACTCCGGTGGGCGTGGGCTCGTTGATTGCGACACACAGCTTCTCTGCAACGCGTCGCTAGGCGAACTCGAGCCAGAGTGATAGGAGTCACGTTCATGAATGCGATGAGATCGTTTGGGTTGATGCCATGCGTCGTCGTGCTCAGCGCCACGGTGGCGTTCGGCCAGGCGCGAGATGACGCGCGGTTTCAGCACGGGTACATGACGGCAGTGGCTGGTACATCGTTCGGCGACCAGCAGACGCCGCTCTTTGGTGCCGAGGTCGGCGAAAACCTCAACCGCCACGTTCAGGCGTACGCGAACTTCACCTACTTCGACGATCTGATCACTGATAGCGCCCAGAGCTATCTCAGCGATCTGTCAGCGACTCTGACCCGCCTCACCGCCACGTCGTGGAACTTGATTGGCTACGACCGCGGCCTCGCGTTCAGTGGGGGCGCCAAATACGTCATGGCGAGTGGATCGGCGGTACGGCCCTACGTCGGAGCCGGCCCCGGGATGATCAACATCCGTCGGACCATCTATGAGACGGATCTGGGTGAGATCAGCAACGAGGTGCTCGCGGTATTTGGCGCGCCGGATGGTGTGATCAACCCGGAGAAGGAAGGAAGCTTCAAGCCGATGGTCGAATTCATGGCTGGTGCAGGCTTTGCGGCCGGCCGCACGTATGTGGACGTCGGTTATCGCTTCAACAAGATCTACAAGACCGCCGAACCGCTTTCGTTCTCGCAGTTCAAGGTTGGCGTCGGAATGCGATTCTAACCGCTCGAGCCCGCCCGGCCTGATTCGAAGGCCGCCATTATCCGCTGGGGCGCGAGGCGCACGGCTCCGCGCCTCACGCCCTCAGCGGATATCGCTTTTCCCTCGTTCCCGTTTGAACTAAGGTCAGTTGGAGTGCGGCATCACCGATGCGGCCGGCGATGCAATTACGTACTTACTTATACGTTGAGCCTGCGATGATTTGCCATCGGCCGTCCTGCTTGAGCCATACACGCATGAACTTGAGCGTGCCACTGAATTGCGGACCCTCGTACTGTCCTTCGCAGGTGAGCACCACGACCGGTCCGCGTTCGACAAACGTCAGGTATCGCATCTCGACTTTCGTAAACTTCTGTCCCTTGCCTGACCCTGGCCGGTGCGCCTCAACGACCTTCGTCTTGAGTTGCTGCCCATCCAACACAGCCTCTTCGGCCAGGCATTCCTCGAAAAAGCTCGGATCAGGAGTAAGCTCCGCTTGGCGGAGGCGCTCCTCCAGGTGCATTATCTCTTCGCGCGTGCTCATCGATGTCACCTCATGTCGACGCGCGCGTGAGTGTGCATCCGTTGTGCCACTGTGCACGGTTCAGGAGACCTTATGCGACGACTGCTCTGGGTTGCTCTGATCAGCCTCGTCTTCGCGGCCCCGCTGTCTGCGGCGTCGGTCGACGGCCTCGCTATTCACTCGTCGTCCACCGGAAGCGGGAACGCGACCGTAATCTTCATCCATGGCTGGACCTGCGACTCCTCGTCGTGGTCTGCGCAAGTGCCGGTCTTCGCGAAGCACTACCGCGTGATCACACTCGACCTGCCCGGACATGGAAAGAGCGCCTCTCCGAAGGATGGCAAGTTGTCGATGGATCTGTTCGCGCGCGCCGTGGAGGCCGTGCGGGCCGAAGCGAAGGCCGACAGTGTGGTGCTCGTCGGCCACAGCATGGGAGCACCAGTTATCCGTCAGTACGCACGACTGTATCCGCAGCATGTGGCTGGTCTCGTGGCGGTTGATGGTCCTCTCGATCTTCGCGGGTTCCCACCGCCAGACTTCAAGCAGCCACCGCCGATGGTCGGAGCTGAAGGCCTGAAGGCGCGCGAGAAGATGATTCGCGGCATGTTCATCCCGGAGACGGCCCCGGCGCTTCAAGAGCACATTCTCAAGATGATGCTCGGGACCTCGGAAGCCACGGCCAACGGTGCCATGGCGGCCGTCTTCGATCCGTCGCTGTCGAAGACGGACGTCATCAAGGCTCCGGCGCTGGCCGTTTACGCCGGTACTGGGAAGCCACCCGATCCGAAGACCGCGAAAGAGGTGCTGCCGAACTACGAGGGGACGCAAGTGCCCGGCACGGGTCACTTCCTCATGATGGAAAAGCCGGACGATTTCAATCGGCTGCTGACGGGGTTCCTGAACAAAATCAAGTTCTGATCGCACAGAGGGTCCACGCATGTCTCGCCAAACGCGGCTGAACCTCCTCGTGTTGCTGGCGGTAGTCGCGCTGAGTCCGCTCAGTCCCGAAGCGCAGTCACCGGTCCAATCGTGTGATTCGACTCCGAAGCCGGCATGGTGCAGCGCCGTCTCGGGAGATCGGGCCGAGGGTTGGCTGCAGCAGCACCGCTCGGAGGTGATGGCGCGCAACGGGATGGTGACGAGCAGCCAGCCACTTGCCGTCCAGGCCGGTCTCGACGTGCTCAAGCGCGGGGGCAATGCGATCGATGCGGCCGTGACGACGGCCGCGTTGTTGAGTGTCGTGGAGCCGATGAACGTGGGCCCGGGTGGTGATCTGTTCGCGATTATCTACATCGCTTCGGAAAACAAGCTCTACGCGCTCGATGCCAGCGGCAAAGCGCCGAGCGGGCAGACACTCGCGCACATGAACGCGGCCGGCTACAAGTGGGACCCGGCAAACTGGGGGCCTGGATCAGGCATGCCGGCCCGAGGCGTCCTCACCGTCACGGTGCCTGGCTCGGTCTGGGGCTGGGAAGAAGTGTTGCGGCGATTTGGGACGATGACGTTCAAGGAAACGCTGCAGCCCGCCATCGACTACGCGGAGCAGGGCTTTCCCATTTCCGAGCGTATCGCCTCTGATTGGGCCCTGCCGCGGGCGTTGTCGCCGAGTCCGGCCGATCCACGTGGCTGCTGCGCGGCGATCGATCCGGATTCGGTCGCCACGTGGTACGTTGGCGGCCGACCACCCAAAGCCGGTCAGATCCATCGCAATCCGAGTCTCGCGAAACTGTTTCGCATCCTTCAACAGCGCGGTCGTGCCGGATTCTACGAGGGCGAAGTCGCGTCGGCGATCGTGGCCAAGTCGAAAGCTGCGGGCGGCACGATGACGATGGACGATCTCGCTGGCTACTCTGGTGAGTGGGTGACCGTCGCCAAGACGAACTATCACGGCTACGACGTGTCGACGCTGCCGCCACCGGCGCAAACATGGTCGACCGCTGAGATGCTCAACATCCTCGAAAGCTGTGTCCCGGTGTGGGCGCCGGGGCAGACGCTCGCGACGCTGGGACCTGCGAATCCGAAATACTGGCACCTCGTTGTCGAAGCCAAGAAGCTCGCGTATCGCGACGTCTACATCTACAACGGCGATCCGAAATTCTCCTCGGTTCCGCTCGAGCGACTCCTGTCAAAACCATATGCGACGTCGCTCTGCCGCCAGGTCAATCCCGATCGCGCATCGCGCACCGGACCCGTGAGTCGTGCCGACAGCACCGGTGACACGATCGTCCTCTCGGCTGCGGATCGCTCTGGAAACATGGTCGCGTGGGTGAACAGCCTGTATTCGAGTTTTGGATCGGGCCTGACCGTGCCAGGCTATGGGATCACGCTGCACAATCGTGGCGCGCTGTTCACGCTGGACGCGAAGAGCCCCAATGTCATTGCCCCGGGCAAGCGCCCGTTCAACACGCTCTCCGCCGGCTTCGTGATGCGGGACAATCGTCCGCTCATGACGGTCACGCTGATGGGTGGCGACATGCAGGCGCAAGGGATCGCCCAGGTGCTGGTGAACGTGCTCGATCTCGGGGCCAATCTCCAGGCAGCGACCGACATGGCTCGTTTCCGCCATTCGCAGGTGTCGAACGTGCTCAGCCTCGAGTCTCCGCTCTTCACGCTCGTCGGCGGACGACTCAAGGCGATGGGGCATGACGTGCGATCGGCCGACGGCAGTGCCATGGGGGGCTACCAGGCCATCATGTTTACTCCCGATCCAACTGCAGCCGGTTCGTCGACCCGCGCGATCGACGGCTACTATCGCGCCGGATCCGACCATCGGAAGGACGGTCAGGCGGCCGGATTCTGATGACGGGGGAGTGGCCGGACATTCCGCTTGCGGCGTGGCGCGATACGTTCGCGACGCTGCACCTCTGGACGCAGATTGTCGGGAAGATCCGTCTCGCGCGGTCGGCGTGGCTCAATCACTCCTGGCACACGACGCTGTATGTCACGTCGCGCGGATTGACGACGTCACCGATCCCCTACGAAGGGCGGACATTCGAGCTGGAGTTCGATTTCACGGCACATCGGCTCGACATTCGCTCGAGTGATGGCCGACATGACGAGGTTCCGCTTCGACCTCAGACGGTGGCGACGTTCTACAACCTCGTGATGGAGGCACTCCGACGGCTCGACCTGGATGTCAGGATCACGCGGAAGCCGTCGGAACTGGTCGATCCAATTCCTTTTGCGGAAGACGAGGTGCATCGAGCGTACGACGCAGAGTACGCGCACCGCTTCTGGCTCGCACTCGTCCAGGTCGATCGCGTCTTCAAAGTCTTTCGAGGGCGTTTCATCGGCAAGGCCAGCCCCGTGCATTATTTCTGGGGCGCCGGCGATCTTGCCGTCACGCGCTTCTCTGGCCGCCGCGCGCCGCAGCATCCGGGTGGTATCCCCAACCTGCCGGACTGGGTCACTCGCGAGGCGTATTCACACGAGGTCAGCAGTTGCGGTTTCTGGCCGGGAGGCGGCGCCATCGATTACCCGGCATTCTATTCGTACGGGTATCCGGAGCCGGGCGGATTCGCCGATGCGCCAGCAACGCCCGATGGGGCGTTCTACAGTCAGGACTACCACGAGTTCATCCTGCCGTACGATCGCGTCGCACGTGCGGCATCTCCGGACGAGACGCTTCTCGAGTTTCTCCAGTCAACCTACGAGGCCGCGGCCACATTGGGTAGCTGGGATCGGTCTGCACTCGAAGTCAAGACATGACGACCTTCGCCAAACTCAATTTGAAGGATCAGAGAGAGATCGTGGTCGTGAATGCTCCCGCGAGCTTCGAGCCGGAGATCGCGTCGCTTCAGGGCGTGACGGTGCGCCGCGCGCTATCAGAGGCCGGGCAGGTTGATTTCTCTCTGGCCTTCTTTACGAAGCAGAAGGAGGTCGACTCGTGGGCGAAAGCGATCGGGCGCAAGGCGGCCGGCGATGCGATCGTCTGGCTGGCTTACCCGAAAAAGAGCTCGAACAAATACACCTGCGAGTTCAACCGCGACTCCGGATGGCCGTCGATGGGAGCGGCCGGCTTCGAGCCGGTACGCATGGTGGCGATCGATGAGGACTGGTCGGCGCTGCGGTTTCGTCGAGCGGAGTTCATCAAGACGATGACACGCCCCATGGAGTACCGCTACTCGGACCAAGGCAAAACCACGAAGGCCACGAAGAATACGAAGACCACGAAGAAGAGCTCCAAATAGGCTCAACGTTCTTCGTGACCTTCGTCTACCTTCGTGTCCTTCGCGGTTAAAACGTGACCGCCGCCGCGTCTTCCAGCACGACGCTGCGATAGACGGGCAGGAACCATCCCTGCCGCGTCGACTCATCGAGACTGCGTTCGACGCGCCGCACGTAGTCCTTCTTGTCTTTGTAGAGTTTCTTCAGCTCCGCCTGCGAGAACGCCATCTCGTACCCGGCCAGGCCGCACAGTTGGTTCTGCGCGGCTTCACCGCGCACGGCGACGAATGGATGTGCGTTCGGAATCGGCGGCACCGCGCCCTCATTGCGGACGCCGTATTTCTTCACCGGGACGTCCACGTAGACATTCCTGATGCCCCCGCGTGCGTTGCCGTGTTCGTCGAGGGCCATGAGCGACCCATCGTTGGTCACATTGCGATCGACGAGGATGCGATCGGCCTTCGGCGGGACCGTGCCCTTGTCGACCCATTGCCAGAGATGATTGAGCGCCACGGACATGTATGCGGCGAGCCGAAATCGGCTGATGGGAAGCTTGCACGGGTTGGGATAGTAGGCTGCGGCATCACGCGAGTCGATGTGCGCCATGCCCGGGAACTCGTACACACGGAACTGATCCCCCGGCTCATCTCCATCCTGGCGCGCAGTCGCCGTCCCGCTCATCACCTCCGTCATCGTCGGCACCTGAATCATCGGCACGTCGATTTGTCGAATCATCGCCCCGGTGCTCGTCGGCAGGAAGCCGTCGTAGATCGGTTTCATGTCGGGGAGTCGCAGGACCATGTGGGCGGGCAGGTAATTGATGAGCGCGGCGGCCGACGCCGAGGTTCCCGCGAGGATCATTGTTCGTACGGGCAGGGGGGCGAGCGGGTTTCCCTGCTGCTTCGATTTCATCAGCGCGCCGACTTGCGCCAGGATCTCGGGTGCCTGTCCCTGTCCGACGCGAAGCGACTTGTAGCGCTCGGGGTTGAACTCCGCGAACGGAACGCTGGTAGACGTCAGGATATCCAGGCCGATGTGGCCGGCGGTCATCGAGTAGGCGTGCGTGAAGTGGAACATCCACGCGTTGCCGCTCGGGTGCATCGACTCGGCAAGCACGAGCCCGCTGAACTTCGCGGCGTCGGCCGGTCTGCGTACTACGATGCGCGTCGTGTAGGGCTGGCCATTGGCCGTTCCCGAGACGAAGTACTCGTGCGCCTCGTACTTGAAGTGGGTCATGTCGTCGCCCGGCTTCAGTTGCATCAACGATTCGAAGATCGGACCTGGGCCCGTGACCTCCGCGGAGATCGTTGGAAGCGTGACAGCCACTGGAGCGGTCGGCAAATTGAGCTCAGGCCCTGCACCGCCACCGCGGCGACCCTGACCACCCTGACCGGCCTGGCCGCCACGACCCTCGCGAGTGGGAATGGCAGTTTGCGCGACAAGCGTTGAAAGACTCGTTACTGCGAGCACGAGAGCGGCACTGAACCGATGCATGCCTCCACCCTTTACCTGATACCTGATACCTGATACCTGAGTACTTGACCCTTTGTACCTCGGACCTTTGCCCTTACTTTTGACCTTTGCCTTTTGACCTTTGACCCTGTTTGTACTGCTCCCAAGCCTCCAGCCTTCTCTTGATCTCTTTCTCAAAGCCCCTGTCGGTGGGCCGATAGTACGTCTTGTCAGCGAGCGACGGCGGCAGGCACTCCATCCCGGTCACGGCATCCGGATCATCGTGCGCGTACTCGTAACCCTTGCCGTACTCGAGTTGTTTCATGAGCCTGGTCGGCGCGTTCCGCAGATGCAAAGGTACGGGCTCGGCGGCTTCCGTGTGGGCATCGGCCGCCGCCGCATTGTACGCGGTGTAGACGGCGTTGCTCTTGGGAGCGGTGGCAAGGTAGATCGCCGCCTGGGCCAATGCGGTGTTGCCTTCGGGCATGCCGATGAAATGCGCGGCGTCCTTTGCAGCCACGGCGACCGTCAGCGCTTGAGGGTCGGCATTGCCGACGTCTTCGGACGCGAAACGGATTAGTCGACGAGCGATGTAGAGGGGATCTTCTCCCGCTTCGAGCATGCGGGCGACCCAGTAGACGGCGGCATCCGGATCGCTGTTGCGCATCGACTTATGGAGCGCCGAGATGAGGTTGTAGTGCTCTTCACCGCCCTTGTCGTAGAGCAATGCCCGGCGCTGAATGGATTGCTCGAGCTGAGGCAGGCCGAGTTGTCGAACGCAGGTGTCCGGATCCATTGGCGCGGACGCGGCAGCGAACTCGAGCAGGTTCAGCGCGGATCGCGCATCTCCGTTGGCGAACCGCGCGATGGCTGCAATCGCCTCGTCGGAGACATTGATGTCGGCCGAGCCGAGCCCGCGCGTGGGATCGGCGAGCGCGCGGCGGAGTATCCGCTCGACGGCGTCTGCAGTTAACTGCTGGAGCACGAACACTTTCGATCGCGAGAGCAACGCGGCGTTGACCTCGAACGACGGGTTCTCCGTGGTCGCGCCGATCAACACGATGTCGCCCGCTTCGACGCGCGGAAGGAACGCATCCTGCTGGGCCTTGTTGAACCGATGAATCTCGTCGACAAAGACGATGGTGCGACGACCGGCGCGGCGTCGCCGATCCTGCGCCGCGGCCATGACTTCCTTGATCTCCTTGATGCCCGACAGCACCGCGCTGAACGGAACGAAATGCGCCTCGGTCAACTCCGCGATGATGCGGGCGAGCGTGGTCTTGCCGGTGCCAGGTGGTCCCCACAGGATGATGGACTGAAGCAGGTCGCGTTCGATCGCTTCGCGCAGCGGCTTTCCAGGGCCAAGGATTTCGTCCTGGCCGACGATCTCGTCCAGCGTTCGCGGACGGATGCGCTCGGCCAGCGGCGTCCCCGCTGCCGCGTCGGTCGAGCGCAACTCACGCGTCGCCCGCTCGTCGTCTTCGTCTGCGAATAATGAACCTGACATGCTACAACCCGCGCTGCCGTCTGGCAGCGTAAACGAGGATGGCACCCGCAGCGGCAACGTTCAAGGACTCCACGCGAGCGGCCATCGGAATGGAGGCGAGCCGGTCGCACCGCCCGGCGACCTGGTCCGGAACGCCGGCGCCCTCGCCGCCGACGATCAACGCCACTCGACCGCGCCAGTCAATCGTGTCTGGATCCTCGCCGCCACGCGGTACTGCCGCGACAGTACGAATCCCACCGCTTCGCAGGCACGTCATGACGGCCGCGTTCGTCATTCCGCCGACCACGGGCAGCCGCAGCGCACTGCCCATGCTTCCACGAAT
>Ga0075421_100012840_pt1 | contig 10418 bp, 10 predicted proteins | sample SoiMetdeltSBSDD5_FD_75292 | JGI IMG/M metagenome (GOLD analysis project Ga0075421, IMG submission 75292) | Bulk soil microbial communities from a Populus tree surrounding site in Tennessee, USA - Soil MetaG P. deltoides SBSDD5 | ecosystem: Environmental > Terrestrial > Soil > Tree plantation... | reverse complement strand
AGCTGCGTGTTGCTCAAAGTTTGCCCTACGGTGCAGGCGCTGGGGTGGCCCTAAACCGAACGAAGTCAATAGCGCGAGATGGGACTCTGGAACGCGATCAAGCGACGGGCTTACAAAGCTTCGATTGTGGCGGCAATTGATGCCAAGTACGGAATAAATATCAGAGCGGAAGCCAGGTTTCTGTCCTCGCCTGCCTTCGAGGAAATGCTGGACACATTATACGACATGGTTCCACCCCACGCCGGACCAAGAGCAAAAATTGTAGGCATGCAGGTTCTTGAAGAAATGCTTGCTGCACGTAGCATTGCCCTTACGGAGTTAGGGAAGTCGGCGAAGCTGCGCCGAAAACATAATGGAAAATAAGTAAGCCTTACTGAGGCTTGGTGACGGCAGCGGACCGGTAGTTGGCCGCATTATGCGCCACCCGCAAGCACCGAAAGACAAGCCGTGGCCCTACAGGAGTCCCCCGACCCCTCTCATGAAGGTTCGGCCGTGGTCGCCTTGTCCGTGGGCGTGTGGGCGTCCTGGACTCCCCGGTTGGGCTTTGGTCCATCTAGACCAAATGTGAACCCAGGTATTGATTATCTAGTTAGAGGGTGGAGGTAAGCAGTCGGAACGCGACAATGCCAGCGCTCGCCTTTTTGGCCGTGGCAGGTTTGGCACTTATTGCACTGCCGTTCGTTGCGAATGCAACGCTGGAACCCGGTTCGCCTCCGATAGTCACCAGCCAACGCTCCGGTCTGCCAGAGGTCCGGCGTCCCGATGTGGCGCAAACGTTTAGCGCCGCGCCCGCACCCGCGCCCGATATGACCTCGCAAGCTGTACTTGCTGCTCAGCCCAAATCAGCGCCTGACGCTCCGGCGAAAATAGGGCCTGCGGCACGGGAGGCGCGGGCCGAAGCACTACCCAAAAATAAGCGAGCCGAAGCACCATTCAAAAATGATCGCGTCTCGCAAACCCTTAACTACCAAGTGACCCCTTTGTTAGACAGATTTTCTATTAAGGATTATTAGGGCCGGACTCGACTCTTTTGCTTCTGCCGTCGATAGGCGAATCGACGCGCCGTACAAGTCCGGGCCATCAAAGGTGTGGCTGAAAATCAAGATCCGCCTGGTACACCTTGTTCGAAACAAGGATTAGCCTTCGCGCGTTGATTTCAACATTGAACAGGCTTTGCCGCGCTGCTTTCTTATTAAGCCCGCCAATCATCAAGCCCTCCGATTCGGCTAAAGTGGCTGTGTAGGGTAACTCCGCACAGCTGGGTCGCACGATGATTTCGCTGAATGATGCACAGCTAAAAACCGTGATGACGGTTGCCGTAGGCGCACAGCAGCCAGTTGTTTTGACTGGTAGTCCTACGCCACCGACTCGCGCCGCTCAATACGACTACTGCTGGCCGCGAAATTAACCACGGCTACAACTCGGCGTTCCTAGCACCTCCAGGAAGCCCTATGTCTCTCGCAAACTTGGTAGTGGAACGCGGAGTCGTGCCATGCCTCAAACCGAAGAAATTGCTTGGCGACATGTTTGGCTCAAGAGCGTGATCGGCAGGCTTGTCCCAACGAAAATTCGTCGCCCTACGCCAAGACGGATGTCCTTGTCGCAGCGTCTGGAAAAACTTCACCGTATGGGAGCGACCAAGGCAAAGTAAACGATCAACACAACCAACTTAGCAATGGCGGCGGCTTTCTAGTTTCCGCGCCTACGGCACGGTAATGGACCCAAGGTCCCACTTCAAAACCTGCGGGAACGGGTTGAGCATTGCCCGCGTCATGGGCCGCTAAGTTCTGACCGTGATGTGTTTACAGGAGGTGAGAATGCGCTTCTTTCTCACGATTGCTGCTGTTCTTGGATTGCTCGGCGCAGAGCTAGAGCCAGCATTTGCCCAGTTCTACGGCCCAGGGCCGTGGTGCGCGGTCGTCAACACAGGTATGGGTAATATGCATTGGAACTGTCAGTATTGGTCAGTACAACAATGCGCCCCGAACGTGCTCGCCGGTAATCGCGGGTTTTGCAATCCGAACCCGAGCTTTGTCCCGTATAATTTCACGGCCAATCAACATTACCGCAAGCGTCACGCTCGGTCGCAGTAGACCTTATCCGCTACTAGGGCCGTCTTGGAGATCGGCATGTTGCGACGACTAATTATTGCGATTGCGGCCGCTTCCGCACTCGGCACGTTTTGTCCAACAGACGCCTCGGCGCGTCGGACCCGTGCCGCCGTATCCGACAGCCTCCCAAACTGGGATCTAACCGCAAGCTGCCGCGCCGCAGCCTCGGCTGGGTATAGCCAAACGCCCAGTGATAGATCGCAAAGCTGTCTCGCGAGCGAAGAGCGCACACGCGAGGAACTAAATAAATACTGGTCGGCGTACCCGGCAGAAGATCGCATTGGTTGCGTGAAGTCGCTGACTTTCTCGCCCACGTACACCGAGCTTCTGACCTGCCTTGAGATGAGACGCGACGTTAGGAAATTGCGTGAGGCAAAGCCCGGCGACACCGACCCTCGGGAGATAAAGGACATCGCCCGCTGATCCACAGTCCGTCGAGCTTGCCGATCAGATCACCGAAAATGATTGCGCCGTCGCGGGGCATTTGGCGAGGTTTCCGTCGATTTGAAACGCCGGACCGGGCCCGCGATGATAGTTCATTGGCCGATCTTAATCGTTCATTGGCTGACAGGCCGTTGGCCGACTTCTGAAGGATCGCACGCGGCGCCGCACTCAACCGAGCTCACAAATTACCATAGCAAACAAAACGTATTTTTTTGCGGCAGTCCCGAATGAAGCGATAACGTTTTAGACCAGTCAACTTCGCTTCTCGCGCTTGACGACGGCAGTTCTCCATTCGACATGCTTCCGGAACTGCTTGCAGCGCCTCCGCGAAAGTGGGGCACGCTATTAGTCCTGCAACAATCAATAGAGATCTCCAACGCTTCATTATGACCTCCATTAATCATCGCTAGGATAGCGATTTTCCAAACCGGAGTCTGACGAGGCCGCTGGCCGACTGCTATTGCCGCGCTTTCCGCTCACGGCCTGTCACATAACCTCGGATGCTGTGACGAAACTCCGGATTGAGCCGGTCGTGATCGACAATGTCGTATCCGTGGGTGCTTCCGGGCCGCGCCTTGAGAAAAGGCGATGTATATAAATGCGTGATGCCCAGTTCCTTGAGATAGGGCACGAGCGCGGCTGCGTCGTCGAAGCCAAAATCCTTGGTGAGCTGCAGGCGGTAGGTCGCAAGCGGAATATCCGCGGCCATCAGGCGTCCCCGATGGCTGCGTAGACCGACCACGGTGGCAATTCGCGCGCAGGCTCGCCGCCCCAGATCGGCTCGCCCCAGTTTATCTCCTCGCGTCGCAGCGCAACGTCCGCGAGGTTGGCCAGCAGTTTAGATTTCGACCCGGCCTGCCAGCGGCCGCTCAGAACCCCGTCATCGAAGCTGACCTCGCTGTCCCGAATTGTCGCGAGCAGCGGCACGAATCGCGCGCTTGCGGACCTCAAGCAGCGAACGCGTCAGCTTGAGCCGGCGCGCGTGCTCCGGTCGTGCGGTCGCTTCCCAATCAAGAACGGCGCTGGCGCGCGTGCCCGGCGAAATCGGATCGGGAATTTCGTTGCAATGGTGCGCATAGGCTTCGGCAAACTCTCGCTTGCGTCCGGTGCGCACGGCCTCCGCCAATTCTCCCTTGAAATCGGAGAAAAACGGGAATGGTTCGGTGGCGCCCCATCCTTCGCCCATGAACAGAAGCGGTGGAGACGGCTGCAGCAGCAGAACGGATAGTGCCGCGGCAAGCGCATCGGGCCTGGCGAGCACGGTCAGCCGCTCGCCCAGGGGCCGATTGCCGATCTGGTCATGGTTCTGCAGGAAATTGACGAAGGCCGTCGGCGGCAAATGCCGGCTTGGCTCGCCGCGCGGACGTCCGCCGCGGTGGCGCGATGGCTCTCCCTGGTAGGCAAAGCCCTGTGACAGGCTGCGCACGATGAGGCGCGTATGGCCGTAATCCCGATAGTAGCTTTGGCCTTCGCCGGTCAGAAGCACATGCCAGGCGTGGTGATAGTCGTCGTTCCATTGCGCGCGATAGCGGCCGGCGGGCGGCTCTTGGTCCGGCGCGAGCAGGCTTGCGCTGTTGTTGTCATTTTCTAGGACGAGGTGAATGTGCCGACCGCTTGCCTGCGCGAATTTTCCGACCGCGCGGCTCAGCTCGATGAGGATATCGGGTTCATCGCGAGTGACGATTGCGTGCACGGCATCGAGACGCAGGCCGTCGAAACGATACTCGCGCACCCAATGCAGGGCGTTCTCGATTGTGAAGCCGCGAACCTCCGGCACGCGATAGTCGACGGCGCCGCCCCAAGGCGTCTGTGCATCGCTGAAAAATTGCGGCGCGATGCGGCCAAGGTAGTTCCCCTCCGGCCCGAAGTGATTGTAGACGACATCGAGAAACACCATCAGGCCGCGCGCGTGCGCGGCATCGATCAGCGCCTTGAGGTCCTCGGGCCGGCCGTAACGGGAGTCTGGTGCAAATAGCAGGACGCCGTCGTAGCCCCAGTTCCAGCGGCCCGGAAAATCCGATACCGGCATCAATTCGACTGCGGTGACGCCGGTCGCGGCCAGGTGATCAAGCCGCTCCATCATCGCGCGGAACGTGCCTTTGCGCGTGAACGTGCCGACATGAGCCTCGAGAAACACCGCGTCCGACCAAGGTCGGCCGTTCCAGTTCGGGCACTGCCAATGATAGGCATGATCGATCACCTCGCTCGGCCCGTGCACGTCCTCGGGCTGGAAATGCGAGGCGGGATCGGCAATTTCGATGTCGTCGTCTATTCTGAAGCGGTAGCACGTGCCGGTTCCTGCTTGCGGGACCTCGAGCACGAACCACTCGCCGTCTTTTCGCATCGGTATCCTGCGTTCGAGGAGGAGATCGACCTCCCGCGCAGCCGGCGCCCACAGGCGGAACGTGACGCCGCGATCGGAGAGCAGGGGACCGAACTGCGTGGCACTCAAGCCTCCGCCGAGCACGGCTATGTCCTCCTAAGCGAGATGGCCCGCGCTGAAAGCTCGGGTCGGTATGGCTGAATCAATAATCAAATCAACCTTTTTGTCAGCGCGGCAAGCCAAGTTAGCACGGGAAAAGGAGTAAAGACGTAGCAGAACAGCGGCGACCAAGATTACGGCCACATAGCTTATCAGCCTGCGCAAAATGCGTTGTGCTAGCGGAGGGTAAGGTGGTTCGTTATTGGCTGGCCAAGCAAATGTCTCTTCCCATTTTTCTTGCGGAATATTCACCGGCCTAATTCTTTCAAACGGCACCCACGCGCGGTAAGCCGCAATGCCACGTTCCCGCGCAATAGTGTTTCTCAGTTCGCGCCTGCTAGCCGGTCTCCTCCAAGCCCTGGTCGCTTCCTCTCCCTGGCGACCAGGGCGCCGTTTATATCGCCGACATTCCACCGCAGCGCGTTTCGTTCCCATCTCGACCGTGAGCTTCAGTGTACCGATTTGTCGGGCCGAAACGGATCGTAGGGATAGCCGGCGTACACGAGTCTGGCGTCGCCGCCGTCTGTTCTTCCACCTTCTCGACCGCTTTAACAATCACGCTAAGAGACTCGCCGGCTTAGAGCTGGTACTTAACCTCGATAAGCCATAGGTTTGCCACGATGACGCACGTTCGTCTCGCTCCATCGGGGTCTCGCCTTCTTCAAAGGTAGGCAGCCTGAATGTCGACCGTTGACCGCGAGCCTAAGTCATCCAAATGGTGATCTATCCATGCTTGCGCTCGCTCCCGCCCCAGTGCGCGTAGTTGACTGAGGAACCCGAGGTCAGCGTTGAGTTTGCTCGCGGTTCCAAACCCACGCATAACGTCGTCAGCGCAAACGGAATGGATGAGCACGCGCTTTGCGTCAACTTGGCTCAGTTTCTCGTCGTCGATTAGTTTTGTCACGAAAGCGACGGCTCGCATCTCTCGCATTAGCGTGGAATTGAAGCTGATCTCATTGATCCGATTCATGATGTCGTAGGCGCTCGTCGGTTTGTCCGGTCGCTCGATCGGATTGACGTGCACAATGAGAATGTCGCGTGATTGGCACGAATAGATCAGCGGGAACAACGCCGGATTTCCCATATAGCCTCCGTCCCAGTAGTGCTCGCCGTCGATCTCGACGGCTTGATAAAGGAGCGGCACACAGGCCGACGCGAGCACACAATCTGCGGTAATCTCCTTGTCGGTGAAGACCTTGATCTTTCCCGTGCGCACGTTGGTTGCGGACAAGAACAGCTTGACTGCCGAACCTTGCCTCAGCCGCTCGAAATCGACGGCTTGCCCGATGAGCCGGCGCAGCGGGTTGTAATTGAATGGATTAAGCTGATAGGGCGACAGGAACCGCGACATCATCTCGAACAAGTGCAGCGCCCCAAACGGGACGCTGACTCGCGCGACGCCGCGCCAGAATTCCTCTAGCGCCTCGCGTGCGCCCTCTGGCCCGCCGTTAGTCAGCCCATGGGCCATCACTACCGCGTTCATGGCACCGGCGCTCGTTGCGCTCACTCCCTCCATCTCGATACGCGGCTCTTCAAGGAGCCGGTCGAGCACGCCCCAAGTAAAGGCGCCATGGGCGCTGCCACCCTGGAGGGCCAGATTGATGCACTTCACCTCCGAGACCGCTGGTCCGAACTTCCAGGAGAACGGCTCTGGAGGAGTTTTCGCTGGATGCGAATCTATCGCCTCTCTCACATGTCTTCCCACTTTCCTCCACGTCGCATGGCGGCCATAAAGTTGTCGGCCACTCCTCATGGGTTGCGGATCTGAAGTGGAACATTTGACGTCAGCGTCACTACGCCCAATCCCGCCAATGCAATCTGGACTTGAGCATTTCATGACACTTTCCTCTTCCGGTGTCCTGTAGCCGGCGCAGGCTTGCTCATCCGCATCAGGCGGACCGCATTGAGCGGCAACAGCAGCAGATTCAGGCCGAGGACTGGCGGCAGCCAATCCAAAAGCACCAATCCGGATGCGACGTAGCCGATGAGAGTTGCTGTTGTCGGCATGAGGCGAAACCTCCCAGGGCACCGCTCGGCGCCGGCCGAGCCCTTGTCCGATACGGCCCCGGACGGTCGACAGTTTGTTCCTTGCGTGGCCGCGAGTCCTGAAGCCGATCCGAAAAATCTGCGAAATTTCTCCGAAAACCGGTTAATATCGGATGCGCAATGATCTATGCGTTGGGTCCATTTCGCCTACACACGCATGACGCCATGCTGTTTCGTGGCACCGAGCCCGTGGCGCTCGGACGGCGTGCGGTCACCCTTTTATGTGCCCTGGTCGAACGGCCCGGCGCATTGGTGTCGAAGGATGTGCTGATCGAGGCCGCATGGCCCGGCCAGGCGGTCGAGGACAGCAATCTGACCGTGCAGATCGCGGCGCTGCGTCGGGTGCTGGGCGAGGCGACGCCCGGCGGGGACCGTTGGATCGAGACCCTGCCCCGCCACGGCTATCGCTTCATTGGGCCGGTAGTCGCGAAAGAGACGCCGTCACCGCCGGTCTTCGCGAGCGCGGAAAATCCCGTCACAGAGGTACCCTCGCCGGTCGTCGCCCCGCGGGAAGCGGCGCCGATCGAGCATGTGGAAGCCGAACGGCGCCAGATCACCGCGCTCTTTTGCGAATTGGTCGACATGGCGGCGGGAACCCATGGCATGGATCTCGAAGACTGGCACGAGTTGGTCGGCGGGTTTCAGCACTGCGTCGCACAGACGGCCGGTCGCCATAAAGGGTTCATCGCCCGGCATCTCGGGAATAACGTACTCGTCCTGTTCGGGTATCCCGAGGCGCACGAACTTGATGCTGAGCGGGCGGTCCGCGCTGGGCTCGAACTATGCGCGGCGGTCAGGCGCCTGAGACCTGCTGCGGACGTAACGCTGCACTGCCGGGCCGGCATCGCGACAGGCCTAGTCATCATCGCCGACCCTGAAGAGGCCATCGGGGGCAGCGCACTTCAGGACCACGAGATTGTAGGCGACGCGCCGGGCGCGGCCGCGCGGCTGCTGGCATCGGCACCACCGGACACCGTGGCGATCGACGGGGCGACTCGGCGCCTAATCGGCAACTTGTTCGACTGCCGTGAGCTCGGCGCCATTGAGACCGCCGGCGGCACCGAGCCGATGACCGGTTGGCAGGTACTGGGTGAGAGCATTGTCGAAAGCCGGTTCGAGGCGTTGCGCGGGTCAGCGCTGACCCCGCTAGTCGGCCGCGACGAGGAGATCGACTTGCTGTTGCGGCGCTGGGGGCGCGCCAAGGCAGGGGCCGGACAGATTGTCGTGGTCTGCGGCGAACCCGGCATCGGCAAGTCGCGCCTTATCGCAGAATTGGAAGAGCGTCTCCACGGCGAGCCGCATCTGCGCCTGCGCTATTTCTGCTCGCCCCATCACCAGAACAGCGCGCTTTTCCCGTTCATCGAGCAGCTCGGCCATGCGGCGGCGTTTGCACGCGACGATACGCCCGCCGCTAAGCTGGAGAAGCTCGAAGGCCTAATAACCCCCGCTGTGCCGGGGGACGAGGATGCGGCACTACTCGCCGATCTGCTGTCGTTGCCGTGTTCGGAGCATCACCCGCTGCCGAACCTCAGTGCGCAGCGCAAGAAGGAACGGACGCTGAATGCGCTCCTGCGGCAGCTGGAGAGCGTGGCGCGCCGGCAGCCTGTGGTCGTGGTGTTTGAGGATGCGCATTGGATCGACCCGACCTCACGCGAGCTGCTCGACCTCACCGTCGAGCGGGTGCGCAATTTGCCGGTATTCCTGATCGTGACCTTCCGCCCCGAGTTCCAGCCACCCTGGACCGGCGAGACGCAGGTCACGACGCTGGTGCTCAATCGCCTCGACCGGCGCGACCGCGCCGCTTTGGCCACGCAGGTCGTCGGCGGCAAGGCGCTGCCCGACGAGGTCATCGACCAAATTGCCGAGCGCACCGACGGCGTGCCGCTGTTCGTCGAGGAGTTGACCAAGAATGTCTTGGAGAGTGGCGTGCTGCGCGAGGAAGACGATCGCTATGTGCTCAACCGCGCCCTGCTGCTATTCGCGATCCCGACGACATTGCGTGCCTCGCTGCTGGCGAGGCTCGACCGCTTGGCGCCAGTGCGGCATGTGGCGCAGATCGGCGCGGCAATTGGGCGCCAGTTTTCCTATGCGCTATTGCAAGCTGCCTCACGTCTTCCCGAGGACGAGCTGCAAGCCGCTCTCGCCCGGCTCGTCGCTTCCGAGCTGGTATTCCAGCGCGGCACGCCGCCCGAGGCATTCTATACCTTCAAGCATGCGCTGGTGCAGGACGCGGCGCACGACAGCGTGCTGCGCAACGCCCGGCGGCAGTTGCATGCGCAGATCGGCGAAGCGCTCGAAAGCCATTTCCCCGAGATCATCGAAAGCCAACCCGAGCTGCTCGCGCAGCATTATGCCGAGGCCGGGCTCATTGAAAAATCCATCGCTTATTGGGGCAAGGCCGGTCGGAGGTCCGTCGCCCGTTCGGCGGTGGCAGAAGCGGCCGCGCAATTTCAAAAGGCGTTGGATCAGCTGGCGCTGCTGCCGGAGAACTCCGAACGTCAGCGACAGGAGCTCGAATTTCGCAGTGCCCTGGGTGCAGTGCTGATCGCCGTCAAAGGTTTCAGTGCTGCGGAAACGGGCGATGCCTATGCCCGCGCACGAGAACTTTGGGAGCAGTTAGGTTCTCCATCGGAGTTCCTTCAAGTTCCCTACGGGCAATCCCTCTATCACGCAGTCCGCGGCGACCTCGATCTCGCACAGCGGTTGGACGAGGATTTGCGGCGTCTGAGCGAGCAACGAAATGATGCGGCCGGCTTGGTTATGGCTCATTGGTCCTCCGGTCGAGACCTGATGTTCGTCGGCAGGTTTGCTTCATCCCGATCGCATCTGGAGCAGGCGCTTGCGATTTATGATCCAAATACCCACGACTCGCTTGTTGAGCAAGCCGGATTCCACTTCCAGGTTGTCTTGCGGGTGTATTTGGCCCTGGTCCTTTTCTGTCTCGGCTTTCCAGATCAGGCATTAGAATGGCACCGCGCGGCAATCGCCGAAGCTCGGGGGCTGTTTCATCCGCCGTCTTTGCTTACGAGCTCGACATTCGGCTGCAGGCTGCTTTCGCTCGTCGGAGATGACACAAGATTGGAAGAGCAGGTGGATGAAGTGAATGCGGTAACCGTCGAGCAAGGTTTCCCTTTCTGGGATGCGCTAACAATGATCTATCGAGGATGGCTAAACGTCAAAAATGGCGATGCGAATGGGATTTCGCTTCTGCGCAGAGGTTTGAGCGCTTACCGCGCGACCGGAGCGGAGGTGTGGATGCCCCATCATATCGCCCTCCTGGCCGGGGCATATGAGATCTCAGGACAGATTGAAGAGGCCGTGACCCAATTGGACGA
>Ga0075421_100012838_pt1 | contig 10419 bp, 11 predicted proteins | sample SoiMetdeltSBSDD5_FD_75292 | JGI IMG/M metagenome (GOLD analysis project Ga0075421, IMG submission 75292) | Bulk soil microbial communities from a Populus tree surrounding site in Tennessee, USA - Soil MetaG P. deltoides SBSDD5 | ecosystem: Environmental > Terrestrial > Soil > Tree plantation... | reverse complement strand
ACCTCGTCCGGTTCGCCGCTCTTGTCATAGACAAGGCGCAGCTCGTCGCTGACCCAGCAATAGTCACCGTCCTTTTTGAGGAAGCGGTATTCCAGAGTGTGGCGACCATGCTCGAAGAGCTGGCCGAACTCGCCCTCGACCCTCGGCAGATCGTCGGGGTGGACGCGGCTGCGCCAGAAATCCGGGCTGTCGAGATAGTCGCGTTGCTCATAGCCCAGCCAGTCCTTGATGTTCTGGCTGACGAAGGTCGGGCGAAAATCGCCCGATGCCTTGAAGCTGTAGATCACCGCCGGCGACGAGGCGAGAAGCTGGGTAAGCCTGGCGCGCGCCGCCGATTTCTGCTTCTCGGCGTCCTTGAGGGCGCCGATGTCGCTCCACGATCCGATCACCTCCAACGGTTCGCCCCGCTCGTCGCGGATGAGATGCTGCTCGTCCTTGACCCAGCAATAGGTGTCATCCTTCCGGCGGAAGCGATACTCCAACGTATTGAGACCGGTCTCGAAGGTGAGGGAAACCTCGGCGTCGACGCGATCGAGGTCATCGGGGTGAACACGGTCACTCCAGAAAGTCGGATTCTCGAGATAATCGCGCGGCGCGTATCCAAAGAGGGACTCGATGTTTTCGCTGACGAATGTCGGCTTGAAATCGCCCCTCGCCTCGAAGCTGTAAATGATGCTCGGCGATGCACCGAGCAGCCGTGCGAGGCGGGCTCGCATTTCGGCCTGCAGCGCCGCTTCGAGATCGCGCGAAGGCGGAGCAGACGTCGGTGACCGAGCGGTCCTGGCGGTGGCTCCCGCGCCGCCCTGGTTCTCGAGGTCAAGGATCTGTTGCCACGCCAGGCGGGTCGGTCGTGATTGGCCGTTTTCCCACCGGTTCACGGTTGCGAAGGACACTCCGATGCGCTTCGCCAGCTGCGTCTGGGTTGCTTGAAGGGCGTCCCGGATGGCGCGGACGCGATTCGGATAGTCTGCGGGAATTGGGACAGACTCTTCCTGCATGTGACGGCCCTCCGAACCCTGAGAGCGTAGTCAGCGAGAAATCGATGCGTCAAGTGTTATATAACAAGTGCAATATGACAGAAGAGGCGGGCTCCAAGCTGTGGTGAGCTGCCGCCACTGCAAGCTATTCCTCGCGAAGGGCCTCCAGCCGGACCAGTCGGGGTACCGCAAGGTCGAGGAATGCGCGGACGCCAGGGGCCATCAGCCGAGCGGTCGGGAACACGAAATGGACCGGCAGCGCCGGCGGCTCGAAGGCCTTCAGAATTCGGACAAGGCTGCCAGACCGGATCGGCTGCTCGACCTGGTAGGACAGAACAGCCGCGACACCCCTGCCGCCCGCTGCCGCTTCGATTGCCACCTCCATCTGGTCGACCTGGAGCCGCGGCTCGAGCTTCACGGTCTGCGGCTTCCCGCCGCGAGCCTCAAACCGCCACAGAACATCGCCGGGCTGGCTGGTGACTGCGATGATCTCATGTCGCGCCAGTGCTTCGGGTGCCTTCGGCATGCCGGCTTGCTTCAGATATTCGGGGCTCGCAACCAAGACGCGGCGAACAGCACCGAGGCGACGGGCGACGAGCGTCGATTGGGGAAGCTGCCCGATGCGCAACGCCAGATCGATACCGTCCTCCAGCAGATCGACGAAGCGATCCGACAGGTTGAGCTCAATCCGCATCGCGCGATAGATATCGAGATAGGCGTAGACGAGCGGCATGATATGCATCCGACCGAACAGTCGCGGCGCCGAGATCCGGAGCCGTCCGGTGGGGGCAGCGGACTGACCGGCAACGTCCAGCATGGCGTTCTGGAGATCGGGCAGGACGCGACGCAGGTGCTGTGCGAGGCGCATGCCCGCATCGGTCAGCGCCAGCTTGCGCGTCGTGCGTTCAATCAAGCGAACGCCGAGAGCTGCCTCGAGCTCGCCAACCGCTCGGCTGGCGGTGGCGGGAGACTGGCCGATCCGCCGGGCTGCCGCAACAAACGTCCCGTGATCGACGATCGAAAGGAACAGCGTCAAGGAGTCGATGCGATCCATTGTTGCAAGATCCGCAAGGGTTAATTTCACTATCGGGCGATTATCTCATGCTGTTGGATAATCTATGTCCAGCCTGATATTCGCTGCGACGTGGAGTCCTTTCGATGAACCCGGCCAAAACCTATGCCAGCGACGTCGCATTCACGCCGACGGTCAAAGCCGTGCAATCGCGCAAGGGCTCGCGCGATTCCTATCAGCGGCTCGAGGAGCGCGGCTCATGGAAGAGCCATATCACGCCCGATCTCGCGGCTTTCATCGAAGCGCAGACCAGCGTGTTCCTGGCAACGGCAAATCTTCAGGGTCAGCCCTATGTGCAGCACCGCGGCGGGCCAGCCGGGTTTCTCAAGGTCCTCGATGACCGGACCATCGGCTTCGCCGATTACACCGGAAACCGCCAATATATCACGCTCGGAAACCTCTCCGAGAACCCGAAGGCACAGCTCTTCCTCATCGATTTTGCGTTTCGCCGGCGCATCAAGATCTGGGGTGAAGCACGCGTCGTCGAAGGCGATGCAGAATTGACGGCAAAGCTGATGCCGGACGGCTACAAGGCGCGGCCTGAACAGGTCATTCTCTTCACCGTCGCGGCCTTCGATGCGAATTGCTCGCAGCATATTCCGCAGCGTTTCGAAGCGGCCGATGTCGCGGCGGCGCTTGCAGAACGCGACAGAAGAATCTCGGAGCTCGAAGCCGAGCTCGCCCGGCTGCGCCTTCCTGCTCAATGAGAAAGGCCCTCGCGGGGGGAGAGGGCCTTTCAGTCCGGCTCGTTTGTCGAGAGGGGATGGGGGGAGCCGGGTGGGGACGGTTCGCTCAGATTTCGATGCAGAAGGCGGCGGCGCAGGGGTCGCGCATCAGCTCGATCTTGAGCGGGTAGATCTGGTTCTTGGCAATCGAGGTCACGTTTCGGCTGTCGGCGTTGCTGAAATCGAGGGGGACATTCGAGGCCCTGGTGCCTTGAGCAACGCCGAATGGCGAGATGCCGAGCAGCAATGCCGCAATTGCAACAATCCTGAACAAACTGGCCTCCCTTCCAATGTTCCTGTCGAATCGGAGATTAGAAGGGGGAAGGGATTGGAGACAGTGTACTTGAGTATCGGATCATGATCGCAAGAGATAAAGATCTATACGTTGGTATAGGCCGAGCGATCAGGGCGCAGCCTCGAGCGCATCGTTGAGGCACCCGATGAAGCTCTCTTCATCGAAGGGCTTGGCGAAAAACCCACATGCCCCTGCTTTTTCGACCCGGAGGCGCACGCGCTCGGCCGGATAGGCGGTGATGAATATGATCGGAAAGCGGTGGCCCTGAGAAGTCAGGACACTCTGCAGCTCCACGCCGTTGAGGCCGGGCATCTCCACATCGGTGATGAGGCAGGATGTCTCGTCGACATGGCCGGAGCCCAGATACTCCTCGGCAGATGCGAATGTCATCGCCCGGTAGCCCAGCGATCTGATCAGATCCTTGGTGGCCTCACGCACGGATTCATTGTCGTCGACAATCACGATCTTCGGAGTTTGCGGCAATCCAATTTCCCTCGAGCCAGATGCGCGGCGAATCGGTTCCGCCGGCCAGCATCGCTGATAGTTGGACGCTCGCGAGGAGTCCCGAAATTATACTTGGGTATAGGAGTTGTCTTCGCTCTCGTCATTGATGCCCAGTGTCTCGGCCATCTTGACGAGCTCGGCCAGGGACCGCGCGCCCATCTTGCGCGTCACGTTCCCCCGATGCACCTTCACGGTGATCTCGCTCAATCCGATCCTGGCGGCGATTTGCTTGTTCATCAGGCCGTCGGTCACCAGCGCCATCACCTCCCGTTCACGCTTGGTCAGGCCTGCGAACCTGGATTTCAGGTCGATGTTGGCCTGCTCGTTGTCGCAGCGAAGGCGATCTTTGGCGAGAGCGAGCTGGACGGCGTCCAGCATATCCTGGTCACGAAAAGGCTTGGTCAGAAACTCGACGGCGCCGGCCTTCATCGCGCGCACGCTCATCGGAATATCGCCGTGGCCGGTCATGAAGATGATCGGGATGCGAACATTGGCCCGGACAAGCTCGGACTGAAAGTCAAGTCCGCTCAGCCCGGGAAGCCTGACATCGAGAACGAGACAGCTCGGCACGTCCGGCAAGGCCGCGCTCAAGAACTCCGGTGCCGTTCCGAACAGCTCCACCCTCAGGCCCACCGAGCGGAAGAGGCTCCCGAGCGACTCCCGCAACGATTCATCGTCATCGACGATGAAGACCATCGGCACTGCCTTGGGATGGCCGTCACTCATGCGCTTCCATCCTTTGACAGCAAAATCGAGAAGGTCGAGCCGTTGGGCATGGCCGGGGCGACCGACAGTTGCCCGCCATGGGCCTGGACGATCGATCGGCAAATCGAAAGACCCATGCCCATGCCGCTGGATTTCGTGGTGAAGAACGCCTCGAAGATGCGATCCTTGTGCTCCGGGTCTATCCCGGTCCCCGAATCCGTGACAGTGATCAGGACATTGTCCGACTCATGAAGGCTCGAGGTGATCCGCAGGACGCGTCGTCGATCGTCGACCGCCGCCATGGCCTCGACAGCATTGGAGATCAGATTGAGCAGGACCTGCTGCAGCTGAACCGGATCGGCCATGATCTGCGGAAGCCCTCTTGCGAGCTCGGTCCGGATCTCGATCGCGTGCTTCTGAAGATCGCGGTGCAGCAGCGCCAGGACTTCGCCGATCAGCTCGTTCGCATCGAGGCTGACCTTGGCGCTCTTGTCCTTGAACATGCTGCGGACGCTCTTCATCACCTGGCCCGCACGATGGCCGTCGGCGACGATCCGCTTCAGGGCGGCACGCGCTTCGTCGAGATCGGGAACGGTGTTGGCTAGCCAGCGCAGACCGGCATTGGCGCTGGCGACGATTGCCGCGATCGGCTGATTGATCTCATGGGCGATCGACGCCGTCATTTCCCCCATGGTGGTCAAACGCGAGGCCCGGGCGAGCTCGGCATGGATCGCGGCGACCCGCGCCTGATCCAACGTTTCACGCTCGCGCGCGGCGGCGAGCTCGCTCATCATGTCGTTGAAGGCAAGAGACAGGCGCCCGAGCTCGTCATTGGCGCGATGATCCGTCCGCAGACTATGATCGCCGGTTTCCCTGACGGTCCTGGCGACGCTCTCGAGCCTTTCCAACGGCTTGACGATATGGCGATGAGTCATCAGCGCGATGACGATGCTGAGACAGGCGAGCGCACCGGTAACCAGCAGGCTGAACCAGAGCCGGCCGAGCAGCAGGTCGATCCGCTCCGACAAGAGCCGCGCAAGCTCAGCCTCGGTGGCGGCCCAAAGATCGAGGGTGCTCTGGACGGCTGCGGCGAATCTCTGATCGCTATCGGCGCGAGCGGTTACCTGGAGAGGTTCGCCGTCAGCGCTCGAACCCAGGGCGGTGAGATAGGAGCGAATGCTGCTCGCCATCACGTCCAGCTTCGGGCCAAGCAGCTGCTTCAGGTGACCGGCTGCAAGACGCGAGCCGGCATCGAGATCGGCATGCAAGGCGTCGAGGGCGGCGTAGATGAGACCATCGAGCACGAGCAGCCTGATCCTGCGGTCGTCGCTCGCGGCGATCGTGGTCGCGGGTACGGTGATGAGAGATCGTGATTCGCCAAGAAGCCCGAGAATCGCCGGCAGGCCTTTGACCACGACATTCTGGAGATAGTAGGTGTCGAGATCGGGATCGAGGGTCAGGTTCGAGTCATCGCCGACCCGACTCGCCAGGCGCTGAGCGGCCGCGAGCGCCACCAGGAGCCGGGCATCGGTGCGTCCGCGTTCCGGCTCGCCGGCCGGAAGCTGACGCAGTGCTGCGACGAGTTGCTGATTGAGCTCGGCCGTCTGCAGCTTCCCAGCGGCGTCGGTCTCGGCGGAGGCGAGCGCGGCGAGCACCTGATCCGCCGGCGGGGTTGGCTCTGCGGTCAGCAAAGCACCATAGAGGCCGCGAATGGTCTCGAGATAGCGGGTGCCGACCAGCTCCTTGCGGGCAAACTCGATCGCGATCGTCTTCTCGGCGATGAGGCCATAGATTGCAACCACGATGGCAAAGACGAAGGTGCCGCAAAGCAGCGCCAGCTTGCTACTGGTGGACAGATTTCTGAACACAACCAGCTTTCGTGTGCAATGCCAAAAGCCACCGCTTCAGGCGCGGTCGGCCGGTCCCCCCTCGTCGATTCAGGCCACGGATTGTGTCAATCCCATGTCCTTCCAAGTCCCGACATCGGTCCTGCCAGTAGAGGGCGCACAACTTCGTGAACAACCGGGCGTCGGGGAAAAAGGCAATTACATCTCAACTTTGCAGGTTATCCAACAGAACTTTCCGGAGGAAATCCGGTGCGGATCATACCTCGGAGAGGAGGCCGAAATGGCCAAGGTCGTCGACGAAGTTCTCAAGGCGAACAAGCGCTATGTGGCGAAATTCGGAACCCTGGTTCCCTCGATGAATGGACGATGAACGACCCGTTCAAGCGAGGTTCGAGTGCTGCATTGCACAACCGATGGCGAGACGTCAGTGGCAAGCCAGATTGGTAAGTTAGGGAGTGAGTGATGCAGTTCCGAGACTTACCCGAACCGGGAAGTTATCTGAGGTTTTTCGTCGAGATGGTCGCAATGTTTCTGCTCGTCACGGCCTTCGCCTTCTGGTTGATCGCGGCCGCCTATGCCGCAGACGAGGGCATGGGCCGCGTCGATCCAGGGTCACCGCAACCGATCCCGATCGCCTCAGCTTGGCGGTAAGTGCCGCGGGTTGACTGGTCGGCGCCTGCCTCAGCGGCGATAGCTGCGCCGCGCCGGCCTGCGGCAGGACCTCTTTATGCCCCATGAGCACGAAATCCCTTTGCCGGCCGTATAGCCGACAGCAGCGCCGGCGACGGCACCCACCGGCCCGAACACCACCAGACCCGACAGCGTTCCGAGAGCGGTGTTGACGGCGCGACCGGCATGAGCAGGCGTTGCCGCATAAGCCAAAGCGGCGGCAATGCCTATGGCGATGATGGCTTTCATGGTGTTCCCCTCCGACCGCCCCTTCGCACAAGTGAGAACCACGAAAGTTTGTCGCGGTGACGGCGGCAGCGCGGCGACCGCGGCGCTGTCCCCAGAGAATGGGCCGGCCCTGCGATGATCCCGATCAAAAGCGAGGGAGTCCAGCGGCCTCACTCCGAGCGGCTCGGGTCGGGGGAGGGCCTGGGCCGCAGCGAGTGGCGGAGCAGACGCGACAGCAGTCGTGCGCCACGGCGCCGGTGGGTCGGCACCTGCGGCCGTGCCTGGCCCGGATGGCGCTGGAGGGTGAGCTTGCGCTCGTGGAACTCTTCCAGGCCAGGCCGATGTCCGACGCTGATCAGCGTGACGTCCTTGAGCTCATGGCGAAAGAGCTCCATCATCGAGGCCTGCGCATCCTCGTCGAGGGCCGATGTCGCCTCATCCGTGATGACGATGTCGGGCTTCAACACCACGAGACGGGTGAAGGCAAGGCGCTGCTGCTCGCCGCCGGACAGCACCTTGTCCCAGCGTTCCTCGGCATCGAGACGCGGCAGGAGATGGCGCAGCCCGCAACGCCGCATGGCGTCCTTGATGGCCTGATCGCTCACGTCCCGCTTCTTCTTGCCGGTGGAATAGGTGATGGCGTTGCGCAGCGTGCCGAGCGGGATGTAGGGCCGCTGCGGCAGGAATGCGATCTCGGCATCGGCGGGGACGAGAACCTTGCCCGAGCCCCACGGCCACAGCCCGGCAATGGCGCGCACCAACGTCGACTTGCCGGTGCCCGATTCGCCGGTCAGCAGGACACGCTCGCCGCGGTTGATCTTGGCATCGGCATCCTCGATGACGACCCGCCCGTCATGCTGCCCGACCCACAGGCCTTTCAGGTGGATGGCATCGTCCGGGCCCGTGCCGACAACGATGCGGTCGTCCGCCGTCTCTCCCACCGAGATATCGAGATCCTGAAGCGCGCCCCGCAGTCCCACGACGCGGCTGACCGAGGCCAGCCACTCGGCGATCCGAATATAATTCTCGACGAGCCAGTTCAGCGCCAGCTGCACCTGAATGAAGGCGGCCGAGGTTTGCATCAGCGAGCCGAGCGTCATGGCACCGGAAAGATATTTCGGGGCGGCGATGAGCAAAGGGAAAACGCCGGCGAGAACGGCGTTGCCATTGATGAACCAGGTCAGATGCGCCTGCTGGTTGACGACCTCGATTACGCGGTTGACCAGATAGCGCAGCGTGCCTCTGAGCGATGACCGCTCGTCCTTCTCGCCACCGATCAGGGCGATCTGCTCGGCATTCTCGCGCACCCGGCCGAGCTCGAAACGCAAGCGGGCTTCAGCCTCGTTCTTGCGCTCGACCTTCTGCACTAGCGGCCGGCCGAGCCAGGCCATGAAACCCGACATGAAGCAGGCATAGATCAGGGATGCGAACACCATGTAGCCCGGTATGGTGTAGCCGGCGATGGTGATCGAGCCGCCGACGCTCCACAGCACGCCGAGAAAGGTGACGGCGAGGAGGGTGGCATTGGTGATGCCGATGACGAAATCGACGACCGGCTCGGTCGCGATGCGAGCGTCCTCGGCCATGCGGAACTCCGGCGCGTCGATCTCCGGTGCCGCGATGCTGAGCCGGTAGAAGCGCTGCTCGGCGAGCCAGTGCGACAAAAGCTCGCCGGTCAACCACTGGCGCCATGCCACCTGCAGGCGCAGGCGGAACTGCACCATGCCGACCGCGACGCCTGCCGCCATAAGGGTGAGGCCGATGAACAGGAGTGTCGCCTTGCTCGCCGTCGCGACATCCTTCTTCTCCAGAGCGTTGAAGAAATAGGCGTTCCACCGGTTGATTCCGACCTGGACGATGAGGTTGAGAAAGATGAAGGTCGCCATGCCGCTGGTGAGCAGCCATGCCTTGCGTCGCGCCGATCCCTTCCAGAATCGTGCGGCGAAGCTCAAATAGTTGTAAAGGTCGCGCTCTTCCTCGCTTGACGGCGTGATGCTGACGTCGATCGCCGGATCAGGCTTCCGTTGCGTCTCGGATTGCTGTTCGGGACTGCCTTCGCGGGGGGTTTGCTCTGTTTTCGCGCGCGCCATGGTCCTGCCCCGCGATCCAACGCCGCCATACTTGGCAAGGTTCCCGGCCTGGAGAGCGTCACTTCTTTTTTGGCCCGAAGCGCGTCTCGAGCCACTCGAACAGCACCAGAAGAACCATCGCGAGCACCGTCCCGGTCACGGCGGTCGTCCAGTCGCCCAAGCCGCAGGCGATACCGAGCGCCGCCGCGATCCAGACGGTGGCGGCGGTGGTCAGGCCCTCGACAGTTCGGGCCCGCGGGTCGCGCAGCACGACGCCGGCACCGATGAAGCTGATCCCGGTCATGATTCCCTGGATCACGCCCTGCACGACGCGACTCAGCGCATCGGGGTGCTCTCCCATGCCGGGCACCTGGATCGCGGCGACGGTGGCGATCGCCGCGCCGAGCGATACGAGCGCCAGCGTCCTGAGGCCGATAGGCTTGTTGGCAATGTCGCGATTGATGCCGATGATCCCACCGGCCGCCGCCGCCCCGGCCAGCCGAAGCACCTCGTCCGTCAGTTCAAGGGTCACCCTGCCATTCCTCCATTCCTGCCAGATGGTGCCGCGGGGCTGATCGACATGATACCGTCATCGGGCAGGACCTTGGAAAGGGAGAAATCGGCATGAGCTTTTCCGGGATGTTCGCACGGGTTGTGGAGCTGATCGGCGAGGCCGCTATCGCGGTGCGGCGGCTTGACGGCAAGACCCCGAGTCCTGCCTTTGGAGCGACGCCGGAAATCCCGCCGGCACGGCCGCAAGGGAGCTTCCCGACCCTCAAGATGCCGACCGCGAGGGGCTGGCGGAAGGGTGAGATGCCGGTCGCCGCGGCGGGTCTCAAGGTGAATGCGTTCGCGACCGGGCTCAAGCATCCCCGCTGGATCCAGGTGATGCCGGATGGCGATGTGCTGGTGGCCGAGGCGTTGTTCGAGCCGACGCCCGTCAGGAGCGTGTTCGATTATGCCATGATCAGCACGATGCGGCGCGCTGCGGCGATCGGCGTCAGCCCGAACCGGATCATGCTGCTGCGCGACCGCGATGGCGACGGCGTTGCCGAAACAAAGTCGGTCTTCCTCGACGGCCTGAACCAGCCACTGGGCATGGCGCTGGTCGGCGACACATTCTATGTCGGCAATACGGATGGCGTGTTTGCCTATCCTTACTCGCCCGGTGCAGACCGCATCACCGCGCCGGGACGACGGCTCACAACATTCAAGCCTGGCGGTCATTGGACTCGCAGCCTGCTTGCGAGTCGCGACGGGCGGAAGCTCTATGCGGGCGTCGGCTCCTTCAGCAATATCGCGGACAACGGCATGGATGTGGAGCAGGG
>Ga0075421_100012837_pt1 | contig 10419 bp, 9 predicted proteins | sample SoiMetdeltSBSDD5_FD_75292 | JGI IMG/M metagenome (GOLD analysis project Ga0075421, IMG submission 75292) | Bulk soil microbial communities from a Populus tree surrounding site in Tennessee, USA - Soil MetaG P. deltoides SBSDD5 | ecosystem: Environmental > Terrestrial > Soil > Tree plantation... | reverse complement strand
CTAACAGCTTGTGCAGGGCGATCAGCGCCACAAAGAAGAAGGCCATCAATTCGATTTCAATGCGCGGAATGTGATAGAAGCGCAGAGGTGTGAAGGTGATCAGCAGCGCGCCGATGACAGCATAGATCGGGCGGATGCGGAGCACCTGCTGAATCCATAAGTAAGCTGCCCATGCGGTTAATGGGAACGAGAGAATCAGATAGATATTCTGCGTGAGGACAAGGTTTTTGCCCGTGAGGAAATAGAGCGGCATGGTCAAGATCGCAACTCCGAACATGCCGTTCGTCAAGGCGAAGGGCACAGGCTCGCCATAGAACATGGTGCTGCGGGTTAGATCACCATGCAGCAGGTTGTCAGTCGCCTGATGGATCAGCCAACTGCTGATCAAGGTATCAACCTGATCGCCAATGTAAGCCCGCTTGATCATGCGGAGATCGACGCCTATCCACATCAGGGCCAGCAAAAACAGCACCATCGAAAGACTAAGCACCATGAGAGAGCCATAGTGCTTGAGGATCAACTGCCTGCTCTGCAAGCGTATGGAGTGAGAAGATTGTGCAGCAGCCTGTATCACACAGTTCTCCAGAATGTTGAGAGTGATGCGCCTGCGCTATCAAGAGGAAGCCTTTAGGGATGCGGCCCCGCAAAACTATAACCTATTGGGTTTTCTAGTCAAGAGGGATCACGCTTCGGCGCGACTCCTCTCCAATTTTAGGGAGGGGAACAATCGGCTATGTGCGCATCTGCCGGAGCACCAGATCGAGGCGCTTGGCTTGGGCAGGGGTCAGCGCATCGCGGCGGGTGGTGATGATCGACTCGAAGGCGGCGCGGTTCGACTCGCTGACTGCTGGAAGGACGCTCTCGGCGTGGCGGGGTAAATCCTTCGGCGGGCACTCCTTCAGGAAGATTTGCAGGAACGAGACAACCCGCTCTGCGACACGATCCGCAGAACTCGAATCGGCGGCGGCAATGGCCGCGAGGACGCGCACGCCCCAATCCTGCGTGATGACCGATCCGTGCTCGGTTGCATCAATGATGGCATCGATGTACCTTACCATCGCATCCGCGCGGGTGGTCGCCAGCGCGCCGAGGGCAGTCATGCCGCCCCATACCATCCGGTTATCGCGGCTGGTTAGAAGCTGAACGAACTCATCAATATACGGCTCAATCAGTCCCGGAGTCAGGCTGCCGATCTCATAAAGCACCTTGATACAATCGTAGCGGATGCGCTTATCGGGGTTCGGCAGATTGGCAACCAATTCCGCCACACCATCTTCGTCGCGCTCGGATGCGATCTCCTGCGCGAGTATCTGGTTGGGAACCTCGTCACGCTGATCGAGGACAGATGCGAGGCGTTCCAGGACGGACATTGGTGTAACCTCTCAAGGGCAAAATACGTTCCATTAGTGTAGCATAATACAAGCCCTAATTTGAACGGAAACGCATATGGCTCTGACTGGCGTACAGAAGACTCTTCAACTTACCTTACGCGCCCGCGCACAGGAGCACACCCGACCGAATCCACTGTTTCGCGATCCGACGGCGGCGGAGTGGTCGGCGCAGTTAATGTGGGACCCTGGGTATGCGATGCTCTATGATGACAAACTGCAAACGAGCTTCGCGGTGCGGACGCGGGTATACGACGATGCGGTACAGCGCTTCCTGAGCGGGCATTCGGGCGCGCTGATCGTCGAATTGGGGGCGGGGTTCAGCACGCGATACTCACGTTTGGGGCCGAGCGGCGCAACGTGGATCGAGATCGACATGCCGGAGGTCATCGCTATGCGGCGGGTGCTGGAAGACGAAGCGCCTGATCATCGCTTTATTGCGGGTTCGATCTTCGAGTTTGGCTGGATCGACAAGCTGCCCCCTGCCCCGCATGAGGATACACTGTTTATTGCCGAGGGGGTGATGGTATTTGTGGAGCGGGAGGAAGCGAAGGCGCTGATCGACGCGCTGCGCGAGCACTTCCCAGGCGCGACGTTCCTGCTTGACGTAGGCGGGGGCGCGTTGGAAACGGGCACGGCTCAACGATTTGCGCAGGTCGGCGCGCCGATGTCGTGGTTCGTCAAGGATGAGTCGGAGGTCGCGGCGCTCGGCGTGGAGATCGTCAGCGTGTGGCCTACGCTGGCTCAGTACCCGGAACGGTGGGGTCGCAAGGCGGATGAGGAACTATCGCCGGAAATGCGCGCGGTGGGATTGATTATCGAGGCAAAGATATTACACCCTGCATACGGATGAACTTGCCCAAGCTCTCCACAAACGATTCATCCTTATTTTAGTCGGTGTTTTCATTCGAAGATTTTCGAATCTTCCGCCGCAGCACTTCGATGGGCTGCCGTCCCCCTGATGCCTCATCGACGTACTGCCAGTGCATCCACCCGTTGCATGACGGCGCATGTTTGAGCAGCGCTCCGACCCGATGAATGGACCCTGTATAGCCGTTCGATTGAATATCCCCATTTTCAAGAATCACGGCGGTTGATTCGGGCGAATCGAGATACAAGACCTGACCGGGTTGCAGATAGCCTTCCTGCAACAGCACCTTGAAGGGGACTCGGCTCGGCTTCTCTTGAGGGGAGTAACCCTCCAAATCGACAAGAAGCATTGGCTGCACACTATCGATGCGCGCTTGAGCCGCTTCGATGTACACCGGATCGCGCTCAATGCCGATCCACTTTCGGTGCATCTGCTTGGCGACGGCGGCGGTCGTGCCCGAACCGAGGAACGGATCGAGTACCACATCCTCGGCTTTGCTGCTGGCGACGATGATCCGCATGAGCAGCTCTTCCGGCTTCTGAGTCGGGTGGAGCTTCTTGCCATCTGCATCCTTGAGACGTTCGGGGCCGCCGCACACAGGGATCGTCCAGACGCTTCCGAGCTGCTTGCTGCCGTTGAATTGCTTCATCTGATGGTGGTTGAAGGTATACCTGCTTTTCTCATCACGCTTGGCCCAGATGACGAACTCGACATCGTTCTTGAGGCGAGTTCCCCTGAAGTTCGGCATTGCATTGACTTTGTGCCACGTGACCGTGTTCAGTATCCAGAAGCCTAAATCTTGCAGAATGTTGCCCACGCGGAAGATGTTATGATACGTGCCGGAAATCCAGATCGTCGCGGAGTTTTTCATTACGCGGCGGGCAGCTTGGAGCCATGCCCGCGTGAAGGCATCGTAAGCCGCGAAGTCGTGAAACTGATCCCACTCGTCATCCACCGCATCAACCCGAGTCAGGTTGGGCCGCCAGAGTTCCTGTTGAAGCTGCAAGTTGTAGGGCGGATCGGCAAAGATGAGATCGACACTCTTGGCAGGGAGTGTCGGCAATATGGCGAGGGTGTCACCGTGCAAAATTTGATTAATGGGTAATTCGTTATTTGTGCTTTCTGAACTACTCATCTGTTGCATCGGATGTCCTTAGAAGATCAACAATCTCCGCACGGATTTCTGGAATTGCCAGTAACTTGCTCAAGAAGTAACCACGGTTTTCAACCTGATCGATTTTACGTTGAGTGCGTAGGGTATCATAGTCAATGCCAATCATTACACAAAGTTCGCGTCCGGTAAGCACATGGTCAATAGTAAAGCGTTTCTTTGTGCCTTGTACAATTGCTTCCTTGTTTTCTTGATTAAACGAACATAAGTAATAGTGAGTTCTATATGCGAACTCCTGAGCAAGCCATGATGTGATATTTCTTAGACTCGCCAGCTCACCATCGGCCTTCTTGGTATCAAAAACGTAACCCTCTTTAACCTCTACTAAGTTCATTCGTCGCGCTACATTGTCAACGATCAGTAAGTCTGCCTCAATTGACTTTTTGGGGTTATCAGGGTCAGGCTTAGAGGGTTTAATAACCACTTGCACTAATGGTTTATCGGAGACATTGGTCTCGTTGAGTGCTTCGAGCGTCGTTTGTAGCGCTATAGGAATGGTCTTGCGTAGTATTTCCTCAAGTTCAATTCCACTACGGATTACGGCTGCTTGAAATTGGCTGAATAGCAGACCCATACTGTCATTTCCAAAAATCCGTGACGCACTATCTCCAGCTTTGCCCTTACTTTCCGACAGTTTAACCATCAGCGTACCCTAGCACTTTTGCATTCGCGCACGGATGTTCTGTCAATTTGAACCGAATTGTAGCATAGATTAGGAGTCAGCGCTTGAAGGGCATTAGCCGCCGGTATGGGAAATGGGTTCCGGGGATTCTGCTGGTGTATCGGAGGGGGCGGCAGGCAGAGTGAACCAGAACGTGCTTCCTTGACCCGGTTCGCTGTCCACACCGATTGTTCCGTGCATCCGTGTCACGATGCGCTGCACAATTGAAAGCCCCATACCCAGCCCTTCGCCTTCCTCAGGGTGGAAGCGCGTAAAGGTGTCAAAGAGTTTGTCCTGCACTTCGCGGCTCATGCCCAGCCCGTTGTCCCGAACTTCGTAGCGCACCATTGGAGGGGATTCTACGCCCCGAATCATAATGCAGGGCGAGGTGTTATGTTGCCCGATATAAGTGATCGCGTTGCCGATTAGATTCGCAAACACTTCCTCTAACCATGCGCCATGCGTTAGTGCGGGCGGCAGAATAGACTCAACATCGATCTGGATTCCGCGCGCCTCAATCCGATCCTGAAACCGCGCCAGAGCCGAACGAACCACTGGCCCAGCAGGCACACCGGTCGCTTCGCCGCGCACATCGCGCAGGCGGGCCAGCATCAGCAATCCTTGTATCATATCATTCATCTGGAAACCGGCGCGCTGAATCTCCTGGATGTACTCTACGACAGATGGGGGCATCGAATCGCTATCAGCATCCATCAACAGGCCCGAATAGCCGATCACCAGATGGAGCGGCGCGCGCAGATCGTGGGCAACGATGTCGCTGAAACTGTCGAGTTCGCGGGTGCGTTCAACAACGCGCTGCTCCAGAGTCTCTACTGCCTCATTCAGGTCATGCAGACGTTGATCGAACTCGTTGAGAAGAAAAGCACCTGCGGCGGTGACCGTGATAAATCCGAAGGTGACAAGCACAGTTCCAGCAAGTGGGAATGATAGGGGGTCCTGAGTGATCAATCTGGCAGGAGTAACGCCCTTCACAGTCAGCCAGATCACCATGCTAATATACAGCAAGTTCATCAGGACAATCGCGGCTAGAGCAAACCGTCGAGGAAGCAGTATAAGAGAAAGCGGGGCCGTGATCATCGCAACGAACAGAACTGTACCTGACCAGAATCCATTTCGGCTGGCAGCTATGATCTCAGCAATCGCCAATATCGAGATAAGGAGGCAACCTGCGAGAGTCACCTGCCCCCGGATCACAGCAAAGCCCGCGCACGCGATGGGTATGAGCAAGACCCCCCAAATTATGGCGCGCTGATCCGGAAGAGATGGTACGCTCAGGAGAAGAATGATTGCATTAATCAAAAGTGCGGCTATGAATGGTATCATCGCGCGAATATTGCGCTCGCGATAGGCTTCCTGACGTTCGGTTGAATACGGAGTCACCCATCGCTTCCATCGTGACACTGCCCATCGAAGTGGATTATCGCTACGGGCATCGGATGAGCCCACAGAGGTTTGCTTGGCAGCCATATCGAACTCCCCACGCAGCAGCAGGCGCCGACTGAATTCTACTCAGATTCAGACTAGACACAATTTGCATCAGAATTAATGAGATGTTTGCCGGTTGGAGGGAGTTCTTATTCAGCCCTACGATTTCACTATGAGAGCGAAAACCTAGGCATCCTTGGCCAAGGGGTGGCTATTAGCGTCGGTATTCCGTGATTGGTTATCTGGAGGGGCAGGCAGCGTGAACCAGAAGGTGCTGCCCTGCCCCGGCTCGCTTTCCACGCCGACCGTTCCATTCAGCCGCGTCACGATGCGCTGCACAATCGAAAGGCCCATACCCAGCCCCTCGCCTTCCTCACGGTGGAAGCGGGTAAAGGCTTCAAAGAGGCTCTGCTGCATCTCGCGGGTCAAGCCAAGCCCGTTATCGTGGACTTCATAGCGCACGATATGATCGACCTGAGACCCGCGAATCTCGATACACGGAGCGGCGTTCTCCTGCCCGATGTAGGTGATCGCATTGCCGATCAGGTTGGCGAAGATTTCCTCTAACCATGTGCCGTGTGCCAGCGCGGGTGGGAGGTTTGGATCAATCTCAATCTGGATTCCACGCATCTGAATTCGATCCCGGAACCGTGTGAGCGCCGAGCGAATCACCGGGCCAGCCGGAATACTCATGGCTTCCCCGCGCACATCGCGGAGCCGCGCCAGAACCAGCAAGCCCTGAACCATCTCGTTCATCTTATACCCGGCATGCTGCATTTCCTTGATATAGTTCACCAGATGCGGCGGCAGGGAGTTGGCATCCAAATCCAGCAGCAGCCCCGCATAGCCGATCACGAGATGGAGCGGCGCACGTAAATCATGGGCCACCGTATCGCTGAAGCTGTCCAGATCACGATTGCGTTCTTCCAATTCAAGCGCATAGCGCCGGATTGTCTCCTCGCTACGTTTCCGTTCGGTGCTGTCGCGGATCACGATGACGCGCCCGGTGAAATGGTTGCGAGCATTGCGAAGAGGTGAAATGCGAACATCGTATGTGTAGAGCATATCCCCCTCCGGGTGCGTGATCTCGCCAGTGGATTCCCAGCTACGCAGGAGGGGCGTAATCTCGTCAATAACCCCCGTGAAGCTTTTCTGAGCCATTGTGCCAATCAGATCGATGGTGGGCCGCCCCATCAGCTTTTTGGCGGCGGGGTTCGCGTCAATCACCTGATCGTTCATATTCAGCACGATCACGGCATCGCTCATGCTCTGGACAATGGAATCGTAGGCGTCAGGCACAACGTCAAAGAGGCGGTAGCGGAAGAGACTCCACGCGACGGGCATACAGGTCAGGGCCAATCCGTAATGGGTCAGCGGCAGATGGGGTACGCGCACGATAGTCAGCAGGGAGAGCGCATCGGTCAGGAACGGAATCAGCGATGCAACCAGCAGAGGCATCAGCCGTCCGCGAAAGATTAGCGGTGCGCTGCGAATTGACGTGACCAGCAGGCCGAGCGCAATCAGCAGGATGCCATAACAATATGCCATGCCGACGTAGAACATCGGGCCATGTGGATAACTCGCACGAACCAGCCCATTGACCACATCAAAATTCGTTTCTGTCCAGTTCAGATGGTGGTATTCGTTCGTCGCAGCGAGTACCGTATGGAGCAGTGGAATCGCCAGCAGCCCGGCAACGCGGCGCGGTGTGATCCAGTGCGCGCGGCGGGTGTAGACTAATACAAACAATAGCCAGATCACCGGGATAGTTTGGCTGAAGGGATACTGCGCTTTGATCCAAATTAGGATTTGGTCGGGATGCTTGGAGATCAATTCCATCCCATGAGCAATCAAGAGGAGTGCAACTTCGGAGATTAGAATCAGGAATAGATTCAGCGAGAGATCGGCGCGGCGGCGCGCCGCGACAAGCATAAAGCTGATCAGGATGCCTGCCGCAACGAAAAGCGGTATTGCATAGGGATCAAATTGCCAGACCATCAGTCGCTCCGTGAGAGTCACTGAGAGCAGCTTAGGGATTGCTGGAACGGTGGGTACTCTGCCTATGCCTAGAACCTGCTAATTATAACGGTACTCTGCCAACCGCATATGGGTGAAACTACGTAGAATCAAACAGGCGGCAGATGGATTCACTCGCCGCCTGCCATTGTTATCAGAAACGCTTACGGGCCAGAAACTTCGAGGGTGCCCGTCATGCCACCTTCGAGGTGACCCGGCGTGCCGCAGATAAACTCGTAAGTGCCCGGCTCAGTCGGTGCGGTGAAGATGACATCCTGCGTCGCTCCTGGCTGAATCTCTGGTACTTCAATATCCTGAATAATGTGTTCTTTATCCGTATCGTCGAATGGCGCTTCTGCCTGATAGTCTTTCTCCATCAGATAGAAGCTGTGAACCAACACCCCGTTATTCTTGAGATGCAGAGTCACCTGAGCGCCCGGTTCAGCGATCACCGTCGCGGGTTCGAACTTGAACGAGTCGGTCATGCCCAGGGTCTGATCGACGGGAACCGGTGTCGGCGCGGCACAACCCGCCAACACGAATACGGCTGTCACAACCACACATCCTAACAGCGCCCAGCGCTGTACCTTCAACATTTTACTCTCCTTAAACATGGAACCTGCTGAACCACAGGATAGATTGTAGCGTAGTTCACAAAGTAAGTCAGCAGAAAAGCCAAAGAGCAAGAAAGCAAAAAACCAGGGCTGGAACGGAACGAATTGTCGTTTCTCTTCTGCTCACCGCTTTCCTGCTTATTGCTCATCGTGGGGGTATACTTCCGCCTATGACTACCACACCCGACCAACTCCTTGCAGCCTGCCAGATCGCGTTCCCGGATCGGACAGGGCTTGAGATTCAGACCATCAATCCGCTTGCCAGCACCCATCATGAAATGACCGCGTTCTTCCTTGCCTCAGATCAGGGCAAGCAGCCGCTCATTCTGCGGCGCTACGATACCCCTATCGGCTGGCAGACGCTCGGCGCTCAGCCCCGTGCCGAACGCGAAATGGCGGTTCTGAACACCTTGAGCACCATCCTCGAACCAACGTTTCCCGCCCCACCTGCCTATGCCAGTGGCGGAGACGCAGGCGGCAAGGATGCCGCTGGGGAGTGGCTGCTGATCGGGGCGCTGCCGGGGCGCAACTGGTGGCTGCCGCTCGGATTAGTCGATTTCGAGAAAGTGCTGCCGGGGATTCTGCGCCAGCAAATCCGGCACATGGTTCGGCTGCACAGCCTCGACACAGAGCTGATCGACGGCTCGACTCTGCCGACAATTACCCCCTTACAAGTTATCGAGTCCTTCCGTGAGAAGCTTCGCCCCTCAAAGGACATCGACGTGCTCTCCGCGCTGGACGAGATACAGGCGCTCATGGCCGATATGGACGAGCGCCCGCCCCGCCTGATTCATGGCGACGCAGAGATCACCAATGTGCTGGTGAATCAACAGGGCGAGATGGTTGCGTGGGTGGATTGGGATGATGCGGCGCTGGCCGATCCGCGTTGGGATGTGGGCGCGCTGCTGAACTCGCTGCGCGGTGAGTACGATCTGCACGCGCTCGCAGCCCGCGCCGCCGCCGACTACTCGAAAGACATGGTGCGGCCTCTCAAGCGAATCAGCGCATGGACGGCGCTGCATGCGGTGCTGCACTGGGCGGCATCGGCGTGGCTGCGGGATGAAGCATCGAAGGGACGGACGTACGATTTCCCGGCGGCGGATCGGATGCAGCAGCTTTACGACAGCAGCCGTGCGTGGGCAGTCATGATGCTCGAAGAAGCGGCGGAGGAGGCGAAGGGCGGCGGATAGCGGATGGCTGATAGCCCGCTTCGCTCGATAGCAGATAGCATTTTCGCTTACCGAAGAGAACATGAGTAGTTTGGGCATGACCATTCAGGATGAAATCGACTTTTATTCAAGTTCGGACAGCCTCGAACTCTTCAAGCAAGGTCCACAATTTGTACTGGATTTTGTGAAGAGAAGTTTTGCAGGACAGGTTCCTAAAGAAGTGCTGAAACAGAAAAATCTTTTCTGGTATTCTATTGCCTCAACAGCGGCAACTGAAACATTTAGGCCACTACTCAGGTCTGAAAACATAGACCTTGATTGGGCACGACTTGCCAATACATTGTTTGAGCATCTAGCTACATCATTAGGTGGCAGCAAGTTGAGTTGGATGCAATTCAAAATAGGTGTCATTAACAATCTTGGTCCAGAACTTGATCCTGATTTGGCGACCCCTGATGAACTTGTGAACTGGTTTCTGGAGAATCTTCCTGTATCCCTGGATCAAGCTAAAGCCATCATAAGTCTTGAGCCGAGTGAACGTGTTCGCCCAAAACATCCTGACTTGTATACCATCTTTGCAAAGGCCAAAGTAGTAAGCCATCTAAACGAAGGAGAACATTTCCAACGGTCACAAGAGCTACAGGAATGGATCGATCTTTTCAATCTTGACGAGGAAGAGACTTCTTAGAGGAGTATCGTTTGAAACGGATATTGCATACCCTGATTGCTGGTGTGATTGCATATTTCGCCCTTGCAGCATTCCCCGCCTCCTATGCCCTCGCCGACGTAGCCCCGCCGTCCTACCCACCCGGCGCGGATATTCAGAACGGCGGCACGACGCAGGTGTCGATGATGTCTGAGGCAGTGACGATTACCATTCGCGCCGACAAGAGCAGCGCCGAAGGCCAGTTCGGAGCGCTGGCTTCGACGGAAATGTCGGGCGATGTAGACGCCAACTTTGTGATGTATAACCCCGGCAGCGCCGACGAATCGATGGATGTACGCTTCCCGCTCGGTGCGCCAACGGGGATGGGCGATGTCGGTCAGGTGGAGAATTTCGCCGCAACCGTTAATGACGTACCT
>Ga0075421_100012836_pt1 | contig 10419 bp, 7 predicted proteins | sample SoiMetdeltSBSDD5_FD_75292 | JGI IMG/M metagenome (GOLD analysis project Ga0075421, IMG submission 75292) | Bulk soil microbial communities from a Populus tree surrounding site in Tennessee, USA - Soil MetaG P. deltoides SBSDD5 | ecosystem: Environmental > Terrestrial > Soil > Tree plantation... | reverse complement strand
CTGTTCGGGATCGAAAAAGGCGTGGCCACCGGCGTCGAGCGCCGGATCGGCAAGTTCGAAGCCGCCCATGGCGGGACGATCTTCCTCGACGAAGTCGGCGATCTCAGTCTCACCGCCCAGGCCAAGCTGCTCCGGGTCCTCCAGGAGCGGACGGTCGAACGTGTGGGGGGACGCAAGGCGATCCCGGTCGATGTCAGAGTCGTGTCGGCGACGAACAAGGATCTCGAGGCGGCGATCAGGAAGGGAACGTTTCGCGACGACCTCTACTATCGATTGAAGGTGATTCACATCGCGACGCCGCCCCTTCGCGAGATCCCCGAGGACATTTCCGTCCTCGCCGGCGCGCTGCTCGCGAATTACTGCCGTGAGCTCAAGCGGGAGCCGCCCACGCTGTCGCCGGATGCGCTGGAGAAGCTCACCGCCTATTCGTGGCCGGGTAACGTGAGAGAGCTCGAGAACGAGATGAAGCGGCTGGTCGCCACCGTCCGGAAGAACGTGATCGGCGAAGAGGATCTCTCCGAGCGAATCCGCCGGCCGCGCCCGGATATCCCCGTGGCCGCGCCGGCCGATCACTCCCTGAAAGGCGCGGTGTCGGAGCTGGAGAGGCGGATCATCCGCGACACCCTCGAGCTGTACCGGAATCAGCAGCAGTCCGCGAAGGCGCTGGGGATGAGCCGGCAGGGCCTGATCAAAAAGATGAGGCGGTACGGCATCAGGTGAGACTCCTTCTCGCGCTCGCCTTTCTCGTGACCTCCCTCGGTGTCGTGTCTGCACCCGCGCCTGCCCGCGGCGCCAACGCCTCGGCCCCCGGGACGTCTCCCGAGCAGGCGTTCGCGCTCGGGATGAAGGCGTTCCGGGAGGGCGCGCTCGAGGCAGCCGTGACGCGCTGGACGGAGGCGGCCAGCGGCTACGAGCGTGCGGGCAACGTGGCGGGGACGGTCGCGGCGTTGACCCACCTCGCGGAAGCGTTGTCGGAGCTTGGTCAGCACGGTCAAGCGGTACAGCGCCTCGACGCCGCCCTCGAGCAGGCGCGGAAGCTCGGCGAGCCCGCGCGCGAAGCGCACGTGCTGGCGGCGCTCGGCAACGTGCACCTCGCCGCCGGTGCGCTGGACGCCGCGCAGGCGGCGCTGGAGCGCAGCGTCGCCATCGCCCGTACCGCCGGCAACCCGTCGCTCGCGGCCGTCGCCCTCAACAATCTCGGCAACCTGCTCGTGGCGCGGAAACGATTCGACGACGCCGTTCGGACTTACGACGAGGGCGCCGGCTTTGCCCGGCGCGCTGGCGACCACACGCTGGCGGCACGCGCGCTGAGCAATGCCGCGCTCGCCGCCCGGAAGAACGGGGCCGCGGAGACGTCCCGGACGCGGCTCGACGCGGCGTGGGAGGAGCTTCGGCGCGCGACCGCCGGTCACGAGACGGCATTCACGCTCGTGAACGTGGGGCTGGCGTACCAGGAGCTCGTCCTCTCGGTTCCGCCGCCGAACGATCAGATCCGCCTGCGCGCCGCCCAGGCGTTTCAAGAAGCCGGCACCATGGCCGATCGTCTCGGCGATCGGCGCACCGCCTCCTACGCGTGGGGCTATCTGGGTACGCTCTACGAAGAAGAGCGCCGCTACGACGAAGCGCACCGTCTCACGCGCAAGGCGATCTTCGCCGCCCAGCAGGTGAAAGCGCCGGAGTCACTCTACCGGTGGCAGTGGCAATCCGGCCGCATCGCCAGGCAACAGGGAGCGACCGCGGATGCGATCGGCGCCTACCGGCGCGCCGTCTCCACCCTTCAATCGATTCGCCGGGAGCTGCTGACGCGCTATCGAGACACCGACGTCTCGTTCCGCGAGTCGGTGGGGCCGCTCTACTTCCAGCTCGTCGATCTGCTCCTCCAGCGATCGGCCGCGCTCGATAGGCAACCCGCGGAGCCATACCTCGTGGAAGCCCGGGACACCGTCGAGCACTTCAAGGTGGCGGAGCTCCGGGACTATTTCCGGGACGATTGCGTTGACGCGGCGCTCGCCAAGGCCACGACGCTCGACGTCGTCTCGCGCTCCGCGGTGATCGTCTATCCGATCATCCTGCCGGACCGGACGGAGCTCCTCGTCAGTCTTCCCGCCGGATTGAAGCGCTTCACGGTGCCGGTGCGCGGGGACGCGATCACGGAAGAGGTCCGCGAGTTCCGGCGCAAGCTCGAGAAACGAACCACCCGGGAATACCTCCCGCATGCCCAGCGACTCTACCGGTGGTTGATCGCGCCCCTCGAGGCTGACCTGAAATCGGCGCAGGTCGATACGCTGATCTTCGTCCCCGATGGTGCGCTCCGCACGATCCCGTTCTCGGCGCTCCACGACGGAGAGCAATTCCTCATCGCACGCTACGCCCTCGGCATCACGCCGAGCCTCAACCTGACCGACCCTCATCCCCTCGGCCGCAAGCAGATGAAAGTGCTCTCGGTGGGCGTCACCGAATCCGTCCAGGGGTTCCCGGCGCTGCCCAACGTCGCCGGCGAGCTGGCGGCGCTGCGCACGCTGTGGGGCAGCGAGACGCTCATCAACCGAGAATTCCGGAGCACCAATCTCGAGCAGAAGCTCAAAGACGAGCAGTTTACGGTCCTGCACATCGCCTCCCACGCCGAGTTCGGGGCGGACGCCGTGGAGAAAAGCTTTCTGCTCACCTTCGATGACAAGCTCACGATCGACCGCCTCGACCAGCTCGTGGGCGTCTTCAAGTTCCGCGACGAGCCGCTCGAGCTGCTGACGCTGAGCGCCTGCGAGACGGCGCAGGGCGACGATCGCGCCGCCCTCGGTCTCGCGGGGGTGGCCATCAAGGCGGGCGCCCGGAGCGCGGTCGCCACCCTCTGGAACATCAATGACCGCGCCTCGTCCGATCTCGTGCTCGAGTTCTATCGCCAGTTACAGGACCCGTCCGTCTCGCGGGCGGTGGCGCTGCAGCGCGCGCAGCTCAAGATGCTCGCCGACCCGCGTTACGATCACCCGGGGTTTTGGGCGCCCTTTCTCCTCATCAACAACTGGCTGTAGCCGCCGCTCGATCGGATCGTTGGCGCAGGCTTGCGCGATCCCCGTGGGTGGCCACGGTGCTCATCGCGCTCGCGGTCGGCTTCGGCACGCTCGCCCTCCGCGCCTTCGGCGCCCTCGAATCGCTCGAGCTCTCCGCGTACGACTGGTTCGTTCGTCTGCGGCCCGCGACCGGCGCCGCCGACGGTCGAATTGCGCTGATCACGGTGACCGAGGACGACCTCCGCGCTCGCGGCTGGCCGCTGTCGGATGACGTCCTCGCCGATGTGCTCGAACGGGTGGCGCGACTCCGGCCGCGCGCCGTCGGCGTCGATATCTACCGCGACCAACCGGTGCCGCCGGGGAGCGAGCGGCTGGCGGCCACGCTCGCGCGCTACGAGCGCCTCGTCTGGGTGATGAAATTCGGCGACGGCGCGAGCGGCGTGCCGCCGCCGCCCGCTCTCCGGAATACCGAGGCGGTTGGATTCAACGACATCCTGGTCGATCCCGGCGGTGTCGTCCGGCGCGGGCTCCTCTTCCTCGACGACGGCGTCCGCGTCGTGTCCGCGTTCGGACTCCGACTGGCGCTCCTCTACCTGGAGCCGGCGGGCGTGACCGCCGAGGCCGATCCCCGAGATCCCCGCTTGTTCCGCCTGGGCCGGGTGACGATCCGGCCCCTGGAGCCGAACGACGGAGGCTACGTCGGTGCCGACGCTCGCGGCTACCAGTTCCTGCTCGACTTCAGGGGCGCTCGGCACTCGTTTCCATCGTTCGATCTCGGGACCGTGCTGTCGGGAAAGCTCGCGGGCGACGCGCTCCGCGACAAGATCGTGGTGCTCGGGGTCACCGCGGAGAGCGTCAAGGACCACTTCTACATTCCGCACAGCCGAACGCTCGGGGACAATCAGCAGATCCCGGGCGTCGTGCTCCACGCCCACATCGCGAGCCAGCTGCTGAGCATCGGCATGGACGGTGTCCGCCCGATGGCGAGCCCGCCCGAATGGCAGGAGGCGGTGTGGATCGTGCTCTGGAGCACGCTCGCGGCGCTGCTTGCTCTCGGCGTGCGCTCGCCGTGGCGGCTCGGGTCGGCGGCGCTTGGAGGGCTCGTGGCGCTGACCCTCGTGGACGGAATCGCCTTCGCGTATGGCTGGTGGCTGCCGCTCGTTCCCGCCGCGATCGGATGGGTCAGCGCCGCCGGCGGCGCGACGTCCTACTTCGCGTACCGGGAAACGATGGAGCGGGCGGCGCTGATGCAGCTCTTTTCCCGGCACGTCTCGAAGGAAGTGGCGGAGACGCTCTGGCGCCACCGCGAGCAGTTCGTGAAAGGGGGTCGCCCGCACTCGCAGCGGTTGGTGGCGACGGTGCTGTTCAGCGACCTCATGGGATTCACCTCCGTCAGCGAGAAGCTGGCGCCGGAAGCGCTCATGGAGTGGCTGAACGAGTACATGGAAGCGATGACGGTCGAGATCAGCCGTCACGGGGGCGTGATCAACAAGTACATCGGCGACTCGATCATGGCGATGTTCGGCGCCCCCTTGGCGAGGACGACCGACGCCGAGATTCGCGCGGACGCCGTGAACGCGGTCGAGTGTGCGCTGGCCCTCGAGGCCGCGCTCGAACGCCTGCACCGGGAATGGCGCGCGCGCGGACTCGCGACCATCGGAATGCGCATCGGCATCTTCACCGGTCCGATGGTGGCGGGGAGCCTGGGCGGCCCCGAACGTCTCGAGTACACGGTCGTCGGCGATACCGTGAACACCGCGTCGCGGCTGGAAAGCTTCGACAAGGAGCTGTTCGCGCACACGACGTGTCGCATCCTCATCGGCGAGGCCACGCTTCGGTATCTCGGGGACCAGTTCGTCGCCGAGCGCGTCGGCGACGCGACGCTGAAGGGCAAGGAAGAAAAGGTCGCCGTCTATCGCATCATCGGGCGGACCCCGCGCTGAGATCCGATCCGCTCGGTGTCAACGGCGCGGTCTACCGTGCTCACGCCCGTTCACAGTCGAACCGACCGCCCGGCTCCGCGTCCGAGGCAACGCCGCGAGATTGCTGTGCAACGGGCCGGCGGCACGGCGCGTTGACGCTGGCGTGGCGCTTGCCTCACGCTGCGATAACCAGGGAGGATGATCCATGACACGGGGGACGCTGGGGACGTGGCTTGGGCTCGTGGCGCTGTTGGTGGCCGCGCCGTTACCGTCACGGGCGGGCGACGGCAGGCACATCGCGCCGGCATCGGGGCAGCAGATCCTTCTCGCGCAGGCTACTTCAAGCGCGGTCCCGGTGTACAAGCCGCCGTTGCGTGGCGCACCGGGCGGTCGGGTCGGCGGCGGCACCCGCGGTACAGGCCGCGAGCTCTTCGTCCTCACCGTTCTGGCGCCGGACCATACGGGGCTGACCGTCGAGGAACAACCGACGCTCTACTGGTACCTGTCGAGCCGGACGCCGTATCCCGTCGAGATCACGGTCATGGATCCGCGGGCAACCCAGCCGCTGCTCGAGCAGCGCATCCCGCCCCCGGTCGAGGCGGGCCTCCACCGCATTCGCCTCGCCGATCACAACGCCCGCCTCGGCTCCGGCGTGTCCTACCGGTGGTTCGCCGCCGTCGTCCCGGATCCCGCGCGGCGATCGAGGGACATTCTCGCGGGTGGCACCATCGAGCGCATCGAGCGGTCCGAAGAGCTCACCGCCAAGCTCGCGCGGGCGAGCAAGACGGAGCTCCCCTTCGTCTACGCCGATGCCGGTCTCTGGTACGACGCATTCACGGCGATCTCGGCGTTGATCGAGGCGGCGCCGGAGAATGCCGAGCTCAAGAAGCAGCGTGCCGCGTTGATGACGCAGGTGGGGCTGCCCGAGGTCGGCGACTAGCGCGGCGGAATGGCGCGCCGCGCGAGGAGAGCCCCGAGCGCGCGAACGCTCGGGGCTTTCGGTCAGTCGCGGTTACCTCTCGGTACGGTGAATTCCATGACGAATTTCCCCGATGCAAACCCGAACGCGGCCGGGGTGCCCGGGAGTCCGACCACGACCGGCTGGGAGCCCGCGGGCGCTTGCAGAAGACCTCCGTCGACACTCACGTGCTCGACTCCACTGGCGCCCTCGAACTTTCCCGTGCCTCCGGTGAGCTTCACGGTACCTTCCTCATGGAACCGCATCGTCTGGAGATTCAGGCAGGCTTTGAGGTCGCCGGGGTCACCGCGTTCAAACAGCAAGTCGCCCGTGCGTTCGAAGCGCGACAGCGCAATGTGCCCGACCAGCACGAGCTCGATGCCGCTGCTCCCATCGGGAAGCGTGCAGCTGTTGCCGCTCGGCGCCGACTGGCTCACGCCTTGGCCGCTGAACTTTCCGAAGGTTCCTTCTCCGGCGAAGATCGCATAGTTCGCGGGCTCGTTCGGACTGGTGAAGCTGAACGAGGCCGTGAAGAAGCTGCTGGCGGCGTTGCTCGTGATCCGTATGAACCGTTCGTTACGTGAATTCTCATTGCGTGGATTCTGGTCCTTGGCGGCCGGCGCTGGTGTCGTGTGCGGGCCGACGAGGACCAAGGCGAGGACAACGAGCCCTGTGCTGATGGCGATGTTCCGTCGAGATGCCAAATTCGCGCCTCCTCTGGTTGTGCACGTGAACTTCTCTCGGTACGTGAACTGCACCCCCACAACAGTTCGGACGCGACGAGCGCGGCCGCGCCCGGCGATCCAGCCGCCGCGTCGAGCCCGATGGCTCATCGTGCGCGTCGGCTCGGGAATCCTGCGGCGACGCAATGGACAGTCTGTGGCACCGGTGGGAAGCGTGGGCTCCGACGGCGCTGCTAGGAACACCCTCGGGGACTACGACCTTCCACTGCTGATCGCCTGCGCTCTGCGCCGGAGCTGTCGATGACGATCGACGCCATGCGAGCAACTCGACGCGCGGGATCATCTGCGAAAACAGCGGCAGAGTCAATTCACAATCATGCTTCGCCTCCGCACTGTAGTTCCTACATGACGACGCCGGGGATGGGCGCCGGTCGGACGTACGCCGGACGGGGATTTCGATCCGCGCACTGGACAAGATACCGAAGAACACGTAACGTCCACTGGCGCGGCTCGGTGTACGTTCGGTCTCACGCGCGACCCGAACCGTATCCGGGTGCCTGACTCTTGACGGTCCATCGTTCGCATTCGAAGCCAGCGAGGTCGGCCATCGACGCGCGCCTGTCCGGAACGACCACGGCGCATTTGTCTGAACACGAAGCGGGAAGGGTAGCCGCCATGCCGCGACGTCGGAAGCAGCGTCTCGCGATGGCCTGTGGCGCGATGTTGCTGGCGTTCATGGTGGGCGTGCCGCACGTCCTCGCCCAGGTCGACACGCCCCCGGGCGCGCCGCCCGCCGCTCCACCGGTGCCCATCATGTTTCCCGTCGCCCTCGATCGCCCGGCACAGCCGGGGCGGCCGTTCATCGGCCTGCTGCGCTACGACGAGGACTGGAGCTTTTTGAAAGACCCGGCCAACCGCACCGAGCTCTGGGATCGGCTCAAGTACCTGAGCCTCGGCATGCCCGACTGGTACCTCTCGCTCGGCGGCGAGACGCGACAGCGCTTCGAGATCTACAAGAACTTCCCGTTCAGCCGCCTCGCCCCGAGCGACGACGACGGCTACTACATGATGCGGTACATGGTGCACGCCGATCTGCACATGGGCCCCAACTTGCGCGCGTTCGGGCAGCTGAAAAGCGCGCTCATCTTCGGCAAAGACCCGGTTCCAACGAGCGCGGACAAGGACGAGCTCGACATCAACCAGTTCTTCGTGGATCTCATGATTCCGTTCGGCGAGCCCGGCGACGGCGTCACGCTGCGGGTCGGCCGCCAGGAGCTCCACTACGGAATGGGCCGTCTGCTCACCATCCGCGAGGGCCCGAACAACCGCCAGGGGTGGGACGCGGCCCGCGCGATCGTCAAGCTCGGTCCGTGGCAGGTCGACGGCCTCTATGGGCTCGCTGTCAAGGACGTGGCGGGCGTCTTCGACGACAGGACATGGGACGCCCAGAAGATCTGGGGCCTGTACGCGACGACGATGCTCGGATTCTTCCCCGGCGCCGGTCTCGACGTGTACTACCTCGGGAATGCAGTGGACGCGGAGTTCTTCAGGCGCGAGCACAGCGGCTATTTCCAGGATTTCGTCCTCGGCATCGGCGACGAGGTGCGCCACAGCCTGGGCACGCGCTTCTTCGGCGGTCGGGGACCGCTGGACTGGGATATGGAAGGCATCGTTCAGTTCGGGCAGCGCCGGCGCATCGGCGAGCAGAAGAACGACCGCATCCTGGCCTACAGCGTGTCGGTCGGCGGCGGCTACACCGTGCCGCAGTGGCCGGCCAGTCCCCGGTTCACGCTGGGACTCGACTTCGTGAGCGGAGACCGCGACGCGTTCGACGGTGATGTGCAAACGTTCCGGCCCATCGTCTTCCGCGGCAACTACTCGGGGGAGGCGGCGTTCCTCCAGCTGAGCAATATCATCAAGGTCCATCCCGGCGTCGATCTCCACCTGCGGAAGGACATGTTCTTGTTCTTCGACTTCCCGCTCTTCTGGCGCATGACGCGCGGGGACGGGCTCTACAGTCCCGGTGGCTTCGTGGTGGCGGAGCCGGTGGTGCTCGGTCCCACCGGGCCGCGCATGATCGACGATCGCTACGTCGGATTTCAGCCGAGCGTGCAATACATCTGGCAGATCACGCAGTATCTGATGTTCAGCGCCAGCTACGCGCACTTCGTCTCTGGCGGCTTCTTGCAGAAGGCGGGACGGGGTGACGCCCAGTTTGGCGCGGTGTGGTTCACGTACAAGTTCTGACCGCACGGAATCACCGGACCGGCGTGGGGATGTCCGCCGCCGGTGGCCGCGCCGCCCAGGGGATGGCGGGCGGCTTCTAGGCGTCCGGGGGTGGTCGCTTCACCACGAAGATGTGGCGATTGACTCCGGGCGCCGACTCGTACTGAAGCGCGTCCACCCCGCGCAGCGCGAGCAGGATACCGAGCCCGCCCACCGTGCGCTCCTCGAGTGGCCGCGCCAGATCCTCCGCGCTCGGGAGGGCATGTCGGGTCGCATCGAACGGCGCCCCCTCGTCTTCGAGGATCACCGTGAAGCCCTCGTCGTCGAGCCCGGTGGCAACCCGCAGCGGCCCCGTCCGGCCCGCCTCCTGATAGCCGTGCAGGACCACGTTGGTCGCGATCTCATCGACGGCGAGGCAGAGATTGTAGATGGCTTTCCGCGAGAGCCCGGCCGCATCCGCACGCTTCTCGACGGAGTCGCGAAGCCGCGCCACCGCCTCCAGGGTCCCGGGCAGCGTCTGAAACGACCGCTCGATCATGCAGGTCGTCGGGCGTCCGTCTCCATCGGCGGCCACTGATCCACGATGTAGACGCTCTTGTCGAAGCCCGTCATGCGGAGCGTGCTCAGAATCGTCTCTTGTGGCGCCACCACGTAGAGCGCGACGCGCGAGCCGAGCTTTTGCTTGGCGTAGATCAGGACGCGCAGTCCCGCCGACGCCATGAACGTGAGGTCCTTGACCTGGACCACGAGCGAGTGCGGCGTCTGCCCCACGGCCTTGTCGATCTCGGTCTTGAACGTCGGCGCCGACGTCGCGTCCAGTTCCCCTGCCAGCGTCAGGGACACCACGTCCCCGGTAACGGCTGAGCTCACTTTGAATGCCATTGCGCGTGCTCCTTGTGATCGCGGGTGTCGATTGAATCCGCGGCGCGTCAGCGCGCGACCAGCACCATGACCGACCGCGGCCCGACGGTGATGGCGCTGTCGGTGATTCTCGGCTCCTTGCCCACCTCGTGGACGTCCTCCGGAGGTGCCATACTCGTATTCGCGAACACGTGCCACCATGCGCCGGGCGGTGGTGCGGGCGGCGTGAATGGCAGGGCTTCCCAGTACGCGTTCGCGACGACGTAGATCGAATCATCGGGCACCCGGGCGTGCTTGCCGCACAGCATCCAGGCGAGGACCCGGCTCGTGCCATCCCAGTCCGGCGTCCACGGTTGCGTCCCGTGGAAGCTGATGTCGGGGTACGCGCTGCCGACGACGTCCGTGTGTGTGAACGGCGCCCGCCGCCGCAGCACGGGATGGGCGTGGCGGAAGGCGACGACTTCGCGCACGTACCGGAACAGCTCGGCGTTCTTCTCGAGGAGCGTCCAGTCGACCCACGTGATCTCGTTGTCGTGACAGTAGGCGTTGTTGTTCCCGCGCTGCGTCCGCCCGATCTCGTCGCCCATGAGGAGCATGGGCACCCCCTGGCTGAGGAGGAGCAGGGTCAACGCGTTCTTGATCTGGCGGCGGCGTAGCCGGTTGATGTCGGGGTCGTCGGTCTCGCCCTCGGCGCCGTGGTTCCAGGACTGGTTGTCGTCCGAGCCGTCCTGGTTGTGCTCGCGGTTCGCCTCGTTGTGCTT
>Ga0075421_100012835_pt1 | contig 10419 bp, 6 predicted proteins | sample SoiMetdeltSBSDD5_FD_75292 | JGI IMG/M metagenome (GOLD analysis project Ga0075421, IMG submission 75292) | Bulk soil microbial communities from a Populus tree surrounding site in Tennessee, USA - Soil MetaG P. deltoides SBSDD5 | ecosystem: Environmental > Terrestrial > Soil > Tree plantation... | reverse complement strand
TGGGGCGTGCGTCCGGCTGATACGCAGCTGGCGGTCGGCGTCCAGCGCGAAATCCTGCCGCGTCTCTCGGTCGAGGTCACGTATCACCGGCGAGCGTTCGGCAATTTCACGGCAACGGACAACATCCTGGTCACGCCCGCGGATTACAGCCCGTACAGCATCGTCGCGCCGGTCGACTCGCGTCTCCCGGGCGGCGGCGGTTACACGATTGACGACTTGTGGGAAATCAACCCGGAAAAATTTGGACAGTCTGCTGAAGTCGTCTCTCCCGCGGAGGATTACGGAAACCGAATCAGCTACTGGCACGGCGTGGACGTCAACATCAGCGGCCGCATGCGGAACAGCCTGATGTTCCAAGGCGGCACGAGCACCGGGCGTGCGGTGACCGACACCTGCGACGTCACGCCAAAGCTCGATTCGCCGAGCCGGCGATTCTGTCGGACGGTCGCGCCATTCACCACGCAGTTCAAAGGGCTGATGTCGTACACCATCCCGAAAGTGGACGTCCAAGTGAGCTCGACGATCCAGAGTCTGCCGGGCGCGAGTCTGGCGGCGAACCTGGTCGTGCCGAGTCAGGTGGTCGCGCAAACGCTGGGCCGGCCCTTGTCGGGCGGCGCCGCCAGCGTGACTGTGAATCTCGTCGCGCCCCAGACGATCTTCGGCGATCGCATCAATCAGGTCGATTTCCGTATCGCGAAAGTTCTCCGATTCGGACGCAATCGGGCACAGGTGGGCGTGGACATCTTCAATTCGCTGAACTCGAGCGCCCCGCAGGGATACATCCAGACGTACGGGACGACATGGCTGAGGCCAACCTCGGTCATTGACGCCCGCTTCGCTCGCGTGAGCGGGCAGATCGATTTCTGATCTCATGTCGATTCTCTTCACCAGGCGCGAAGCTCTGGCCATGATCGCGGCGGCCACGGCCGCTGCGGCCGCGCCGGCTGCATTGGCTGCGCAAGGGTCGCAGTTGCCGCTCAAAACGTCGGGTCTGGAGCACGTGGGTTTCACTGCTCCCGACCCGCAGAAGTCTGCGGCGTTCTACGGCCGGATCTTCGATCCGCAGATCTTTCAGGAGATGATGCCGCCGCTGCGTTACTACTGTCGGCTGGGCATCGGCTATGTCGCCTTCGGCCCCAATCCCAATGCCAACCCCACTGCTCCGGCGCGGATCGATCACTTCTGCGCGACGGTCGAGGACTACCGCCTCGACGAGATGCGTGCGGAACTCAAGACCCAAGGCCTCAATCTGACGGGCTCGCCGGGCTTCAACGCGGTGACCGACCCCGACGGCATTCGCATGCAGTTCATGGCCACACCCGGCGGGCTGCTGCAGACGATCATTCCTTCGACGCGCGTGACGCAGGACGATGCGATCTGCGAAGCGGTCGGCCTGGACCACGTCACGCTGCAGGTGCCGGATCTGGAGAAGTCGGCGGTCTACTACCGCAAGTTTTTCGGGAAGGAGACCTCGCGAGACGTGACGCCCGAGCGCATCTGGTTCACCGCCGCGCGCACACGCCTGGGGCTGGAGAAGATGGGCGATGGTCAGACTCCGCACGTCGATCGCTTCGGCATCCGTGTGGCGGCCTTCGACCGCCAGAAAGTCACCCGCAAACTCAGCGCGATCGGCGTCACGGTGCTGCCGTCCACTGATGGGAAGGTCGTACGTTTCCGCGACGCCGACGGGTTCGCGGTAGAGCTTCGAGGGGTCTAGACGTCCGGCTGAAGCCGGACACTACGAGGCACTGAAGGGTTTCTAAACATTTGTCAGTGTTTCGGGTCGCCGGGCTCTTCTCGGCCTCAGAGCGACGCGATATCATGCGCCGTGATGGCGCGAAGGCGTCTTATCGCCGGCATCGCGTTCGCGGGATTGGGTTGGGGCCTGGTCATGGCCCATTCCCAGGGCTTCTCGCAGAACACACCCAGCCCCCGCGCCGAGACGCCGGCTGCCGCTACCGCAGTCCCACTCGACGCCCGCGTAGAAACGCAGGCGGCCATCGCGAAGTACTGCACCACCTGTCACAGTGAGCGATTGAAGACCGCCGGCCTCGTGCTCGATCCGACGGGCGCCGCGCGTCCGGGCGATGAGTCCGAGACGTGGGAGAAGGTCCTGCGTCAGTTGCGCGCTGGAACGATGCCGCCTCCGGGCGCGGCCCGTCCGCCGCAGGCATTCTACACGCGCGCGGCCGGCTACTTGGCGCGAGAGCTCGAGACCAGCGCGGCGGCACGTCCCAATCCTGGCTCGACGCCGCTGGCTCACCGTCTGACGCGGACCGAATACGCCAACGTGATCCGCGATTTGCTTGCGCTGCCGGACCTGCCGAAGGAGTTCGACTACGCCACGCTACTGCCGGCCGACAACGCGAGCAGCGGCTTTGACAATCTGGCTGACACGCTGTTTGTCTCGCCGGCAACGATGGAGCGCTATCTGGCAGCGGCGCTCAAGATCAGCCGCGTAGCCGTGGGCGATCCCGAGATGGGTCCGCTGGTGAACACGCACATCACGCCGGTGCGGCAGACGCAGGAAGGCCGCAATGAGGCACTGCCGTTCGGCACGCGCGGCGGGCTGCAGATCGACGGCTATTTCCCGCTGGACGCTGAATACGAGTTCAAGGTCGAAACGGCCGACGCCGTCGCCGACGTCCATCAGCTGGAAATCAGCATCGATGGCGAGCGCAAGGCCATCACCAACGTCTCGAGAAGGCCAGGGGTTCCGGCGGCGGGTGAAGCACCGAACCGGGGTGCCTTCCGCTTCGCGGTCCCGGCAGGGCCGCGCAGCGTGGGCGTTGCCTTCGTGGAGCGCAGCGAGGCGCTGTCCGAGGATCCGCTGCGACCGCCGGGCCGGAATCGGGGCGCCCTGCCCTCGGTCGTGTCGGTGACTATCACCGGCCCGTTCAACGCGACCGGGCCGGGCGACACGCCGAGTCGCCGACGGTTGTTCGTGTGCCGACCCGCTAACGCCGGCCAGGAATCCGCGCCCGCCTCCGCTGGCGCTTCGGCGAGGTCTCGACGAAGTTCGCCAGAGATCGAGGCGAACGAAGTCGGATGCGCGGACCGTATCCTGACAACGCTGCTGCGCCGCGCCTATCGCCGCAACGTCACCGCCGACGATGTGCGCCGCGTGCGACCGTTTTACGAAGCCGGCCGCGCCGAACGTGATTTCGACCTCGGCATCCAGCGAGCGTTGGAACGCGTGCTGGTCAGTCCGCAGTTCCTGTTCCGCATCGAGCAGGAGCCGAAGGACGTCGCGCCCGGATCGGTGCACCGCGTCAGCGATTTCGAGCTGGCCTCACGTCTCTCGTTCTTCCTGTGGTCCAGCATTCCCGACGACGAGCTGCTGGACGCAGCGGCTGCGGGGACGCTGCGCAAACCCGAAGTCCTGCGCCGCCAGGTGACGCGCATGCTCGCCGACTCGCGCAGCCGATCCCTGGTGACCAACTTCGCCGCCCAGTGGCTGTTCCTGCGCGACGTCGAAACGAAGGAACCGGACGTCTACCTGTTCCGCGATTTCGACGAGACTGTGCGCGCCGCGTTCGTGCGTGAAACCGAGTTGTTCCTGGACAGCATCCTGCGCCCTTCGACTGACGCTCAGGGCGCCCCGAGCACCGTCGAGGGGCGTGAGAACCGCAGTGTCTTGGACCTCTTGACGGCCGACTATACGTTCCTGAACGAACCCCTGGCCAAGCATTACGGCATCCCGCAGATCACCGGCAGCCATTTCCGTCGCGTGACGCTGCCCAAAGGGAGTCCGCGCAGGGGGTTGCTGGGACATGGGAGCATCTTGTCGATCACGGCCTACAGCACGCGCACGTCGGCCGTGTTGCGGGGCAAGTACGTGCTCGAGAATCTGTTGGCCTCGCCGCCACCGCCACCACCGGCGGATGTGCCGTCGCTCAACACCGAACGATCTGGGAAGCCGCTGTCGATGAAGGAAGCGATGCAGCTGCACCGCGCCAGTCCGGCGTGCGCGGGATGCCACGCCAAGATGGATCCGATCGGCTTCGCGCTGGAGAACTTCGACGCACTCGGGCGGTGGCGCGCGGAGGAGAACGGGCGTCCGCTCGAGGTCACGAGCGCACTACCAGACGGGACGGTCGTCGACGGCGTCGAGGGCGTGCGGCAACTGGTGCTGCGCGACCCGGCGCTCTTCGTCGAGGCTCTCACCGGCAAATTGTTGATGTATGCGCTGACGCGTAATGTCCAGCATTACGACCAGCCGACGATCCGCGTGATCGCCCGGGAATCGGCGCGCCAGAACTACACCTTCGCTTCGCTGGTGCTGGGCGTGGTGAACAGCGTCCCGTTCCAGAGCCGAATGGCGCAGGCTGCGCCTCAATAAACGCAGGGGAGACCGCATGACGTTCCTCACCAGAAAGATGCTGACGCGGCGGACGATGCTGAAGGGGATCGGCGCGAGCGTCGCGCTGCCGCTGCTGGATTCCATGATGCCCGCGCTCTCGGCTCAGGCGACGGGGTCGAGGCAGGCGCCGATGCGTCTTGGGTTTGTCTACGCGGCGCACGGCATCATTCATTCGGAGTGGAAGCCGCGTCAGACGGGCCGCCAGTACGAGCTGCCGCCCAACCTGCAGCCCCTTGCGGGTGTGCGCGATCACTTCAACGTCTTGACGAACCTTTCGCATCTCGAAGCCGACAGCAAGGGCGACGGCAGCGGCGATCACAACCGCGCCGCCGGGGCGTGGCTCACCGGCGTGCATGCCTACGACCGCACGCGTCCGGGCGCCGAGATCCGCCTCGCGACGTCGGCCGATCAGATAGCCGCCAGGCATCTGGGCAAGGACAGCAGAGTCCCCTCGATCGAGATGACGCTCGACCCAGCGACGCAGGGCGCATGCGATTCCGGCGACTGCTTCTACGTCAACACCGTCTCGTGGCGTAGCGAGACGTCGCCCAACATGCCCGAGATCCACCCGCGCGTCATCTTCGAGCGCCTCTTTGGCGACGGCGGCAACGCCGAGCAGCGGCGCGCCCGCATCCGAAAGCAGGGCAGCATCCTCGACTCGGTGCTCGAGGAAACACAGACGCTCACGGCGACACTCGGTCGCTCCGACAACTCCAAAGTGCGCGAGTACCTGGATTCGGTGCGCGAAGTGGAGCAGCGCATTCAGCACGCGGAGTCCAGCCTCGGGGAATCGATCGAGCTGCCCGATCGTCCGATCGGCATCCCCGCCAGCTTCGAGGAATACGCGCAGCTCATGTTCGACCTGCAGTTGCTGGCCTTCCGCAGCGACATCACGCGCGTGTTCTCGCTGATCGTGGCGCGCGAGCTGAGTGGGCGTTCCTACAGCCAGATCGGAGTGCCGGGCAACCATCACCTGATTTCCCATCATCGTGAGGACGCCCAGCTCAAGTCGCAGAAGGCCAGGATCGACACGCATCACATGCGTCTGCTCAACTACTTCCTGGAGCGGATGCGTGACACGCCGGATGGCGACGGCTCGCTGCTCGACCACAGCGCCATTCTCTTCGGCAGCGGTATGGGCGACGGAAACCTGCACCGACACAATGACCTGCCCGTCCTCTTGGCGGGCAAGCTGCACGGCAGGTTCCAGACCGGATACAGCTTCGACTACACACCGGACACGCCGATGGCGAACCTGCTCGTGACGATGCTCGATCACGTGGGTGTGCCGATCGCGAAGCTGGGCGACAGCACCGGGCAGCTGCTGCTCGACTACGAGCGCGCGGGCGCGGCACGCGCGAGAGGCTAATCCCTTGAAAGGTCAGAACTGATGCGATTGAGTCACGTTGTCTCAACGGTCTTTCGAGGCGTCAGCGTTGCGCTCGCATTGTTGTGCGCCTCGGCGTCCTTCGCCGCCGACGGCACGGGGCTGGTGGACGCCGCCAGAAACGGCAATGTGGACGCGGTTCGCTCGCTGCTCAAAGGCGGCGCCGACCCGAATCAAGCGGCGCCCGATGGCTCGACTGCCGTGCACTGGGCGGTCCATGCCGACAACCTGGCCATGCTGAACGCGCTGCTCGATGCCGGCGCGAAGCCCGATGGCGTTACTCGCTACAGGATCGCGCCGCTGACGCTGGCCGCGCAGAATGGCAACGCAGCGCTCGTCGAGCGGCTGCTCAGTGCTGGTGCCAATCCCGATACGGCGTCAGAAGAAGGACAGACGGCGCTCATGACCGCGGCCCGCAACGGCAGCGTCGCAGCGGTACGCGCGCTGCTGAAGCGCGGCGCGCAAGTCGGCCTGGCGGAATCCTTCCGCGGGCAGACGGCGCTGATGTTCGCCGCGGGCGAAGGCAACACGGACGCCGCCAGGCTGCTGCTCGAGTTCGGTGCAAAGCTGAACGAACGCTCCAAGGGCGGCTACACGCCGCTGCTCTTCGCCGTGCGCAACAACCGGTACGAGACCGTCAAGTTCCTGTTGGAGCAGGGCGCCAACGTCAACGACCGCATACCTGATGGCACGTCGGCACTCAGCGTGGCGATCCTGAACGCTGACTTCGACCTGGCCGCGCAGCTGCTGGACTCCGGCGCCGACCCGAACGCGCCCGACCCGCGCGGCCATCCGCTGCACGTCGTCGTCTGGTTGCACCAGCCGGGCGCACCACCGGACTTCGCAATGAACGGCGAGGATCCGCAGCCCGTTCCGCGTCCGCGCGGCAAGCTGTCGCACCTCGACATGGCGAAGAAGCTGCTCGCGAAAGGCGCCGATCCAAATGCCCCAATCACCTGGAAAGAGCGCCGCTTCGGCAGCGGCGGGCTCGCGCGCAACCCGGCCAACCTGAACATCGGCCGGCATTATCTGAGCTACGAGGGTGCCACGCCGTTCTATCTGGCGGCCCGCAACGGCGACGAACCGATGATGCGCGTTCTGGCCGCGGGAGGCGCCGATCCCATGAAGTCCACCCGCTTCGGCGTCACGCCGTTGATGGCCGCCGCCTGTCTTGACTACTACGAAGGCGAGACCGCCGGGCCCTTCTCGGGCGTTCCCGAATCCCAACGGCTGGAGGCTGTGAAGCTCGCGCTCGCGCTGGGCAACGCGATCAATGCGCGGACCACCTTCGGTGATTACAAAATGATCGGTACGCCCGAAGACACGCTGCTGCGTTATCCAGACAATTTTCAGGAGCTCCAAGATCTCGGCACGGGCGACCCGCGCTTCGCCGAGATGACCGCGCTGCACGGCGCGGTGATTTGTAACCAGCCGTCAATCGTCAAGTACCTGATCGAGCAGGGCGCCGAGGTGAACGCGAAGAACCGGCTGGGGTGGACGCCGCTCATGATCGCGGGCGGCCTGTACATCGCGAATGCCCATAAAACCTCGCCCGGGTCAGCCCAGATTCTGCGCGAGGCGTTGGCCGCGCGAGGCCTGAACGGCCGCTGAACGCGAGTCAGGCCCACTGAAACGGGAGTTCGCCGCCGAATAGAGGGCCGAATAGAGGACAGTCGGTCGTTCGGATTGACACGAACATCCTGTGTTCGCAAATCACAAAACGGGCGGGTGCTAGGGTAAAACGGCCGGCTCCCGTATGCCCCTCGCGTGAGCTCCGAAACTACACCATTGCGACGGCGGGAACTGGGAGCCGCGGGAGGTCAATGGTGAAGACGCATCCCTTGTCAGGCAGGTTACGCGCATAGATCCGGCCGTTGTTCGCTTCGACGCCCCATCGGCTGAAGGCGAGGCCAAGGCCCACCCCAGTCCGATCGGCGCTGCGCTGTTCGAACGGGCGGAATAATTCGTTGACGTCTCCCGTCGGGAGACCGCCGCATTCGTCCTGGATTTCGATCAGCACCCGCTCGGCGCTGGCGCCGACCCTGAGCGTCACGGCGGTACGAGGGCGGGTGAACTTGAAGGCGTTCTGCAGGAGGTTTCCCACCACGGCCGCGAGGACTTGGCGGTCAGCCTCGATGGCCACTCCCTCTTCGACGGGTATCACGGTCAGTCCGATACCCCGGGCGCTTGCCTCCAACGTTGCGGCCGGCGCGAGTTCTTGGATGAATTCGGACACCAGGAATTGGTCCCGATTCTGGATGCCTTGCGTGAGCCTGACCTCGGCGAGCGAGCGACCAATGAGCGCACGTGCTCCCATGAGGCTCCGATGGAGGACGCTTCCGGTGCTTCCTGCGACGCCGACATTGCCCGTCTTCAGAACCTCGAACGCCATGATCGCGGTGTTGAGCTCGTTGCGCAATTCATGAGCCAGGAACCCCGCGCGTTCGCTCCCCCGCGCGGTTTCTCCATCGAGGGTCGATTGATTCTGTTCGCGTCCGAATTGGGTGACGGCGCCCGCGATGGCGTCGTCGAGGCATCGGTTCAGTGTGCGAAAGTCATCGGTGCTGATGGGCGCGTTCTTTTCCACTGCGAGATCGGTGATGGACTGACACACGTCGCCGTAATCGTGAACGACCTGTGAAACCGTGAACCCTTGAAGCAGCAGGTCATGGCCATGCTTGACCGCGCTTCGACCAATCTCAGGGCTTGAAGTCAGGCCGAGGCGCAGGGCGTCGATCAGTTGATCTAGGAACACCGGCACCCCGTGATCGATCTCCACATCGGTGGGCGGTGGCACCGATCTCGTGGCCACTTTTGCCCTGCACCGCCTGATGATCTCTTCGCGGTTGGCCGCGATGAATTCATGGAGCATGACACTTCTCCTGGGAAGTGCCGATCGTAGGCGAGAGCTGAGCAATAGTGTTGTCCAAAACAGCACAAGTCGGTGAGGGGCTTTTCCGATATGGACGCCAAGAGGGCCACAAAACACTCGAGCACGCCTCCGACATGATCGATGAGATCGGCGACAAGCACGAGAAAGAGTAGGGAGTCCGTCTTCGCGGTTTGATCGAGGCCCTCTCGGTCCTCGATGGGGCGGTCGGCGTGCGTGATTGCCCTGTCTCTGATGTTCTGCCTTAAGAAGGCACGAGCCGTTCTGCCGAACTCGACTCCAGTTTCGCGCAGAAGCATGTTCGTATAGACCGCCGCTCATGGCTGGTCAATCGGTTCATCCCGATGGCTGGGTCAGTCAAGTCGAGCCTTCGCCGCTTTCTCGCGCATCTCGCCGATAAAGCGTGGGGACTCTAACCTCGTTCGTTAATCGGTGTCGTTCGCACGAACAGGCCATCGTCGGCGCGGGACAGAAAGTTCTCCATCACGAGCGCCCTGAGCATCGCGGCGCATACCGAAGGTGGCACCCCAAATAACCGCATGGCCTGCGGCTTGGTTAATTTGAGCTCGGGCATCTTTCCGTATTCTTCGCGGACCTGCTGGAGCAGTGCGGCAAGTGGCGCAGAGTTAAAAGGGTAGTTGATCATTGTGCCTGCCTGGGGACGAGCCTTGATGAGGGTAAGGCCAGCGCCGGAGAACGCCCAGCGAGATGGTCGGTGTCTCAGGAAAGCGTAAAGCTGACACTCACCTTACACCTTTCCACGGAGTCGCACAACAAACGCGCGGAATCCGCGAGGTGCAACCCAAATGTCCGGAAGTTACAGCCACGCTGTCGGATCCGACGCTTGCCGCTGTGCGGTTTGGAACACGGATGCTTCGCGGTTCAGGACCATACTCGATCTGGACCCCACTCGATTTGGTAGAAGCGATTGGACCGCGTGCTTCAGTAACCGAGGAGTGAATTCGATGTTCGTTCTGATGTCGCCCGGACGGCTCTGATTGGTCAGATACACGGCCGTTCTGCTGTTGCTGCTCACCGCTGGCTGCGCCAGCGTCGCTCCCATTCCTGAGGCCGCGCAGCCTCTGGTCGTCGCGACGCAAGCCGTCCCGATCCAGCCCGTCGCCACACCTGCAGCGCCGACAACGACTCCCCTCGCGCCGAAGCCTGCCGGCTCGCCCGTGAGACCAGCGAGGCCGCCCGCGGCGTTGCGCGTTGCGGCACCGCCGGACGGACCTGGGCCGGTCCTACGACCTGCTGATCATGAAAGTGCTCTCGCTGCTACAGGACGCCGACCAACCGCTCGCGTCCGCCATCGTGGCCTCGCGCGAGGCGATTTGGGCCTTGCTCTCGGACCAGCACAGATTCTTCAATCTCTGAAAGGAACGTAGTCGAATGAGCGAGACGATTCCGAGAGGAGTCATCCGGCAGCTCTCAGTTGTCGACCGCGTTGGCTCCCACGCGCTTGGCGTCTGTGAACTGGTCGGCGCGATCGCGACGTTTGGCGCGAAGGCCGTCGTCGAAGCGGCTCGCCCTCCTTATGAACCGCGCGAAATCCTCAGGCATGCGTACGAGTTCGGGTACCGTTCCGCGCCCCTCATCATTACGGCGGGCGTGGCGGTCGGCGTAGTGCTCTCGATGCACACACGCGCCTCGCTCGAGCGCTTCGGCGCCGAGGCGATGATTCCCGCCGCCCTCGCGATTGCGCTCATTCGCGAAACCGGCCCCCTCATCGCCGGCCTCCTGGTCGCCGGGCGCGTGGGCGCGGGTATCGGCGCGGAG
>Ga0075421_100012832_pt1 | contig 10421 bp, 10 predicted proteins | sample SoiMetdeltSBSDD5_FD_75292 | JGI IMG/M metagenome (GOLD analysis project Ga0075421, IMG submission 75292) | Bulk soil microbial communities from a Populus tree surrounding site in Tennessee, USA - Soil MetaG P. deltoides SBSDD5 | ecosystem: Environmental > Terrestrial > Soil > Tree plantation... | reverse complement strand
GCGTCTTGCCGTGCGGACCGAACTCGGTCACGTAGGGCTGATGTCCCCATCCGACCAGGTAGTTCCCGCTCGACAGCTTCTGCATGTTCCCCTGGTCGACGGCCACGAGCGGTGGAGTGTGTACGAAACTGTGCGCGACGGTCACGGTCTTACGCCGCTCGTCCACACGGAGGACGAGGCCGCGCGACTGCTTGCGCACCTTCGGCGCCGCCTCGTTGTCGAACAACGTCAGAGTCCCGTCGGACTGGCGGCGGACGTCGTGCTGCCACGCGAAGCGGACGCCCTTCCCGAGCTCGAAGTCGCTGCGCTTGCCGCCGAGCCGCCACATGACGGCGCCGGTCTTCCGGTTGATCTTGTAGATCGTGTGCGTGTTGCGAGCCGAGACGAGGAAGTTGCCGTCGCGGTCGACCTCGACCGTGTTGATGTGGAAGTAGTCGTACGTCTTGTCCGGGTTGCGCGGGAGGTGGTAGTACGACTCGATCAGCCGGACGTGGCCGACGCTGTGCCACTCGAACAGCACGCGCCCGGTGCGGATGTCGACCTCCTGGAACGCGCCCTCGAGCACGTTGCGCGGCTCGACGCGCACGCGGTGAGACAGAGTGATCAGCGCCGTGTTGCTCGGCGTGATCTTGAACTCGTGCATGTCGCCTGACAGCCCGTGCCCGGGACGCACGTACGTGATCAGGCGGTACGAGTTGTCGTAGATCGAATAGCGGCCGAGCCGCTTGTTGTCGGCCGACTTCCCGCGCCACCACGTGAGGACGGGCTTGCCGCGGTAGTGCTGCTCGCGGAAGTCGGTGACCCCGCGCCGATCGACCGGCAGGAACCAGATGACGCGTCCGCGGTTGTCGAGGATCAGCGGGCCGCCTTCCTCGACCTTCTTCTTCGGCGCGATGAAGATGTACCCCGGCGAGGCGTGGCGCGTCCGCACGATCATCTTCACCCGTGGCGGCTTCAGGTCCGGCCGCGAGACGAAGTGCCGGTACGGCGCGTAGCTGCCTGCGCCGGCCGCGGATGGCACGAGCACGCCGACCGCGACGAGCCCGAGCAGCCCGCCCTTCACGCCGCCTCCTGAACGGCGGCGCCCGCTTTCGGTCGCGCGATCAGCACGATGGGCGTGACGACGATGATCGTCGCGCCGATCGCGAGCGCGGCCACGCCGATGGCGTCGAGCGCGTAGCCGCCCAGCAGCGCGAGGCCCGCCGCGAGGAATGCCGCGAGCTGGTCGTTGAAGCCGAGCAGCCGCCCACGCTCGGTCGCGCTGGTGCGGTCGGCCATCTGCGCCGTCGCCGCGACGAAGGAGATGTTCCAGCCGACGCCGAGCCCGAGCAGGAGCACGGCGGTCCCGAAGACGCTCGCCACCCAGAGCAGGCCGATCGTCGACAACGCCATCACCACGAGCCCCGCCTCGAGCGCGGGTGTGCGTCCCATGCGGTCGATCAACGCGCCGATGACGAGCACGAGCGCGTACATGCCGAAGACGTGCGCGCCGATGATCGGGAAGACGGAGTCCTGATGGTGGTGATGGTGCTCGACGACGACGTAGCCGGACAGGTTCATCACCGACACCATTACGCCGAAGCTGGCGAGCGCCGCGAGCATCGCCGGGATGACGCCCGGCCGCCGAACGATCTCGCGCAGCGGCGCGGGAGGCCCTGCAGTCTCGGTGTGTTCGTGCGCGCCGATCATCTCCGCGATCTTCTTCGGGTCCGGCCGGACGAACTGCACGATCGCGAGTGCCACGAGCGAGATCCCGCCGGCCGCGAGCCAGGGGACCGTGAGCGCGTCGGCCTCGACGTCCTTCCCGGCGAACAAGGGGCCGAAGACCGTCGGGCCGAGGATCGCGCCGAAGACGCTGCCGAACAGGACGTACGAGATGCCGCGGGCGCGGCGGGCCGCCGGATACATGTCGCCTGCCGCAGTGCGGATCAGCAGCGACACGGCGCTCGCCGCGCCGATCAGTGCGAAGCCCGCGATCACGGCGACGGTCGAGTCCGTCCGCGTCGCCAGGGCCGTGAGCGCGCAGCCGGCTGCGCCGACGACGAACCCGGCGCTCATGACGGGCTTGCGCCCGACCCGGTCCATCATCCGGCCGGCCGGCATCGACGTAAGTGCAGAGGCGATGAGGAAGATCGCCGGACCGAGCCCGAGCAGGCCGCGCACTCCCGTCACTAGCACGAACGTGAGCGAGGAGACCGCCGCGACCAGCTGCAGCACCGCGGAGTTCACCGCCATCGTGGCCGCGAGCAACACCGTATTGCGCCGGACCACGGCGTCATTCAATCAGGCGGCTCCGGCGGCGCCGCTGCTTCAATGGCCGCGTGAGGTTTGCGGCGCTCGCCGTCTTGCTCGCAGCTGTGGTCGCCGGCTGCGGCTCGTCGGCTCCTCCTCAGATCACGGTCGGCGCGGCCCGGACCTACGATCTCGCCGCGTGGTCGCCGGCGCACGTCGCCGCGGGGAAGCCGACCGTGCTCTCCTTCCGGATCGACCAGCCGTCGGGCGCGCCGCTGACGCGGTACCGAACCGGCACCGGCCCGCATACCGGCGTTCACCTGATCATCGTGCGTGACGACCTCGCCACGATCCTGCACTACCACCCCAAGCCGCAGCCTGACGGCATGCTGAGGCAGCGGGTCACGTTCCCGACGCCCGGCGTCTACAAGGTCATCGTCGACACCTATCCGGCGCTGAGCGGGCCGTTGCGGAACTTCCAGTTGACACGCACGGTGACGGTGCCGGGCCACGTGCCGCACCAGGCGCTACCGCCGTTCAAGCCGGTCGTGAAGGTCGACGGCTACCGCTTCGCGATCCAGGGGAAGCCGAAGCTCCGTGCAGTGCAGGCGAACTTCCTGACGTTGCACGTGACGCGGCCCGACGGCTCGCCCGCGACGTTCACGCCGTGGTTCGGCGCGCTCGCCCACGCGATCTTCTTCCGCGAGGGCACGCTCGACTACTTCCACACACACGTTTGCGCCGCAGGGGCGAGCGGGTGTGCGTCCGTGTTCGGCGGCTCGCGTGTGGTCGGCAGGCAGACGAAACCGGGCGTCTTGCGCGTCGGTGTGCTGCTTCCCGTCAGCGGCACCTGGCGGCTGTTCCTACAGACCAGGGTCGACGGGCACGTGCTGACGGCCCCGTTTACGCTCGACGTCCGATGATCCGCGCGGCTGCTGTCATCCTCGTGGTGCTCGCTGCACGCTCGCTCGCGTATGCGACCGAGCCCTCGCCGTCGGCGCGCTTCCTCCGACACCAGGCGGGCGGGCCGGCCGTGCCGGTGCTTGCACTCGTCGCGCTCGGCATCTGCGCGGTGCTCGCCGTCACGGTGTGCTGGCTCGTGGCGGTCGCGGTGCGCGAGCGTGCGCTGATCGAGCGCCGCGACGCGAAGCCCTTCGCGATCGCGCGCACGCTCGGGCTGGCCGCCGCGCTGACGGCGGCGACGTGCTTCGCCGGCGGCATGCTCGAGGCGTATCTCCACTGGCGTGCCGGTCTCGGGTGGCACGGGCTGCACTGCCTCGTCGGGCCCGTTCATCGCGACCTGATCCCCTTCGAGACAGGTCTCTCCTTCGTCGCCGCAGCGGTGCTCGCCGCTTCGCGTCACGTCGCCGCCTGGATGCGCCGCACGTTTGCGCGCCTCGCCGCAGAGCTGCCGGAGCTCCTGTTCGTTGCTCCGCCGCGGTTCGGCGAGGCGACGGCTGTTCGCATCGCAGCGGTCGGACGAGCTGCGTCGGCGCGCGCACCGCCGCTGCCGGGTTGACCTGACCCGGCAACGAAAGGAGAACAACCGATGTATCGCTTCGGCGTGTTCGTCGCCGCACTCGGCGGCGCACTGATCATCGCTGCGGCGGCTGCGGCGCATGCGGAGCTGAGCCCGGCCGTCGCGCTGACCAACCACGGCCAGCTCTTCACGCTCGCCGTGCCGACGGAGAAGGAGAGCGCAACGACGACGAAGGTCGAGCTGACGCCGCCCGACGGCTTCGCGATCGACTCCTTCGTCCCGTCGCCGGCTTGGACGCGCAACGTGAAGTCGACCGGCTCCGGCGAAGAGACGAAGATCGAGCAGGTGACGTGGTCGGGCGGGCACACCCCGACGGAGGAAGACGCGGTGTTCCAGTTCCTCGCCTCCGCCGACTCGTCGAAGACCTACGCGTTCAAGGTGCGTCAGACGTACTCGGACGGCAGCGTCGTCGACTGGTCGGGGCCGGAGTCGTCCGACACGCCCGCGCCGCAGGTCGAGTTCAAGTCGTCGCTCGGCGGCGGCGGCGGGAGCAACACCCTCGCGATCGTCGCGCTCGTCGTCGGAATCGTTGCGCTCGTGGTCGCGTGCATCACGCTGTTCGCGGGGGGCGGAAGGCGATCGGTCGCTTGACGCTGCGCCTGGGCACCACGCTCGTCCTTGTCGCAGCCGCGGGCGCGCTGGCGCTGCCCGCGGCCGCCTGGGCGCACGCGGGGCTCGTCCGCACCGTTCCCCGGGCGAACGTCGTGCTCGACAGGCCGCCGCCGGCGGTGCAGCTCACCTATACGGAGGCCGTCGAGCCGCGCTTCGCGGCCATCTCCGTCACGAATGCCGCCGGCGAACAGCAGACGGCGGGCTCGCCCCGCAGCTCGGCGGCCGACCCCAAGACGCTCGTCGTTCCGCTGAAGCGTGTGGCCGAGGGGTGGTACCTCGTCTACTGGCGCGTCATCTCCGTCGACGGCCACCCGGTGCGCGGCGCGTTCGAGTTCGCCGTCGGGCCGAATCCCGGGCCGCAGCCGCAGTTCGTCATCCCTTCGATCTCGGAGACGGCCGCGACACCGCGCCTGATCGCGGTGCGCTCGATCGTCTTCGTCGCGATCATGGCCGCGATCGGGTTGTTCGTGCTGCGGATCGCCACGGCGCGCCCGGTCGTGCGGCGCGTGCCGGAGTCGCGGCTGCGACCGCTAAACATCGCCTTCGGGATCGCCTCCGTCGTCGGGCTGATCGCGATCCCGATCTATCTCCTGATGGCGACGGCGCAGTTCGCGCTGCGGTCCGCATTCGACCTGAGCGCCCTGTTCCCGTTGCTGCGCGGGTCTGCGTTCGGGCGGGGCCTCATTCATCTCGAGATCGCCTTCGGGCTGTTCGTGCTCGCGGCGGGGCTCGCACTCTGGATCGACCGCCCGGAACGCGAGCGGCGCTCGATCGCAGAGATCCTCTCGGTGACCGGCGCGCTCGCCGGCGCGACGGCCGTGCTGGTCGTGCCCGGCCTGTCGGGCCACGCCGCGCAGACGTCGCCGCGCGGCGCGATGCTCCTGTTCGACTGGCTGCACCTCTCCGCCGGCTCGATCTGGGTCGGCGGGCTGATCGGGCTGCTCGTTCTGTGGCGCAGCTTTCCGGTTGCGCGCCGGGTCGCAGGGCTCGTGGTCTGCGTGCCTCGCTTCTCCAACACCGCGTTCGTGTCGGTGCTCGTTCTGATCGGCTCGGGGATCGGCGCATCGCTCGTCCACCTGCCCACGTTCGCGTCGCTCTGGCAGACGTCGTACGGGCAGGCCCTGCTCGTGAAGATCGGGCTGCTGAGCGCGGCGATGCTCCTCGCCGCCGGCAATCTGCTGCGGACGCGGCCGCGGCTGATCGCGTATCGCGAGCGGCCGGAGCTCGCGCCCGGCGCGGCCTCGCTGCTCCGCCGCCTCGTCGCGGGGGAGGTGCTCCTCGTCGTCAGCGCTGTCGTCGCGGCAGCGGTGCTCTCGAGCCTGCCACCGCCGTCGAAGGCGCTTGCACAGGTCGGCGGCGCGAGCGCGCACGTCGGGCCCGGCCCGGTGGCTGCGGTCGTCGACAAGAACGGGTACCGCGTCGAGCTGCACGTGAGCCCGAACCGCGCAGCCGCGCAGAACACGTTCTCCCTGAACATCACGCGCGGCGGCAAGCCCGTCACCGGAGCCGAGGTCGTGATCGGGGCGACGATGCTGGATATGGAGATGGGGACTCAGTCCTATGCGCTCACCGAGACGTCGGCCGGCGTGTACACGCACGCGGCTCCCGCCCTCGTCATGGTCGGCCACTGGGGCCTGTCCTTCGACGTCACGCCGAAGAGCGGCGCGCCGTTTAGCGTTCTCCTGGTCGATCGGGCCAACGGATGACCAACCGCAACGTCACCCTCGTCCTCACCGCAGCTCTGCTCGCGCTGCTGGCGGGCGCGGCGGCGTGCATCGTTGTCGTGCTGCTCGCGGTGGACGTTCTTGGCTAGGAGCGTCGCGATCGTCGCGGCTCTGATCATCCTCGCCGCGCCGGCAGTCGCGCGTGCGAACGGCGATCCCGCGAGCGACTACCTGCTCGTGCAGAGCATCTTCCTGCCGTTCAACGCCAAGGTCGATCCGAGCGCGTCGAAGGAGCTCGCCGACACGATCCGCGCCGCCGACCAGAAGGGCTTCAAGATCAAGGCGGCGGTGATCGGCTCGCGTTACGACCTCGGCACGGCGTTCTCGCTCTACAACAAGGCGGAGAAGTACGCAGAGTTCCTGGGGCTCGAGCTGTCGTTCCAGTACCACGACGGGCTGCTCGTCGTGATGCCGAACGGCTACGGCTACTCCGTCGCCGGCAAGCCGGATCCCAAGGGCGTCCAGGTCGTGAAGGACCTGCCTCCCCCCGGCAAGGACGCGACCGCGCAGGTGCGGGGCGCCACGCAGGCGATCCGCAAGCTCGCCGCCGCCTCCGGGCACCCGCTGCCGGCCGGCGGCACGAGCGGAGGCTCGAAGACGCGCGACCGGATCACGATCGCGGCGGGCGCGGTCGCGCTGGCCGCCCTGCTCGCGGCGATCGTCTTCTGGCGCCGCGACCGCCGGCGGCCTGCCCCGGAGTGACACGTCTTAGGGACAGTCCCTAAGACATGTCCCTCTTGCCCTTTACGCTTGTACCGTGCAGACCTGTACCAGCTGCGGAAACGAGAACCCTGCAGGCGCGCGGTTCTGTAACGCCTGCGGCGCGTCGCTGGCGGCCTCGGCCCCCGCGCTCGCCGAGGAGCGGAAGATCGTCACCGTCCTCTTCGTCGACCTCGTCGGCTTCACCGCCCGCTCGGAGCAACTCGACCCGGAAGACGTCCGCGCCATCCAGGCGCCGTACTTCGCGCGCGTCCGCACCACGATCGAATCCTTCGGCGGGACGGTGGAGAAGTTCATCGGCGACGCGGTCATGGCCGTGTTCGGTGCCCCCGTCGCGCACGGCGACGATCCCGAGCGGGCGGTGCGCGCAGCGCTCGCGATTCTGGAGGGGGTAGACCTCGACGTCCGCATCGCCGTGAACACGGGCGAGGCGCTGGTGTCGGTTGCAGCCAACCCGGCGCAGGGCGAGGGCATCGTCTCGGGCGACGTCGTCAACACCGCGGCGCGCCTGCAGTCGGCCGCGCCGGTGAACGGCGTCCTCGTCGGCGAGGAGACATATCGGGCGACGCGAACGGCAATCGTCTTCGAGGACGCGGAGCCCGTCGTCGCCAAGGGGAAGCAGCAGCCCGTGCCCGTGTGGCGCGCGCTTGCCGCACGTGTCGACCTGGGAGCACGCGCGACGTCCAACGTCCCCATGCTCGGGCGCACGTCGGAGCTCGACACGCTGCTCCGCATCTGGGAGCGCGTCGTCTCGGACCGCCGGCCGCAGCTCGTGACGATCTTCGGCCCGGGCGGGATCGGCAAGAGCCGGCTCAGCTCCGAGTTCACGCAAGCGGCGCAGCAGCAAGGCGGCCGCGTGGTGTGGGGGCGCTCGCTGCCGTACGGCGAGGTGACTCCCTACGGGCCGTTCGCCGCGCAGGTGAAGCAGATCGCCGGCATGTTCGACACCGATCCGGTCGAGAAGGCTTCGGCGAAGCTCGAGCGCGCGACGGGCGAGTTGCTCGACGGGGACGCCGCCGAGGTCGCTTCGCACGTGGGAATGCTGATCGGCGTGGGGCACGAGGGCGGGGTGAGCGACCGCCAGACGCTCTTCTACTCGGCGCGGCGCTTCGTCGAAGGCGTGGCAGGCGCGCAGCCGACCGTTCTCATCTTCGAGGACATCCATCTCGCCGCCGCGAGCATGCTCGACCTGCTGGAGATGTTCGCCTCCCGCGTGCGCGACGTCCCGCTGCTGCTGCTCACGCAGGCGCGGCCGGAGCTCCTGGCGGAACGGCCGACGTGGGGCGGCGGGCTACCGACCTACACGGCGCTTCAGCTCGAGCCGCTCTCCCCGGAGGACTCGGCAGAGCTCGCGCGCCGGCTATTCGATGCCGCCGGCGCCGCCGCCCGCACGGCCGCGGCACTGGCCGACACCGCCGAGGGCAATCCGCTCTTCCTCGAGGAGCTCGTCGCGTCGGTCGCCGAGGGGCGCGGGGACGCCGGCGAGCTGCCGACGAGCATCCGCGGCATCGTTGCCGCGCGCATCGACGCCCTTCCAGGGGCGGAGCGCGACGCGCTCCTCGACGCGGCCGTCGTCGGGAAGGTCTTCTGGCCGGGAGCGCTCGGCGGGGCGACCTCGGAGACGCTCGACGCGCTCGAGGGACGCGACCTGATCCGGCGCGATCCGATCTCGCGACTTGGCGCTGTGCATCCGCAGTTCGCCTTCAAGCACCAGCTGATTCGAGAGGTCGCCTACGCGACGCTGCCGCGTGCGCGCCGGCGGGAGCGGCACGAGGCGACCGCGGTCTTCCTCGAGGAGGCCGTTGCCGAGACCGGTGACGTCGCCCCGGCACTCGGCCATCACTGGCACGAGGCCGGCGACCCCAAGCGCGCGGCCCACTACTACGTCGCGGCCGGAGAACAGGCCAACCGGGGCTGGGCCAAGGATCAGGCCGCGCAGTACTTCCAGCAGGCCCTCGCGGTCATTCCCGAGGACGACCGCGAGCTCCGGCGCGAGGTCGCGAAGCGGTACGCCGTGGCGGCGCAGGCTGCGCTGCACATTCCCGAGATGCTCGCGGGGCGCGGTGGGCCTAGGTCAGCGGAAAATCGTCCGGAGTGACGTCGCCGGCGATCTCGTAGATCCCGTCCACCCGATGCCAGCCGAGCTTCTCGGAGTGTCGGCGGATGACGTCCTCGCCGGGGGCCTCGTAGACGCAGTACGTCCTGACATTGCCACCGTTGTCGACGACGACGTGGCTGTGGTGCCAGGTGATCTCGCGAAACTCGTCCTCGGTGAGCTGTCGCGAGCGCTTGCCGATGTCATCCATCTGGTCTTGCCCGACGGAGAAGGTGCGTTCAACCAGGAACATGGTCATTGAGATAAGCCTACGCTCTCAGGAGAAACTTAGGTTGGGCTGCTGTCGTATATGACTCTGTACCAGCGACCCAGGGAGGCAGGGGTGACCGAGCAGCCGATGTCCGCGCCCAACGAGGCCCAGGAGCGCCTCGAGCAGGCGCTGTTCGAGATCAGGCGCGTCATCGCGGGCCAGGATGCGATGCTCGAGCGCGTCCTCGTGTGCCTGCTCGCACAGGGCCACCTGCTGATCGAGGGAGTGCCGGGCCTCGCCAAGACGCTGACGATCAAGACGACCGCCGGCGTGCTCGGCGGGACGTTCGCCCGCGTCCAGTTCACGCCCGACCTCGTTCCTTCGGACCTGGTCGGCACGCGCATCTACCGGCCGGGCGAGGGCACGTTCGACACCGAGCTCGGCCCGGTGTTCTGCAACTTCCTGCTCGCCGACGAGATCAACCGTGCGCCCGCGAAGGTGCAGTCCGCCCTGCTCGAGGTGATGCAGGAGCGGCAGGTGACGATCGGCCACACGACCTATCCGGTCCCGGAGCCGTTCCTCGTGATGGCGACGCAGAACCCGATCGAGTCCGAGGGCACCTACCCGCTGCCGGAGGCGCAGGTCGACCGCTTCATGCTCAAGATCCTGATCGACTACCCGGCGCACGACGAGGAGCTGACGATCGTGCAGCGCCAGCTCGTCGAGCCGCCCGACCTGCGCCAGGCGCTGTCGCTCGACGACCTCAAGGCGCTGCAGCGGCTCGTCGCGGACATCTACGTCGACCCGGCGCTCGTCAGCTACGCGGTCGACCTCGCCACCGCGACGCGCCGGCCCGGCGACGACCTGAAGGAGTACATCGCGTTCGGCGCCAGCCCGCGCGGCCCGATCAGCCTCGTCCAGGCCGCGCGCGCGCTGGCACTCATCCGCGGGCGCGACTACGTGCTCGCCGAGGACCTGCAGATGCTGATGAAGGACGCGATGCGCCACCGGCTCGTGCTCACGTACCAGGCCCTCGCCGAGGAGATGGCGCCTGATGCGATCCTCGACCGCGTCCTGGGCGCGGTGCCCGTGCCGACAACCGATCTCGCGAGACCGAACGTCGCGTGACCCCGTTCCGCGCGCTTCGGGCCGAGCCGTCGCCCGAGCGCCCGGGGCCGGGCCCCCTGCCCGAGGCCCTCCTCCGCGCGCTCGAGGTCAGCATCGGCCGGCGCGTCGGGGGACTGCTCGCCGGCGACTACCGCTCGACGCTGCTCGGCGAAGGGACCG
>Ga0075421_100012831_pt1 | contig 10422 bp, 10 predicted proteins | sample SoiMetdeltSBSDD5_FD_75292 | JGI IMG/M metagenome (GOLD analysis project Ga0075421, IMG submission 75292) | Bulk soil microbial communities from a Populus tree surrounding site in Tennessee, USA - Soil MetaG P. deltoides SBSDD5 | ecosystem: Environmental > Terrestrial > Soil > Tree plantation... | reverse complement strand
GGCTCATCCCCGGCAAGGGCGGCAAGCAGGGAAAGCTCCGCCATCCGCTCCCCCAGCCAGAGGTGCTGGGCCCGGGCCCAGTGGCGGTGGTGCCGCTCCCCGGTGAACGCCTGCCCGCATCGGGGACACTGGTGCCGCTCGCCGCTCCAGGGATCGAACCGGAGCGCGATGCCGTCGGTCGGGCAAATCCCACCGTTCCGGGAGAGGAGCGCCTTGACCCGCGGGATGAGCGGAGGTCGGGCGAGCAGCGGCGCGGCGCGCTCGCGCAGGGTGCCGAGCAGGCGGAATCGGTCGGCGTCGGCCGGCACTGCAGCGGCGAGCTCGCGGAGCTCCTCCGAGGTCAGCATGGGCGATTATAGTAATTCATGCTGAGCGATATCGCCCTCGAGGAGCTGCTCTCCCGACCGACCCCGGCCGTGGTCGAGGGGATGGGGGACCTCGAGGGCGGGCTCCTGCTACTGGGAGCCGGTGGGAAGATGGGGCCGAGCCTCGCGCGACTCGCGCAGCGGGCATCCCGCGAGGCCGGGGTGGAGCGCCGGATCGTCGCGGTGGCACGGTTCACCAATCCGGGGCTCGAGGCGGCGTTGCAGTCGTACGGCATCGAGACCATTCGCTGCGATCTCTTCGATGCCGGCCAGGTGGCCGCACTTCCGGACCTGCCCAACGTCATCTTCATGGCGGGACAGAAGTTCGGGACGTCGGACGATGCGCCGCGCACCTGGGCGGTGAACGCCTACCTGCCCGGCGTCGTGGCCACCAGGTTTTCCTCGGCCCGCATCGTCGCCTTCTCCACCGGCAATGTGTATCCCCTCTCCGATGCTCTGGGCGAAGGCCCCGTCGAATCGGATCCGACCGGGCCGGTAGGCGAATACGCCCAGTCGGCGCTGGCACGGGAACGGGTGCTGGAGTTTTTCTCGCGGACCCAGCCGACGCCGATGGCGATTCTCAGGCTCAACTACGCGAACGAGCCGCGGTACGGGGTTTTGCGCGACATCGCGGACAAGATCTCGTCGGGTCAGCCGATCGACCTCGCCATGGGGCGAGTGAACGTGATCTGGCAGCGGGACGCCAATGCCGTCGCCCTCCGGGCGCTTCAGCGCTGTGCGGTGCCGCCGCTGGTGCTCAATCTGACCGGCCGCCCGGCGTACCCGGTTCGCTGGCTTGCCGTCGAGCTGGGCCGCCGGCTCGGCATCGAGCCGGTGTTCCGGGGAACCGAGGCCGACTCGGCGCTCCTGAGCGACGCGAGTCGCTGCGAGGCGCTGTTCGGTGCGCCGGCGGTCGAGATCGAGGAAATGCTTGAGTACGTGGCGAGCTGGGTGGCGCAGGGCGGCCGATCGCTCGGCCGGCCCACGCACTATGAGTCGCGAGAGGGGAAGTACTGACGGTCAACGGTCAACGGTCAACGGTCAACGGGGAGCGGTGAGCAGTGGTCCCCGCTCGTAGATCAGAGTGAGGCCCTGGAAGAGCTGTGTCAGCCGGAGCTGGCCGTCCCAGGTCATGCTGTAGGTTCCCGAACCGTCGGTCGGCCTGAATGTCACGGTGGTTCCGACCGCTTCCCAGGTTCCCTGGGTGACGTCCACTTGGGTGCTCACGGCGCCCGACTCGGTGATGCGAAGCTGGGTCACGTCGTCGAAGGTGCCATCGGCTTCCAGGGAGACGGTGCCCTGGGTGATCTCGATGATGTCGTTTCCCAGCTGGTCGACGATGACCGGAAGGGATTGTCCGTTGATGGTCAACAGGATGTATTCGCCGGCCAGCTCGTCGGGATCGGGGCCGGTCGAGTCGCCGCTGCATGCGGCCAGCGCGAGCGCGGCCATTCCCGCGAGCAGAGTGCTCCGCACGAGTCGCAACATGAGAAAACTTCTCCAGGTGGTGGTCATGGACGGAGACGAGCGGCTCTCCGCCGCCGGGCACATATGAGCGGCATCCTCGGGCCCCTGCGCCGGGGCATGGTCATTCCCGCGCATCCACTGGCACTCACCCCGGCGCGCAAGCTCGATGAGCGCCGGCAGCGGGCGCTCACCCGCTATTACCTCGATGCCGGGGCGGGCGGCATCGCAGTGGGGGTACATACCACCCAGTTCGCGATTCGACATCCCGCGGTGGCGCTCCTGGGTCCGGTGCTCGAGCTCGCGGCGGAGACGGCGTCGGAGTGGGAAGCGAAAAACGGGAAGCGGGTCGTGAGAGTGGCGGGAGTGATCGGCCGAACCCGCCAGGCCGTCCGCGAGGCGGAGACCGCGGCGGGGCTGGGATATCACCTCGGCCTGCTCGGGCTCGGTGCCCTGGCCCGGTCCAGCGACGGCGCGCTCATTTCCCATGCTCGCGCCGTCGGGGCGGTGATTCCGCTGATGGGGTTCTATCTACAGCCGGCGGTGGGGGGACGGAAACTCTCGTACCGGTTCTGGCGGAGATTCGTGGAGCTGCCGAGCGTCGTCGCGATCAAGATCGCCCCGTTCAACCGCTACGACACCTGGGATGTGGTGCGCGCGGTCGTCGACGCGGGCCGGGCCGGGGAGATCGCGCTCTACACCGGGAACGACGACAATATCGTGATCGACCTGCTGACGACCTATCCCGGCGGCGCCAGAATGGTCGGCGGTCTCCTCGGGCACTGGGCGTTCTGGACCCGGCGAGCAGTGCAGCTCCTGCAGAAGGTGCACCGGAAAAGTATTGCGCCATTGCGCCTTTGTGCCTTAGCGCCGGAGATCACCGATGCCAACGGGGCCATCTTCGATGCGGCGAACGATTTTCACGGCTGCATCCCGGGCATCCACGAAATCCTGCGGCGACAGGGGCTGCTCCGGGGACGATGGTGCCTCGATCCCAACGAGGAGCTCTCACCGGGGCAGGCGCGGGAGATCGATCGGGTGTGCGAGGCGTACCCGCACCTCGCGGACGACGAGTTCGTGCGTGAGCGGCTGGACGGGTGGTTGAGGTAGCGTGAGAGGTGAGAGCTGAGACGTGAGAGGGAAAGGCTCTTCCGTCTCACGTCTCACGTCTCACGTACAGAACGCCCGCAGGTTACCAGACTCGATTCGCTCCCGGTTTTCAGGCGGGAGGTCGAGCAGGTCCAGCTTGGCGACGCTGTTTTCGGGAATGCGCAGCGGCATCCCGGTGCCGAAGGTGAACCGCTCCATGCCGACCGTCTCCAGCAGCAGCGCCAGGTGATCCTCCGGCGGCCCCCAGATCCAGCAGATGTCCCAGAGGATTCGCGCGGCCTCGGCGGGGGTGCTCCCGAAGTGGACCTGCTCGATGAATTCGCGGTCGGCATGGGTGACGATCAGCCTGACCCGCGGATCTGAGCGCACCAGCTCCCGCACATCGTGCGCCGACAACTCGGCGGCCCGGTCGTTGGGATGCCGCTGCCGTCCATCTTCGAGACGCACCGCGAGCAGGAGCGGCAACCCTGCCTCGGCACATCCGGCCGCGACCATCCGCATCCCGTCGCCGGCGGGATCGATTCCATAGAACGTGGGATCGGCGCGAATCGCCGGCGCCCGGCGGCGAAGCGCCTCGCTCAGAACATCCCTCCAATTTGCCAGCGCGGGATGCACCGCTGGTACCGCCCTGAGCCGGCCAGTATTCTGGACCGCCGAATACAGCAGCTGGTTGCCCTCCGTCGGGTCCTTCCAGAAGACCGCGGAAAGATTGGAGAGCCAGGCCTCCTCGACGCCGATCCGGTCCATCGCTTCGAGCAGTCCCTGAGGGGAGCCGCCGGGAGCGTGACGGAAAGGGTAGCGGCCCAGGAATGCGTTGACGTCAGTGCGCATGCTATGAGCTTAGCACGGCCTGCCGTATCTTGCTTCCAGGCAGGTGAACCGACCATGGCACTCCGCTGTTCCACCCACCTCTCCGTCGTCCTTCTGGGACTGCTCGCCAGCTCCTGTTCCCAATCATCGTTGCTCCCGCCGTCCGACGGTGTCCTGGCGGTCGGCACCTGGGGTGGCGACAACTCGGGCGTCATCGTCACCGACTCCGCGGCCCACGTTCATGTGGGGTGCACGTTCGGGGACATGCCGGGGAATATCCAGCTGGATGCCAACGGCCGGTTTACGATCGCCGGCAGCTACGTCCTCCGGGCGTATCCGGTCCAGCTGGGTCCTTCCTTGCCGGCACAGTTCAGTGGCCGGGTCACCGAAAACCTTCTGACGCTCACGATCGTAGTGAACGATACCGTCGAAAAGAAGGTGGTCCCCTTGGGTCCAATCACGGTGGTCTATGCGCGCCAGCCCCAGATGGGACCTTGTCCGATCTGTCGAGCACCTCGGCGCTGGCCATGACGAAACCCTTTCTTGCAACGACACTGGGGCTGGCCCTTGGCGGCGGGGCCCTCGTCGCAGCGGTGGCCGTGGAGGTCCGGCCCTGGAAACCCGCCGGCATCTCGAGTCCCCAGTTTGAATCGCACCCGGCGTTCGACCCCCGAACGGGGGATTTCTATTTCGTGCGCAGCTCGCCCCAATTCCGGGGCTGGCGAATCCAGGTCAGTCGATGCACCGGAGCCGGGTGGTCCACGCCGGAGTCCCCCCCGTTTGCCGGGGACGGAGTCGAGGCCGACCCGTACTTCACCGCGGATGGCCGCAGCCTGTACTTCATCTCCACACGGTCCCTCAACGGCGTGAAGGGCAGGGACCTGGACATCTGGCGGGTCGATCGTGACGACGGGGGGTCATGGAAAGCTCCCCTCCGCCTGCCCGAGCCGGTGAACTCCTCCGGCTCCGAGTGGTTTCCGAGGCCCGGCGCCGATGGCTGGCTCTATTTCGGATCGGACCGGCCCGGCGGGTTAGGGGCGACCGACATCTGGCGGGCGCGTCCCGACGCGGCCGCGGGGTGGACCGTGGAGAATCTTGGGGGAGCGGTGAATAGCTCCGGCGACGAGTACGAGCCGCTCCCGGCCGCCGATGGATCCCGGATGATCATCATGGCCGACGGCGATCTCTACGAGACGCGCAGGACCGCGACCGGATGGGCGCCGCGTACCCGGCTCGGCCCCGAGGTCAACCAGGATGCCATGGAGATCGGCGCCCTGTTCTCGCCCAGTGGACGTTCGCTGCTGTTCGCCCGGGACACCAAGGAGCCGGATTCAGGAGAGTTCTTCGTCTGGTACGAGCACGGACCCGAAGACTGGCCCCCTGACTGTCCCGAAACTCCCCGGCGGAAAAATCCGCAGCGCATTCCCTGACCTGACCAGATCGAGCTGATCCACCGGGAGCACCCGCTCCAGGTACCGCAGCTTGGCCCACCCCGTGCACAGCGTGATGTCGGCGCCCCACAGCAGGCGGGCCGGACCGACCGCGGCAAGGCACGCCTCCAGCATACCGCCGTCCACACCGCTTCCCGAGAGATCGATATACACGTTGGAAAGGGATCCGACCGCGTGGAGTGAATGGAGCCAGTCGCCGCCGCCGCCAATGTGGGCCAGGATGAACGCTACTCCGGGGTGACGGCGGGCCAGCGTCCCGAGCTCCACTGCGTCGGACGCTTCCTGTCCCGGCCACTCGTGCCTGCGGTTCTGCCAGATGTGGTGCAGCACCGGCACCCCGTGGCGCCCGGCGGCTTCGCAGATCGGATCGAGCAGCGGATCATCGGCCCGCCGGCTCGCGGCCAGCTTGACGCCGATCATTCCGGCGGCCAGCCGGTGATCGATCTCGGCGATCGCATGCTCGGTGTAGTTGGGATTCACGCAGACGTATCCGCGGATTCTGTCCTGGTGCTCTTCCTGGAGCGCCAGAAGCGCCTGATTTCCTGCGGTGACATCGCGGGGGGAAGGGAAATAGGTCGGAGAGGTGCGGCCCCAGCTCCCCAGAATCGACGCGACGTGCCAGGTGATGCCGATGCGATCCCCTGCCCGGAGCCGGCTCGCGTTCCGCTCCGCCCAATCGGCTCGGGGTCCGGCGGGGTGATGGAAGTGGGCGTGGATATCGATCAGCATGAAAGCTCTCTCAGGACTTCTTCCAGGGTTCCCAGTGCGACATCGATGTCGCGCTCTGTGTGCGCGAGCGACACAAAGTTGTAGGCATTCCGCTTGAACAAGAGGCCCCTCCGGGCGCACCCGCGCGCAACCCGGCCCGACATTTCGTCGCTCACCCACTGGAGGTAGCACATGTGCGGGATGCCGCGCGCGCCGCTCACGAGCGTGGGAAAGTCGGCTGCCAGGCGCTCCAGTCCCCGCAGGAGCTGGGCGCCGGTATGCTCCAGATGCGCCGGGAGATCGCGGTCCCGGGCGACCTGAATCGTGGCGCGGGCTGCCGCGAAGGAGACGAACTCCGTCGCGAGTGTCGAGGAGATCCAGGTGTTCCGGACTTGGCGCATGACGTCGGCCCGCCCCCCGACGGCGGCCAGCGGGAAGCCGTTCGCCAGCGCCTTGCCGAGCACCACCAGGTCGGGTTCTCCCCCCCATCGCTCCGCCGCGCCACCCAGGCCGACTCGAAGTGCGGTCTTGATTTCGTCGAAGACCAGCAGCGCGCCGTTGCGGCGGCTCTCCTCGCGGATCGCGCCCAGCCACTCTGCCGATGGCGCTCCATCGATGACCGGCTCGATCACGACGCACGCAAGGCGACTTCCCGACGCCCGGATCATTTCGGTGCTCCGTTCCAGGTCGTTGAACGGGAGCTCAGCGTACAACGCCGAGCTCTCCGCCGGAACCCCCGCGCCTTTGCTGCACCAGTCGAGCCATCCGTGATACCCGCAGCCGAGCACTTGGTCTCGCGAGGTGTGAGTCCGCGCCAGCCGAACCGCGGCAGCGACGGCTTCCGCCCCGGTCTTGAGAAAGCGCACTTCCTCGAGCACCGGGATGAGCGCTCCCAGCTCGGCTGCGAGCAGAGCCTCCTCGACCGGCGGCAGCGGCCCCACCGCCCCGCGGTCAACGGCCTCCCTGGCCGCCCGGTTGACCGCCGGTTCGGCGTAACCGAGCGCCACGGCGCCGAGCGCCATCACGAAGTCGAGATACTCCTTCCCCTGCTCGTCCCATATCCTGGCGCCCGCGCTCCTGGCCACCCGCAGGACGGGACCGTCGTCGCCCTCTCCGAAAAGGGCGTCAGGGCGCTTGCTTCCGGTGGAGGTGATGCCCGCGACGATCGCCCGCTTCACCACACCCTGGCTCCTTCGGTGGCCCAGACGGTCGGCAGCACCCGGGCGCCGGCATCGGTCGCCGCGACACCGGCTTTGATCTGGTCATCCACCAGGAAGAACATGGTGCCCCCGGCGCCGGCGCCCGCCGCTTTGCCTCCGATCGCTCCGGCGCCCTTCATCGCAGCTTCGAGCTCCGCCAGCTCCGGCGTCGACATGCCGGAGTCCAGCTTCTTCTGGAGCTCCCAATTCTCGCTGAGAAGCCGTCCCACGCGCTCGAGATCTCGCGCCAGCAGTGCCTGCGCCATGCGCTCGGCTACCTCGGCGAGCGCCCGCAAGGCGCCGACCACCTGGGCGTCGTGACGCTGGTACGCTTCGACGACCCGCTCAATGGTGCGGGAAGAAACCCGGGAGACTCCGGTGTAACAAATCACGATCCGGTGGGCGAGCTCGTTCAGAAAAGCGGGGTCGATCGCGAGCGCTTCGGTCGTGACCTTCCCGTTCTCGAAGGCGAAGTGATGGAATCCTCCGAGCGCCGCGGCGTACTGGTCCTGCCTTCCTCCGGGGAGTCCCGCCTCGACCGACTCGAGTAGAAACGCCTCCTCCGCCAGCGCTTCGGCTTCACGCCGGACGCCTCTGGCAGCGTCGAGCGCGGCCACCAGCGCTACGTCCAGCGCGCCCGAGCTGCCGAGGCCGGAGCCTGCGGGCGCGGCGCACCGGGTGTGCAGCTCGCCCGGCCCGACCCTCGAGCGCCGGAGCGCGGCCTTCAGGAGATCGAGACGTCCGTTGCTGAGCAGCGCGTCCGGTCCCTCGAGGGTGAGGGTGTCCTGCAGGTCGTCGGAGTGCAGCAGATATCCCTCTCCACCGGGGCGGAACTCGACCTCCGCGCGCAGCTCGATGGCGGCATTCACCACGCGGCCGCGCTCCCGGGTGGCGAAGGGAGCCACGTCGGTCCAGCCCCCGGCGAAGTCGAGGCGGACCGGGGCGGAGGCGTGAAAGACCCGGGCGCCGGGGGCTGGGTGCTGGGGACTGGTCATCCCTGCGGTCTCACGTCTCACCTCTCACGTCTCACCTCTCACCTCTCACCTCTCACACTCCACTTCGTCAGCGTCACCAGCTCCCCTCGGAGGTCCATCGTGATTCCCTGTATCCGGCGGTTGATCCCCTGAACGCCCCGCGCGTGGTAGAGGAATATCGCCGGCAGCGAATCGGCAATCTCCGAGACGAGTCTCTCGGTTCCTCCCTCGGCGCGCAAGCCGGCAATGGTGAGGATCCGCGCCAGATGGCCCAACGCGAGGTCGCCGGAAATCCCCAGCACCGCGGCGTCGAACTCGCGGGCCCTCCCCTCGACCCGGTCGAGAAAGGTGGAGAGCTCGAGCTGACGGATCTCGGCCCGGATGCCGCGGGCAGCGAGCTGCGCCTGGAGCATCTGCTCGAGCGCAGCTTCGCCGCTCCCGACAGTCAACAACTCGAAAGACAGGGAGTCAGGGAGCCAGGGAGTCAGGGGGCCAGGGAGACGCGAAGCGGTGAGGTCGAGAAGTGAAATACGTCGCTCCAGCTCGTGGGGCAGCGGTCCGGTGGCGGGAGTTCCGAACCCGAAGAGCATGCCATCCACAATCGCGCGCCGGTCGATGGCCTCCGCGATTCGTTGTCGCGCCTCCAGCCGGTCGAACGGAGGCCGGCGGGTGTTGAGGATCATTGCGTAACTGAAGAGCAGGGGATAATCCAGCACCCTCAGCCGTGGGTTGTTTCGCACGAATTCGGCATGAGCGGGATTGATGCCGGCCAGGTCCAGCTCGCCCGATGTCAGCGCCGCGAGCTTCGTGGTGGGCTCGTCCACCACCGCCACGACGAAGCGGTCCAGCAGCGGAGGACCGCCGAGCTCGGTGGGAAAGGCCTTGTTGGCGGCAAAAACCCAGCGCCGGTTGGCTTCATGGGTCACGAACCGGAACGGCCCATTGCCGACGGGCTGCCGGTTCCATGCCGCCTGCCGCAAGCCGCCTTTCGGGACCGTGTCGAAGAGGTGGCGCGGCAGGAGCGCGAGATCGGTCAGGACATCGGGGACACCGGAGCGAGCGCCGGCAAACCGGAGCAACAGGGTCGAGTCGTCGGAAGCCGTGACTTCTGTCACGTCGCCCAGATCGCGCCGACGGGGATACTCGCCGGTCGGGTCGCGCGCCGCATCGAGCGTCCACGCGGCGTCCCGGGCGGTCGTGGGCGACCCGTCATGCCAGGTGAGGCCGGAGAAAAGGTGGAACGTGAGGGCGGTGCTGTCCGCCGACCACGCCCACGACCGGGCCAGGTACGGCACCGGGGTGAGCGTGCTGTCGTATCGCACCAGGGTGACCAGCAGCGCGTAGCGCTGCACCTGCCGGGCGAGCGGATGCGTGGTCAACAGGGGATTCGCGCTCTGAAGATCGGCGCCGGAAGCCAGGATGACGGTATTCCCCCGGCGGGGCGCGCTGGAGCATGCCAGGAAAAGGAGCGTGAGGCAGCCGAGCGGGAGACGCACCCTCAAGTGTACACTCGCGGCTAGATTCTCGGCATGGCTCGCGGACTCCTCACCGGCCTGCTCCGCGGCATGGCCGTGGTGTTCGGCGTCGTGACGCTGACGTTTTTCCTTCTGCATCTTGCACCGGGCGATCCGGTGCAGCGGCTGCTGGGGCCCGCCGCCGAAGCGGCACAGATCGAGGCTGCGCGCACGGCGCTGGGACTTGACCAGCCGCTGGCCCGGCAATTCGGTCACTGGCTCGCGCGCGCAGCGCGGGGCGATTTCGGCAGCAGCATCGCCCACGGACGTCCCGCGTCCACGCTGCTGGCGGAAGCATGGCCGGCCACGGCAGTGCTCGTCCTCCTCTCGATCGTGCTGAGCTGGACTCTGGGGATCGCGATCGGCGCCCTGCAGGCCAACACCCGGCGCGCGACCTTCGACGGACTCCTTTCGGCCCTCACCGTGGCCCTCAACGCGATGCCGGGCTACTGGCTCGGCATGGTGCTCGTCATGGTGTTCACCTATCAGCTCGGCTGGCTCCCCGCCTTCGGCGCGACGGGCATGGACGCGGAATTCCTGACCGCGACCGGCCGGATTACCGATCGGCTTCGGCATCTGGCACTGCCCCTGCTCACGCTCACCCTGATCGGTCTCGGCGGGACCGCCCGGTTCGCCCGCGCCGCCATGCGAGAGCTGCGCGACGCGCCCTTCCTGGTCGCGGCCCGGGGACGGGGGCTCGCGGAATCGCGGGTGGTCGCCCGGCATCAGCTGCGCAACGCGATGGTTCCGATCGTCACGCTGCTCGGGCTTTCGCTGCCGGCGCTTTTTTCAGGAGCGGTGTTCGTCGAGGCGATCTTCGCCTGGCC
>Ga0075421_100012830_pt1 | contig 10422 bp, 5 predicted proteins | sample SoiMetdeltSBSDD5_FD_75292 | JGI IMG/M metagenome (GOLD analysis project Ga0075421, IMG submission 75292) | Bulk soil microbial communities from a Populus tree surrounding site in Tennessee, USA - Soil MetaG P. deltoides SBSDD5 | ecosystem: Environmental > Terrestrial > Soil > Tree plantation... | reverse complement strand
TCTCCCAGTTGGCAGATCACGGTTCCGTCCGCATTCGTGCTCGTGCCCTGGCTGGTCTCCAGGGCCAGCAGGTTCACGTTGGCAGGCAACACATCGCCCAGTTGCACGGCTGTCGCCAGACTTGGCCCCCGGTTCGTCACGGTCAAAATCCAACGGAGCTCCTGCTGCAACAGGCCGCTGGCAGGCACAGTCTGTTGAATCACCGCCAGATCGACCGTCGGTTGGACGGCCACAACGGTCTCGACTGCGTTGTCCGCCGGGACAGGATCGATCTCGTCCGAACTGACTCTGGCGGCGTTGGTGATCGGCCCCGTCTGCAGCGGCTGGACCACGACGCTGACTGTTGCCACGGAGCCGACCGTCAACTCGCCCAGCTCGCAACGGATCGTTCCCGAGATATTGGTGGCCGCTCCCTGGCTGGTTGCCACCGACGCCAGGTTTGCGTCTGCCGGAAGGCGATCTTCCAGAATCAGCCGCGTGGCTGTGTTCGGCCCTCTATTGGTCACACTTAGTACGTAGGTCACTGCGCTCCCGATCAGCACCGGTTCGGGAACGGATGCCTGGCCGACGGACAAATCAGCCTCCAATTTCACCAGGCTGACCGCGGTTGTAGCGTTATTGCTCAGGTCCACGTCCGCCTCAGCCGCCGTCGCCACCGCTGCGTTGGTCAGCAACCCCGACTGGAGCGATCGGGCGACGATCTGCACGGTGGCGCTCGCCCCCACCGCCAGTTCATCCAACAAACAATTCACAACGCCCTGCAAATTCGTACAGCTTCCCTGGCTCGATTCTGCCGACAGAACGAACAGCCCGTTGGTCAAAGGAACCGTCAGGATGACGTGCGTGGCTGGGTTGGGGCCGCGATTGGTCACGGAAAGAACGAAGGTGACATTGCTGCCGAGCACCGACGGATCGGGTGATCCGGCCATCGTCAACGACAGGTCCGCCTGCGGAGGCAGAACGGTCAGACTTACGCCGCCGGTCGCGCTGTTAGCGTAGCCATCGCTCACGGCAAAGCTGAAGTGATCAGAACCGGTGTATCCGGGCGCGGGGCGGTAAGTTACCAGGCCGGAATTCGTGTCGAACGCGGAGAGAACCCCGTGGAGCGGCAGACTGATGATTTGAAAGACAAGCGGATCGTCATCCGGATCGCCGGCCATCAGCACAATGTTGGTCGCCCCTTCGTGCACGACCGTCACGTTGTGGTTCGAAGCGACCGGTGTCCGGTTGAACAGACTGCAAACATATCCTTCCTGCTGATAAATCACCTCTGTCCCCCAACACAACAGCGTGCCCGTATCGTCGTTCGCCACATCCCAAACCCGAAGCTTCCAGACTCCCTCCAAAGATCTGCCGTTCAGGCTCGCGAGCGGCTGGTACGGTCGGAACGATCCGACGAACGGCGGACTCTCAGCGGTAATCGACGAACCCGCCTGATCGTCGAGGCGCGTGTGCGTTTCGACATCCGTGCAATCGCCTGAGCCAAAATTCGCGCCGCTGTTTCCCGTCGGCCGGACCAGCTTGACCGTCGTCCCATCCGGATGCTCCAGTTCGATCTCGATATCGCCGTACCAGGTGTGGTCGATGCGCACCGAAACGTCCGCGTCGATGACTCTTCCAGCCGTACCGATGAAGTTGGACGAAACCACGAAACCCTCGTCGGGGACGGCTTTCGGAACATCGATGCTCTCGAACCTGTTCGTCGCGACATTCGTCACCGTGAGCTGCCCGATGACGCGGCTGAATGTGTTGGTGAAGAAAAAACCATTCGCGCTCGTGACATGCGTGAACGTGATGGGCGCGCCACAGGGCACGGTCTTGGCGACCCGATACGAGAACAGCGCAAAATTCGTCGCCATCGAACCGGAAGGAATGTCGGGGTAGCCCGAATCGGGTTGCAGAACGGTGATTCCTGGAACGTTTGCCGATAGTCGCGCTGTGACGTTCGAAATTGACGCGCCGTCGCTGTTCCGCAGAACGATCGTTTCTGCGATCGTCTCTCCAGGATCGATGAAACCGCTGTGATTGCCAGCCTCACCTGTTTCGTCGCTATAGGTAGCTTGATCGATGACCAGCACGGGTGGGGCCGGAATCGTTGATGGTGTGAAGATCAGGACGTACTTCTGGGGGTTTATGGGGACGTTGTAGCCAACCACCTGGACTGTCCAGTTGCCGGGAACCACCCCAGAGCCGACCAAAACCTGCTCAATCACGTTCACCCGGTCCTCTTTCGTCCGGACAGCGGGAACCGACGGATGGGTGGCGTCGAGCGTCCAAGGATACACTCTGACGCCGGCCGGATCTAAGACAACCAGATCGAGGTCATTGACCAGCGCGACGGCGGCGTTCTCGACAGCAGCGGGGTCGTCCCACACCAGTGTTACCTTCACCTCGGTCGTGCCTTCCGGCACGGTGAGACGGTATGCGTTCGCCGCCGCATGCTGAATCTGCCCGACCAGAAAACCCTCTTCGCGCAACTGATCCACGGCTTTGGAAATCTGGACGCGACCATAACCCGAAGCGTAATCAGGCCCTGGATTGAACCAAGTCGTTCCGTCATCCAGGTCGGCGGCCGTGTGGACGAGCAGGCCCTTGATGGTAGACGGAAGTGGATTTTGTCCGTTGTAGAGCGCCCGATAGTCCTCCGTCAGAAGACCTATCGCGCCGGAAACGACCGGCGCGGCCATGGAAGTGCCTTGCAGAGTGCCGTAGGTGTCGCCAGGCAGCGCCGAAGTAGTGCCGTGATCGCCACCTGCTTGTGACCCCGAAGCCACAAGCTCGGGTTTGAGCCGTCCGTCGTCCACGGGCCCCCAACTGCTGAAGACCGTCATCGTGTTCTCATCGGAATTAATGGCGCCGACAGTGATGACATTCTTGGCGGTCCCCGGCGGCCCGATCGTCGAGTAAGGTCCCACCGCGCAACTGTTCGCGAGCTGCCCATTGCGATAGTTGCCTGCGGCAAAGACGACGCTGATTGGCCGTCCATACAAGCCGGTAACGATCTGGTCATATTCCGGAGCAAGGATCGAGTACACACCATAAAAACCGCATGTGCCGATCAGCTCCGACAGCAGGAAGCCCCAAGAATTCTGGGAAAGGACAATATCATGCTCGTTGATCGCCGAATCATGTTTCGGGATGGAGTCATTGAAACTGTACGAGACGACTTCCGCTGCGAAAGCAACACCTCGCCACTGTCGCTCGGTGCCGCCATGCGTGGCACTTAGCGCCCCGCTTCCCGCCATGGTGCCAGCCACATGGGTCGCATGCGTTTCGACGGTCAGGCCGGCTTCACCGAGAACCACTCTGCCGCCGAAATCGCCATGTCCGGAGTCCACGGCGCCACCGTCCCATATGCCCAGCGTGACTCCAGAACCGGAAAGGCCGTAAGTCGTCTGGACAATATCAGCCAGCGCATTCTGTCGCGCTCCGTCGTTGAAGGGAACCTTCGGCGGCGTTGCCTCTTCAATCCACCGCACGCCATCACACCCGACGAGTTGGTCGAGCCGGCTCGTGGGCAGAGTGACAGCAACCTCGCGCAGTTTCCCGTTGACGCTCAGAATCTGCCCCCCGCAGGCCTCAATGGCCTTCGCCACCTGGGCGAAATCGGCCTGCTGAAAATACTTCACTCGCAATTCTGCCGAACCGTCGGATTGAACAGCCCAGGAGCCAATGCCTGACGACTTCATTCTCGCCGGCAGTTTGTCTTTCGGGTAAACCGCGCCCAGCCAGATCACGCCGGCAGACCTGAGCGGATCCGCATTTACGCCTCTCGGGAGGCGAGCAAAATAGGAGTTTTCAGGGAGATAATTCAGAATCTGGACACCCAGAGCCGCAAGTCTCTTTCGCGACTCCTTGTCGGGAGGCTGGCGGAACTGAACAATCGCATAAACCCCCTCCGGGTCGGAGCCGAGACTGCGAACGTAACCCAAGTTGGCGTCAAGACCGCCCGCCGGAACAAATGTCTCGCTCTTCAAGCGGATCGGATGGACCCGCTGCCCAGGTCCTTGGGTCCGGAGTTTTTGTATTCCTCCGGAAGAGCTCCGATCGGGAGAATCAGCGCCGGTAAGGGCGCCGGCCAGAGAACAGCCTGCGACAAGAGACAGAACGAGACGTAAGTCCATCTGTAACGGATTGGGACATAATCGCCGGCCAAACATTACTTTTAAGACACCCTGGTCAGGTTGGGATCCACCACCATCGTCGGATAGACGGACGCCGTTGAGCACCGGCTCGACTGCAACATCAGTAGCCCTCGACAAATCTGCATCCGCACAAGTTTCATGATCAGGCTCCGGGAGATTCCTTGGCTAATTAGGAATCAATTCCCGACGTTTGTGCAACCATGAAATCGTCGCCGACCCTGACTGTCCCTTGTTCAGGCTCGTGGACATTCCATTGTTCCATTGGAAACGGTACCGCACTCCACCTGCATAACCAGTGCCGTTCGACTGGACCGCTCGGAAAGACCATTGTTACGGGCCCGCCGACAGCCCCGATGAAGTGGATTGGCCATCACGACTCCAACTTCTCTCTTTTAACTTCCCCATTTTCGCATAATTTCCTGCTATGACGTTGACGGAACAGATGACGCAACTGGCACAGCAAGCCAAGGCCGCGTCCCGCGAACTTGCCAGACTGGCGACCGCTGAAAAAAGGGAGTGTCTTCTCGCGATGGCCGATGCGCTGGAGCAGAACCGTGACGACATCAAGAAAGCGAACGCGCATGACATGGAAGCTGGCGCGCAGGGTGGGCTTTCTTCCGCAATGCTTGACCGGCTCAAGCTGGACGACAAACGGATCGTCGCGATGGCCAGGGGGCTCCGCGAAGTCGCTGCTTTGCCCGACCCCGTAGGCCGTCTCCTCGACGAGCGTGTTCGTCCGAACGGGCTGAAGCTCCAGAAGATTTCCACATCCATTGGCGTCGTTGTGATCATTTACGAGTCGCGACCCAACGTCACTGCGGATGCTGCGAGTCTGTGCTTCAAGTCTGGGAACGCCACGATTCTGCGGGGCGGCAAGGAGGCACTGAATTCCAATCGCGTGATTGCGGAGATCATGATCGAGGCGGCCCAGCAGCAGGTTGAAAACTTTCCCGTTCACGCAGTTCAGGTCGTGCAGACCGCCGACCGCGATGCCATCCGAGAGCTGCTCGCACTCACTCAGTACATTGACCTCTGCATGCCGCGCGGCGGCGAGGGCTTGATCCGAGCCGTGACCCAGTGCTCAAAGGTGCCGGTCATCAAACACTACAAAGGCGTTTGTCACGTTTACGTGGACGCCGACGCCGACCTGAAGATGGCCGAGGAGATCGCTTTCAACGCCAAGTGCCAGCGCCCTGCCGTCTGTAACGCGATGGAAACATTGCTCGTGGACAAAACGATTGCGGCAAAATTCCTTCCGATCATCGACCGCCGCCTGACCGAGAAGAACGTGCAGCTTCGCACCGACGAAGCGACCCGCGCGATTTTGCAACCTGCCACTGGCCACTTGCAACCCGCCACCGACGCCGACTGGTCCACCGAATACAACGACTATATCCTCAACGTCCGCGTGGTGGACGGCGTGCAGCAGGCCATCGATCACATCAACCGTTACGGCTCTGCGCACTCCGACAGCATTGTCACGAAGAATGAGACTCGCGCGAGACAGTTTCTCGCGGAAGTGGACTCCGCGGCCGTTTACTGGAATGCCTCCACGCGCTTCACCGATGGTGCCGAGTTCGGCATGGGTGCGGAGATTGGCATCAGTACGGACAAGATTGGCGCGCGAGGTCCGATGGGCCTGGAAGAACTGACCAGCTACAAATGGATCGGCATCGGTACGGGGCAGATCCGGACGTAGCCGACGCCCAACCATCGCCGCCGAAGTGCAAGCCGCCGCGTTCAACTACGCCAATCTGTTCCGGGGCAAAGGCCCGCATTCGGACAATCACGGCGGCGCCATCCTGCCCGACAGGCTTTGCTGGATTTGGAAGGACTATCCGAGGTGGACGACGCACGCATGAACTCAGGTTTTGAATCCATTTTTATCCGATTACGGGGAATCCTTCAGAAGCATTCCGGAACACTCGAGGTAACCGCCGATGCGCCGGGCCATTATTGCCTCACCGTGGCCTACAGCCCGAAGTTGAAGAAGGGGTTTCCTGTTGCATGGGTCAAGATTGGGAAATCATACGTGAGCTATCACTTCATGCCGGTGTATATGTTCCCGATCCTTCGCGCCGGCCTCTCGAAGGAATTGAAAGCGCGGATGCAGGGCAAGTCGTGCTTCAACTTCAAAGCCGTGGATGAGGCGCTCTTTAAGGAACTGGAGGAACTGACGGCAGAAGGTTTTGCCACAGCGCAAAAAACAGGCTTTGGACCGGCCTCCGCGCCGCCCATGCCGCCAGGCGGCGACCGGAAATAGACGGTTGCAGTGAAAGTAACATCCGAATGAGAATGACAATGACAATGCCGCCAAACGATTTCACACGAACACGAACCAAATGAAGATGAAAACAACCCCACTCATCGCTTCCATCACCGCCACGATTGGTCTTGCCCTCGGTGCCATTGCTCTCGCCCAGGACGCGAAACTAACCGACGCCGCGGCCGGGACGGAGATCAAACCAAAAGAAACTCCCGCTCCCGCCAGCGCCGAAAAACCCAGACCCAACACCGAAGTGCTGGAGGCAAAATTCAAGGCGGCGCTCACGAGGGCCACCTTCAGCGGGCGCTGGTGCGGCATCAAGGATGGCCAACTGACGCCGGAGAAGGAGGACAAATACACCATTGTCAGCGTCACGAAACTTGCCGGTGAAACGTGGATTATCAACGCGCGGATCCAGTATGGGGAGAAAGACTTCGTGGCGCCGATCCCCGTGCAGGTAAAGTGGGCCGGTGACACGCCGGTGATTACACTGGACAACGTCGGTATTCCCGGCGGCAACACCTATTCCGCGCGCGTCTTGATTTACAACAAGACCTACGCCGGCACCTGGTCCGGTGGCGACCACGCGGGCCTGCTCAACGGCGTCATCACGAACGAGAAGAACTGACCCTGCGGTGAATGGCGCGCGACCCTTGCGGATCGCAGAAATATCCAGGAGAGAAGGGCACCCCAGATGTTTGAACGCGGGAAGCGTTAGTTCGAACCTTGCTGCGGCTTGAAAAGCCGCGGGCCGAAGACTCCGGGAGCTCCCCGTGCATTCGGACCGCGGGCGTCTCGCCCGCAGCGCGTTCGCCGGAGGGCATGGCCTGAAATTTGATCGCAACCTGCCAGATCGGAACCGCTGCGCCCGGGACGGGCGCGGTCCACGCCACTGTCCAGTCGCAACAGCTATTTTGCCGCGTCACTGTTGCCCGGTTCGACCGGCACATGGAGATGGCCAATAGCCCTCTGGCCCCGTTCATTCGTCCGCTCGACGCGCACGAGATAATGTCCCGGCCTGGCAAAACGATGCTGCGTCACGGCGTAGCCGTCTCTGGCATGCTGTTCGACGTTGCCGTCTGATTTCACGACGACCTTCTCGCTGCCATCGCCGAAGTCCCATGTTTCGTTGCCGAATGTCGTCCGAAAACTCCGCACCTTGAACGTCACCGGGTCGCCCGCGCGGATGTTCAATGTCGGTGCAAAGGCCGGGTGAATCGTGGGCGGCAACTGGTCCGGCGCGGACTTGTCGATGACCAGTACGACCACAAAATCGTAATCCACCTCGCCACGCGCGTCCGTGACTTTGAGGATTTCGCTATACTCGCCAGACTGCGCATACGTGCGTTCGACGGTAGGACCGCGCGCCGTGGTTCCGTCGGTGAAGGTCCAGTCGTAACTCGCGACCTTGCCGGCCGCGATCCAGGATTTCGAGCCGTCGAGCACGACTTTTTCTCCCGCGAAAACAAAATCATGGGGCCGGGCCACGGCAATGACTTTGGGCGCGTGTTGGTGCTGGTAGGTTTCCCAAAGAAACGCGTAGCCCTCCTGAATGCCCCACAGCCCCGACGGCTGTCGGCTTGTGATGTCGAAGTGTAGATGCGACCAGCCGCCGCTCCCACCTTCCTTGCCCAGCACGCCTATTTTCTGTCCCATGCGGATCTGCGCCCCGGGCCGCACGGCCGGGTCAATGGTCTGCAGATGACTGTAGCGATAGAACCAGCCGCGATCGTCGAGCAGATAAATGACATCGTAGCGCGGTTTCGCCGGGCTGTCGTCGTAGTCGGGCAGAATCTGTGTTCCCGACGAAATGACGCGCCCCGAAGTAGCAGCAAAGACATTTTCCATTCCCTCCGCTCCGCCGAAGTCGAGTCCGTAATGGTAATAGATCTTCTTCGCGCTCGGCTCTTCACCACCATCGACGAACGACGGTTCGTTGGCCATTTGCGTGTGGCTGGCGAACCACCGTTGCTTGAGAGGATAGATGAACGTGCCCGGCTCGATCCACGGCGAGCCGGCCGGCCAGAGCCGAAGCCGCGCGTCCTTCAACAATCCCCAGGCGTTTCCCTGGCTGCTGTTCGTGACGTGGCCTTTGGTTATCGGACAATCGATTTGAACTCCGGCGAACGTCACCGGCAAGCGGTAAGTGGCCGAAGTCAGGACGAGGGATTGCCCGTTGAGTTCGATTTGTACACGCGCCTGGCGCACCGCGTCGCGCAAGGCATCTCGCGTCTCGTCCAGACGCAGCAACTTGACGCGCGCCCTGGTTCCGTCGGCCAACTCGACCTCCTGCGCTTCGTTCACGTCCAGGTCCACGGCGCGGACGATGGCGGTTCGCGCGGGCGGTGAATCCGCCGCCTTGGATGCTGGCAGGAGCAAGCCGACCAGAGTGGCAAGAGCGATCCGGACAGCTCCGGCATGAGGGGCGAGCGTCATTTTGTTCATTCTGATCGCCTAGGTTTGTCCGCGAATTTCCGCGAATCCACGTTAACTGGATGCTAGCGGGACGGTTGACAAAGTCACGCCCGCGTTGGCGCGGCCTGCGGTTTGAAGTTTCCGCTATTCGTGTCTATTCGGCTTATCGGACTTCCGGCGCGACCGAGCGGAGCAGGTCGTGCGTCCGCTTTCGATTCCATTCTGCCTTTTTGCCTCAGTCCGCGCACTGCGACTGGTCCTCCAGGACGCAGTCCCGGTCCGCCGGAGGGGATCAAGATGAAGATGAAGATTGAGAGCTGGTCGCTTCATTGTGGCCGCGGCTTGACTCACGCGCGGCTTGCGGAAAAGCTCGGTTCAGGCTTAGATTATGCCCGATGAAGCTGCGAACCGATCTGCTCGCAAAACTGACTCCGGAACTCGTGCTGGAGGGCGTGGTGGCGAACACTCACCGCTACAAGCCCGAGCCGCGTTTATCCAAAACTGGAGCTGGCAGTCTATCGTCGGCTTCAACCAGGGAGCGTGCGAACGAGGAAAAGCTAAGCACGGCGATAATTCGGAAACTCACGAGAAGGTCCGCGTTGAATGGGAAGAAGCGCGCCAGAAAAGCCTGACGCTGCTCGAAACGCTGGATTTCCTTTATCATTGTCATCGCTCCGCTCCTTTTCTGTTCTTCAACGGCAACACCTTCGCTGAAATCGGCCGCCGATTGATTGACGTTTTGTTCGCCGACCTCGCGCGCGGTCGCCGTCGCGAAGCCGCATCGCTCGCGGCGCATTACATCGCCGGTGTGCTGGACCGTGACGCCATGATCTCGGGCGTGGAAGCGCTGGCTCAAGGCGCCGAGTTCCAACCTGGCGACCGCGTGCAGACGTTCAAGGGTTCCCTGCATGGGGTGATCTGCAAAGTTCTCGCGGACGGTCGTGTTGCGTGGCGGCCCGATGGCCAAAGCGCCGAACGGATCGCCTTGCCGGAAAGTCTGTTGAAGGAGAAACGATGAACCTGGCGCGGGTGTTGCGCCCGCGATCTTCCCCCTGTAATCCTCCGCGCGTCCTGATCCTGGAACTTCACCGTTTCTGGAGCGCTACTTATTCCGCCTGTCCGACTAACTGCGGTCGCCTGGTTGGTCCAAAGGCGACGTTGGCTTCAGAGTTCAGCGTCACCTGGTCGGCGTCGAACTTCAGAGTGAACGTCGTCTGGAAGGGCGTTTCGTAGGCGCAGAGCTTGATCAGGCAGGTGTCGTCAGCCGGCCACGCGAACGTGCCTGCGGTCGGTTCGTCGGGAAATTGCCCCGGCCGCCCGCCCAGGAACGACGCCCGCGTCTTCTTCCATTCGTGATAGCCGCAAGGGATCGTGACTTCCTTGCCGTTCAGCCGGGCTGTGAGCATCAGCGTTTTGCCGGGAACGGATGACGCGAGCGTCAGGCTCTCGATCTTTTGGTCGTTGGCGGTAAAGCCAAATCTGCGGTTCATGATTTTCCCCGCCAGGGGAGACGTCGCCGGGCCTTGTGCCGGGCGGACTTCGAGTCGCGCTAGTTTGTCCTTGAGTTGCCGGCTGGCGGCGGCATCGGCCTTCAGT
>Ga0075421_100012828_pt1 | contig 10423 bp, 8 predicted proteins | sample SoiMetdeltSBSDD5_FD_75292 | JGI IMG/M metagenome (GOLD analysis project Ga0075421, IMG submission 75292) | Bulk soil microbial communities from a Populus tree surrounding site in Tennessee, USA - Soil MetaG P. deltoides SBSDD5 | ecosystem: Environmental > Terrestrial > Soil > Tree plantation... | reverse complement strand
TTCAAGCAAGGAGCTGACGTCCGCCTCCTCTCACGCAACCGGCTGCCCCAGGACTATCCGTCGGTGCGGCGCGCGATCGCCGACCTGCCGCCGCACGACCTGATCCTGGACGGCGAGGCGGCCTGGGATCCGGGCAGCAAGGTCGCCTATCACGTGTTCGACATTCTTTGGCTGGAGGGGCGTAGCGTGACCGCGCTCCCGCTCGAGGAGCGGCGCGGCCTGCTGAAGACGCTGCCCCTGCGCGCGCCGCTGGCGCGGGTGGACGAAGTGCAGGACGAGAAACCGTGGGAGCGCGCCCTGGCCGAGGGCTGGGAAGGCGTGATCGCCAAGCGGCGCGGCTCGCCCTACGAGCACCGGCGCTCGCCTCACTGGCTGAAGATGAAGTGCGAGGCCACCCAGGAGCTCGTGGTCGGCGGCTTCACCGATCCCCAGGGTGGTCGGGTGGGGCTGGGCGCCCTCCTCGTGGGCTACTACGACGGGGACGACCTCGTCTTCGCGGGCAAGATGGGGACCGGGTTCGACACCAAGATGCTCCGCGACCTGCGCGCACGGCTCGATGCGATCGAGATCCCGGCGCCGCCGTTCACGAAGGGCACCGGGCTTCCGCGCGTGCGCTTCCATTGGACGCGCCCCGAGATCGTGGTGCAGGTCGCGTTCATCGAGTGGACGAAGCACGGCAAGCTGCGGCATCCGCGCCTCATCGCGGTGCGCTTCGACAAGGACCCGCGCCAGGTCGTGCGCGAGTGATCTCGCATCCCGAGAAGGTGATGTTCCCGGACGACGGGATCACCAAGGGCGATCTCGCCGCGTACTACGAAGCGATCGCGCCCCTGATGGTGCCGCACATGAGCGGGCGTCCGGTGACCATGGAGCGTTACCCGAAGGGCATCGGCGCGAAGGGTTTCATGCAGAAGGACGTCGTCAAGGGCTTCCCGCCCTGGCTGCAGCGCGTGGAGGCGCCGAAGAAGGACGGGACGGTGCACTACCCGCTCGTGTCCGATGCGCGATCGCTTCTGTGGCTGGCCAACCAGAACTGCATCACCCCGCACGTCTGGCCCTCGCGGGCGCCGGATCTGTTCCAGCCGGACATCCTCGTGGTCGATCTCGATCCGTCCGCGGACGAGCAGCCGGAGGTCCTGCGCGCGGCCGCCCTCGGGGTGCGCGACCTCCTCCACGAGCTCGGCCTGCCGAGCTGGGTGAAGACGTCGGGCTCGAAGGGCTTCCACATCGTCGTCCCCCTCGACGGCCAGGCGGACTTCGATGAGGTCGGGTCGTTCGCGCACGCGCTCGGACGGGCGCTCGTGCAGCGCGACCCGCGACACTTGACCCAGGAGTTCGCCAAGGCCGACCGCGGCGGGCGCATCTACGTGGACACCGGCCGCAACGGGTACAGCGCGACCTTCGCCGCCGCCTACGCCGTGCGCGCCCGGCCGGGGGCGCCCGTGTCCGCGCCCTGCACCTGGGCGGAGATCGAGAAGGGCGCGGTCGGCCCGAGGACGTTCACGCTGCGCACCATGGCCGATCGCGCCGCCGCCGTGGGTGACCTCTGGTCGGACCTGGGCGGGCATGAACAGTCGCTGCGCCAAGCGGGCCGGCGCCTGGAGGGATAGGATCGCGCGCATGCGCAACCTGGCCCTGGCCCTCGCCGTCGTCCTGTCCGCGGTCGCGTCGCCGCTCCTCGCCGCCGCCCGCCCCAACATCGTCTTCATCATGTCCGACGACCACGCCGCGCACGCGATCGGCGCCTACGGGTCGCGCGTGAACACCACCCCGAACCTCGACCGCCTCGCCCGGGAGGGAATGCGGCTCGACGACGTGTTCGTGACGAACTCCATCTGCACGCCCAGCCGTGCCGCCATCCTCACCGGCCAGTACGCGCACCTCAACGGCGTGCCCGTCTTCAACCGGTTCGACAGCGCGCGCGTCACCGTGGCCACGCTCCTGCAGCGGGCCGGCTACTACACGGGGATGGTGGGGAAGTGGCATCTCGGGAGCGACCCCGCCGGCTTCGACCGATGGGAGATCCTGCCCGGCCAGGGCGCGTACTTCGATCCCATCTTCTATACGGCCACGGGCGAGACGCAGCACACCGGCCGTTACGTGACGGACGTCATCACGGACATCGCCATCGACGTCCTGAAGAGCCGTCCCGCGGGCAAGCCTTTCTTCCTGATGCTCCATCACAAGGCGCCGCACCGGCCCTGGGAGCCCGATGCCGCGCATCGCGCCCAGTTCGCCCGCCGCTGGATCCCGGAGCCGGAGACCTTCTGGGACTCGTACGCGACGCGCACGGACGCGCTGCGCGAGAACGAGCAGCGGGTGGCGGACGACCTCACGCGGCGCGACCTCAAGCTGGAGCCGCCCGCGGAGCTGGCGGGGGCGGAGCGGACGGCCTGGCTCGGAGAGAAGCCGTCCACGGTCACGATCACCCGCGACGGGCAACCCGTCACCCTCACCGGAGAGGCCCTCACGCGCTGGAAGTACCAGCGCTACATGCAGGACTACCTGGCCACGATCCAGTCGGTGGACGACAACGTGGGCCGCCTCCTCGCCTTCCTGGACCGAAGCGGCCTCGCCCGCAGCACGATCGTGATCTACACCAGCGACCAGGGGTTCTTCCTCGGCGATCACGGCCTCTTCGACAAGCGGTTCATGTACGAGGAGTCGCTGCGGATGCCGTTCCTCGTGCGCTGGCCGGGCGTGGTCAAGCCGGGCACGCACAGCGACGCCATGGCCCTCAACGTGGACTTCGCGCCCACCTTCCTGGAGGCGGCGGGGGCGCCCGTCCCCGCCGACATGCAAGGCCGGAGCCTCGTGCCCGTCCTGCGCGGCCGCGCGCCCGCGGACTGGCGCACGTCGATGTACTACCGCTACTACCACGATCCGGGCGACCACAACACGCGCGCCCATTACGGCGTGCGGACGCGCACGCACAAGCTCGTCTACTACTGGAAGAAGGACCAGTGGGAGATGTTCGACCTCGTCCACGATCCCGCCGAGCTGCACAACCTCTACGGCCAGCCCGGCCAGGAGGAGCGCACGCGCCAGCTCAAGGACGAGCTGGCCCGCCTGAAGGCGGCCGTGCGCGACGAGGACCAGTTCGCGAGCGAGCAGCCGCCCAACGGGGTGGACGGGACGGTGGCGAAGCTGCGCGGGAAGTGACGTGAGGAGCGGCCACGGCGGTCAACGCGGTGCGCCCAGGAAGATGTCGAGGGCGCGCGCCGCGGCCCGCGCGTAGAGGGGATCCAGCTCCGCCGTCATCGGCCTCTTCCCGCGCCAGAAGGAGAAGGGACCCAGTCGCCGGAGGAGCGCGGCCGTCTCGTCCGGAACGGAGAGCTCGGGCGCGGGCGGGACATCGCCCCCCGACCAGAAGGCGGCCGGATCGGTGGGGAGAGGCTCCTTGGGGATGGCGGGCGCCGCCGGTGCACGGGACTTCTTCTTCTCCGGCCGGGGCGCGCGGAGGAGCGCCACCAGCGCTTCGCGCGAGAGGCCGCGCAGCCGGAAGATCAGGAACGGATCGCGGTCGAACTCCTCGCCCAGGAGGTAGTACACGGCGGCGATGTGCTTGCAGGGGTTCGCCCAGTCCGGGCAGGAGCACTCCGTCGCCAGCTCGGCGCGGCGGGCGGGGAAGAGCGACACGCCCGTCCCCGTGAACGCATCCTCGACGTCCTCCGGCATCTCCGAGGCGAGCAGCCGGGCCGCGAACCGCGCCTCCCGGCGTAGCGCGTCGCCGACCTTGCCCCACTCGGCGGCGGAGAGGGCGCGCACGCGGATGGTGACGGCGTAGGGGTCCTTCCGCGATCCCTGGACGGAAGCGCGGACGCCGCCCTCTTCGACCGCGATGTCGAGCACCTGCCCGCGCCGCGCGTAGGTGCGGCCGCGCGTGAGGCGGCCGCCCAGCTCCAGCCGCTCCAGCACGTCCAGCCAGCGCCGCGCCCACCAGCTCTGGCCGAACGCGCCGCGGCGCGAGTGGGCCTTGATCCCCCCGCGCGCCTCCCGGGGCCCGCTCGACTCGCGGTCATGCCACCACGGCCGATCGCGGTCGCGAGGCATGGAGGCTACTCCGCCACCGCGCTCGCGCGCAGCGTCATGAGCTCGCGCAGCTGCGAGGTGGAGAGCGCGGTCAGCCAGGCTTCGCTCGTCCCCACCACCTGCTCCGCGATCCCCTTCTTCTTCTCGATCATCTCGTCGATCTTCTCCTCCAGGGTGCCGACGCACAGGAACTTGTGGACCTGGACGTTGCGCCTCTGGCCGATGCGGAAGGCGCGGTCGGTGGCCTGGTTCTCGACGGCGGGATTCCACCAGCGGTCGAAGTGGAACACGTGGCTCGCCCGGGTGAGGTTGAGGCCGGTCCCGCCCGCCTTGAGGGACAGGATGAAGACGGGCGGCCCCCCCTCGTCCTTCTGGAAGCGCTCCACCATGCGATCGCGCTGGCCCTTGGGCACGCCCCCGTGCAGGAAGAGGGCCTCGCGGCCGAAGGTCTCTTCGAGCTGCCGCTTCAGCATCGCGCCCATCTCCGCGAACTGCGTGAAGACGAGGGCGCGGTCGCCCGTCTCGATCACCTCCTCCATCATCTCGGTGAGGCGCGCCAGCTTGCCCGAGCGGCCGGGCAGCGGCGAGTTGTCGCCCAGGAACTGGGCGGGATGGTTGCAGACCTGCTTGAGCTTCGAGAGCGTGGCCAGGATGACGCCCTTCCTCTGGATGTCGTCGCCCGTGCTCTTCAGCGTGTCCATGGCCTCCGTCATGACCGCCTGGTAGAGCGAGGCCTGCTCGCGGGTGAGCGTGCAGAAGACCTTCATCTCCATCTTGGCGGGCAGGTCCGCGATGATCGAGCGGTCGGTCTTGAGGCGCCGCAGGATGAAGGGCCCGGTGAGCCGCCGGAGGCGCGCGGTGGCGTCCGCGTCGCGGGAGGCCTGGATGGGCACGAAGAACGTGCGCTTGAACTCGGCCTGGCTGCCCAGCAGCGAGGGGTTCAGGAACTCCATGAGCGACCAGAGGTCCCCCACGTTGTTCTCGACGGGCGTGCCCGTGAGGGCGATGCGCGCGGGCGCGACGATCGCGCGTGCGGCCCGCGCCTGCTTGGTCTCGGGGTTCTTGATGTTCTGGGCCTCGTCGAGCACGACCGCCGCCCAGTCGACTTCCTTGAGGGCCTCGACGTCGCGGTGGAGCAGCGCGTAGCTCGACACCACGATGGCGTGGCCGGCCGCGGCGTCCCGTAGCGCGCCCTTGGCTCGTCCCGCCCCGTGATGCACGAGCAGGGGCAGCTCGGGCGTGAAGCGCTCGGCCTCCTTCTCCCAGTTGCCGATCACCGACGTCGGGCAGATGAGGAGCGTGGGCTTGCGCGGGCCCTCCGTCCAATTCCTTTCGATGAGGGCCAGGGCCTGCACCGTCTTGCCCAGGCCCATGTCGTCGGCGAGGCAGGCGCCGAGTCCGTACTGGCCCAGGAAGGCGAGCCAGGCGTACCCGCGCCGCTGGTACGGCCGCAAGGTGCCCTGCAGGCCCGGCGGCGGCGCGATCTCTTCGAACGCGGCATGGCCCTCGATGCGACGCAGGATGTCGCCCACCCATCCCGTGGCCTCCACGCCTTCGAAGGGCAGGGTCGGGGCGAGCCCGGGCGCGCCCAGGGCCAGACGCACCACGTCGCGCACCGTCGCCGTGCGGCCCTTCTCCTTCCAATAGCGGAGGGCGGCCTCGATCTCTTCCGCGCTCACGTGCACCCACTGGCCGCGCACACGCACGAGCGGGGTCTTGAGGCGCGCGAGGTCCTCGAGCTCGGCCCGGGAGAGAACGCTGCCGCCCAGGGCGATCTTCCAGTCGAACTTCACGAGCTGGTCGAGGCCGAGCCCGCTCTCGCCCTTCAGCTTGGGCGTCGCCACGACCGCCTTGATCGTGAGCCGGCCCCGGGTGCCCTTCCGCGTCCACCACTTCGGCAGCAGGACGCCAAAGCCCGCCTGCTCCAGCCCGATCGAGCTGCGGCTCAGGAACTCGAAGGCGCCGGCGGCGTTCGTCGTGTACGCCGTGGGCGCGGGCTCGCGCAGGCTGGCGTCGATCCGCGGGTCGAGGCGCGCGGCCTGGCCGAGCGAGCCGAGGAGGTGCGTCTTGGCGTCGAAGCCTTCGCGCCGCAGGGCGCGCCGCGCCTCGTCGTTCCAGACGTCCTCCGCGCTCACGAGCAGGCTCGGGTCGTGGGCGGCCTGGAGGAGATAGCGGACCTTCCAGGATCCGCCGCCCCCGTTACCGGTGGCGGCCTCGCTCTGGACCGCCGGCTCCTCCAGGCGCAGGGTGAGGCGGAAGGGCGCGCTCGCGGCCAGGCTCACCGGCCGCTGCCACTCCTGGACCTGCCGCGCGAAGCGGGCCAGCTCCGCGGGCGCGGCGAGCAGGGTCCCGTCCGGCGCGCGCAGGGCGTGGATCCACTGCTCGTGCAGGCTGTCGAACGTGCGGTCCCGGGGCGCCCTGTCCGCGTCGTCGCGGTTCGCGGTGCGGACCAGATGGTCGACGACCGCGTCGACGAACGATCGCAGCCGGGCGGCGGAGGACGTGGCGGGCGGGGCGGCGTCATCGGCGGACAGGGCGCGGGCAGCGGCGGGCATCGCGCGCGCGAGGGCGGTGAAGCGCTCGGCGTCGGGGCCCTCGATCACGGGCCTCCAGACCGCGCGGTACACGCCCCCCCGCTCCTCCACCCCCGGCACGACCTGATGGCGGACGACGAGGCCGGCCGCGAACTGAAGGGCGGTCGCGGCAAAGGAGAGGTCCTTGCCCGCGAGCACGCCCGGGACCAGGACGTCCTTTCCGATGCACGCGGCCAGGAGGGAGACGGCCTCACCCGTCCCGACCCAGCCCGCGGCGACCGCCCACGGCGCGATGGTCACGGGGGCGCGGCCGGGCGGAGGCTCGGCGATCAGCGGGGTCGACGCGATGGCCACGCCACCCTTCGTGGGAAGCCAGGCCACCATGGGCTTCGCGCGCGCGGGTTGCGGGAGCCCGGCCCGGGCCAGAGCCTCGAGGATCTCGCCGTACCCCGACGGTGACTCCGCCCAGAGCCAGGCCCCGTCCATTTCCAACGTGCCGTGGAGGACGATCACCGCGGAGGGCCGCTCAATACATCGTCACGGGGAGGCGACGCTTGCGAAGCGCGGCGGCGAGCACGGCATCGGTGGTGTGAAGTCGGGCGGAAAGGACCGCGGCCGTGGACGCGGCGAACCGGTCCGCCAGGGAAAGCTCGCTCGATTCACCCAGGTCCGCCACGTGCTGGGCGACGTCAACACCCGGGCTGTGGACCGCGACCTTGAAGGCGCTCAGGAGGGTGAGGATGTCCACGCCGGTCGCGCGGACGTAGGCTCGCGAGTGCTGGAGCACCTCGGCCAGGTTTACGGTGGAGATGTACAGGGTCGTGCGCCCGGCGGCCGCCCTCTCCAGCAAACGGACGGAGTCGGCGTACGACGAGCGCCGCCGGTCGAGGCGTGCGAGGACGACGCCGGCGTCAACGACGCCGACGTTCGCGCTCTCGCGCCTTCTGGCGGGCTTCATGAAGGGCGGCGACCGGATCGTCCCCGCTCGTTTCCAGCCACTGGTGTGCCTTCCGGATCGCGTGCTCGACCTGCTGCCGGTTCGTCCCGCGCAAGACGATTGTGCGCTCGCGGGCGGACACGATCTCCACACGGAGCTCGTCGCCGCTGGCCAGGTTCAAGCGCCGGCGCACCCAGGCCGGGATGACCACCTGCCCCTTCGAGCTGACTCGAGTCGTGTCCGACATCTTTCGTAAGATACGCCGTCTTACTCGAACGTTCAAGCCTTCCTCAATGGACGTAGTCGGCGGTGCAGACGTCCCAGTCGCTCGTGTACGCGCCCGCGTCGAACAGCTCCAGGAAGCGCGGCAGCCGCTGCAGGAGGAGCACGCTCCGGTGCCCGGGGATCTCCGCCGGATGCGAGCGGCCGTAGTCGAAGCAGGCGCGGATGATGAGGCTCTCGGGCCGGCTGGGCAGCTCGCGCACGTTGGCCACGAAGCGGGCGAAGGTGTGGTTGCGCACGAGGTAGAACTCCACGTTCGAGGTGTAGAACGCGGAGACGGTGAGGCCGTGCGCGCGCACCCATCCCCCGATCGCGCGCAGGGCCCGCGGCCCCGCGAAGTCGCCGACCACGGGTACGATGCGCTGGGCCCGCGAGAGGTCGCGCACGAAGGCGTAGTCCGCGGGCGAGTCGAGGAAGTTCCCGAAGCGCCCGCTGGGGCTGCGCGCGCGGAGCAGCATCCCGTACGTGGGGTGGTAGGAGCCGGAGGGGCGCCCGAAGGTCCGAAAGCGGATCTCGGTCTGCTCGTCGAAGAAGGCCCGGTAGATGTTGCGGATGTCGATGCGGTCCTGGGTCCGCAGCGAGAACTTCAGCGCGCTCCGGATGTGCCCGTAGACGGTGTCCAGGTTCACCGCGAACGCCTCCTCCGACGGCTTGTACGCCTCCAGCGCGGGCAGGGTGCGCTCGATCCCGGGCAGCGCGCCTTCGGGGGTGACGGCCGGACAGGGACGCGAGAGGAGCCGGCAGAGGTACTGGTAGGGGTCGTCCGCCTGGGCCAGCAGCGCCGCGAACAGGAGATGCTGGAGCAGGTTCTGGCGCCGGACGTCGAGGATGAACGCGTAGCGCGGCCTCGCGCGCGCGATGTAGCTGAAGTTCTGGTCGGGCCCGACGCCGATGTACACCCCGCCGGTGGGCGCCGAGTCCGCGAGCTGATCCGCGACCTGGAGGTACGGCGTCTCGTTCGAGATCAGGTTGTCGGTGTCGAAGTAGCCGGCCGGCTCGGAGAGCTCGTCGCTCAAGGCCGCGAGGTCGACTTCGGGGTCGCGTCCGTAGGGGGCGGGCGCGCGCGCCTCCCCGGGGCAGAACGCGCCCAGGCTGGCCAGGGCCAGCAGCGCCGGGATCAGGCGCATTCAGCGGCCGCTCGCGCCTCGCATGCCCGGATTCTACTCCGCGCCTCGATCCGGATTTCGATCGTGAGGGGCGTCACCTCCCGTGTATCATCGCCGCTCGTCTCCTCCCGCATCGTCCTCACATTCCTCAGCTCCGTACGCTGGTGGAGTCAATGGTCACAAGGAGAGAAGGAGCACCCATGGCCTGCGTCGTTCCCAAGGATTCCCGTCCCCGGCGCCAAGCGGGATTCACGCTGATCGAGCTTCTGGTGGTGATCGCGATCATCGCGATCCTCATCGGCCTGCTGTTGCCGGCGGTGCAGAAGGTCCGCGAGGCGGCCAACCGCTCGCGGTCCGAGAGCAGCCTCCGGGCGATCCAGATCGCGGAAGCGCAGTTCTTCAAGGCGCACCACGTCTACACCGACTCGCTGGAGAGCCTGGGCCTGGGCCACCATTTCCTGGAAGGCCAGCAGCAGGACGGCTACCAGTTCCACATCCAGCTCCTGGGCACGCGCGGGGGCGGCCCTCACTACCTGGCCACGGCCACTCCGGTGTGGCCCGGCGTCACGGGGTCGTCGAACTGCCAGGTCGATCCCTCCAGCGCCGTCCGCTGCGCGCCGAATCCCCTGGCCGACGCGGGACGGCGGCAGATGTTCCTGGCCATCCACACGCAGGCCGCGCACGATCTGGGCGCGCTCCTCGTCGAGATGCCGACCGCCCTGGAGGCGGCGGCGCGCAAGCTCCAGGCCCGGGGCACCGTCGGCGAGGTCTTCCGCGAGCTCGACCTCAACGGTGACGGCAGCGTCGCGGTCGCCGAAATCCTCTCCCTGCGCGGACGGAAGGGCATGGAGGAGTTCCTGCCCTACATCGAGAGCCAGATGCACTTCGGGATCGCGGGAGAAGACTTCGAGTCCACGGGCGTCTCCCTGGCGATGCTCCGCGCTCCAGACTTCAACCCGGTCTCAGTCGATACCCGCTTCGCCGACGGCATCTCCCAGGGGCCGACGTCGGAGCTCCCGGCCGTGCAGCTCGGCGCCTTCGGCGATGGGAGCGTGCGTCCGGGCCAGACGCGCGCGGTGGGGGACGTCAACGGGGACCGCGCGGTGGGGGACGTCAACGGCGATCACAACGTCGTCGGCGTCTTCTCGCGCCTCCAGGCCATCGATCCCAACAACCCGAACAACGTCGGCTGGGCGGGGCCCATCACCCTCGTGGGCGGAGACGGCAGCTCGCTCACCGGGATCCTGATCGGCTTGCTGCGCCCGGCGGTGGCCGGAGCGGGCCCCTCGCTTCAGGGTCTGATCGTCGCCCAGGACGGCACCGGCGGCTTCGCGGGCGCGCCCGGCACCGGCCGCGCCACCATCAACTGGGGCGACGGCCTCGACGGTGGGTTCAGCGGACAGGTCTCCCTCAAGCCGTTCGCGCATACGGGGGGCGCGAACTAGCCGGCTCTCTCTCGGGGGCGCCGCCGCCGTCGTGTCCAGGGCGGCGGTGCCCCGTCGCTGTCACTCGCGGCGCAAAGCGACCGCGGG
>Ga0075421_100012827_pt1 | contig 10423 bp, 6 predicted proteins | sample SoiMetdeltSBSDD5_FD_75292 | JGI IMG/M metagenome (GOLD analysis project Ga0075421, IMG submission 75292) | Bulk soil microbial communities from a Populus tree surrounding site in Tennessee, USA - Soil MetaG P. deltoides SBSDD5 | ecosystem: Environmental > Terrestrial > Soil > Tree plantation... | reverse complement strand
ATTTCATCAAGTAGGAGAAGGAAGGATTTCGATGAACAACATGACGAACTGGGCGACGCCGAACGGCAGCGACTTCCGCGGGGCGCAGGCCGCCGCGACGCAGCAGCCGCACGCCGAACGGCTCGACCTCTTCGCCGAAGAACTGCCCGTGCAGCACGACCTGAAGCCGGTAAGCACCATTGCCACCGTCGCGACAATCTTCTGCATCGGCGGCTGCGTCGGCACCATCGGCTCCATCGGCTCGTTGACCACGTTCTGAACGAGTGACTGACGGCAGTCGCTTTCAACCATGATGGGGGATCGGCACGCGCCGGTTCCTCGAAGATCAACCCCATTTCATCAAGTAGAAGAAGGAAGGATTTCGATGAATAACAAGACGAACTCGACGACGCCGAACGGCAGCGACTTCCGCGGGGCGCAGGCCGCCGCGGACCAGCGGCCGCATGCCGAACAGCTCGACCTCTTCGCCGAGGAACTGCCCGAGCAGCACGACACGCTCAAGGGCGAGTGCGTTGCCTGCGCCTTTACGGCGGGCTCCGCGGGTGGCACGGTCTCGTCCTTCAGCACGTACGGCTCGTTCTCGTAAAGCAGCGGCCCGGCCGGCCGTTAAACTGAAAACAAACATCAGACGACGTTACTTTTAAGAACCAATATAGGAGATCGAATTATGAACAGCATGATCACGAACAACCAGTCGGATAACTTCGTCAAGAACACGCGCGCTGCGGAGGCCAATGGCGCCGCCGACGTGCTCGACCTGTTTGCCGAGGAGCTCCCCGAGCAGCAGGACTTGAGGCAAGGCGACTGCGTCGGCACCTACGGCACGGCCCTGAGCTGTGTCGGCGGCTCGACCTTCTCGTCATTCAGCTCGGCGAGCACGCTGTAGTTGATTGAATCCGCAGAGAGCAAGGGGGTCACGGGAAGAATCTGAATGATGATTCTTTCCCGTGCCCTCGGCGCTCTCTGGGGTTCCCCTTTCCCGCGAGGTTTGCACATGAACGGTCGAGCAATCACCTGGGATCCGGTCTGCCTCGCCCCCGGCGTCGAGCTGGTGGCCGGGCCGAACGACACCCCGCTACTCTACGTGGGCGAGAGCCGAAGCTACGTGAGGCTGAGCGAGAGCGGCGCCGAGATCATGCGCCTGCTGGCCGGGAGCGGCGCGGCCACCTCCGCAGAAATCTCGCAACTGCTCGCCCGGCGGTCGGCGGCCGGGGAAGCGGAAATTCGCCGGCGCCTGATGAGCTTTCTCGAACAGCTCGACCGAGCCGGCGCGCTCGCACACGACAAAGAAAAAGATGCCCGGCCGCAGCGTCGGTCCTGGCTAGCGCGCGCGGCTCGCAAGGTCGTCAGGGAGCCGAGGTTACGGCTCCTCTCCTGGCGCCTCGACCGGCCGCTCGCTCCGGGACCGCTCGCCCTCGTCAGGGCCCGCGTCGGAAACTCGGCGGTGAGGATCGCCACCCTCTCCGCGCTGCTCGCGATCGCGGCGGTCGTCTGCGCCGTCGTTTTTGTCAAAGTGACGATTGATCCCGCCCGAGTCATGCTCCCCTTGATCATCGGCGGGCTCGTGCTTCACACCGTGGCCCATGAGCTCTCCCACGCGCTGGTCGGCTCGTACTACGAAGTCAAAATCCGCGAGTTCGGCGTCGCGCTACTCTACTACTTCATTCCCGTCGCCTACACGGACCGGACCGACGCCTACCGGCTGCCGGAATTCAGGTCGCGAGCGGCGATCGCGCTGGCAGGCCCGATGTTCGATCTTTACGGCGCGGGGGCGTCCGCCGTGGCCTCCTGCCTCACCGGCGGCGCGGCGGCGGTCAATTTCCGGTTACTCATGTTTTTCCAGATCGCGGCCTGCGTCTCGAACCTCAACCCGCTGCTGCCGGGAGACGGCTACCATGCCCTCGAAGCCTGGTTCGGGGCGCTGAACTTCCGGCGGCGGGCCTTCTCGCTCCTCTTCCGGCGGCTGACCTTGAGGGGGTTGCCGCCCAACCTCCAAGGCCTGCGCGCCCGCCAGCAGTTCGGACACCTTGCCTACGCCGTCGTCGCGCTCGGCTACACGCTCCTGCTGGTCTCGGTCTTCATCTACAACATGAGCCACATCATCGCCCTTGCAGGCGGGCGATAAAGGAGGCGGAATGAGTGCCACTGAAGTCGCGAGTGAGAGCGTCAAAACGTCAGATCACGCGGTGGAGGAGATCGCGCCTTTTTACCTGGCGCGCGTTGGCGGGGTCTCCGCGCAGCAGCTCGGCGGACTATCGCTCACCCGGACTGCGGAGGAGATCGGCATCGCCACAGCCGCGGAGTCGGAGATGGGTGCGCTGGCCGTCCCGGTCGAGGAGGCCCTGTATCGGCTCGTCCCGCAGACCGGGGAAGATCAGGAACTGCGCCGCCGCGTCCTGCGGGTCAAACGCCACGTCCACAACTTGCGCCTCTGGACCGAGGCCGCTGCGGACCTTGAGGCCGTCGCCGCGGCGCTCACTGACGGGATCGAGCGCGAGATGCTCTGGCAGTGGCACCGACTCGCCGTCGAGCGCGACGCCGCGCTCGGGCGGGCGGCCGACAATTACCAGCGGGAAGCGGCCGCGGCGGCCCGGACGCTGGCTGATAGTATGCGCGACCCGGACCTGCAGGCCGGGATCGCCATCGCCAGCCCGGACGCGCTCACCGAGATCTTACGCTCGGCCGACGAATACCGGCCCGAAGACTGGCGCCCGGCGAGCAAGCTGGCGCGCTCGAGCCTCGCCTACCTGTCCCGCGCCGCGCTCAAGACCAGTCCGCTCTCCACCTTCACTCAGCTCGCCGTCGCCACCTCCGAGCGCGGCGTGGCCGAGCATTCAATCCGCAATCTGCACCCCGCACCCGGCACCCGGAACGTAGTCCGGCTGGTGCGGACGTTGCCGCTCTCGTGGCTCATGCTCGTCGCCCGCGACCGCGAGCTGGCGGCGGCCCTCTCCTTCGAGCCGAACGCCGGACTGTCGCTGCGCCCGGATGAAGGTAAGATCAGCGTCCTGACAACCGACTACGCCGTGCACGGATCCTTCGCCGCCCGCATCGAGCGCGTCGCCGAGCGGAAGTTCGACCAGTCCCGGATGCCGGTCCTGGCCCGGTACTTAGAGGGCGGCCGGGCCCTGTCCCACGGTGAACTGCTTTCGCTCATTGCGGAGGCGGGTATCAGCCCGGACCCTCACCTCGGCCTGATCCGGCTGCTCGACACTCAGCTCGTGCGTCCGGTCGCGCCCTCGTCACAGTGCGACGCGCGGCCGCTGCTGGGGCTCGCCCGGGCGCTGGCCCGACTCGAAGGCCGTCGCGCGACACTCGTCTCCACCCTCATGCGCGGGGTGCAGAACGCCGCGGATTCCTGTCGCCGGGCCGACGGCGCAGCGCGGCTCAAGCTCTTCGGCAAGATCCAACAGGCCGCGGCGCTCGTCTTCGAGGCCCTCGGCTCGGAGCCCCCGGAGTGGCTCAGCCGGGTCGGCCTGATCTACGAAGATGTGCGCTTCGACGGCGCGCCGATCACGCTCGGCCGGGACGTCGGGGAGGAGCTCGCCGCGGTGGCCCGCGAGCTGCGCCCGAAGATCATCCGCAGCCACCTCTACGACTTCATCTACGGCCACTTCTTGCGCCGCTTCGGGCCGCGGGGCGAGACCGATGACATCCTGGGCTTCCTCCAGGACTTCCTCGCGCGGGAGGATTTGGCCGAGCTCCTCAACCGGGCGGTCGCCGAGGACAGCCTCGCGCTGCGGGGCGGCGCGGCCAGCGCGAGGTCCGACCTGTCGGCGGGCAAGAGCGCCACCCCGCCTGCCGTGTCGGTCTTCTTTCAGATCGCGGCCGAGAGCGAGGAGGCGCTCGGCCGCGGCGATTACCGGCTCGTGGTCAATGAGACTGGTGGCGGGCAGGGTGGGCTCCTCGGACGCTTCGCCGACTTGCTCGGCCCGGGCGACGGCGACTTGGCGGCCCGACTCTCGGCCTGGGTGAGCTCGGGTCGCGGCGAACTCCCGGCGCTCGAACTGACGGCCATCGGCGACTGGAATAATTTGCACCCGGTGCTCGGGGTCACGGGGAAAGTGCTCAAGTGGCCGGCCGAATGCCCGACGACCGAAGCGGCCGAGCGCGGGGTCGAGACAGTTCAACTGCGTGACCTGCGGCTGCGCGCCGATGCGGCGGACGAGACGCTCTATTTCGTCGACCGTACGGGCCGCGTCGTCTCGCCCTGCTACCTCGGGCTGGTGCCCCCGGTCAATTTTAGAGGCGCCCTCGGGATGCTGCTTTTCCTGATCGATCCCTGGGTCGGCGAGTCAGAGGTCGGCGGCCGCCGCGACCGCCGCTCCGTGCCGCTGGCGCCGCCGAGCGGCGTCGAATTCTACCCGCGCCGCGAGTCGGGCCGCGTGGTGCTGCGACGCGCGCGGTGGCGCTTCCCGATTTCAGAAATCCCGGTCCGCCGCAAGGGCGAAGCGGACTTCGATTTCTTCCTTCGCGTCCGGCGGTGGCGTCATGAGCACGGGCTGCCCGAAGAGGTGTTCGCCGCCGTCGAGCGGAACGCCGTCGAGTTCGACCCGAAGTATCGCAAACCGGTCTGGGTCAATTTCGGCAGCCCGCACTCGCTCGAACTGCTGCGCCAGATCTTGGTCGCGGACGCGCCCGCCATCACGCTGACCGAGGCGCTCCCGACACCCGGCGAGCACTGGGTCCCGGGGCCGGGGGGTGATGCCGATGACCGGCGCGTGAGCGAATTCATCGCCCTGGTGCGCTGGCCGATGCCGGATCAATTGGCCACTCAGCCCGCGGCCGAAGTAAACATCCAGGGCCGGGCCGCCCGGGCTGACCATCAGGACCAGTGGCTATACTACAAGCTCTACCCGGCGAAGCTCGATCAGTTAGAGGACGTTGTGCGTCGGATCGTGGGGCCGGCGAGGGACGCGGTGCGCGCCGCCGGGGGGCTGCGGCGCTGGTTCTTCGTCCGCTACATCGACCGGGAGGGGGCGCACGTCCGGATGCGATTCAAAGTCTCGCCGGAACGCGGCGCGGACGCGAGCCGCGTGGTCGAGGAGCTCATCGCGCGCGAGATGCCGGCGGTCCAGTCCCTCCCCGTCCCGCCGCTCTTCCCGCTCGACGACGCGGCGTTCCAGGCGCTGGAGTTGGCGCCGCACTACGCCGCGGCCGAGTACCAGCCGGAGTACGAGAAGTACGGCGGCTCCACCGGCGTCGAGATCGCCGAGCGCCTCTTTGAGAACTCGAGCGAGCTGGCGCTCAAAGTCGTTTCGTCAGGGAAGGACCTCTGGCCGCTGCGCGAGTCGCTCTGCCTGCGCATGACGCGGGACCTGGTGCGGAAATTTCACCCCGGGGCCGAGGCGCAAGCCGATTTCCTGAGGAACTACCTCTGGTACTGGAGCGGCCAGGACTACCCCGGGGCGTTCAGCCTGAGGGCGCGCTTCGAGGAGGCGGCCGGGCATCGCACCGCTCAACTGTCCGAGCAATTCAACGCGCTCGGCCGCCACCCCCTGCTCGGGGCCGCGGCGGACGATTACCGGGAGGCAATCGAGGCGACAGCCCGGGAACTTGACCGAGCAGATATTCCGGTGCCGCGGACGCGACTGTGCTTCGATTACGTGCATATGAATAACAACCGGCTCGGGGTGAAGCCGGTCGAAGAAGCTTACCTCGCCGCCTTACTCGCGGCGGCGCTGTAGAGTGCCGACGGAGAAGCCATCTCTGACATTAACAAAGACTGCGAAAGGAAAAGCAAATGAAATACAGGTTACTTCTCGCGATCCCGGTGCTGGCCCTCATCGTCGGCGGCGCCGTGGCAGGCCCTGGGCAGGATGATGCGGGCGCGCAGGCCGAGCAGGCGCTGAGGCAAATCGAGGTCGAAGTCGCCTCGGCCTTGCTCAAGGGCGAGACGGCGGTGCTCGACCGCCTCTGGGCCGACGAGCACACCTTCACACCGCCCAACGGCATGGTCATCAGCAAGGCCGGCCACCTCGCGATGTTTAAGTCCGGCGACCTCCGGTACGAGTCACTCAAACTCGACGAGATCAAGGTGCGAGTCTACGGCGACACGGCCACGGTCAGCGGCCGCGCGACGGTCAAGGGCAAGGTCTGGGATCACGTGTTCGACGGGCAGGACCGTTACCTGACGGTCTACGTCAAGCGGCAAGGCCGCTGGCAGCAGGCGGCCAGCGTTGCGGTGCGCATCGCGCCGCCGGCGGCACAAGCCCACTGAGCGGTCGGCCCGGATCCACCCCGGGTACGGGGGCGCGAGGGGAGGTAGGAATTAGATCTCCCCCCTGCTCCCCGGGGGCTGTGCCCGATCAAGCTTCTTGCGCGCGGGGGAGCTTTCCGGGTACGCTCTGTTCGCCCGAAAATCCCGGCGATCGCAGGGAGGAGCGATCATGCGCGCGGCCGCCCGTGAAGCTTTGAGCTTACCTCTGTGCCTGGTGGCCTGGCTCGGCCTGCTCTGCTGCGCGCCGGCGGCCAGCGCGCAGCAACTTCCTGTCAAGTCTTACACGACTGCCGACGGCCTGGCTCACGACCGGGTGCTGCGCGTCGTAGGCGACTCCCGCGGCTTCCTCTGGTTCTGCACTATTGATGGGCTGAGCCGGTTTGACGGCGCCCACTTCACCACTTACGGCGCGAAGCAGGGGCTGCCCTACCCGTTCATCAACGACCTGGTGGAGTGGCGGCCCGGCGAGTACTGGCTCGCCACCAACGGCGGCGGCCTGGCCCGTCTCGATTTGCGCCATGGCGCGCGACCGGACGGCCCAGGCCGCGCGCCGTCACAGTTCACTGCCTACCCGGTCGGCCATACGCAGGCCACCAACCGCGTCCGGGCGCTTTGCCGCGACCGCGCCGGTCGGCTCTGGGTGGGGACCGACGGCGGGCTGTTTCTCGTGGAGGGGCCGGAGGGGAAAGACGGTGGGGTTGCGCTCCACCGGGTCGGGCTTGGCCTGGCGGCGCAGCCGGATGAGGCGGTGGAGGTGCGGGCGGTGCTCGAAGACCGCGAAGGCGACCTCTGGCTAGGCACGTCGGCCGGCCTCGTGCGGCGCTTGCCTGACGGCCGGGCTGTCCACTACCGAGATGATTCGTCCCCCGGCGGCCAACTCGTCCGGGGCCTGCTCGAAGACCGCGAGGGGAGAATCTGGCTGAGCCACCAGACGGCACTCGTCGTGCTCAAGCCCGCCCCGCTGCCGGCCGCGGAGTCCGGCAAGCGCCCCGACAATCCCGTGGCGATGACAGCCACTTTCGGCAACCCACAGTCGGCAGGCTTGCCCTCAGCCGCGGGGGACTTCCGTCGGTTCACGACGGCCGACGGGTTATCGGGCGTCACGGTGCGGTCCTTATTCCAGTCCGCCGACGGCCGCATTTGGGTCGCCAGCACGGGCGGCCTGAGCGAGTCCGACGGCGATCGCTTCCGCAGCTATGCGGAGGCACAGGGCATCCGCGGCGGCTCGATCAACGCGCTGACCGAAGACAGCAGCGGCAATCTGTGGATCGGCACCGATCTGAGCGGGGCACTGAGGGTTGTTAGGAACGGATTCACGAGCTTTAAGGATACCGAGGGCATCCCCCACCCCTGGATCACCTCGATCTTTGAAGACCTGGGGGGCGCACTTTGCGCGATCAACGGCGGATACGTGTCAATCAACCGCTTCGACGGCCGCCGGTTCACGGCGGTCAGGCCCAACTTGCTCGAGCTGACTGACCGCTATGACTTCCATGGGGAGCGAATCGTCTTCGAGGACCGCGTCGGGGAGTGGTGGGTCCCTACGGTCCAGGGGCTTTACCGTTTCCCCAGGGTCGCCCGAGTCGAGCAACTGAGACGAACGCGGCCGAAGGCCGTCTACCGCGCCCGGGACGGACTGGCGGGCGATGACGTCTACTGCGTCTTCGAGGACTCGCGCGGCGATCTCTGGATCGCGACGATCGCCCCGGCCCGCGAGGTGCTGACCAGGTGGGAGCGCGCGACAGGCGCCTTCTCCCGGTACTCGGACCGGGACGGGCTGTGCCCATTCGTCGCCCCGTCCGCCTTCGGCGAAGACGCCGGCGGTAACCTCTGGGTCGGGTTCGGCGAGGGCGTTCTGGCGCGCTACCGCGACGGCCGCTTCGCCCTCTTCACCCCGGCCGACGGGGTGCCGGCCGGTAAGATTTCCCGGATTTACCTCGACCAGTCCGGCCGGCTCTGGGTGGCGAGCACCGACGGCGGCGTCAGTCGGGTCGAAGACCCGGGGGCGGAGCGCCCGCGCTTCGCCACCTACACGACGGCCGAGGGCCTGTCGAGCAACACCGTGCACTGCCTCACGGACGACCGGTGGGGAAATATCTATCTGGGGACGGCGCGCGGCGTCGACCGCCTCGACCCGGCGACCAACCGCGTCAAGCACTACAGGACGGCGGACGGGCTGGCCGGGAGCGAGGTGCTCGCGGCTTTTCGTGACCGGGGAGGCGCGCTCTGGTTCGGCACCTTTCAAGGTCTCTCGCGGTACCTGCCGGAGCCCGACCGCCCCGCCCCGCCGCCGCCCGTCCTGATCGAAGGACTGCGCATCGCGGGCATCCCCCAATTGACCTCCGAGTTGGGCGAGACGGAAGTCGCCCGGCGCGAGCTGCGGCCGGACCAGAACCAGGTGCAAATCAGCTTCTTCGGCCTGAGCTTCGGCGCGGGCGGGGAGCTCCGCTACCAGCACAAGCTGGAGGGTCTGGACCGCGACTGGAGTACCCCGTCCGATCAACGCACCGCTAATTACGCGAGCCTGGCGGCGGGATCTTACCGCTTCCTGGTGCGCGCCGTCGGCGCCGACGGTGCAGTCAGCCCAAGGCCCGCGAGCGTCGCCTTCAACATCCTGCCGCCCGTCTGGCGGCGCTCGTGGTTCATCTCGCTCGCGATCATGCTGATGACCGCGGCGTTGATCGTCTTCGATCGTTACCGCGTCGCGCGCTTGAAAGAACTCGAGGCCGCGCTCGGCGAGTCGCAGTCGCTGACCGCGGCACTGAGCGGGCAGCGCGCCGAGCTGCGCCAGGCTAACGACGCGCTCGAGCTGGAGTTCGCCATCACGCGCATCCTGGCGGAGGCCGCCACCCCGGCCGAGGCCGCGCCGCGCATGCTGCGCGCCATCTGCGAGAGCACGGGCTGGCAGATCGGCGCCGTCTGGAACGTCGACCCGCAGACCCGTGTGCTGCACTGCGCCGACGTCTGGCACCCGCGGGGCACGGCGGCGTTAACCTTCGAGGCGCTCACCCGGCGGCAGGCCTTTCTGCCGGGCGAGGGGCTCCCGGGGCGGGTGCTCCAGAGCGGCGAAGTCCACTGGATTACCGACCTCGCCGGGGACGGCAATTTCCCGCGGAGCGTGGCGGCCGCCAGGGAGGGGCTGCGCAGCGCGTGCGGCTTTCCCGTGCTGCTGCGCGGCGAGGTCATCGGCGTGCTCGAGTTCTTCAGCCGCGAGCAGCGCGGCCGCGACGCCGAGCAGATCAAGATGATGTCCGCCATCGGCAGCCATGTCGGGCAGCTGATCGAGCGCAAGCGGGCCGAGGAGGCCTTGCGCGAGAGCGAAACGCGCTTCCGCACGTTCGCCGAGACCGCCTCGGATGCGATCATCACGCTCGACGCCTCGGGCGTGATCGTCTTCGCCAACCCGGCGACGGAAAAAGTCTTCGGTCACCCGCTGGCCGAGATGGTCGGCGCCGACCTCCGCATCCTCATGCCGGAGTACCTGCGCCACCTGCACCAGGCCGGGTTCGCCCGCTACCAGCGGACCGGGCGGCGGCACATCTCCTGGGCGGCGATCGAGCTGCCGGGACTGCACCGCGACGGCCGCGAGATCCCGCTCGAAATCTCCTTTGGCGAATTCAGCGCCGACGGCCGGCGCTACTTCACCGGCATCGCGCGCGACATCACCGAGCGCAAGCGCGCCGAGGAGGCCCTGCGCCGCAGCCGCGAGGAGCGGCTCGCCGAGCTCGAGCAGGTCCGGCGGCGGATCGCGACTGACCTCCACGACGACATCGGCTCGAGCCTGACGCAGATCTCGATCCTCAGCGAAGTCGTCCGCCAGCGGCTCGACCGCCGGGGCGCGGAGGTCTCCGAGCCGCTCTCGATGATCGCTGGGGCCTCGCGCGAGCTGGTCGACTCCATGAGCGACATCGTCTGGGCGATCAACCCGCAGAAGGACCACCTCCAGGACCTGACGCAGCGCATGCGCCGCTTCGCCGCCGACAGCTTCACAGCGCGCGGGATCACCTTCCGGCTCGTGCTCCCGGCCGTGGAGGAGGACGTCAGGCTCGGCGCCAACCTCCGCCGCGAGGTCTTCCTCATTTTCAAGGAGGGCGTCAACAACATGTTGCGCCACGCCGGATGCACCGAGGCGGACGTCGAACTGACTTTCGCCGACGGGCGGCTCAAGCTGCGCCTGAGCGACAACGGGCGTGGCTTCGAGAC
>Ga0075421_100012826_pt1 | contig 10423 bp, 12 predicted proteins | sample SoiMetdeltSBSDD5_FD_75292 | JGI IMG/M metagenome (GOLD analysis project Ga0075421, IMG submission 75292) | Bulk soil microbial communities from a Populus tree surrounding site in Tennessee, USA - Soil MetaG P. deltoides SBSDD5 | ecosystem: Environmental > Terrestrial > Soil > Tree plantation... | reverse complement strand
TGGGTTTGGTCCTCGGGTCTCCGATGGGATCGGCGATCGCCGCTGTCGCAGCGGGCGTCTATATCGTCGACGTCCGGCCCAAGATCCTGGAAATCCAAGGCAAGTCGCGCTAGCCGCGTGCGCGTCGTCTTCGCCGCCGCGACGGCGGCTGTCACCCTGGCCCTCATCGTCGCGCCCGTCGCGTCTGCCGATCCGGTGCCCGGCCCGCCGTATGTCGACCATGTCCAGTGGTCGAAGTGGGCCGACCTGTCCAGCCTGCGCGTCTACCCGACCGATGCCGCGCGCCAAGCCTCGCTGGACCCCGGCACCGACGCCCAGGCCGGCGAGGCGTGGACCGAGGTGCTGACCCTTTCGCCCGACGCCGACATACCTGGCATGCAGGCCCAGTTCCTATGCCACTGGCATTACGCCGAACTCGTCGAACCCGGCAAGGTCAGCTGGAACCTCGAACCGTGGCGAAATGAGGTCTCCGAAGAGCAGATGGTCGCGGCGGGCTGCAATCCGGGCGGCACAGAAGAACCGTTTTAGTGCGGCGCTACAGCCGTGCCGGGGTCGCGGCGCTCGTCGACCACACACTGCTCAAGCCAGAGGCCACTGAGGCCGACATCGTCGCGCTGTTGGACGAAGCCGGCGAACTCGACGTCTTCGCGGTCTGCGTATCGCCGACGATGGTGGCGACGGCCAAGTCGTTCAAAACGGGCGACTATCACATCGCCTCGGTCGTGGGATTCCCGTCAGGCAAACATGTTTCGGCGATCAAGGCCGAGGAGGCCCGACTGGCTGTCGCGGCCGGGGCCGACGAGATCGACATGGTCATCGACGTCGGATCGGCGTTGGAAGGCGACTTCGACGCGGTGAAGGCCGATATCTCAGCGGTTTTCGATGCGATACCAAGTCACGCCATCTTGAAGGTGATCGTGGAATCCGCCGCCCTGCTTGCCTTGGCCGACGAAGGGCGACTGGCCGACGTGTGCCGCATCGCCGAGGACGCAGGCGCCGATTTCGTCAAGACCTCCACCGGATTTCACCCCAGCGGGGGCGCCTCGGTACGCGCTGTCGAGGTGATGGCGCGCACGGTCGGAGAACGGCTGGGCGTCAAGGCCAGCGGTGGCATCCGCACCGCGGACGACGCCGTCGCGATGCTCAACGCGGGCGCCACCCGGCTCGGACTATCCGGCACCCGCGCGGTGCTCGACGGGCTGGATTAGAGGTTCGCGAAGCAGGGGTCTTCGTTCTGCTTCGGGATCGTTGCGTTCTGCGTCGAAAATTGGCTCACCACACCGGTATCCGTGACCTGCACCGAGTCCGCATGGATGCCGAGCGGGTAGTTCTTGGTCAGCTGCGCGCTGAATGCGTCCAGCGCGGGCTGGACGGTCTCCCGCGGAAGGGCGAAGCCGAGGCCGGTCAATTCCGTCACCTGCAGCGAGATCCCGTTGTCGACGACCGCCGGCTTGGCAGTGATGTTGCCGAGCGCGCCCTGCAACTCGATGGTCCCTGCGGACGGATTGGTCGTCACACCGGTGACGAACGAGCCGACGAGCGGGATCGCATTCTGGATGGTCTCCTTTATGCCCTGCGACGACCACGTGACGTTCGCGACCAACGATCCGATCGAGCCACCGGAAGTCGCGGTGTCCTCGAGCCGGACGTCCTTGATGACCACGTTGACCTTCATGCCCTTGGCCTGACGGATCTGGTTGCCGGCGGTCTCGATGTGGATGTTCGTGTAGTGGCCCGACACGTGCTGCATCAGGAACGGTGGCAGAGCACCGAACGAAACCGACGCGCTGTCCTGTGTTACGCATTCGGTTGCCTTGGCCACTACCGAGTCCGCCCGGCTGCGCGCATACAGCTCGCCTGCCAGCAGGCCGGCCGCCACCAGAGCGATGACGATGACCACGACGAGGACGATGGACAGCGGGTCGCGGAAGAGGTTCTTGACCTTCCCCGGCAGCGACGAGTCCTTCTGCGGAGGTGCGGCCTGCGGAGGTGCGGCCGACGGTGGTGCCGGCTGGCCCGGCGGTGGGCCTTGCGGGAACTGTGGCGGCGGTGCGACGGGCGGGCCCTGATTGGCCGGGCGAGCCCACGGATCAGTCACCTCAGCGATTCTGCCTTATCGACGCGCGTGAACTCTGAGCGGTTATGCAACACCGCGATCGTCTCGCGGGCCTTCTGCGCCGCATCGAGGTCCAGATCGGACACCAACAACTGCGGATCCGCCCCGGCCGATGCCAACACCTCACCGACCGCGGACGCGACCAGACTGCCGCCGACGCCAACCGGCCCGGCGGAGGCTAGTTCGTCTCCGGGATAGGCCTGGTCCACGGCGGCGACGATGCCCGTCGCGTCGATGGCGCGGGCCCGGGCCAACAGCGTCCACTGCTCGAGCTTGCCGGGTCCGGTGCCCCATGACGCGTGCACGGTGATGAGTTGCGCTCCGCGCTGGGCCAATTCGACGTAGAGCTCGGGGAAGCGGACGTCGTAGCACAGTGTGATCCCGACGTTCACGCCGCCGACCGTGATCATCGCCGGTTCGTGCCCGGGTGCGACGGTGTCGGACTCCGCGAAGCCGAACGCGTCGTAGAGGTGAATCTTGTCGTAGTGCGTGTCGACGCCGGGACCCGTGGCGATCAGGGTGTTGGTCACCCTGCCATCGTCGGCAGGAACGAACATGCCGGCGACGACGACGATGCCCGCGCGCTCGGCAATCGCGCGGACCGCCGACGCCCACGACCCGTCCAGCGGCTCTGCGATCGGGGCCAGCGGTACACCGAACCGGCACATCGTCGCCTCCGGGAACAGCACCAGCGAGGCGCCTGCGTCGGCGGCGCGTCGCGTGTAGTCCTCGACCAGGCCGAGGTTCGCCGTGGGTTCTGCACCGCTCTGGATCTGCGCGAGGGCAATCCGCATGCGGTCAGCCTAGTGGCGCGACCATCGACCAGGGCACGGTAAGCACGCCGTCGCGCATCCGCCGGCGCGGCGGCTCGACCGGGACGCCCTCGTCGCGCAGCAAGTCGAGCATGGCCCGCCAGCGCACCCGCGGCCCGAACACGCCGTGGCCCGCGACGCTGGCCCACGCGCGGTCCGCGGACATCAGCAGTGTGTGGACGGGCTGCCCGGCGACGTTGTGGTGGATCAGCACCTTGGGCAACCGCTCGGCCAGATCCGACGGTCGCTCGATAGCGAACGGATCGCATGCCAGCGTCAGGCTGATCGGCCCGTCGGCGTCCAGCAGCACCCAGCAGCAGCGGCGGCCCAACTCATCGCAGGTGCCGTCGACGATCAGTCCGCCCGGCGCCAGCGCCGCCTGCATCACCGACCACGCGGCTGGCACGTCTTCGACCGGGTATTGACGCAACACGTTGAACGCGCGCACCAAAACCGGTCTGCGCCCGGCTAATTCGAAGCCGCCAAGCGCGAATTCCACGCCGTCGCGCGACGGCACGATGCGTTCGGGGTGAATCTCCAGCCCGACGACACGAACGTCGGCCCGTACCACCCGCAGCCGCGCCGCCAGCTCCAGCGTCGTCACCGGCAGCGCGCCGTAGCCGAGGTCGACCACCAGCGGATCGGCCGCCGCCTGCAGCGCGGTGCGCACCCGTCGCGAGTGCACCAGCCAGCGGTCGCTGCGACGCAACCGGTTATGGCCCGTGGTGCCGCGGGTGATGGCGCCGACGGGCCTAGTGGTGCTTGGAAATCCAGTCAGCGGTGAACGCCTCCTCGGCGTCGAAGAGCTGTTTGATGTGGTGCAGGATCAGATCTTCCAGCACGCCGCCGACCAACGGGATGTGCACCTTACAGACGCTGGCCAGCCGCAACTTGCTGCCGGCGCCGGTCTCGGTCAGGAAGTACTGGCCGCCAAAGCTGCCGGGGCCGTGCGGAATTGAGGCCGAGTAGGTGCCTTTGGCCCGGTTCTTGTCGTGGTCGTAGGCGTCGAAATGCTGCTTGCGGGTGATGATCATGTCGACCGGCACGACGGTCCGCGCGATCGGCGGCAGATACATCCTCGGCAGGTTCTGCACGAAGACGATGTCGGTGCCACGCTCGGTCGACGTGAAGGACCTGATCTGCGACTGCGGCGTCAGGAACCGGTACGAGTCCATCAGGGTTTGCCAGTACTCCCGGCTCGTGAAGTCCTGGTAGATCTTCTCGGCCGGTGCGTCGAACTCGATGGTGTAATCCATGCGACGCGACATGGAACATAATCTTACTTACGGGTTACGCGTTTTCGGTGATCCACACCGTCGTGAAGCGCTGTTCTGCAATTAGTAGGTCGACGAGCTGGCCGCCGATGAAGTTCTCGATCTTTCCGCCGACCAGCGGCACGTTGACCTGGACGGTGGCGTTGAACTCCAACCGCGAGCCGCCGCCCGATTTTGCTGGGACGAGCACGGCGCTGCCGGTCAGTGTCGCGGGCGCGTCGATGATCGCGAGGTCGAGGGTCGCGGTGGACTGCCCGTCGCGGATCGGACTCCATTTCTCCTCGCGAACAAGGACCAGGTCGCCTCGGTGGAACTGGGTCACCACGGCAGGTAGCCGGTCGGCGCGCAGCCGCTGCGTGGTCTTTATGTCGATGCCGTCGCCTTCGACGGTCAGAAAATCCAGCGCGTAGTCGTCGGCGCCGGAATCGGCCAACCGCGCCAACCAATACTGTTCGTCGCCGAATGCCAGGTGAACCTGTTCGACGCTGCCCCCGTATTCGGTCGCCATGTCGAATGAACGCGGCATAGCTGGCCAGGCTACCGTTACGCCCCGTGACCGGTCTGGATCTGGGGGGCGCGGCCGTCGCCGACGACGTGCCGTTGGCGCCGCTGACCACGCTGCGCATCGGACCCCTTGCACGCCGGTTGATCACATGCACGAGCACTGAGCAGATCCTCGCCGCGCTGCGGGCGCTCGACGATGTGCTGGTGCTTGCCGGTGGATCGAATGTCGTACTGGCCGATGACCTCGAAGACCTCACTGTCGTGCTGCTCGCGAACACCGAAATCACCGTCGAGGGCAACATCGTGCGCGCCGAAGCCGGCGCGGTGTGGGACGACGTCGTGGTCACCTCGCTGGCCCACGGGCTCGGCGGGTTGGAGTGCCTGTCAGGCATCCCCGGATCAGTGGGCGCGACGCCCGTGCAGAACGTCGGAGCCTACGGCGCCGAGGTCGCCGACACCATCCGCCGCGTGCGACTGCTCGACCGCCACACCGGCGAAGACCGCTGGGTGTCGCCGGACGCACTCCAATTCGGTTATCGCACAAGCATTCTCAGACACTCGGCGGCCGCGATCGTGCTCGAGGTGGAGTTCGCGTTGGACGCCGACGGGCGCAGCGCGCCGCTGCGCTACGGCGAACTGGCCGGCGCGCTGGACGCCGAGCCCGGGTCCCGCGCCGACCCCGCACGCGTGCGGGAGGCCGTGCTGTCGCTGCGGACCCGCAAAGGCATGGTGCTCGACGATGCCGACCACGACACCTGGAGCGTCGGGTCGTTCTTCACCAACCCCGTCGTCAGCACCGATGAATTCGACCGGGTAGCGCGCCGCACCGACGGGCCGGTGCCGAACTACCCGGCACCTAACGGCGTGAAACTGGCCGCGGGCTGGCTGGTGGAGCGGGCCGGCTTCGGCAAGGGCTACCCCGGCGATGGCGCGCGGGCACGACTGTCCACCAAGCATGCGCTGGCGCTGACGAACCGCGGCGATGCCACGACCGAGGACGTAATCGCGCTGGCCAGGACGGTACGCGACGGTGTTAGGACGACATTCGGGATCGATCTCACACCCGAGCCGATTCTGATTGGGGCCGCTCTCTAGGTACCCTGGGTCCACGTGAGCCCAGCCGATCCCTTGCCGTCGATGAACCGGCGGCGCATTCTTACCGCCCTGGCGGTAGGAGTCGTTGCACCGGGCGCACTCGCCGCCTGCGGTAGCAGGATCAGCAAACCGTCCGCGGACGCACCGGCCGCACCCGCCGGGCCGTCGATCAGCTACCAGCCCGCCAACGCCACCACCGACGTGGCACCCGTCACGCCGGTGCGCGTGGAGGTCAAGGACGGCTGGTTCCAGCGCGTCGCGCTGACCAATCCCGACGGCAAGGTCGTTGCGGGGGCGCTCAACCGCGATCGCACCGTCTTCAACACCACCGAACCGCTCGGCTACGGCGTTTCGTACACGTGGGCCGGGTCGGTGGTCGGCCATGACGGTAAGGCCGTCCCGGTCGAGGGCAACTTCACCACCATCAACCCGAGCACTCAGGTCAACGGTCAATTCCAGCTCGCCGACGGTCAGACGGTTGGGGTCGCCGCGCCGGTCATCATTCAGTTCGACGCGTCGATCACCGACAAGGCATCCGTCGAGAAGGCGCTCAAGGTCACAACGGAGCCGCCGGTCGAGGGCAGCTGGGCGTGGCTGCCCGACGAGGTCGGCGGATCGCGGGCGCACTACCGAACCAAGGAGTACTACCCGCCGGGCACCAAGGTCAGCGTCGACGCGAAGCTCTACGGCGTGCCATTCGGCGACGGCGCCTACGGCGCGCAGGACATCTCGCTGAACTTCGCGATCGGCCGCCGCCAGGTGGTCAAGGCCGAGGCCTCGACCCACCGCATCCAGGTGCTCGACGAACAGGGCGCGGTGATCATGGACTTCCCGTGCAGCTACGGCGAGGCCGACCTCCCGCGCAATATCACCCGCAGCGGAATCCACGTCGTCACCGAGAAGTACGAGGACTTCTACATGACCAACCCGGCCGGCGGCTACAGCAATGCGCACGAGCGGTTCGCGGTGCGGATCTCCAACAACGGCGAGTTCATCCACGCCAACCCGGCCAGCTCCGGTGCACAGGGCAACACCAACGTCACCAATGGCTGCATCAACCTGTCGACGAGTGACGCCCAGCAGTACTTCAACAGCGCGATCTACGGCGACCCGGTCGAGGTCACCGGCACCTCGATCGAGCTGTCCTACTCCGACGGGGACCTCTGGGACTGGGCCGTCAGCTGGGACGACTGGGTAGCAATGTCGGCGCTGTCGCCACAGAGCTCACCGAGCGAGATCCCGAGCACAGCGCCTGCCACGCCGACGGACGCGCCTCAGCCGGTCAACGGGCGACCTGGCGGTTAAAGCGCGACCCGCTTGCCCCGCTGACCTGATCGCGCGGCCTGACCACGATCAGATCCAGGTCGACATGCGACGGCCGGCTGGCAACGAATCCGATCACCTCGGCGATGTCCTCGGCCACCAGCGGGGTGACGCCTTCATACACCTTCGCGGCGCGCTCCTCATCGCCTTCGAACCGGCGTAACGAGAAGTCGGTTTTCACCATTCCGGGCGCAACTTCGGTGAGCCGCACCGGTTTTCCGAGTAGCTCGCTGCGCAGCGTGCGGTGCAGAACACCCTGGGCGTGTTTGGCCGCCGTGTACCCGGAGCCACCGTCGTAGATTTCGACCGCCGCGATCGAGGTGACCGTGACGATCAGTCCGTCGCCGGACTCGATCAGCTTGGGCAGCAATGCGCGGGTGACGCGCAGCGTGCCCAGCACGTTGGCCTCCCACATCCAGCGCCAATTGTCGAGGTCCGCCTCGGCCACCGGCTCCAGCCCGCGGGCCCCGCCGGCGTTGTTGACCAGCACATCAACCCGGTCCAGGGCGCTGGCCAGCGCGGTTACGTCCTCGTCGGAAGTGACGTCCGCCACAATCGCGGTGCCGCCGATCTGCTCGGCGAGTGCGTTGATGGGGCCCTCCCTGCGGGCCACACAAACGACGTGAAAGCCTTGGGCTGCAAGCGTTTTCGCGGTCGCTTCACCGATGCCGGCACTGGCGCCGGTGACCACCGCGACCCGTTCGGAGGCTGTTGGTCTCGTCATCTGCCCAACTTTAGTTGGCGTGCTAAGTTCACCGTGTGTACCGGAATGGTCAGGCTGCAGTCGCCACGCGGCACTGTTGTTGTTGCGCACTTCGCCGCGCCTGACTGATACCGGACGTTTCCTGTCCTACTGAGTCGCCAGGTGTGGCACGGACCCACCAGCCGACTTCGACAAAGGACAGACCCCGTGCGCACTTCCTCCACCAGCACCGCGCTACGTCAGCCGGCGGCTTCCGCCGTTTCGGCCGCCCACACCAAGCGGGCGCTGCTTGCGAGGCCCCACGTCGTCGCGCCCTCGCTGAAGGTCGCCGACGCGGCGGCGGCCTCGGTGTTCGGCGCGGCGCGCCTGCGCGGGCCGATCGCCCGTGACGCCATCGCCCAAGTCACCCAGCTGAGCATCGCGACGGTGAACCGCCAGGTGACCGCGCTGCTGGACGCCGGGATTCTGCGTGAGCGCGCCGACCTCGCGGTCTCCGGCGCCATCGGCAGGCCGCGTGTGCCGGTCGAGGTCAACCACGAGCCGTTCCTGACGCTGGGCGTCCACATCGGTGCGCGCACGACCAGCATCGTGGCCACCGACCTGTTCGGCCGCACGCTGGATGCGGTGGAGACGCCCACCCCGCGCGGCACCCAGGCCGCAGCGTTGGCCTCGCTGGCCGGCAGTGCCCGCCGTTATCTGAGCCGCTGGCACCGCCGCCGCGCGCTGTGGGTCGGGGTGGCCGCCGGTGGCGTCGTCGACGGCAGCACCGGATACCTCGACCACTCGCGGCTGGGCTGGTCCGCCGCGCCGGTCGGCCCGGTGCTTGCCGAGACGCTCGGCCTGCCGGTGTCGGTGGCCTCGCACGTCGACGCGATGGCGGGCGCCGAGCTGCTGCTCGGGGTGCGCAAACTGACTGGATCCGATGTCGCCCGCGCCGGGGCTCCGGCGCCGGCGCCGACCAGCCTGTACGTGTACGCCCGCGAAACCGTCGGCTATGCGCTGTCGATCGGCGGGCGGGTGCACTCGCCGGCCAGCGGTCCGGGGACCATCGCGGCGCTGCCCGCCCACTCGGAACTGCTCGGCGGCACCGGCCAGCTGGAATCCACCGTCAGCGACGAGGCGGTGCTGATCGCCGCCCGCAAGGCCCGCATCATCCCGGCCGAGGGTCCGGCGTCGACGGTGACGGCGGTACTGCGGGCGGCCCGACAGGGCAATCAGCAGGCGCGCGCATTGCTGGCCGAGCGGGCCCGGGTGCTCGGAGAAGCGGTCGCGCTGCTGCGCGACATGCTCAACCCCGACGACCTCGTGGTCGGTGGCCAGGCGTTCACCGAGTACCCCGAGGGCATGAATCTCGTCGAGGCGGCGTACACCGAACGGTCGGTGCTGCCGGCCCGCGATATTCGCGTCACCGTGTTCGGCAACCGGGTGCAGGAAGCGGGCGCCGGAGTGGTGTCGCTCGGCGGCCTCTACGCAGACCCGATCGGGGCGATGCGGCGAGCCCAGAGCCGTCGCCCGGAAGCCACTGCCTGACTGACCGCTCGGCGGCCGCCGCGAGTGTGCGGTTTCATACGCAACACGCTGCGGTGGGCGTATCGATATGCACAGTCGCGGACTCGTGTCCTGGGGATAACCCTTCGAAGTGTCGGCTCTGCTGTCGGATCGCGATGCGACCGTCACGGCATGCAGACGATCGGCTGGCCATTTCGAGCAGAAGAAGCACTCGAAGACGGAGCGCTGACGTTTCGCGAGCTACGACGCTTCCATCAGGCGGTCTATCCGGGAGTGTGGGCGCCGCGCGGAGTGGAGTTGTCGGCGACCGACCGTGCCAAAGCGGCGTGGCTGTGGTCGCGACGCGACGGCGTAATCGCTGGCCTGTCTGCCTCAGCGATGTTGGGAGCCAAGTGGATTGACGACGACCTGGCGGTCGAGCTCATCCACACCAATCGGCGATCACCGCCGCTAATCACGGTCCACACGGACGAATTGCTCTCTGGCGAGACACAGACAATTCGTGGACTGCCCGTGACGGCACCTGCGCGGACCGCGTTTGACCTCGGGCGGCGCCTGAGCCTGAAGGACGGTGTGCAGCGCATTGACGCGTTGATGAACGCGACCGATGTCAAGGTCGACAACATTGAGACCGTCGCGGGGACACATCCTGGCGTGCGAGGCCTTCGGCAGTTACGCCAGACGTTGGATTTAGTGGACGGTGGCGCCGAGTCGCCCTACGAATCGCTCACTCGCCTGCTCCTCGTGCAGGCCGGCTTCCCGCGGCCGCAGACACAAATCCGAGTGCTCGACGAGGACGGCTGCGTCATCGCGCGAATCGATATGGGCTGGCGGAAATATCTCGTGGGCGTCGACTTCGAGGGCGCCCATCACTGGACCGATCCGAAGAGCCGGACGTGGGACATTGAGCGATACCACCTGCTCCCCGAGCTCGGCTGGACTGACATCAGGCTGACGAGCGGGATACTGCACAACACTCCGCAACGGTTTCTTGATCGCGTGGGTGCGGCTCTTATCGCCCGCGGCTGCCCGAGGACGTGGTGACTGTGCGTATCCATACGGCGTCGTCGGCCTGTCGCGTATGAAA
>Ga0075421_100012825_pt1 | contig 10424 bp, 5 predicted proteins | sample SoiMetdeltSBSDD5_FD_75292 | JGI IMG/M metagenome (GOLD analysis project Ga0075421, IMG submission 75292) | Bulk soil microbial communities from a Populus tree surrounding site in Tennessee, USA - Soil MetaG P. deltoides SBSDD5 | ecosystem: Environmental > Terrestrial > Soil > Tree plantation... | reverse complement strand
CGCCGCGCTCAGCCTCGATCCCACCAACCGCTCCGCGTTCGAGACGCTCCAGAACGAGGTGCGCGAGGTGATGTTCATCACGCACACGGTCCGGCAGGGCGACACGTGCGTCTCACTGGCCGAGCTCTACTACGGCGACAAGCTTCGCTGCGAGGTCATCGCCGAGACGAATCGCATGGCATTGAGCGCGCCGCTCAAGGTCGGGCAGAAGATCAGGGTCCCGGAGATCCCGGGCGTGCCCTTCCGGCTGCCCTGAGTCTGGGAAATGCGCTTGCGATTTGCGATCATCCCCCGAGGAGAAGGCGCTTCGCGATGATCCAGTACTGCGGTCGCACGGACGTGGGCCGGCGGCGGGCGAGGAACGAGGACAGCATTCTCGTCGGCGACGGGCTCCTCGTCGTGTGTGACGGGATGGGCGGCCACCAGGCAGGCGACGTCGCCTCGCGGATCGCGGTCGACACGATCGGCGCCTTCATCAGCCGGTCGGAAGCCGATCCCGAGCTCACCTGGCCCTACGGATTCGATCCGAGCGTGACCTTCGACGCCAACCGCGTCCGGACGGCCATCAAGCTGGCCAATCGCGCGATCTACGCGCGCGCCGCGGCCGAGGACGAATACGCCGGGATGGGCACGACGGTCGTCGCGACCATCGTCGGCAAGGGCGATGAGGCTCGCTTCACTTACGGTCACGTCGGCGACAGCCGTCTCTATTTGATCCGTGCCGGCCGCATGCTCCAGCTGACGCGCGACGACTCGCTCGCCAACAGCGCCTGGGCCGACGCCGGGGTCGGCACGGTCATGAAGAACGTCCTCACCAAGGCGCTCGGCGTGCGTCCCGAGGTCGAGTTCGACGTGGCAGCGCACGAGCTGGTGACCGGGGACATCGTGCTGCTGTGCTCGGACGGACTCACGAACATGCTCGATGACCCGGCCATCCTGGAGATCGTGGCCAAGAACGACGAGCATCTCGAGAAGACGTGCGATGCGCTCATCGAGAGCGCCAATGCCCGCGGCGGCCGCGACAACGTCAGCGCGCTGCTGCTCCGGTACCAGCCATGAGCGTCCGGCAAATCGGCAAGTACCGGATCATCGAGCGCATCGGCCGCGGCGGCATGGGCAGCGTCTACAGGGCGCACGATCCGATCCTCGATCGCCTGGTCGCGATCAAGGTGGTGTCAGCCGAGACCGATCACTCCGACGAGCTCCGGGCCCGGTTCTTCCGCGAGGGACAGGCGTGCGCCAAGCTGAGCCACCCGAACGTCGTGACCATTCACGACCTCGGCGAGGCCGACGGCCATCTCTTCATCGTGATGGAGCTGCTCGAGGGCGACGAGCTCCGGCAGATCATCGCCCGGCGCACGCTCGCGCATCTCGAGGACAAGCTACCCCTGATGATCCAGATCTGCGAGGGGCTCGAGTACGCGCACGAGAAGGGCATCGTCCATCGCGACATCAAGCCCGGCAACATCTTCGTGCTCCGAAACGGGCAGGTGAAGATCCTCGACTTCGGGATCGCGCAGATCGCCGCGGTCGACTCCGGGCTGACGCGTGCTGGACTCATCGTCGGCACGCTCCAGTACATGGCGCCCGAGCGGGCCCGCGGGCAGGGCGGCCACGCCTCGGACATTTTCTCGGTCGGCGCCGTCTTCTACGAGCTCCTCACCAACCGCGCGCCGTTCTCGGGCGAGGACCCGATCGAGATCCTCGAGAAGCTCCGCACTGAGAACCCACCGCGGCTCACCGAGCTCGAGCCGAGCCTGCCCGCCGAGCTCGAGGCGATCATCGAGCGCGCGCTGGCGAAGGATCCGGCGCGGCGGTACTCGAACCTCGGCCAGATGCGCCTCGAGCTGCAGATCCTGCGTCGCAAGCGCGCGGAGAGCACCGAGCGGCTGCGCCAGGACGTGCAGGGCCGGCTGCGCCAGCTGCACGAGCTCCGCGGCGCCCTCGAGGCGCGGCTGGGCGGCCCCTGGGCCGACGAGACGGTGTTCGTCGTCGACGAGCACGCCTCGCTCACCACGCTCGAGAGCGTCGGTAAGGACACCTCGACGCGGATCGCGCGGCTCAACGACCTCCTGTCGCGCGCCGACGCGCTTCGCCCGTCGCTCGACAGCGGCCTCGAGGCGCTCCGCGCCGGCGATTACGACCGCGCGGTGCTCGAGCTCGATCGCGTGGTCGGCGAGATGCCTGAACACGTGCACGCGGCCGAGAGCCTGCGGCGGGCGCAGCACCAGATCGCGGAGCGCCGGCAGGGCAAGGACCAGCTCGAGGCGTTCGTGCGCGAGGCGAGCGCCGCGTACGACGCCCGCGAATACGGCCGCTGCCTCGAGATGCTCGCCTGGGTCGCCGAGCATTCTGCGCCGTCGGCCGAGCCACCCGAGGCCGAGCACCTGCGCCGCGCCGCCCAGGCCGCGCTGGCCCGCGAGAAGGAAGAGGAGGCCACGCTCCGCGAGAGGCGCGGCCGCGCGAGCGAGGCGGCCGTGGGCATGCGCGATCGCGCCGAGCAGGCGCGGCGCAGCGCCGAGACCGTCCAAGCGCGGCTCGAGCAGGCGCATCTGTGGGGTCAGGCGGAGACGAAGCTGGCGGAGGGGCGCGCGGCGATCGCCGAGGAGGCGTACGCGCCGGCCGAGCGTCATTTCGACGAGGCGCGCCAGCTCTTCGAGCGCGCCGAGGCGGCGGCCCGTGAGGCGCGCGCGGCCGCTCGCGAGGCGCAGGCCGCTCAGGCGCGCCGGGCTTCGCCGCCGATCGAGCCCATCCGGCCCGTCCGCGCGCCCGACGAGACGGTGTTCGCCGATGCGCCGACCGTGGCGGTCGCGACGCCGCCGGTCGCGTTCCCACCGCCTGCGGCGAAGCCGATGCCGCTGACTCCGGTGCCGGTCGAGGCGAAGGCGGCGCCGGTCGGGCTGGGCCCGAGCGTGTTCGAGAGGCCGGAACCCACGCGCGTCGTCCCGCGTCAGATCACCCGCCGACAGCCCGTCTGGCAATCGCCGCGCTACGTCGTGCCGTCCGTCGCGGTGCTGCTGGTGGCTGGCCTCGGGATCTACTACGCCATGTCCGGCGGACGCGCGACCCAGCCTCAGCCCGCGCGCGAGGCCGCAGCGCCCCAGCGGATCGCGAGCGAGCAGCGCGCCGCCCTGGAGCAGTCGCGCGGCGCGGCGGTAGCGGCGCGCGAGCGCGCGCTCAAGACCGACGCGACCGCCCTCGCGTCCGAAGCGATGTCGCGGGCGCAGGCGAGCCAGGCGGAAGGCCAGCGCCTGGCCGGCGCGAACGATATGGCCGCAGCGGCGCAGGCCTACCAGCAAGCGGCCGAGCGGTACGGCGATGCCGAGCGGGTCGCGCAGGCCCGCCTCGAGCAGCGCTCGGCCGCCGATTCGGCGCGCACGCAGATGACGGCGGCCAAGCAGCGCGCCGCGGCCGGGGCGCCGGAGTACGCGCGCGCGCTCGAGAGCGAGCGCCAGGGTGCCTCGCAATACGGCCAGGGCTCCTTCGCGGATGCTGCGAACAGCTTCCGCGCCGCCGGCGAGCTGTTCGCCAGGGCGCTCCCGCCCGAGCCGCCCAAGGCGCCGGCCGTGGTCCCCACGCCGAGCGCGCCGGCGACGCCCAGCGCTCCGGCTTCGCCAAGTGCCCCGGCTTCGCCCAGCACGCCGCCCGCGAGCGCGCAGGGCCCGCGCGGCGAAATCCGGGTGCTGCTCGATACGTACGTCCGCGCGATCGAGACGAAGAACATCGCGGTCCTGCAGCAGGTCCGTCCGAATCTGACGGCGGACGAGATCAACCGCATGCGCGTCGCCAACGACATCAAGCGCAGCCACAAGGTCGACCTGAAGGTCGACGAGATCACCGTCAGCGGCGACGAAGCGCACGCGATGGGCCGGCGCGAGGACGACATCAGCCTGAAGGAGGGCCAACGGATCCGGCAGGAGTCGAAGTTCAGCTACACGCTCAAGCGCGGCTCGCGCGGCTGGACCATCCAGGAGACGCGCGAGGAAGCGATCAAGGCGCCGCGCGGCACCGCGGCCGACACCGCCCCGCGCGGCGGCCGGAGGCCCTGAGTGATCGGCGCACGGTTCGCCCGCGCGCTGCTGCTCGCCGGTGTCGTCGTGGTGGCGGTCGGCTGCGGGAGCAGCCCCCCGCTCTTGCACGGCGCGATCAACGTCGACCCGAACGTCAACCCGGATCGCGCAGGCCGTCCGTCACCGATCGTGGTGCGGATCTACGAGCTCAAGTCGGTCGCCGCGTTCAACGGCGCCGACTTCTTCGCGCTCTTCGACAACGAGGGGGCCGCGCTGAGTGGCGAGCTGGTGGGGCGCGAAGAATTCCAGCTCCAGCCGGGAGAGACGCGACAGTACCGCCGCCAGCTCCAGCCGGACACGAAGTTCATCGGCGTGGTCGGCGCGTTTCGCGACCTCGAGCAATCGCGCTGGCGCCAGACCGTGCCGGTGCCGGCCAAGCGAAGCCCGACGATCACCATCGGCCTGCAGGCGCGGGCCGTCACCATCGCGGTGAAGTGAGCCGAGCGTGAGCTGGGACAACCGCATCCTCTGGTCCGAGGGCACGTTTCTCCAGCCCCAGCACTTCCAGCAGCACGATCGCCACCTGGAGGCGCAGCTCGAGCAGCGCACGCGGGCTCTCAGGCCGCACGGCTACGGATTCGTCGAGCTGACGATCGACGACTCGCTGCTCGAGCTCGGCAAGCTGGCCGTCAGGACGGCGCGCGGCGTGCTCCCGGACGGCACGCCGTTCGATTGCCCCGCGCGCGATCCGCTTCCGCCGCCGATGGACGTCCCCGCCGGCCTGCGCGATTCGCTGGTGACCCTGGCGCTGCCGGTGCGCCGCCACGGCGTGGACGAGGCCGATCTGGGCGGCGCCGGCCCCGACAGCCTGGCGCGGTACGTGGCCGGCGAGCTCGAGGTCAAGGACAGCAACGCGACGTTCGATCGCACCGCGCTGATCCAGATCGGGCGCCTCAGGCTGCAGCTCCTGAAGGAAGCCGACGTGACCGCGGCATACTGCGGCCTCGGCGTCGCCAAGGTCATCGAGCGCCGTGCCGACAATCGCGTGGTGCTCGACCAGGCATATATCCCGCCGATGCTGGATTCCGGCGCCGCGCCCACGCTGGCGAGCATCCTCCGCGACGTGCACGGGCTCCTGCACCAGCGCGGCGACGCCCTCGCGGCGCGGATGTCACAGCCGGGGCCGGGCGGCGTCGCCGAGATCGCCGAGTTCCTGTGGCTCGAGACGATCAATCGCTTCGAGCCCGTGTTCGCGCATCTGGCGGCGACGTCGCCGCTGCATCCCGAGTCGCTCTACGCGACGTGCCTGGCGCTGGCCGGCGAGCTCTCCACGTTCACGCGCGACAACCGGCGGCCGGTGGCGTATCCGGTCTACCGCCACGACGACCTCGCCGGATCGTTCGCGCCGCTGATCGCCGACATCCGCCGCTCGCTGTCGATGGTGCTCGAGCGCAACGCGATCCCGATCGAGCTGCAGGAGCGCGCGTACGGGCTGCGCGTCGCCGCGATCCCCGACAGCGACCTGGTGAAGACCGCGCGCTTCGTGCTGGCGGCCAAGGCGCAGCTCCAGCCCGAGCGCCTGCAAGCGAGCCTACCGACCTTGGTGAAGATCGGCCCGGTCGAGCGCATCCGCGATCTGGTCAATCTGAACCTGCCCGGGATCGTGCTGCGCAGCCTGCCGGTAGCGCCGCGCCAGATCCCGTATCACGCCGGGTTCCTCTACTTCGAGCTCGACCGGAGCGGCGATCTCTGGAAGATCACCGAGCAGTCGCGGGCGCTGGCGATGCACATCGCCGGCGAGTTCCCGGGGCTCGAGCTCGAGTTCTGGGCGGTGCGCGGTGCCTGACGATCCGTTCGCGGACCTCGGGATCGACCGCACGGTGATCATGCCGATGCCGGGCGGGCGCGTGGCGCCCGGACGCCCGGCACCGGTCGATCAGCGGCCGTCAGCCGCGGAGCAGGCGGAGGCGACAGAGGCGACGGCGGTCGCGAGCGGCCTGAATCCGCTGCTGGCGGCAGCGAATCGGCTGCTGAATGTCCTGCCGCAGCTGCGCTCGTCGGTCCAGCACCCGAACCCGACCGGGCTCCGTGACAGCTTCGCCCAGGGCGTCCGGCAGTTCGAGGCGCAGGCGCGCGCGGCCGGCGTGCCCACCGAGAAGGTCGTCGCGGCGCGCTACGCGCTGTGCACGCTGATCGACGAGACCGCGACGAGCACGCCGCTCGGCGGCTCGGGCGCGTGGGCCCAGCAGGGCATGCTCGCGCTGTTCCACGGCGAGACGGGCGGCGGTGAGAAGTTCTTCCAGCTCATGGCGCGGCTGGCCGAGAACCCGCAGGCCAACATCGATCTACTCGAGCTGATGTACGTCTGCCTCGAGTTCGGCTTCGAGGGCCGCTACCGGGTCACGGACGGCGGCCAGCGGCAGCTCGAAGCGATTCGGCAGCGGCTGCTCATGATCATCAGAAAGCAGCGCGGCGACTACGAGCGTGATCTCTCCGCGAACTGGCGCGGCGTCGCGGCGATGACGCAGCGGCGGCTCGGTGGGGTGCCGTTCTGGGTCGTCGGCGCGGTCACGCTCCTCCTGCTCGGCCTGATCTACGTGGGCTTCGAGTGGCGCCTGGGCCGCGCGTCCGATCGGCTCGCCTCCGACATCGCCTCGCTGCGGGTTGCCGCGCCGGTCGCGCCGAGGCCGGCGGCGGCGCCGCGCCTGGCGACTTTCCTGGCCGAGGAGATCCGGCGCGGGCTCGTGAAGGTCGACGACCATCTCGATCGGAGCGTCGTGACGATCCTCGGCGACGGGCTGTTCAAGCCCGGCGAGGCCACGATCTCCGCCGACGATCAGTGGCTGATCGGGCGCATCGCCGACGCGCTCAAGCGCGTGCCGGGACAGGTCGACGTGATCGGCCACAGCGACAACGTCCCGATCCGCACCTTGCGCTTCCCCTCGAACTGGGAGCTGTCCCGGGCGCGCGCCGAGTCGGTGGGGCGCCTCCTCGCCGCCGCCATCGGGCCCGGGCGCATCCGCGTGGACGGACGCGGCGACTCCGAGCCGGTCGTGGCCAACGACACGCCGCAGGGGCGCGCGAAGAATCGCCGCGTCGAGATCACGTTGCACGTGCCGGCCGGCGAGCCGGTCGCCACCGCGCCGCCGCCCACGCCGGGGCCGCGCAAGCCATGAAGGCCATCGGCGCGATCTTCAAGCTGATCTTCAACCGCTGGGTGCTGCTGGCGATCGGCATCCTGGCGCTGGCGCTGGTCGTCTGGTGGATCTTCCCGACGATTTCGATCAGCAACTTCCGCCCCTACGAGCAGGAATGGGTCCGCATCATCCAGATCGCATTCATCGTGCTCACGCCGGTCGCGCGATGGGCGTGGCGCTACTACAAGGCGCGCCGCGCGAACGCCGCGCTGGCGACCGGTCTCCTGCAAGCCGCGCCGGCGCCCGGCCTCTCGTCGTCGGCCTCGGCGGACGAGAGCGCGCAGCTCAGGCAGCGCTTCGAGGAGGCGCTCGGGCTCCTGAAGAAGCTGCGCTTCGGCGTCGAGCGCCCGTCGCTCTGGATGCGGCTGCGCGCGCTCGGCTCGCAGCAGTACCTCTATAACCTGCCGTGGTACGTCTTCATCGGCGCGCCCGGCGCCGGCAAGACGACCGCGCTGATCAATTCGGGCTTGCGCTTCCCGCTCGCCGATCGGCTCGGCCGCGAGGCCGTGCGCGGTGTCGGCGGCACGCGCAACTGCGATTGGTGGTTCACCGACGAGGCGGTGTTCCTCGACACCGCCGGCCGATACACGACGCAACAGAGTCAGCGCGACGTCGACGCGGCCGCCTGGAAGAGCTTCCTCGAGCTCCTGAAGAAGTCGCGTCCGCGCCGCCCGATCAACGGCGTGCTGGTCACGATCAGCGTCGGCGATCTGCTGCAGCAGACGCCGGCCGAGCGCGAGACGCACACCCAGGCCATTCGCGCCCGCGTCCAGGAGCTCTACCAGACGCTCGGCCTGCGCATCCCGGTCTACGTCCTGGTGACGAAGAGCGACCTGCTGGCCGGCTTCAGCGAGTTCTTCGCCTCCTTCGGCAAGGAAGAGCGCGCGCAGACGTGGGGCTTCTCGTTGCCCTACGGCAAGGAAGGCCTCGACCCCGGCGCGATGACCGAGGAGCTCCAGCGGCTCGAGCGGCGCCTCTACGACCGGCTGCCCGAGCGGCTCGAAGAAGAGCGCGACGCGACCCGGCGTGCGCTGCTCTACGGCTTCCCGCAGCAGTACGCGCTGTTGCGCGATCGCCTCGTGCAGTTCGTCGAGGCCGCGTTCGCGCCCTCGAGGTTCGAGGCCAAGCTGGTGCTGCGCGGCGTGTACTTCACGAGCGGCACGCAGGAAGGCAGCCCGATCGACCGCGTGATGGGCGCGCTCGCGCGCGGATTCGGTCTGGAGCGCCGACTCCTGCCCGCCCAGCACGCCAGCGGCCGCAGCTATTTCCTGACCCGGCTCCTGCGCGAAGTCGTCTTCCAGGAGGCCGGGCTCGCGGGCTTCGACCTGCGCTGGGAGCGCCGTCGCCAGTGGATCCAGACCGGCGCGGTGGCGGCGTGCGGCGTCGTCCTGGTCCTGGCCACCTTGGCCTGGTGGGTCAGCGCCGCGCAGAACCGGCGCTACCTCGCCGAAGTCTCGGGCAAGTTCGGCGACGTCCAGCAGCAAGTGACCGCCGTGCGCGCGGGCGCGCGCAGCGACCTCGCCTCGCTCCTGCCGACCCTGAGCGGCGTGAGCGGCCTCGCCGAGACGCCCGAGACGCCGGAAGGCAAGATCCCCTGGTCGATGCGCTTCGGTCTCTACCAGGGCGGCCGACTCGAGGCCGCGAGCGGCGCGGCGTACCGGCGCCTGCTGCAGGACACGTTCCTGCCCTCGCTCGCCAGCTACCTCGAGCAGTATCTCCGTCAGGACGTCGCGGCGAGCCAGGACGAACTCTACGAAGCGCTGAAGACGTATTTGATGCTCTACGATCCCAAGCATCTCGATCCGGACGCCGTCTGGCGCTGGTACCAGACGCGAGGCGAGCAAATGCTGGGCTCGGACACCAATCCCAAGATGCTGAAGGTGCACTTCGACGCGCTCTACGACCGCGGGTGGGTGGACCCGACGGTGCCGCGCAACGATGCCGTGATCGCCAAGGTCCGCGGGGTCATCGGCAGCGACTCCTTGCCCAACCGCGTCTACGGACGGCTCAAGCGGGATCCGAGCGCCGATCTGCCCGAGTTCACCGTCACCGACAAGGCCGGGCCCAAGGCGTTGCTGGTCTTCGAGCGACAGAGCCGGCAGCCACTCACGAAGGGCGTGCCCGGTTTCTACACAAAGGACGGCTACTACAAGTATTTCCTGCCGCGCGTCGACGCGATCACGCTGCAGCTGGCCGACGAGGAAGCATGGGTGCTCGGCACCTCACGCGGCAGCAGCTTGACGTCAGCGCCGGGATTCATCGAGGCCGTCAAGCGGCTCTACCTCGAGGACTACCGCCGGATCTGGCGCCAGTACATCGCGGACATCTCGATCATCCGAGACCGCGACTTCACGCGGCTCATCGAGATCACCCGCGTGCTGTCCGCGACGGACACGCCGCTCAAGCCGCTGATGAAGGCGATCGAGCGCGAGACCACGCTCTCAGTCCCGCCCGAGGTGGGCGGCGCGCTCGGCGGCCTGGCCGGCAAGGCCCAGGAATACGCGAGCAAGGCGCGCTCGACCGTCACGGGCGTCCCGACCGGGATGCTCGAGAAGTCGCTGGTCGACGACCAGTTCGACGACATCCGCCGCTTCGTCAGCGGCCCGCCCGGCGCGACCGGGCCGCCGCCGATCGACGGACTGGTCCAGCTTCTCGGCGAGACGTATCAGTGGCTGGCCGCGGTCCGCGAGGCGCAGCGGACGGGCCAGGCTCCGCCGCCGAACAACACGGGCACCAGGCTGCGCGCGGACGCCGCCGGCCAGCCCGAGCCGCTCCGGTCGATGTTGCAGGCGGTGGCGCAGGGCGCGACGCAGGGCACGGCCGGTCGAGAGCGCGAGCGCATCGACGCCGAGCTGCGCACACAGGTGGCCGACTACTGCACGAAGGCGACCAGCGGCCGCTATCCGTTCGTCCGCGGCAGCAACCAGGACGTGACGCCCGAGGACTTCGCGCGATTGTTCTCGCAGACCGGCGTCCTCGAGAGCTTCTTCCAGAAGTATCTGTCGCAGCACGTCGATACCGGCCAGAAACCCTGGCGCTTCAAGGATCCGGCGATGGGACAGTCGGCCGCGCTGGCCGAGTTCCAGCGCGCGCAGGTCATCCGCGACGTGTTCTTCCGCGGCGGCGGCAGCCTGCCGAGCATCCAGCTCGAGTTCAAGCCCGTCGAGATGGACGCGTCGATCCAGCAGTTCATCCTGGACGTCGACGGCAAGCTCGT
>Ga0075421_100012820_pt1 | contig 10425 bp, 10 predicted proteins | sample SoiMetdeltSBSDD5_FD_75292 | JGI IMG/M metagenome (GOLD analysis project Ga0075421, IMG submission 75292) | Bulk soil microbial communities from a Populus tree surrounding site in Tennessee, USA - Soil MetaG P. deltoides SBSDD5 | ecosystem: Environmental > Terrestrial > Soil > Tree plantation... | reverse complement strand
TTCCTGGCGCGCGAGGGTCTCCTGCTCGACCGGTGAGCCGGCGTCGGGCGGCACCGGCAGCGGCACCGCGCCCCAGGCCATGGGCCCGAGCCAGTACGGCGCCAGCCCGTAGTGCAACAGCAGCGCGCTTTCCAGCCGTCGAGAGATCGGCTGATGGGCATCGACGTCCGGGCTTTCCTGGACCTGCTGGCGAGTGAGGATGACGATCACGCGCCCGTTGGCGATGTCGACCTGCTGGACGGACGCGGGAGAGATCAGCACGTGGCGGCCCGAGAGCCAGCCGCCGGTGTTCACGACGAGGTAGCGCACCGTCCACAGCTCATCGTCGAAGAACAGATCCTCGACCTCGCCGATGGGGCCGTCCATCGCCGCCAGCCGCACGCCTTGCAGGTCGGTCGCCTTGAACATGTTCGCGATCTCCTCTTGGTTCGCGAGGTGCAAGGCGGGTGCCGCCGGCACCTCGCTTCAGCCGCCGGCGCTCGCCAGTGCGCGGCGCGCGGCCTCGACCACGGCGGCGGGGGCCGTGGCCGGCGAGCCCGCGAACGGCGGGTCGGGTTCGTACTCGATCCCGAGCTGAATGCCCTGCGCAACGGTGTCGCCGGCCAGCCGGGCGGCAAGCCGCAGCGCCATGTCGATGCCGGCCGACACGCCGGCCGCCGTGATGATCTTGCCGTCGACCACCACGCGCTCGCTCACCGGAGTCGCGCCGAACTTGGCGAGACGGTCGAGCATCGCCCAGTGCGTGGTGGCTCTCGAACCCTGCAGCAGGCCGGCGGCGCCGAGCACGAGGGCGCCGGTGCAGACCGACGTCGTCCAGCGCGTGGTGGCGTGCGCGGCGCGCAGCCAGTCGAGCACGCGCACGTCGGCCATGACGGGTCGCATGTCGAGGCCACCGGGGACGAGGACCACCTCGGGGCGAGGCACGTCGGCGAGCGAGGCGCTCGGAACGATGCTCATGCCGGCGTCGGTGCGGCAGGGGCCCGGCTCGGTCGAGACCCAGCGCACCCTGGCGCCGGGCAGGAAGACCAGCACCTGCGCGGGACCGACGGCATCGAGCGCCGTCATCCCATTGAAGGCGAGCACCGCAATTTCCATGGGGGCGACCGTACCCCAGAACCTGACCCCTTGCCAGGCGCCCTCCGATCTGATTCAATACGCAAATCCGATCAAGAAAGGTACTTATGCTAATCGGAATCCTCGACGAGCATCCGGAGTGGTCCAAGCGGCTCATAGCAGAGCTGGAATCTCGCGGCCTTACGGTGGACAAGCTCGATCACGCGAGCCATACGTTCGATCCGCGCGACCGCCGGCCGCGCCACGACGTGCTCGTCAACCGGTCGAGCCCGTCGTCGCATCGCCGAGGCCATGGCAGCGTGCTGTTCTACACGGAGGCGCTGCTGGATCACTACGCGGCCCTCGGGGTGCCGGTCATCAATCCCGTGGCCGCGTATCGATTCGAGAAGTCCAAGGCGCTCCAGGCCAACCTCTTCGAGCGGCTGCGCGTGCGCTATCCGAGAACCGTCGTGCTGAATCACCCCGAGCAAGTGCGCAAGGCCATCGACGGCTTCCGGTTCCCGGTGCTCGTCAAGCCGAACGTGGGTGGATCGGGCGCGCTGATCGAGCGCTTCGACGAGCGCGAGGCCCTAGAAGCGCGCGCCGCCAGCCTCGACTTCGGACCCGACGGTGTCGCGTTGCTGCAGGAGTACGTGGAGCCACGCGACGGCGCCATCGTCCGCGTCGAGGTGCTCGACGGGCGCGCGCTCTACGCCATCCGCATCGTGAAGCGCGCGGAGGACTTCAACCTCTGTCCGGCCGACATCTGCCAGCTCCCGACGCCGGCCCCGGACCTGGCCGCCTGTCCAGTGGACGTCCGCGCGGGACTCGAGGTGACGCGGTATGATGCCCCGGACGACGTGGTGGAACAGGCGATCGCGCTCACCCGGGCCGCGTCGATCGACGTCGGAGGTGTGGAGTATCTCGTGAGCGCTCGCGACGGCCTGCCCTACTTCTACGACCTCAACGCCACCTCGAACTTCGTGGCAGACGCGCCGCGAGTCCTCGGCTTCGACCCGTTCCCTGCGTTCGCCGACTACATCGTCCGTGTGGCCCGCGGGGCGACCCGCGCGGCCGCCTGAAAGAGAGGAGCACGCATGTCACTCAGACTCGGAGACAACGCCCCGGACTTCTCGGCCGAGACCTCGGCCGGGCCCATCAAGTTCCACGACTGGATCGGCGACTCGTGGGCGATCCTCTTCTCGCACCCCCGCGACTTCACGCCGGTGTGCACCACCGAGCTCGGCTACGTCGCGCGGCTGAAGCCGGACTTCGACCGGCGTCACGTGAAGGCCATCGGACTGTCGATCGACCCCGTCGACTCGCACGCGAAGTGGGCGCAGGACATCAAGGAGACGCAGGGCGAGGCGCCGAACTTTCCGATCATCGCCGACCCGCAGAAGAAGGTGGCGGAGCTGTACGGCATGATCCATCCCGCCCACGATGAGGTCTACACCGTGCGCACGGTGTTCGTCATCGATCCGAAGAAGAAGATCCGCCTCATGATCACCTATCCACAAACGACGGGACGGAACTTCGACGAGATCCTGCGCGTCATCGACTCGCTGCAGCTCACCGACGCCCATCGCGTGGCCACGCCGGTGAACTGGAAGCAGGGCGAGGACGTCATCATCGTGCCGGCCGTCTCCGACGAGGAGGCGAAGGGCAAGTTCCCGAAGGGCTGGAAGACGCTCAAGCCGTACCTCCGGCTCACGCCGCAGCCGAAGTAAGCACGCCCGGTCATCGCCCGCGTTATCCTCACCCGGGAACGCGGGCGATGACCTTTCCTTCCGGCCTCCGGGCGCTCGAGCACCGCGACTACCGCATCTTCTTCGCCGGCCAGGCGGTGGCGCTGATCGGCTCGTGGATGCAGCAGGTCGCCCAGGCGTGGCTGGTGCTCTCGCTCACCAACTCGCCGCTGCGACTTGGCCTCGTGGGCAGCCTCAACTTCACGCCCGTGCTGCTCTTCGCCATCCTGGGCGGCGCCGTCGCCGACCGCCTGCCCAAGCGGCGGCTGCTCGTCGTGACCCAGTCGGTGCTCGCCTGTCAGACGCTGACGCTGGCCCTCCTGGTCTGGACGGGGCAGGTGCGCTACTGGCACGTGTGCGTGCTGGCGCTGGTGTGGGGCATCGCCAACACGATCGATCTGCCCACGCGCCAGTCGTTCGTCGTCGAGCTGGTCGGCCGCGCCGACGTGACGAGCGCGGTCGCCCTGAACTCCGCGGCCTTCAACGCGGCGCGGATCGTCGGGCCCGCCGTCGGTGGCCTGCTCATCGCCCGCGCCGGCGTGGCCCCCGCCTACTTCATCAACGGCTTTGCCTTCCTGGTGGTCATCAGCACGCTGCTCCTCATCCGCACGCAAGGGGCGCCGCTGCCGCGGGGCGCCACCACCATCGGCCAGGAGATCCGGGAGGGCCTGCGCTTCGCGCTCAAGACGCCGCGCATCGTGCTGGTGCTCGCCGTGCTGTTCGTGGTCAGTATCACCGTCTTCAACTACTCCGTGTACGTCCCGCTGGTCGCGCGCGACGTGATGCACCGGGGCGCGGAGGGGTTCGGGCTGCTGATGGCATCGGTCGGCGTCGGCGCCGTCGGCGGTGCCCTGACGCTCGGCGTGCTGCGGGCGCCGTCGCTCGTCCTGCTGTTCGTCACCAGCTTCCTCTCCTGCGGCGGCCTGCTCGCCATGTCGACGATCGACGTCTTCGCGGTGGCCGCGCTCACGCTGTTCATCCTGGGGTGGGTCTCGGTGATCGCGGTCACCGGCTGCAACGTGGCCCTGCAGCTGGCGGCGCCGGATCATCTGCGGGGCCGCATCATGAGTCTCCACACGTTCATCTACGGCGGCGTGTTCCCCTTCGGGGCCTTCGCCGTCGGCAGTATCTCCGAGCACTGGGGGGTCCCCATGGCCTACCGCGCCGCCGGAATCTTCGGCCTCATCGGTCTCACGGCCGTCCTCGCCTGGTGGCGGCTCCGCATCCCCGACGCCTGAGCGTCGGTGGCGACTGCCTTGCAATTGCGGAGGCATAGCCGGGGAGGTGCGTCATGGCGGAGATCGGGTACAAGCTGTCGAGCGAAGAGCATCGCCCGAGTGATCTCGTGCGCAACGCGGCGATGGCCGAGGACGCCGGGTTCAGCTTCGCCCTCATCTCGGATCACTACCACCCGTGGATCGACAAGCAGGGCCAGAGTCCCTTCGTCTGGTGCGTCATCGGCGGCATTGCCCAGGCCACGCGGCGGCTGCGGCTCGGGACCGGGGTGACGTGCCCGACCGTCCGCGTCCATCCCGCCGTCATGGCCCAGGCCGCGGCGACGGCGGCCGCGATGATGGAGGGACGATTCTTCTTCGGTGTGGGCACCGGGGAGAATCTCAACGAGCACATCGTGGGGGCAGGGTGGCCGGAAACCGAGGTCCGGCAGGAGCGGCTCACCGAGGCCATCGAGGTGATCCGGCTCCTGTGGCGTGGCGGCTCCCAGTCGCACCACGGCCGCTATTTCACCGTCGAGAACGCGCGGCTCTACACGCTCCCCGAGACGCTGCCCCCGCTCATGATCGCGGCCGGCGGACCGAAGAGCGCCGAGGTCGCCGCCAGGCTCGGCGACGGCCTGATCGGGACCTCGCCCGACGCGAAGATGCTGGCGAAGTTCGACGAGGCGGGCGGCCGTGGCAAGCCGAAGGTGGCCGAGCTCACCGTCTGCTGGGCATCGGACGAGCGGAGCGCGCGCAGGACCGCGCACGAGTGGTGGCCGACCGCCGCCATGGAGAGCTCGCTCGCGTGGGAGCTGCCCCTGCCCAAGCACTTCCAGGACGTGGCCGCGCTGGTCACCGAGGACGCGGTGGCCGAGACGATCACGTGCGGCCCCGACGTGGACCGCCACCTTCGAGCCATCCAGAAGTACGAGGAGGCCGGGTACGACCAGATCTGCATTCACCAGGTCGGCCCCGATCAGCAGGGCTTCATCAAGTTCTTCGAGCGCGAGCTACGGCCGCGCCTCGGCCAGACACGCGCCGCCGCCTGAGCTAGCAGTTCAGGTACTTGGTGCTGATGAGCGGCTTCTCGGTGCCATCGTCCGCCCAGGCTTTGCGGCGGAGGTTCACGAGGTCGCGCCCGTAGACGTGGATCTCCACCGTGTCGCGCTGGGTGGGATTGTGCATCCGGTGGATCTCGTCGCCCGGCACCAATCGCGAGACGTCGCCGCGCTGGTGGCGGGTCACGCGCGTCACCTCGAGCTGCGCCTTGCCGGCGCTGGCGTCGCCCACGCGATAGCGCGTCTCCTCGATCTCGTTGTCGATGACCCCGATGACGCCCCACGTCTCGTGGTTGTGGGCGCCCGCCGTGTCGCCCGGCCGCCAGATCACCGAGGTGACGTTGAACCGCGGCCCCCGGTGCAGCATGTAGCGGCCACGCGTCTGGGGCGGTGACGCGAGGTACTCCGGCGGCACCGACGACGGGTCCTTCACCAGCCGCGAGAGCAGCGGCGCCACCTGCTCGGTGATCTTCTCGGCGGAGGTCTCCTGCCGCGTGATGCGGTCGAGATCCGCGATGAACGCGTCCAGCGTGTAGGTCTCGCTCGCCATGTCCGACTCTCCTCTATTCGACCGGCGTGTCCTCACGGCCACCCCATTCGGTCCACGAGCCGTCGTACACGGCGGCGCCCGGGTGGCCGACCAGGTGGAGCCCGAGCGCGAGCACGGAGGCGGTGACCCCCGAGCCGCAGGTGGTGACGATCGGCCGCTCGAGATTCACCCCGGCGCTCGTGAACGCCGCGCGCAGCGCGTCCGACGGGAGCAGCGTGCCGTCGGGGCGATAGAGCGACTCGTACGGCAGGTTGAGGCTGCCCGGGATGTGGCCGCCCCGCAGGCCCGCGCGCGGCTCCGGCTCCGTACCATCGAAGCGCCCGCGCGACCGTGCGTCGAGGACCTGCTCCGCGCGCGTGGACAGGTTCGCCCGCATCGCCCCGAGCTCGCGGACGAGCTCCGGCCTCGGCGTCGCGTCGAACTGCCGGCGCGGCGGCGCCGGCTCGCCGTCCTCGAGCGGCCGGCCCTCGGCCTTCCACGCCCGCAGTCCGCCGTCGAGCACGGCGATGCGGTCGTGGCCGAAGGCGCGGAACGTCCACCACACGCGCGCGGCGCTGATCACGCCGCGGACGTCGTAGACGACGACGCGGTCACCGCTGCCGACGCCGAGCGCGCCGACGGCCTGCGCGAACGCCGCCGCGGTCGGGAGCATGTGTGGCAGCGGCGTCGTCCGGTCGGCGATCCGATCGATGTCGAAGAAGACGGCCCCGGGGATGTGCTCTCGCGCGAACTCCGCGTGCGCGTCTCGCTTCAGCTGCGGCATGTGCCAGGTGCCGTCGAGCACGCGAAGGTCGGGCTCGCCGAGGTGCTTGGCCAGCCACTCGGTGGAGACGACAGGCGTCATGGCCGCGCGGGCTCGTCGCGCAGGAGCGCGTGCGGGCTGACGCCGTCCTGGTGGAGCGCCTCCTCCCACCGGAGATAGGCCTCCATCGCCTCGCGCCCGCGCTCGTACGGCTTCAGCACCACGTCGTCGGTCTGGTCGGCGAGTCGCGTCGCTCCGGTTTCGAGCGGGCGGCCTTCTGCCGTCCACGCCCGCGTGCCGCCCTCGAGCACGCTCGCCGCGTAGCCGAGCTGGCGCAGGGTGGCCGTCGCCTGCGTGGAGGCGATTCCGTCGGGGCAGGTGACGACGATCGCACGCGTGCGGTCGCGCGCCACGTCGCCGATGCGAGCCTCGAGCCGGCTGCGGCAGATCCAGGCCGCGCCCGGCACGTGGCCGCGCGCGTAGACGTCGCTCGGCCCCACGTCGAGAACGAGCGCGTCGCCGGCCTCGTCGGGTCCCACGCGGGGGGCGGCGGCGCGCGCCGCTTCCCAGCCGAAGGGCGCCGCCGCCGGATATCCGGTTTCGATGGCGCCGCCCGCGTCGCGCCACGCCGCCACCCCGCCGGCGAGCACGGCCGCGTCGGGCACGCCCATCTTTCCGAACCAGGCGGCCGTCATCACGGAGCGAGCGCCGCCGTCGCAGACGAAGACGAAGGCGGCGTGGCGGACGGCGAAGTAGTCGTCGGTCGCCTGGACGGCCTGGCCGCCCGGGGCAGAGATCGCGCCCGCGACGTGCCCGGCGGCGTATTCGGCGCCCGTCCGCACGTCGACCAGGTAGACGTTGCGTCGTGCGCGATCCGCCCAGAGCCGCCGCACGTCCTCGGGGCTGACGAAGCGCACGCCGTCCTCGTCGGCGACGCGGCGGGACGTGGTGTCGGCGAGCGCGCGGCTGCGCGTTCCGGGCTCGGGCGCCGAGCGTGTGGCCCCACGTTCCAGCGTGAGCCCGGCCAGCTCCCAGCCCATCGTCCCGTTCTCGAGGGCGACGATGGGGTTCGGCAGCCGCATGCGCCGGAGCGATTCGGCGCCGATGTACGAGCGGGTGCGGCCGCCGCAGTGGACCACGATGGTCGTGTCCGGCCGCTCGACGAGCTCCCCGATGCGCGGCACCAGCTCGGCGCCCGGCACGCTGATGGCGCCGGGAATGCACCCGCGCGTGTACTCCTCGACCGTGCGCGCGTCCACGATGACCATGTCGTCGCCGCGCTCGATGCGTCGCGCGAGGTCGTGGGGCGCGATCTGAGGCGTCTTCATCTCGTGCAGCGCCCGCTCGCCGAAGACCTTGCTCGGAACGTTCACGCCCTGCACCACCGGCCGGCCGGCCTTGCGCCACGCCGGCAGTCCGCCCTCGAGCACGCGCACGTCGCGATAGCCCATGGCGCGGATCGTCTCCGCGGCGAGGGCAGCGAGGGCGCCGTCGGCGTCGACCACGGCGATCGGTGTCGCCGGCGCCGTCACCAGCCCGGGCAGGCGCGTCTCGAGCAGGCGGCGCGGCAGCGACGTCGTCCGGAAGATGTGGCCGCGCTCGTAGGCGCCGCGCTCGCGGACGTCGAGAACGGCGTGGGGCGTGTCTCCGGCCATCAGGGCGGCGAGGGCGTCGGGCGTCAGCATGCGCGTATGGTACACGCCGGCTCAGCCGGCGACGATGGCCTCGACCACGAGCTCGCCCATGCGGCGGGTGCCGACGACGGTGCCGCCCGCCGCGCGCAGATCCGCCGTGCGCCAGCCCGTCGCCAGCACGCGCGCCACCGCCGATTCGATGCGACGCGCGGGCTCCGGCAGCCCCAGCCCGTACTCGAGCAGCATGGCGGCGGAGAGGATGGAGCCGAGCGGGTTGGCGACGTCCTTGCCGGCGATGTCCGGCGCGGATCCGTGCACCGGCTCGAAGAGGCCGGGACCGCGGGGGGCCAGGCTGGCCGACGGCAGCATGCCGAGGGAGCCGGAGAGGGCGCCGAGCTCGTCGGAGAGAATGTCGCCGAAGGTGTTCTCCGACACGACGACGTCGAAGCGTGACGGCGCCAGGATGAGCTGGAGCGACGCGTTGTCGACGATGAGGTGCTCCACCGCCACGTCCCTGAAGTCCCGCGCCACCCGGTCGACCACCGAGCGCCACAGCTTCGACGAGCGGAGCACGTTGGCCTTGTCGATCGACGTCAGCCGCTGGCGCCGGCCGCGCGCCAGCGCGAAGGCGGCGCGCACGACGTGCTCCACCTGCGGGACCGTGTACAGCATGGTGTCCCACGCCACCTCGACGCCGTCGCGCACCTCGTGGCCGCCGGGACCGAAGTACAGCCCGGCCGCGAGCTCCCGGATGAACAGGATGTCGACGCCGCGCAGCAGCTCCGGGCGCAGCGGGGAGGCGGCGTGCAGCGGCTCCCACGACACGGCCGGGCGCACGTTGACGGCCAGGCCGAGGCGCTGCCGCAGATCCAGCAAACCGCCGCGCTTCTCGCGCGGCAGCGCGTCGAGCACGGCGCCTCCGACCGACCCGCACATGATCGCGTCGCTGGCCAGGCACAGCTCGACGGTGTCCGGCGGCAGCGAGTGGCCGAGCGCCTCGTACGCGGAGGCGCCGATCGGCGCCTCGGTGAACGCGAACGTGAGCCCGGTGCGCTTGCCGATCGCTTCGAGCGCGCGCACGGCCTGCGGCGTCACCTCCTGGCCGACGCCGTCGCCGGGCAACACGGCGATGCGATAGGTGCGGTTCATGCGGCGCAGAGTACCAGAGGTCGAGCGGGCGGGTCGATGGTACGCTCGGCTTCCCGGGAGGTGTGGCCATGAGCGTCGTTCGCGAATTCGAGGCGGCCTTCAACCGGCAGGACGTGGACGTGCTGCTCGCCTGCTTCACCGAGCGCGCGAGCTACCGGGACAACTTCTACGGCGACCATGCCGGGAAGGACAGCCTGCGCTCGATGTTCCAGCGCATGTTTCGCGAGGGCCAGGACTACGTCTGGAGCATGGACGTGGTGGTGGAGTCGCCGGCGACGGCGAGTGCCGAGTGGACGTTCTCCTACGTGGTGAGCGAGGCGGTGCCGCGCAGCGCGGGACGCAAGATCCGCTTCACCGGCATGAGCGTCTTCGAACTCGAGGGCGGCCGCATCGCCCGCTATCGCGAGTACTTCGACACGGGGGTGGCGCTGCTGCAGCTCGGCTTCGCGCCCGAGTCGATGGCCAGGGTGCTGCAGCGCCGGCTCTGACCGCTTGCCAGCCGCCGACGCGAGTGCCATAGTTCGCGCCACCATGCCGGAGCGCGCGCGACTCGCGTTCCTCGACGTGATGCGCGGGGTGGCCCTCATCGTGATGGTGCTCAACCACACCGGGCGCTGGTGGATCGACCGCCAGATGGGGTGGTCGCGCTACTGGCTGGTGTACGTCACCGTCACCGTGGCCGCGCCGATCTTTCTGTTCCTCGTCGGCTTCGTGCTCCCGGTCTCCTTCCACCGCAACGCCGCCGAGATGACGTCGCCCCGCCGCCTGTGGGGCTCCATTCGCCGCGGCCTCGAGATCATCCTGACCGGCCTTCTCCTGAATCTCGTCGTCTTCCGCGACGAGTCGCTGTGGAGCGGCGGCGTGCTGCAGACCATCGGCGCCTCGATCATCGTGATGACGCTGCTGGCGCCGCTGCTTCGCTATCGCGGCGGCGGCACCGCGCTGTTCGCGCTCGCGCTGGGCGCCTATCTGCTCTTCGTCGTCATGCACCCGCGGCTCCAGGCCTGGCTGCCGCAGCACCCCATGGTCGGCCTGGTCCTGTTCTTCGACTACGCCCCGTGGCCGTGGATGTGCATCGTGCTCATCGGCCTGGTGCTCGGCTGGTGGTGGCGCGAGGCGGCGGCGCGCGGGCCCGACGCGGGCTTCTTCGTGCGGCTGGCCGTCATCGGCGGCGTGCTGATGGTGCTGGCGCTCCTGGCCGAGTGGCGCTGGCCGTCCACGCCGCACATCGGCTTCGCGCGCGACCTCGGCCTGAACAATCACTGGATCCCGGG
>Ga0075421_100012817_pt1 | contig 10426 bp, 9 predicted proteins | sample SoiMetdeltSBSDD5_FD_75292 | JGI IMG/M metagenome (GOLD analysis project Ga0075421, IMG submission 75292) | Bulk soil microbial communities from a Populus tree surrounding site in Tennessee, USA - Soil MetaG P. deltoides SBSDD5 | ecosystem: Environmental > Terrestrial > Soil > Tree plantation... | reverse complement strand
CTGGCCACCCTCGTAGGCGACCAACGACAGCCCGTAGGTGTCGGCCAAGAAGCGGTAGTCCTTTACGATTCGGGGCATGAGCCGTGATAACTCGTTGCGCACATCCGTGAAGAGGGCGTCCAAGGTCATCGCAGTATATTTGCTGGCCGTCTCTGGAGTGGCAACGACGCCGAAATAAGGTGCGATCGCAACCGCATCCAGTCCGGAGGTATCGCCGAAGCGCGTCTTGATATAGGCCAGCCCCTTCATCGCGGCGACAGGGTTGGCCGCCTGCGCGCCGAATGCTGCTACTACCCGCTCGGCGCCAAGCGCGTCCTTGAAGATCAGCCCCAGCGTGCGCGAGCGCAACCCGTAGTACTGCATGGCATCGAGCCGTGGCGTCTGTGCGTTGCCTTGTTCGGCCGCATAAGCACTCTGAGCGAATTGGCGATTCCACACCTCGTTCGAGTACTCGACATAGACGCGCAAGCCTGGATCCAGCTGTGCTTTGACGAGTTGCGCGAGCTGACGTGCGTACGCATCGTCGCTGCGGTGAGGAATCGAGAGCCACGGATGCGCGCCGACCCGGTTCGCAAGCGCGATGATGACCTCAACCGGCACACCGCTCGCCACTGTCCATGTACGGTATGACAGCGGCGTGCGTTGCGACCAGTGCTCCACCGGACTCTCGCTGCTGAAGCCGAGCATCCAGTTCATGAAGCGCAGTACCGAATAGGCACGCAGGCGGTCGAGAAATACCGGATAGAACATAATGTTGCGGCCGTTGTCGGCGAAAGATAAGTAGCGGCGATCGCCACAGGTTTGCGCCGAAGCGACATGTGTGAATATGTCGCCCTCGCAGATGCCGCCAGGCATGATGATCTCGATATCACGCAGGTAGTCCGCGGGGTCGATAGCGGAAATCCCCAGCGATATGCCATGTTTGCCAGGCGTTACGTCCAGCACGATCTCACCCGGCTTCTGGGACACGACGGCAGCGTCAAAGAATCTCAGCCTCCCTTTCCCTTTGTAGCGCACGAGGTACCGCCCGGCTGGATAATGATTGGCACTGGTTAGCATCCGGGTGATCGCGGATTGTCCCGGCGGCAGCGAACGGATCCATCCGTTGGCGTCCAAATCAAACCTCACTGGGTCTTGAGCGTTAGACGGGACCCAAGCTCCGGAGGACTTCATCAAGTCGATGAAAGGCAGCTGCGGCGACCAGTACTGTATGGCGTAAAGGTTGGTGCCAATCGCCGATCGCAACGAATAATTTCGCGCCTCAACAGCGTTCGCGAGGAAAAGCAGGCAAATTGCCGCAGCGACGGGCTGCCACATGGCGTGATCTTATCTCGATGGCATGCAGCGGAATTGAATGATCCGTAATCCTGTAGGGGTTCGTATTCGAGTCTGATCGGATTGATCGGCGTGCAAATACCGCAGTGGCGATGAAACTTTCCTTCTGCTACGCTTCCAAGAATAGTTGAAAGGGTTGGCGGCTCGCTAGAGAACTCGGTGATCGATCCCAATTTCCGGTAAGTAGCTATCGTGAACACGAACCGAATTGCCTTCGTTGTCGCCGCGCTGATGTTCGCGGCGAGCGTCGGCGCGATGGTGGCCCGGCCCAGCAAGAAACTGTCCGGAGATCACCCGACCATCTCTCTTGAGGCCATGGTTCCCAAGCAGTTCGGGGACTGGCAGGAAGAGCCCCTTCGCTACACGGAGGTGGTCAATCCAGAAACCCAGGCATTGCTCGACAAGCTTTACACGGAAATCCTGAGTCGCACCTATGTGAACTCCAGCGGCTACCGCATCATGTTGTCGCTCGTGTACGGCAGCGACCAGCGAGGCTCGTTGCAGGCTCATAAGCCGGAAGTGTGCTATCCGGCGCAAGGTTTCAGGGTGGAGAGGAACAAAGCCGGGTGGCTCGCTACGCCGTTCGGCGATATTCCGGTGCGCCGTCTGTATAGCCACATAGGCGCGCGCCACGAGCCAGTGACCTACTGGTTCGCTGTCGGCGGCGAAGCCGTGCAGGGAAGGACCCAAAAGAGGATCGTCGATCTGCGTTACGCCCTCACCGGGCGCATCCCGGACGGCTTGCTGTTCCGTGTTTCGTCAATAGACAGGGACGAGGTCCGAGCGCACCAAATGCAGGATCAATTCACCAATCAGCTGCTTCAAGCCGCATCTCCGGCCGATCGCAAGCGCCTGAGCGGACTTTAGCCGTCGGTGAGCCACTCTCCAGGCCTCAGGTCTCGGCCATTGTGGCGGCTGATTGGCTGGACGCTGGTTCTTCTGGTCGTCTCTCTTTCGCTAACGCCCGTTCCCGTGGAACTGCCAATGGGGCGGGGAGACAAGGTCGAGCATGTTCTGGCCTACGCGACGCTGATGTCCTGGTTTGCGAACGTGTATGAGGTATCGGTTGAGCGCATGAAATTTGCCATCGGCTTCATCGCGCTCGGCGTTTCGCTGGAGTTTCTCCAGCGATGGACCGGATACCGATCCTTCGAAGTAGCTGATATGGCGGCCGATGCAATCGGCATGGCGGCGGGCTGGGTGTTAGCTCCCCCCCGGCTGCCGAACTACTTGCACTGGCTGGAAAAATTCCATCCAGACCAATCTAAATCCTAGGAAAGCCGAATGCACGAAAGCAAAGACATTACCTGGCACATCAGCAAGGTATCTAGCGAAGACCGCGCCATCCTGCAGCGGCAGAATGCCGTCACGATATGGCTCACTGGGCTTTCCGCCTCGGGCAAGTCGACGCTCGCGTACGAGCTCGAACGTCGGCTGCACGACCTGGGACATGCGAATTTTGTGCTGGACGGCGACAATATTCGCCACGGGCTGAGCAGCGACCTCGGTTTCTCGCCGGAAAACCGCAAGGAGAACATACGCCGGGTTGCCGAGGTGGCCAGACTTTTCAACGACGCCGGAGTGGTGCTGATCACGGCGTTCATTTCCCCGTATCGCGAGGACCGTGCCTTGGCGAGAAGTATCCTCGGTCCCGAGCGTTTCATTGAAGTCTATCTGGCGGCGGAGCTCTCAGTTTGCGAGCGCCGCGATCCGCGAGGGCTCTATAGCAGAGCCCGGGCCGGTCAGATTACCGGTTTCACCGGAGTCTCCGCGCCATACGAAGCGCCCGAGAACCCGACAATCAGGGTCGACACCGGCGTGCATTCGGTCGAGCAGAGCATCGCGCAGCTGCTCGAGACGGTTTTGCCACGCTTGCGCAACGGCCATGCGGCACGAGGACCGACATCACCTTAGTGCACGGTCGAACTCGCGCGACAACGCCCTGTTGATCTCTTCTGCAACGACTCGATTGCCGAGCGCCGTCAGATGGCCATCGGGAAGATAGAGCGGATCGACGCCGACCTCCCTGGCTTTGGCTGAAAATGCTGGCCCGGTGTCGAGCACGCTTATTGATCGCGCCTTCAACATTTCCACGAGAGGGAAAGCGCCAGCTCTGTGCGCGTCCAAAAGCTCCCGCATAGGAATTATGAGGACGTACGCTCGGGAGCCGAGGTGTTCTACGTCGTTCTTGAACGCTTCAGCGATCGCGGCGGTCACCCTTAAGGCCTCGCCTTCCTGGTCGAAGTACAGCCGCTTTCGCGTTTCCCGGCGCTCGTACGCGTTGTACACACTGAGCGCCGCCCGCACCGTTCGCCAGTGATAGTAAGGTGGGAATCGCTGTTCATTTTTTCTGTACCAGTAATCGTGCTCAACCACCGGGGAGACATCCCTTTGAAGCACCGTATCCAGGAAGGCCTGCTCGGACAAGACGGGTGAATTGACGACTGCAAGCTTTCCGGAGGTCAAAATGAATCGAGGTTTGGAGGCGCCGAGATTCTCGCTCGGGGCTAAATAAAAACGAATTACGCTGATATTCCGGATAAGGTCTTCAGGCCAAATACCCAGGATATGGACCTGCGCATCGAACTTGCGGCCGTCCCGACGGAAGCGCAGGAAGGCTTGATCAGTGCCGTACGCGGGGACCCCGAAGTTCAGGACCTGCAAATCCGCACGTAGATTTTGGAGTTGGTCGGCCCAGGTGTGTTCGAGTGGCACCCCGTCACCATGCGTGAACGAGTCGCCATAAACAGAAATCCGCACCTTTCCCCTGGGAATCGCGGACGTCGTCGCCCAGTTCCTGGCGCCTCTGAATCCGTGAGAGTTTGCCGTGTACTCGCCAGACCTCGCCATGCCGTTTGCATTGATGGCCCAGCCTAAGTCGTTGTCGCGAATGACGTACGTGGACCTAGCGGCCTTGTCCCATGACGCGCGTGCAGATTCGGCATCCGGACGGTAGGGTAAGAGCGGAACCTTACCGATCAACGCCATCCCGGTATCGGGATTGAACGTCGTAATCACGCGGACGCCGATTTCGAGCATTGCGAGAACAACTCCGGCAACGATCGCCGTCGCTACCACCGCGCGGCAATTATTTCTAGATAACATGCGCGCTCACTCTAGAGTGCTTTGGCAGCCCCGGTCGTGATCAGACGCTTTCCGATCTCGGCCCCTAGCAACGTATGAGTGAACTCCGTGATGTGATGATCGCCGCGAAGGCGATGGATCTGAGCAGTTCCGTCGAAGTCCTTCAGCAGCACTTGGCTGCTGATGTACTCGATGCGTGCCTTGTTCAATCTCTCGATCAGCGCTGGCGGCAGTGATGATTGGTAACGATAGGGCGCCTGTACAGTGGGAATATCAACGAGAATGAACCGGATTCCCCGATCTTCGCAGAACTTGTGCATCCGCTCGATGAGCGCCGCGGTGAGGGCGATCTGGGAGTCGGAAATCGGCGCGCCGGTCGGCACTGCGTACTCGAAAGGCGCCGTCGTCGAAGGTTCCTCCTTTGAGCCCGCTTGCTTGCGCGCGGATTCCGCGAGCAGCTGCTTGAAATAGTTCCATACATTGTTGAACAGCAGCGAGTAGAAATACGAGTTCTCGCTCAGCCATGGCACGCCCGGGATCGCGTAAATGAAGTTCTGGACGCCTACGCCTGGAACGTGCTCGTATTTCTTGTCGACCAGCCGGTTCTGAGCGTCGAGGCCGAACAGTCCTGCCTTGAGGTTGTCCTCGAAATCGTTGGCGAAAAATCCCAGGACCACGACGTCCGGGTTGTACTTGACGCCCTCGTTTTCCAACAGCACGAGCTCCTCCGCGGTGCTGAAGCCCGAGACGCCGGTATTGATCGCTTCGGCGTTGATCTTGTGGTTTTTCAGATAACGCTCCAGAACGGCGCTAAACGTGAGGTCCTGGTGCACCTCGTATCCTTGGGTGTGCGAATCGCCGAGGCTCAGAACCCGAAGCGTGTTCGCCGGCTTGGCATAAGTGAACTCCCGCTTGTTGCGAAATCCCCTGCTGTTGGTGACGAACTTCCAGGTGCCGTCCACGCTGGTATGCCAGAACTCTGCGTTCGGACGGATGCCACGGATGGTGTAGTCGCCGTAGCGATAGTCCGTGTGGTAGCGGGGAAACAGTACGGTCTTGTTCTTGTAGAGCATCCGGACCGCGAATTCAGCGGCGGCCAATGCGCAGGCGAGCACGAACAGCGCCAGCACCAGATTGCCAAGGAGCTGCCTGCCTGAGCGCGGGCCTGCCGTTTGCTCGCCGTCCACGCCGGCCTAATCGAGCTCGAACGCGTTCTTGTAATCGAGCTTGAGGCTGGGGTTCTGCTGCTCTTTGTGCAGCACGCAGTTGCCGATCACCAGCGTCTCGATCTCGGAGCCCATGAAGCAGCGAAACGCATCTTCCGGAGTGCAGACGATCGGCTCGCCGCGCACGTTGAAGCTGGTATTGACCAGCACCGGGCAGCCGGTCTTCTGCTTGAACGCGGCAAGCAGAGCGTGAAAGCGCGGGTTGGTTTCGCGGTGAACCGTCTGGACGCGCGCGGAATAATCGATATGGGTCACCGCGGGAATCTCGGAGCGCGGCACGTTGAGCTTGTCGATGCCGAACAGCTTTTTTTCCTCATGGGTCATCACGCGGCGGCGTGCGGCGCGGACACCGGCGACCAGCAGCATATAGGGCGAGTCGTAGTCCAGCTCGAACCAATCGCTTACGTCTTCACGCAGCACCGCCGGCGCGAACGGCCGGAACGATTCGCGGTATTTCACCTTCAGGTTGAGCGTTTTCTGCATGGTCGGCGAACGCGGATCGCCGATGATCGACCGGGCGCCGAGGGCCCGAGGTCCGAATTCCATGCGCCCCTGGAACCAGCCGACTGCTTTCTGCGCGGCCAGCGCATCCGCAGTCTGCGCGATGATCCCGGCATCGTCCTGCACGCTGAACTTGGCGCCCGCGGCGAGCAGCCGTTTCTCGATATCGCTTTGGCTGAACTCGGGGCCGAGATAAGAACCCCGCATGCCGTCAAGACCGCCATGTGGGCGACGCGGTTGCCTGCGATACAGGTGATAGGCGCACAGTGCCGCCCCGACCGCACCTCCGGCATCGCCGGCCGCCGGCTGGATCCAGATGTTCTCGAAACTGCGGTCACGCAGCACCTTGCCGTTCGCGACGCAATTCAGCGCAACGCCGCCCGCCAGGCACAGGTTGCGCTGCCCGGTTTCCTTTGCCAGCGCCCGCGTCATCCGCAGCAGGATCTCTTCGGTGACCTGCTGGATCGAGGCCGCAAGGTCCATGTGAAAAGGCGTCAGCAGCTGCTCCGGCGTGCGTGGGGGCTGGCCGAACAGACCGTCGAACTTGCTGTTGGTCATGGTCAGGCCGACGCAGTAATTGAAGTAGTCGAGGTTGAGCCTGAAGGACCCGTCGACCTTGAGGTCGATCAGATGCTCGAGGATGACGCCGGCGTACCGCGGTTCCCCGTAGGGCGCAAGCCCCATCAGCTTGTACTCGCCCGAGTTGACCTTGAACCCGGTGTAGTAGGTGAACGCGGAGTACAGCAGCCCGATGGAGTGCGGGAAGTGAATTTCCTTGATGACCTTGAGCTCGTTGTCATGCCCAAGCGAAACCGAGCTCGTCGCCCACTCGCCGACGCCGTCGAGCGTCAGGACCGCGGCCGAGGCAAACGGCGACGGAAAGAACGCGCTGGCTGCGTGGCTGAGGTGATGCTCGCTGAATACGAGCCGGTTCTCCCAGTCGAAGCCGGGTCCGTGCTTTTTCAGCTCGCCTTGCAGGTAGTTCTTCAGAAACAGCTTCTCGCGCAGCCAGATCGGGATCGCCATCCGGAACGATTCGAAACCCCGGGGTGCAAACGCGAGATAGGTCTCCAGCAGCCGCTCGAACTTGAGAAACGGCTTGTCGTAGAACGCGACGAGATCGACCTGGTCGAGAGTGGTCTTGCCTTCCGCGAGGCAGTACTCGATCGCGTGGGTCGGATAACGAGCGTCGTGCTTCTTGCGCGAGAACCGCTCTTCCTGCGCTGCCGCAGTGATTTCGCCGTCGACGATCAACGCTGCTGCGCTGTCGTGATAGAAAGCCGAAATCCCGAGTATGCGCATGATCTATGCGCGCTCAGAAAAGCGTGTAGATGAATGGGGCGATGGCCGAGCCCTGCGTTAGCACGATCAGGCCGCCAAGCAATATCATCACCAGAAAAAGCGGCAGCAGCCAGAATTTCTTGCGCACCCGCATGTAGCGCCACACTTCCTTGATAAACGACATCGCCTTCTCCTAGAACTGATCCGACATGCTGTCGGGCTGCGGGCCCGGCGGCTCCCGCGCGATCCAGTAGCTTGGATCCGATTCACGCTTCAACCGCAACGGGTCCTTGCCGAACGCACGCATGATCAGGCCCATCGGCGTGACCACAACGTAGAACAGGATTGCGAGCACAACGGGGCTGATCACCCGGTGCAGCAACAGCCCGAACTTCATCCACAACCGGTTTGGAACCGTCAGCAATCCCGGCGTGGCAATCGTGATCAGCAGCAGCAATCCGCTGACGGCAAGGGCCCACATGCGCGGCGAGTGGCCGGATAGGAGCGGCCACAACGCGACGATCAGGAATACCGCGGTGAATACCACCCCAAATGCACGATTGCTCGAGCCTTTGACAGGCTGGCTCCTGGAGAAATCTTCGTGCGCACTCGCCAATGTAGTCTCGCCTTTGATCCTTCAACACAGTCATTTTATAACGCGGACTGCCCGATCTTCAGCCGCGGCGCCTTTCGTCAGCCCTTTTTGCCCGCCGCCCAGGAGTCTTCCAACGCTACCGCACGGTTGAATTTCGGCGCGCCGGGTTGCGAGTCCACGCGGTCGGCGACAAAGTAGCCCTTGCGCTCGAACTGGAAGCACTCCTCGGGCTTGGCGGCGCGCAGCGCAGGCTCGAGCTGGGCCGTGAGCGTCTTTTTGGAGTGAGGATTCAGATCCTCGACGCCCGCGGGATTCGGCACCCTGAACAAGCGGTCGTAGAGCCTCAGCTCGGCGGCATATGCGTGCTTCACGCTGACCCAGTGGATATTGCCCTTCACCTTGACCTTGGACGCCCCTGGTGTGCCCGACTTCGTGTCGGCATCGTAAGTGCATCGCACCGTGTCGCTCGCAGCATCGTAGCCGATGCATTCGACGACGTAGCCGTAGCGCAGCCGCACACGGTTGCCGGGAAAAAGGCGGAAGTAGCCGTGCGCCGGCTTCTCCATGAAATCGTCTCGCTCGATCCACAGCTCGCGCGAGAACGGGACCTCGCGCTTCCCCCAATCAGGCTTTTGCGGATGGTTGGGAACCTCGCAGAGCTCCTCGGCGCCTTCCGGATAGTTCTCGATCACCAGCTTCAGCGGATCGAGCACCGCCATGCGACGCAGCGCGATCTCGTTGAGGTGCTCGCGCATGCGGTCCTCGAGCTCGCTGAATTCGATCAGCTGAGGCGCTTTGGCCACGCCGATCCGCTCGGCGAGCCGTCGAAATCCCTCCGCGGTGTAGCCGCGCCGCCGCGCGCCGACCAGCGTCGGCATCCGCGGATCGTCCCAGCCCTCGACGTGTCCTTCCTCGACGAGCTGGATCAGCTTTCTCTTCGAGAGCACGACGTACGTCAGGTTGAGGCGCGCGAACTCGAGCTGTTGCGGGAGCGGCAGCTGCAGCAGGCCCGGGTGCCGCACGTGTTCCGTATCCGTCCATTCCTCGGCGAGGCGCTCGTTGAACCAGTTGTAGAGCGGCCTGTGGTCCTCGAATTCGAGCGTGCAGAGGGAGTGCGTGACGTTCTCGAGCGCATCCGAGACGCCGTGCGCCCAGTCGTACGTCGGGTAGAGGCACCACCGGTCGCCGGTGCGATGGTGCGTTGCGTGCCGGATCCGGTACATCGCCGGATCGCGCAAATTGATGTTGCCGCTTGCCATGTCGATCTTGGCGCGCAGAACGTGCGCGCCGTCGGGATGCTTGCCGTCGCGCATCTCGCGCAGCAGCCGCAGGTTTTCATCGACCGTCCGGTCGCGGTAGGGACTGTGCGTGCCGGCGTCGATCAACGTGCCGCGGTGCGCCCGCATCTCTTCGGCAGAGAGGCTGTCCACATAGGCAAGTCCGCGCTGCACCAGCCGCTCGGCGAACTGATACAGGTGCTCGAAGTAATCCGACGCGTAGAACTCGTGCGGTCCCCAATCGAAGCCCAGCCAGCGGACCGCCTCCTTGATGGAGTCGACGTATTCCTGCTCCTCCTTCGTCGGGTTGGTGTCGTCGAATCGCAGGTGGCAGATCCCGCCGTACTGTTGCGCCAGCCCGAAGTTGAGGCAGATCGACTTGGCGTGGCCAAAATGCAGGTACCCGTTCGGCTCCGGCGGAAAGCGCGTACGGATCGTGGCCGCGTCGGGCGCCGCGCCGGCATGGAGCCTTGCCGGTCCAGGCCGGCCCCCCCAACGCCGCTCGGCGTACTTGCCTGCGGCGAGGTCCGCGTCGACCACTTGCCGGATGAAATTGCTGGTGGAGGGCGGCTGAGGCGTGTGCGCAGGCTTGGCCATTCGGCTTCGTTCGATAGGGTTGTTGGATCGGGACGGAATTCTAGCTGGCAACGCTGTTTTCTCTTCTTTCGAGGTGTCGTACTGTCGCGGAAAGGCGACGAATCGCCATCGAATCGGGCGCGAATTCGAATGGCACACGACTTGCGTGAGCTGCTGGCAGAGCTTGCAAAGGATCAAGTGACTATGGGCTCCAAACTATTGCCGATGACACTGCCCGAACTGTGTGTCCATGCGCTCGTGCTCGAGGAAGGGCTCGGCGCGCGCTACGGCGAATACGCGCGCCTGACGCGCGACATGGGCGCTCACGATATTGCTGACGCATTCACGGAAATGGAAAGGCTGGAGGAGCAGGAAAGCAGGGCGCTCAAGGCGGGTGTGCAGGGTCGGAAGCTACCCGAACTGTCGCCGTGGGAATACGTCTGGCGCCTGACCTATGCACCCGACGCGCTTGAGTCCACGCCACGCGTGCAGCCGCACGATGAGCGCGAAGCCCTGCAACTTGCGCTTGCCGCAGAGCGGCGGGCAGAGAG
>Ga0075421_100012816_pt1 | contig 10426 bp, 6 predicted proteins | sample SoiMetdeltSBSDD5_FD_75292 | JGI IMG/M metagenome (GOLD analysis project Ga0075421, IMG submission 75292) | Bulk soil microbial communities from a Populus tree surrounding site in Tennessee, USA - Soil MetaG P. deltoides SBSDD5 | ecosystem: Environmental > Terrestrial > Soil > Tree plantation... | reverse complement strand
ACCTCGTCTACGGAGGAGACGACACGAAGTGGCTTCAGGCGGCGCACACGCTCAAGGCCCGGATGTACATGCATCTCGCGGAGACCGACGCGAGCAACTACGCGAAGGCACTCACGGAGACGGCCTCCGGCATCTCGTCTGCCGCGAACGATTTCACGACGTATCAGAGCGGCACGACGGGCGAAGCGAACCACTGGTACCAGTTCCGCATTCAGCGTGGCACTGACATCAGCGCCGGGAAGTTCCTCGTCGACCTGATGAAACAGCGGAACGATCCGCGGCTGACCGCGTATTTCAGCCCCGGGGCCGCTGCCGGTGGCCAGATCATCGGAGCCTCACCTGGCGAGGAGTTCGATGGCCGGCAAGCATGGCTCTCGGCAACGCGCGGCGCTCCGGAATTCCGGCAGCCGGTGCTCACGTTCGCCGAGAACCAGATGATCCGCGCCGAAGCACAATATCGAACGAACGCCCAGGCCGCCGCGCTTGCCACCCTGAATGGCTATCGCGCCACCGTCGGCCTTCCGGCAAAGAGCGGGCTGACGGGTGCGGCGTTGCTCACGGCGATTCTCGAGGAGAAGTACGTCGCGCTGTTCCAGAACACCGAGGTGTGGAACGACTACCGGCGTACCTGTTATCCGAACCTCGCGCCGGCGTCGGGCAACTTCATTCCGGCCCGTCTCGTGTACGGGACGGATGAGCGACGCGCGAATTCGAACATTCCATCGCCGTCGCAGCAGCCGAGGCGCAACCAGATTGACCCGCCGACGGCGACGTCGACGGACGGGTCGCGGTGTCTCGGAACGGCGCCGTAACCGAGTGGCGCGGCTCAGATGTTGATAGCAGGCGAGGCTGGTATTCGCCTGCTATCGACATCGCAAACGCACTAATCAATACCGCTCCATCGGAGGTCACGTGAAGTCTCGAACCATCGCGGCGATGCGGGCGGCTGGCCCGGTCACGATCGCGGTGTGGAGCGCGGTCAGCGCCGGATGCTATCGCTACACGCCCATCGAAACCGGGGCGCCGCCGGCGTTAGGCACGGAGGTGCGCCTACGGCTCACGGATGCGGGCGCGGTCTCGCTCGCGCCGCTCGTCGGCAATCGCATCGAGCTCGTGGATGGCCGGCTCGTGTCGGTCGCTGATACGTCGCTCACGCTCTCGGTGAGCGAAACCACGGACAGGCTCGGGAACGAGACGCCGTGGCGTGGCGAAGAGGTCGCGATTCCGCGCACGATGCTCACCGGACTCGAGCAGCGTAGGTTGGATCGAGGCAAGAGCTATCTCGTCGGCGGCATCGCGGCGGGGTTCGTTGCCGCCGTCGGGATTGGCTTTACCATCGCTGGCAGCGGTGGTGGTGGCAAAACCGGGGGCCCGGGGGTGCCGAAGTAACCTGTTCGCCTAACGTGTCGCGAGGGTTGGGTGGAGGCCCTGGGCTCGCGGTGGGTGTCTGGTTCATGCGTGGTATGGCAATTCAGCCATATAACACGCTTTGAGGTGCATTGGGCTTCCAAAACGCGCAACAACTCATTGCGCGGGGCCCGCCATGCCAGTTCTGCCATAGTGCTGACCAATCGGGTCCCCCGATCACCCGAGTCCCGATCCGCATCACACTCATCGCGCCCGCAGCGGGTGGCACCGCGATGCATGACAACGATGGCGCACGGCACCCGCCCCGCCGGTACCGTTGCGTCATGCCGGCACCAGACCCAATCCCAACACTCAAGCAGAATGTGGCGAGCGCCATCGTGGCCCATCTCGAGGGGTGGACGCAGGAAATGGCCGCCGAGCTGATCCGCACGGATCAGCCGCGCGTCTCCGACCTGCGCAGGGGACGCTTCGAACGCTTCTCGCTCGAGCAACTCGTTCGCTTCGCGACTCGTCTCGGTGCCGACGTCACGGTTGCCGTCGCCTGGGACCCGTTAAAACGCCGGTTCAATTCACACCGCGACGGTGCCTAACCGCTGGCGCTTCGGGCTGGCGAACGAGCGGTTCGTGACGAACGGGAAGAGCTACGACCACACGGGCATCGAGCCCGACGTCGCCGTGGAGAGCCTCACGCCAGGGGCGGGTGAGCGGCGTGTGGCTACGGCTTCGGTGGCTTCATCGCGATCACACCCTTACCGCCTCGCTGGTCGATGCAATCGCCGGAGTAGCTCTTGTCGTCCCGGAGCAAGAGCGTGCACCGGATCGAATCACTGCCAGGTGAGAACGTAAAAAGGAGTCGATCCGCCTCGACCTTGATGTCCGTAGCCTCGATCACACGACCATCGGCGTTCAGCGTGAGCTTGGTGGTGTCACCGCTCATGCGGACTTCGAACGTCGCGTTGAGCGTCCCCTGATCGGGAGGCGAAATGGTCCCGGTCCAGGTTCCGGGCGTCAGCTTCTGAGCCGAGAGTGATGCTGGCAGGGCCAGCGCCGCGGCGATGGCGAGGGTACGTAGCGAGCGCATCCAGTCTCCAACGCGAGAGGGTGGTCTTCACGCCTACGGCGGCGGACGGGTGCGAGTTCCAGGCCGTTCCGTTGTGACTCTGACCCCAAACCGACTGTGAACGGCGTCCTCTGCGGGCGTCGGGTCGGGGCGCTCATCTTAGAGAGTTGCGCGCGTCTCCGGCGGTAGGGCGGAGCACTCAACGACACGGTTGGAGGAACAGATGCTCGAGAGATTCCGCTGCGCTTGCGTCCTCGCGTTCCTGGGAGTGACTGCGGCCGCCTGTTCGGATGGTACGGGCGCCCGGCCCGGACAGTTCAACGCCGTGCGAGTCGAGGCAGGCGTCGCTGCGGTAGAACGTGCCGCCGCCTCGCCGGTGCTCCGCAGTCTGGAGGTGGTCGCGCGCGGTGCGGCCGACGTCGGTGCGACGCAGTCGACGATCGGCACCGTCCAATCGGGCCGTAGCCTCGAGGACGCCGTTCGGCGGCTCGCCGGGGCGACGACCGACGCGGGGGCCGCGCTCATCCCCATCATGCAGGCGTCCGTGTTGGGCAAGACGTTCGTGTACGATCCTGGCGCGCAAACCTACGTGCCCGATCCGTCGCGAACGGGTGCGCCGCCTAACGGCGCTCGCTTCGTGCTCTACGAGACCACGGCGACCGGCGAGCCGATTCTGGACCGCGAGGCAGGCTACGCGGACCTCACCGACGAGAAGCGCTCCTCGGCGAGCACGGCAGGCATCCGTCTCGTCGTGGTGAGCGGGGGCGTCACGCGCCTGAGCTACTCGTTCGATCTCACCGGCTCGTTCGAAGCAGCGACGTTCGACGTTCGCGGCTTCCTGACTGATGGGAGCGAGCGGATCGACTTTTCGATCCGCACGAGCCAGCAACTGTTCGGGCAGGGCGGCACGGCAACCCTCGAAGCGACTCTGAGCGTCCCGCAGCACGACTTCGTCGTGACGGCCAAGGCGCAGGGCATGGCGGGTGAAACGAATGGCGATGGCGAGATCGACCTGACGATCAAGTCGGGCGTCGATGAGATCGTCGTCGACGCGCAGACGGTCGAGGGCCAACTCGACGCGACGTTCACCGTGAACGGTCAGCTCCTGGCCACGGCGACCGGCGATCCGACGTCACCGACAATTCGCGGCGAAGGCGGACGGGAGCTGACCGACGAAGAGCTCCACGCCCTCGGCGCCATCGTCAGTATGGCCGGGAGCCTGTTCATGTTCATATCGGGGTTGCTACAGCCGGCGGGCGTGTTGCTTCTGATTGCGCTGGGGATCACCTAGCGCCGGGCTCTTCCGTCCAGTAAGGCGCTGTCCGCGATGCGGGCCAACGAGTAGACTCCCGCCACCGGCTCGACAACCGCCGGGATGGCACCCGTTGGCGCCCGCACCCCGGAGACGCAGCGTTGGATTTGATTGGCGAGCGACGATCTCACCGGTTGATCGGGGTGGTCCTGACCACCGCGGCCGTCCTCATTAATGGTTGTCGGTCCGAGCCTGTGGACCTCGACGCGGTGTTCACCACGCGCACGCTCGGGCTTGGCTATCTTCAGCGCGGCCAGCTGGCCGAAGCGGAATCGGCGTTCAAGAAGGTGATCGACGTCGTCCCGGACGATCCCGTCGGCTACGCGGATCTCGGGCTGACGTACCTGCAGGGCGGACAGTATCGCGAGGCGGAATCGCAGCTGCGTCGCGCGCGCGAGCTGGCGCCGGACAATGCAGAAGTCGGCCTGCTCGTCGCCAAGCTCTATTCGCTCACCGGTCGGGCCGACGACGCACGCGCGACCCTCGACCAACTCCGGCGAGACAGCTCGGCTAACGCGCGCGCACTCTACGCGCTCGCCGAGCTCGACGCACAGCGCTCGGACACTGCTGCGCTACGTCGGCGTGCGGAGCACCTCGCGCAGGTTCTCGCCGTTGCGCCGGCGAACGTCGCGGTTCGACTCGAGCTGGTGGACGTGCTCGTGCGCCGCGCGCGCGCCGACAGCGCCGTGCAGCAGCTCGAGGAAGTACGCCGCATACCGCCCGAGCCGCCCCGCGAGGCGCGACCTGCTCTGGACAGTACGATCCGGTTGTTGCAGTCCGGCAACCTAACGGCAGCGCGAGCACCACTCGATCGCCTCATCGAGGTCATGCGGGTGACGTCTCCGTATCAGGCGTCGCTCGAGGAGGTCAAGAGCGCCGAGGGGCCGCTGGTGGGCCGGCCTGTGCTGACGTTCCGGCCGACGCACCTGATCACGTTGCGTCGCATGCAGGAGAGGCCCAGAGGCGACTCGGTGCGATTCGTGGACGTCACGGATGAAGCCGGGTTGTTCGACCCGGGCGCCCGAAGCGCGAGCGGTGCGACGCCGACATCCGCGCCAGGACCGACTGCACTCGCCGCAGGGGACATCGACGGCGACGGCACCGACGATCTGTTCGTTTCGTTCTGGTCACCGGCGCAACGCAGCTCGCTCGCACATCTCTACGCGGTGCAGCGCGGATTTGCGCGCGACCTCACCGAGGCAGCCGGCTTGAGCCTTCCGAGCGGTGCGGCGTTCGCGACGTTCGCGGATGTCGACAACGACGGGTGGCTGGACTTGTTCGTGATCAACGGCGACGGCAGAGGGCAACTGCTCCGCAATCGTGGCAACCGCACGTTCGAGGACGTGACGGCCACGGCGCGTATCGCCGACGTACGCAGCGCCCGCCGCGCGCTGTTCGTCGACCTCGACCACGACGGCGATCTGGATCTCCTGCTGTCACGCGGCGTGCCGCTCGTCGTGTATCGCAACAACCTCGACGGCACATTCACGGAGGCGACGGCGAGCACCGGTCTCGCCGGAACAGCCGCGGTCAGCGATGTCGCGTTCGGCGACTTCGACAGCGACGGCCGCATCGACCTGGCTGCGAGCACCGAGCGCGGACCTGCCCTCTTCGTTAATGGCGGGGCGCAAGGATTCCGCGATGCGACGTCGACGAGCGGGATCGCGGGCAGCGGTGGCGCCGGTGCGATCGCGGTTGGCGATTACGACAACGATGGGTCGCTCGACCTTTTCGTGGCGGGCACGAACGGCGCTTCGCTCTGGCGCAACACGGGTAACGGCACATTCACGCCCGATCGCCGTTCGGACGCCGGTCTTCAGTTCCTTCGATCCATGACGGGACAGGCGGCCGAGTTCGTGGACCACGACAACGATGGATGGCTGGATCTCGTGGTCACGGGCGTGCCTAACGCTGATGGGCAGCCTGGCATTCTTCTCTTCCGTAACAGCCGCGACGGCACGTTGCAGAACCACCCGACCGCGGTGCCGCAGCCCGTTCGACTCGGCGGCGCCGCCGCGCTTGCCATGACCGATGTCGACGAGGACGGCGACGAGGATCTGCTCGTGACCGACCGCGTGGGCGGGGCCCGGTTGCTGCGCAACGAGGGCGGCAACAACCAGATGGCCGTGGCCGTCGAGCTCAAGGGACTCCGCACCGGAAGCGGCAAGAACAACGTCTTCGGCATCGGTTCACGGCTCGAGCTGCGTGCCGGGGAGATCTTCCAGACGCGCGTCGTCACGGGACGCGTCACCCACTTCGGGCTCGGGCCGCACCTCAAGGCCGACGTTCTCCGCGTGGAGTGGACGAACGGCGTGCCGCAAACGGTTTATCTCCCGGGGACCGACCAGGACGTCGTCGAGAATGAGCTGCTCAAGGGATCGTGCGCCTTCGTGTACACGTGGGATGGCACGGGATTCCGCTTCGTCACCGACGTCATGTGGCGCAGCGCGTTAGGCATGCCGCTGGGCCTCATGGGCGGGACCGGGAGCCGGTTCGCGCCCGCGGGGCCATCGCAGGAGTACCTCCGCGTCCCGGGGGACGTGCTCAAGCCGCGTGATGGACGCTACACGCTGCAGTTCACCGAGGAGCTCTGGGAGACCGCCTACACCGACGAGATCAAGCTGCTGGCGGTGGATCATCCGGATTCCGTAGACGTGTTCGTGGATGAGCGCTTTGTACCGCCTGGGCCGGTGAAACTGCGGCTCTTCCAGACCGTTCGACGAGAGCCGCCGCGCTCGGCGATGGACGATCGCGGCAACGACGTCCTCGCGGCCTTGCGCGAGCGCGATGACGTGTACGTCTCCAACCTCACGCCGACACAGTACCAGGGGGTCGTCGAGCCGCACGACCTCATCCTCGATCTCGGGGAAAATGCCGGACGCGCCGGTACCTTCCTCTTCCTGCGCGGGTGGATCTATCCGACGGATGCGAGCATCAACGTCGCGCTCTCGCAGCAGGCGACCCTGAAGGTCAAGGGTCCGTCGCTCGAGGTGCGCGATGCACGCGGACGCTGGACGACCGCGATCTCCGACATCGGGTTCCCGTCGGGGAAGGACAAGACGATCGTCGTCGACCTTGCCGGGAAGTTTCCCACGTCCGATCATCGCGTCCGGATCCGGACGAACATGCAGATCTACTGGGACCAGGCGTTCATTGCCGGCGACGCCGCGGCTAACCCCGTGAAGGTCACGACGCTCGAGCCACTCTCGGCCGACCTGCATTTCCGCGGCTTCTCTCGCATGTACCGCAAGGGAGGCAGGTACGGTCCGTACTGGTTCGCGTACGATGACGTGAGCAAGGAATCGCCGTGGCGTCCGATCGAGGGCACGTTCACGCGGGTCGGCGACGTGCTGCCACTACTGCGTGCGCCTGACGACAGGTACGTCGTCATGGGACCGGGGGACGAGATGACCGTGCAGTTCGACGCATCGTCGGCGAGCGCATTGCCGCCGGGGTGGAAGCGGGACTTCCTGCTCTACACCGATGGTTGGATCAAGGACTCCGATTTGAACACGGCGGCTGGTACGACGGTGGACCCCTTACCGTTCCGCGGCATGACGGAGTACCCGTACGGCCCGAGCGAGTCATACCCCAAGGACGCCGAGCGTCAGCGGTATCTGCGGGAATACCACACGCGTCAGTCGTCGCGGCGGTGAGCATTGTGCTAGGTTGTGCTAACGGTCCGGTGGTACCAGGCGAAATCTCACCAAACCGCGCTGCCGACCATAGAGAGTTGACGAAGAGCGACAGCAAACCGCAGAGGACAAGAATATTGGACCGCAGAGGACGCAGAGGAACGCAGAGGGAACCCTACCGGGACTTTTTAACACGCCAGCGGCAGGAATTGAGGGGAACTGCCTCGGGAGGCTTTGTGCGTCCCGAGGCAGTTCCCCCGTCCCATTCCCGCTCGTTGCGAGCGCCAGTGTCCCGTTAGGCCGTCCTCTGCGTCCTCTGCGTCCTCTGCGGTTCAATGTTTTGTCGAACTGTCCCTAACGAGACCGTCCACCAAGCTCAGATGGTTGGAGGGTAGTTGCCGCAACGTCCAAGCCCCACCGTTCGCCGCGCCATCATGGCCGTGCCGTTCTTTGCCGCCATCGGCCTCGCCATGCGGCTGGATCACGGGCCGATCCGGTCGCCGGCCGATGCCGCGCGTCCCGGATTCGTGCTCCGCGACGAAGCCGCCGCCCTCGGCGTGCGCTTCGTGCACCAGCGGCCGACGTTCGACCCAAAGATCGCCAACATCGAGCCGCACGTCGCGGCGCTCGGTGCATCGATCTCCGTCGCCGACTTCGACGGCGATGGTTGGCCGGATCTGTACTTCACGAACAGTCGCTTCGGGGCGCCTAACGCGCTGTACCGCAACCGGGGGAACGGCACGTTCGAGGATGTCGCTGCCGGCGCGGGGCTGGCCGATCTCAATCGACCAGGCGAAGGAGTCTCGATGGGGAGCGTCTGGGGCGACATCGACAACGACGGGCGCGAGGACCTGCTGGTGTATCGCTACGGGTTCCTGGCGCTCTTCCGGAACGTGGACGGTCGCCGGTTCGAGGACATCACCGAAGCGTCGCGGCTGCGCCGCTGGGTGAACAGCAACGGCGCGATCTGGTTCGACTACGATCGCGATGGACTGCTCGATCTGTACGTGACCGCCTACTTCCGGAGCGACATCGATCTGTGGCACCTCGAGACGACGCGGATCATGCACTCGAGCTTCGAGTTCGCCACGAACGGCGGGAAGAATCTGCTGTTCCGCAACGTGGGCGGCGGCAAGTTCGAGGATGTGACGGACAAGATGGGCGTGGGCAGCACGCGCTGGACGCTGGCCGCGGCGTCGGCCGACTTCAACGAGGACGGGTGGGCTGATCTCTATCTGGCCAACGACTACGGTCCGGAGGAGCTCTACCTCAACGAGCGCGGTCGGCGATTCGTTCTCGCGAAGGCTGGGCTGGAGAGCGAATCGAAGAGCGGTATGACTGCATCGTTAGGCGATGCGTTCAACCGTGGGCGCCTGGACGTGTTCGTCACCAACATCTCCGAGCGCGGCTACCTGTTCCAGAACAACAACCTGCGGCTCAACCAGATGCCTGACGCAGGACGCTTCCGCAACGTGGCCGATGCGCAGGTGGCCGACGCCGGGTGGGGGTGGGGAGCACAGTTCGGCGACCTGAACAACGACGGCACGAACGAGCTCTTCGTCGCCAACGGCTTCATCTCCGCCGATTCGTCCAACAGCTACTGGTATGCGATGTCGAAGATCGCGGGCGCGAACGCACGGATGTTCGATGACGCGGCGACGTGGCCGGCGTTTGGGAACGCGAGCCTGTCGGGTTACGAGCCCTCGCGCGTCTTCCTGAGTCGCGGGCTGGCGGGCTGGGTTGACGTCGCCAGCGCCGTCGGTGTCACGGACCGCTACGACGGACGAGCGGTGGCGCTCGCGGACCTCTCGAACAGGGGTGCGGTGGACGTGATCGTCGCGAACCAGAATCAACCCGCTGTCGTCTATCGCAACCGGCCGGACACCGCCAACCATTGGATCGCCTTCTCGCTCGTGGGCACGCGAAGTAACCGGAGCGCGATCGGCGCGGAGGTGGTCGTCGACGCGTCGGGGCTCAAGCAACGCCGGGTCGTCGACGGCGGGATGGGCTTCGCGAGCCAGAACGACCGCCGCCTGCACTTCGGTGTCGGTCGGCGCGAGTGGGTGGATCGCGTGGTGATCCACTGGCCCTCCGGGCACGAGCAGGTGCTGTCGCACCTCGCGGTCGACCAGTTCCACACGGTAAGGGAGCCGAGTCGTTAGGTGATGACGCACGCTGACCTGTCGGAGGCGCGCACGACGGTGCGCTGGTGGGACCGGGGCCGCCGCGTGGATCCGCGGTACCTGATCGCGTTCCTGATCACACTCGTGCTCGTGGTGGCGCAGCTTCGCTATCACGTGGTTGGCGGGTACGACCGCCTGGCGCTGGCGCTCATCACGTGCATGGCCACCGAGGCGCTGCTCTCGTGGTTCGACCGCGGCAAGGTCGTCAACCTGCAGAGCGCCTACATCAGCGGCATCAGCCTGACGCTGCTCGTGAAGCCGCAAGGGGGCGCGCTGTGGCCGTTCGCGTTAGGGGCGTTTCTCGCGATCGCCTCGAAGTACGTGCTCCGGTACCGTGACAATCACCTCTGGAATCCCACCAACTTTGCGATCGTGGCCCTGCTCCTGGCCGCGCCCAATCGGGTGTCGGTGCTGAGCCATCAATGGGGCAATGACCTCGCGACGAACCTCGTGATCTGGACGTTCGGTCTGGTGATCGCCGCGCGGGTGAAGGTCCTGCACATGACGCTCACGTACGTCGCGAGCTTCCTGGTGCTGAACGCGTTGCGAGCCGTCGCGCTCGGGCAGCCGGTGATGCCGGAGCTCGCGCCGATCACCGGCCCGATGTATCAGCTCTTCATCTTCTTCATGATCACTGACCCCCGTACCGTGGTGCGTCAGCGGAAGTGGCAGTACGTCGTCGTGGTCATCATTGCGCTCACCGAGGCGCTGCTCCGCGTCGCATCCGATCAGGGGTGGCCACTCCCGATCGCGTTCAATGCGGCGCCGGCGCTGGCGGCGCTGTGGCTCGTGGGTCCCGTCGCGAAGTGGATCGATCTTCGGCGTTCGGGGCAGCGAACGCCGGCTCAGGCGCCACTCCCCGGAGCGC
>Ga0075421_100012815_pt1 | contig 10427 bp, 9 predicted proteins | sample SoiMetdeltSBSDD5_FD_75292 | JGI IMG/M metagenome (GOLD analysis project Ga0075421, IMG submission 75292) | Bulk soil microbial communities from a Populus tree surrounding site in Tennessee, USA - Soil MetaG P. deltoides SBSDD5 | ecosystem: Environmental > Terrestrial > Soil > Tree plantation... | reverse complement strand
GACGTCACGATGACCTGGGCGCTGTTGGTGATCCCGGCGTGGCTGGGCCGCCCGGCCATCCGCTGGTTCCACGCCGGTGCCGGCGACGACACGCTCGTCACCCGATTCAGCCAGTCCATAATGGACACCCACGGGTTGGTCCCCGTCGTGATGACCAGCGTTGTCGCGAGCGCGAGGATGCCGATGACCCCGATCGCGGCCTCGAACCGTCCGACCGCCTTGCCGGCCATGAGACCCACGGTAGCGACGCGCCACCGAGCCTTCCCAGCATCGCCCGTTCCGCCCGTGTCGATCGGTTACGTCACGCAAGTGGGGTTTCGCGACGCTTGCGAGCGAAACAGCATTGGATTGTCGCGATGCTTGCGAGCGAAACCAGCGCTAAATGTCTGGGGGCTTGCCCGGGGCCGAGGGCGCGGATGTCGCCGCCGAGCGTACGAGCGGCAGCGTGCGGTACGGGATCTGTTCGGCGAGCGCGATGATCGTTGAGGCTCGCACGATGCCCTCGTACGACACGATCACGTCGATGACCCGCTGCAGGTCGGCGTTGGAGCGGGCGACGATGCGGCACAGCAGATCGCCCTGGCCGGTGATCGTGTAGGCCTCGAGCACCTCCGGGATCTCGGCCAGGTGTGCGGCGACCGGGTCGTGCCCGTACCGCTGGCGGATCTCGAGCGTGACGAACGCGGTCACGCCGTACCCGAGTGCGGTCGCGGAGATCTCGGGAGCGAAGCCGCGGATCACACCGCGCGCGGCGAGCTTGTCCAGCCGGGCCTGCACGGTGCCCCGAGCCACCCGAAGCCGGCGGGAGCACTCGAGCACACCCAGGCGCGGCTCGTGCGACAACAGCTCGATCAGTCTTGCGTCCAGGTCGTCGATCAACGTGGCTCCTCCGCTGAGGGAAGCGCGTCGTCGCTCATCTGCGCATCATGGCGCACGCGCGGCCAGGTCTAGCGCGGGCGCGACGACACAGCGCCGGCCGCGTCCCGGGTGTAGATCAGATCGGCCGTGTACGCCGTGACCGTCTCCGGGCCCACGTTCGTGTCGACGCCGTTGAACCAGGCGGCCGCGAAGACGCCGTCCTTGATCTGCGCGAGCACGACCCGCCCGTCGCTGAGGTTGACCTCGATCTGCTCGGCGCCGTCGATGGCGCGGCCGAACGCCCAGCCCAGCCGCCCCACCGTCGACTGCAGGTCGAGCGGTTGCATGGTGGACCAGCGCTGGTTCGCGTCGAACCAGCCGCCGGTGACCTCGATGCCCCCGTTCGGAAGCAGCTTGCACTGCAGGAGCGTGCGGTCGGTGCCGTAGAACCACATGGCCCACTCCCCCTCGCGCCAGCGGAAGCGCACCGGCGGCACCTCGCGCTCGGCCGGCGGCAGGTCCGCGGCGGCCTGCAGCATCTCGAGGATGCGCACGTCGCAGGCCTGGGCGAAGGCGTTTTCGTTGAAGCCGCCGCGCAGAAAGGTCGGCGGCCCCGCCGTGATCTCGCGGGTGCCGGCGTACGCGCGAACCTGCGCTCCGGCGAGCCCACCGTGCGGAGCCCACACCGCGAAAAGGTTGCCGTTGATGACGCCCGGGATCTCCTGGCCCTGGGGGGTCCGGGCGACGATCCGCCGGGCCTCGTCCGGCAGTCGACCGAGGAAGTACTCCGGACCGCCCGACAGGTCCAGCATTGCGAGGTAGTCCAGCGGGCTGGGCGTGTCGGGTAGGAACGGCTCCGCCACGGCCGGGCGGCCGCTGATCACGCCGCGCGCCTGGCCGGCGTCGTCCCGGGTACAGGTGAACAGCACGGCGTCGGTTGCGTAGAGCCGCACGCCGAACTGGGCGTCGCGGAAGGCGAAGCGCAGCGGTGGCACGGCGGCCCGATCGCCCGCCCGCAGGTCGGATGCGCGCGGTGCGGCGGCGGCCCACTTGCCGAGACAATCCGATGCGAACGCCGACTCGTCCCAGTCGCAGCCGCGGCAGGGCGTGACGGGCGCGGGTGGTGCCGATCCGGCCGTGGCCGGGGTCGACCCGAGGAGCCGACCGAACCCTCCGAGCACACCGAGCAGCACGACCGACACCGCCACCGCCGCCAGGGGTCCAGCGACGAAGGCGATCGCCCATTCCCGGCGCCGCCCGGCTCCGCTCTCGGTTTCGGTCTCGGGTTCGGTCTCGGGTTCGCGTTCGGGCTCCGGGACCGCGGGTTCGTCGGCGGGCTGCGAGATGGGGCTTTCGGGTTCACTAACCGGCTCCGCGACCGCGCTCTCGGATTCACTAACCGGCTCCGCGACCGCGCTCTCGGATTCACTGACCGGCTCCGCGACCGCGCTCTCGGGTTCACTGACCGGCTCCGCGACCGCGCTCTTGGGTCCACTCGGCGTCTCCGAGACACCGATCTTGAACCTTCCCGCCAGCTTCGGAAACCGGCGCCGCGGCGGCTCCGGACGCACCTCCGGACGCGGCTCCGGCAAGGGTGTGTCCAGGTGCCAGTCGGTGAAGGCGTCAACGACCCAGGCGGTGACCTCGTCGTCGGTTACGACGACCACCGGTCGTTTCGGCGGCCGCGCGTAGATGCGGGTCGCGAGCGGCACCCCGAGCTCGTACGACGCGTCGAGGTCGTGAGAGACGTCCACCGGGCCGACGGGTTCGTCCTCTTCGGGCGCGCTCGCCTCCGAGCCCGGCGCCATCACCTGTCGCAGCAGCGCCAGTCCGGCCACCCGCTGGCTGTCCAACGTGTCGGTGGGAACGCCGACCAGTCGGGCCGTCTCCGCCTTGGACAGACCGGCGATCAGGTGGAGTGCGATCACACCCCGAAGGCGGCGCGGAAGGCGGCGCACGGCGACGCGTACCTCGTGCGATCGCTCGTCGCCCGCGGGCTCCTCCGGCGCCGGGTCGGCACTCGCCTCGGCCGGTGGCTCATCGCGCTCACGCCGCGCCTGGCGCTGAGGACCGCGGCCGCTCAGCGCGCTACGGAGAACCCAGGCCTCGGACGTCGTGCCGCGTTGCCCTGCCAGCCAGGCCTCGTACGCCGCGGCATACGCCTCGAGCACGGCCGCCTCGGCGAGTGACGGGTCGCCAACGAGGGCGAGCACCGCCCGGAAGACCCGGTCCCGGCTCGCCTCGAAGAATTCCCCGAACTCGTCCATCCGCTCCCCTGAGCCAGTCAGCTTCGTCGGCTCAGGTCACAGACAGATAAAGAGCAAACCGGTACGCCTGCCACCACCAGCGCGATCATGAAACTAAGGGGGGTCGACACGCCGCCGACAAGGAACTTTAGTTCATGATCGACCCAACTAGCGGGGGGTGGCCGGGTCGGGTACGCGCTGGACGGAGAACATCCAGTGGTACTTCTCCAGCGTCGCGAGGTGCCCGATCAGCAGGTCCTGCGAGACCAGGTCCAGATCCTCCAGGCGTTCCACCCGTTCGCGCAGGTGGCCGCAGACGGCCGTGAGCGATTCGGTGATGTGCTCGATGACCTCGCCAACGGTCACCTGCCCGGCCGGGAACTCCGGCAGGGGCGTCGACTTGGCCACCGTGGTGACGCGGCCGTCCGGGGCGTACCCGAGGGCGACCGCCCGCTCGGCGACCTCGTCCGAGGCCAGCCGGACCGCGGCGATCACGTCGTCGAGCTGCTCGTGCACGGCCGTGAAGTGTGGGCCGACCACGTTCCAGTGCGCCTGCTTGCCGCGCAGGGACAGGTCGGTCAGCTCGACGAGCGTGTCCTGTAGTTCCTTGCCGACGGCCGCGCCGTCCACGCCCGCGAGCCCGGTGGCGGGCGTCGTGCTCTTCCTCGCCATCGATGTCCCTCCTCTCCTCGGCCCCGGTCCGGCCGGGTCGTGCCCGTGCGCCGTCCCCGCCGGGGCCCTCATGGTCGATTCTGAGGCAGGTTCTTGCCCCGGATTGCGCGGATTCAAACCTCGCGCCGGCCGTACACTAAAGGGCGTTTTATCCTAGGCACTTTGTCCAGTGCAGCGAGGGATCTAAGCTGTACGTCGTACACAATGACCATGGATCTGGCTGTGTGTTGTCCATGTCGCCCGGACGGGCGATGCTCTCGATCGAGACCAGGTGTGGCGAAGGGAGCCCGCAATGACGCAGGCGATCGAGCAGGCCGCGCCGGCGGCGCCGGATGAGGGCATCAACGTTGACGAACTCGTCGGGGCCGTCCCGCACGACGTGTCCCACGACCCGTTCCCCGTGCACGGGATCGACTTCATCTCGTTCATGGTCGGCAACGCCAAGCAGGCGGCGCACTACTACTCGACCGCGTTCGGCATGACCTGCGTGGCCTACCGCGGCCCGGAGACCGGCTACCCGGACTACGCCGAGTTCGTGATGACCTCCGGACGCGCGCGGTTCTGCCTCGTGGGTGCGGTCCGCGCCGGTACGCGTGGCGGCCAGCGGCACGCCGAGCACGGCGACGGGGTCTGCGACATCGCGCTCGAGGTGCCCGATGTGGACGCCGCCTACGCCCACGCGGTGCACCAGGGAGCCCGGGGCGTCAACACGCCCAGCGACCTATCGGACGAACACGGGGTCGTGCGCGTCGCGAGCATCGCGACCTACGGCGACACCTCGCACACGCTCGTCGACCGCTCCCGATATCACGGCCCCTTCCTGCCCGGCTTCGTGGCCCGGAGACCCATCGTCGACCGCGGCCCGGCGATCGCCGCCGGCCGGCAGCCCAAGCGCTTCTTCCAGGCGGTCGACCACGTGGTCGGCAACGTCGAGCTCGGGCACATGGACGAGTGGGTGGAGTTCTACCGCCGGGTCATGGGGTTCACCAACATGGCCGAATTCATCGGGGACGACATCGCGACCGATTACTCGGCCCTTATGTCCAAGGTGGTCGCCAACGGCAACCACCGGGTGAAGTTCCCGCTCAACGAGCCGGCGGTGGGCAAGCGCAAGTCGCAAATCGATGAGTTCCTGCAGTTCTACGGCGGCCCGGGCGCCCAGCACATCGCCCTGGCCACCGGCGACATCCTCGCCTCGGTCGACGCGATGCGCGCGACCGGCGTCGAGTTCCTCGACACGCCGGACTCCTACTACGACGACCCGGAGCTGCGCGCCCGCATCGGCGCGGTCCGGGTGCCCATCGACGAGCTGAAGAAGCGCAAGATCCTCGTGGACCGGGACGAGGATGGCTACCTGCTGCAGATCTTCACCCGGCCGGTCCAGGACCGCCCGACGTTCTTCTTCGAGCTGATCGAACGGCACGGCTCGCTCGGCTTCGGCAAGGGTAACTTTCGCGCGTTGTTCGAGGCGATCGAACGCGAGCAGGAGCGCCGCGGCAACCTGTAGCACTATTAGTCCGTGACCGAAGCCCAGCCGCCGGAGGCGCCGTCAGCGTCGGCGAGCTCGCGAGCCGACCATCAGGCCCAGCCGATGCCGCGACGCGACGCCGACCCGGTGCCCTCCCAGGCGGCTCACCCGTCGTCGGGCCCGCCGCGGCCACACTCGGCACCGCCCCGGCCACCTTCGGCACCGCCGCAGCCATACTCCGGGGCGCCGCCGTACTCCGGGGGCCCGCAGTACCCGCCGCCGAGATACCAGCCCGCGCCGCCGGCCCTGAGCCCGGGCGGCGCGCCGTTGGCCGAGTTCGGCGACCGGTTCGTGGCCCGGCTGATCGACTGGGTGATCATGGGCGTCGTGACGTTCGTGGTGCTGGTCCCGCTCACGGTGGTCGTGCTGGTCGTGTTCTTCGACGCGGGGAGCACCGAGGTGCGCCTCAACGACGACCCGTTCGCGCCGCTGCCGCCCGACCAGCCGACCGCCATCGGGATCGTGCTCGGGATCGTCGCCCTCATCGTGGCGGAGCTCGTGATCACCCTCCTGATCACCTACGTCTACGACGTGGTGCTCATGCACCGTTCCGGGCAGACGGTCGGCAAGCGGATCATGAAGTTGCGGGTCGTGCCCCTGGATCCCGGCGCGACGCTGACCAAACGGATGGCCGACAAGCGCTACCTCATCGAGCACGTCGTCGCGTTCTTCGTGCCGGGCTTCAACCTCGTCGACGGGCTTTGGCAGGCGTGGGACAAGCCCTACCGGCAGTGCCTGCACGACAAGTTCGCCCAGACGATCGTGGTAAAGGTAAACCCGTGACCAACATCGCGCCGGGCTGGTACAAGGATCCGGCCGACCCGACCACGCAGCGGTACTGGGACGGCGAGGGCTGGCTGGGCGATCCGCTGCCGGTCGACGCCACGCCCCCACCCGGGCCGCCGCCCGCGAAGCCGTCATCGCCGGCGGGCAGCGCCGGCCATCCCAGCGGGCAGACGCTCGGCGCCCCCGCTGGCTCGGGCGGGGTCGGTGGGCCGGGCCAGGTCACCGAGCCGGGTCGAGGCGCCGGATCGGGCCCGGCCCCGGGTTCGGCGCCGGGTCAGGTCGGTGGCGCACCGACGGGTTGGCCGCCGACCGGCCCGGGCCAGCCACCCCCCGGACTCCCGCCGGGGCTGCCACCGAGCTACTACCTGCGACAGCTGCCGCCGCCGCGGCCACACGGCCTGCCGCTGGCGACGCCGGGAGCGCGGTTCCTCGCCCGGCTCGTCGACATCACTGCCGTGGTGTTGCTCAACGTGGTGGTGAACGGCTGGTTCGCGTACCAGTGGTGGCGCACGGTTGAGCCCGCGGTTCGCACCTGGTGGAGCACCGGCGCGGCCGACTCGGCCGCGTTGCCCCAACGAGCGACCTGGCTGCTCTGGACGATCATGTTTGTCGGGGTGGCGCTCTGGTTCGCGTACGAGGTGCCCGCCGTCGCCGGCACCGGTCAGACGCTGGGAAAGCGAATGGTCGGCATCACGGTGATGCGGCTGGAGAGCCCGGAGCCGGTGGGGTTCCGCCGGTCGATGCGGCGATGGAACCGGATGGGGCTGCCGACGCTGTTGTGGCCATGCTTCGGCGTTGGTCTCCTGCTGCAGTTCGTCGACAGCCTGTTCGTCGCGATCGACCGGCCGCTGCACCAGGCCATCCACGACAAGGCGGCCCTCACCGTCGTGGTCAACACCCGGTCCCGCCACCGCGCCCGCGGTGACGACGGCCGAGCGAAGTCGCTCGCCCGCCGCGGAGCCGGTCACGATGCCCGAGATGGAGAAGAGCAATGAGTCATCTCACCCGCGCCGACCTGGACGCGCTGCCGACCTACGTGCCCGGACGCGCCGTGCCGGGGGCCATCAAGCTCGCCTCCAACGAGGTCCCGTACGGGCCGCTCCCCGGCGTCGTCGAAGCGATCACGCAGGCGGCCACCATGATGCACCGCTACCCCGACATGGGCGTGGTCGAGTTGCGGGAGACGCTCGCCGGGCGACTCGGCGTGAGCGCCGAGCGGGTCGCCACGGGGTGCGGTTCGGTCGCGCTCGCCGAGCACCTCGCGAAGGCCACGTGCCACGACGGCGACGAGATCGTCTACTCGTGGCGCTCCTTCGAGGCGTACCCCATCATCGTCGCGACCACCGGGGCGAGCAGCGTACGCGTGCCCAACCGCCCCGACCACGGCCACGACCTCGCCGCGATGGCCGCCACGGTCACCGAGCGCACGCGCCTGATCTTCGTCTGCAACCCCAACAACCCGACGGGCACCGCGGCCCGCCGGTCCGAGTTGGACGCCTTCCTGGACGCCGTCCCGCCGGACGTGCTTGTGGTGCTGGACGAGGCCTACCGCGAGTTCGTCACCGACCCGAACGTGCCCGACGGGCTGGCCGAGTACGGTGACCGCCCCAACGTCGTGGTGCTGCGCACGCTGTCGAAGGCCTGGGGCCTCGCCGGCCTGCGGGTCGGGTACCTCATCGCACAGCCCGACGTCGCCGCCGCCGTGCGCAAGGTCATCACTCCGTTCTCGACCTCGGGCATCGCCCAGGCCGCGGCGCTCGCCGCCCTGCGCGCCGACGACGAGATGCTCCGCCGGGCGGCCCTCGTTGTCGGCGAACGGGAGCGGGTGGAGACAGCACTGCGCAAGTACTTCCCGACCGAACTGGCGCTGCTGCCGGAATCGCAGTCCAACTTCGTGTGGCTGCCACTCGGCGACCGGTCGGTCGCGTTCGCGGCCGCGTGCGAGGCGGCCGGCGTGATCGTGCGTCCGTTCCCGGGCGACGGTGTCCGGGTCACGGTCGGCACGTCCGAGGAGAACGACACCTTCCTGGCCGCCGCCGAGACCGCACTGTAGGTCCCGGGCTCGGCTCGACGGCGGCCGCTCAGAGCGGGCTGCAGGCGGCGAACTTGCCGGGCCAGACCGGCAGGCGGTTCGGTGGGTAGAGCTCGACGAGGGCGACCGGCCGTGGACCGTAGAAGTACAGCTGGTCCTTTGCGTCGGGGCCGGCATCGGTGATCCGTTCCAGGGCGATGTACTGCGTGCCGTCGGCGGCGTAGACGTGCCCGAGCAGCCACCGCTCGTCTGGTGTGGCGGCGGCGCAGCCCACGAGCTTGAGGGCTCCGGTCGCCGGGTCCAACCCGAGCACGGTGCGGTCCTGGGTGAGAAGGAACACATTGGACGAACTGGTGGCGAAGAGCTGCCCCTGCCCGTTCCACGTCCACTGTGGAGATCCGCCGCGCAACGGTCGGGCGGCGACGCCGGAGGTCGTCGGGTAGACGACCCGGTCACCGACGAGCAGCCCGCCACTGGGCAGACCGGGCAGCTGGGTCAGGCCGCCGTCGCGGCCGAGAAGCCAGATGCTGCCCCGGCTAATCAGTACGCGGCAGCCGGACCGCCCGAGGGCACACTGGGCCGGCGCGGGCCCGGCCGGCGAGCCATTCATGGAGGCTCCGTCCGGTTGGCTCCAGGCGGCGGTGGGGCGACCGGTGGCGGCGTCGACGAACGTGATGTCCTCCGTTGCGCAGTCCGGGATCGCCACCACGGTCTCGCCGGTCCAGACGGCCGGCGTGCACCCGGTCTGCAGTGGACGGTCCCAGCGCTGCGCTCCGGTGGCGCCGTCGAAGGCCCGCAGCCGCCCGGCGACGCTCGCGATGACGAGAGCCCCGCCGTCGCCGGCGCGGGCGGTCAGCAGTGACTCCGGCTCGTACACGACCGAGGCACCCGTCCGGCGTCCGTCGTAGCCACGACCGAGGCCCGGCCCTGATGCCCGCCAGGCGATCTCGCCCCGGCGCGCGTCGAGCGCCACGAGCTGACCGTCCGACCATTGGCTGACGATCACCGGACCGCCTTCCGCGGCCACCGCCACGACGCCGACGACCTGCGCCGGCCAGCGGCGGTACGCCCAGTACGGCGTCGCCTCGTAGCGGCCGCCCACGGGGCCATCGGACCAGACACGCCATTTCTCGGCGTACACCCGCAGCCGCCCGTCAACGACCAGAGGCGCCGCCCGGAGTTCGCTGAACGGGCGTTCGTCGGTGATCGGTGCGGCGTCCGGGTAGGGCTCGCTCGGCCGGCTCAGCGTCTCGTGGGGGGCGAAGACGCGGTAGCCGATCACGCCGAGCGCGGCGAACAGCACCAGCGCGGCGACGGGTGCGATCACCCACCGCACGAGCCTCCCCCGGGGCATGAGTCCACCTCCCGGCCCGACCCTACCCGGGCGGGCTGAGCCACGCCGGCCGAGCCACGACCGGACTCGGGCCGGCGCCTAGGAGGCCCGAGGCCACGTGCGAGCGGAGCGAGCACCAACTGACTCGGCGAGCGCGTCGAGGTCGTCACGCAGGGCACCCTCGACGGTGCGGGCGTCGAACCCGCCGAGGAAGAACATGAGGAACCGGTTGGTCAGGCCGTGTGGCCGGCCCTCGTAGACGGCCGCGACTGTGGTGGCGCCCCGGTGCGAGCCGACATCGATCGGGGTGAACGCGTAGGTGAGCTGGTAGTGAGCGCCGGCCCCAGCGAGGGTGATCGTGCAGGAGCGGCCGGGATCGAGCGCGGTGACCTCGAGCTCCTCGGTGATCGGCTGGCGACGGGCGCCGAGCCGAGTCTCGCGCCACCGGGTCCCGACGCCGAACGGGCCCGGCGTCAGCTCCTCGACGAATTCCACATCGGACAGCCAGGACCGCCGCCCGGCGAGATTCGTAAAGACGTCCCACACCTGGCGCGCCGGCGCCGAGATCGTCCGCGTCACCACCACCCTGGACACAACTCCCCCAACCAGCTCGGTCCCAAACAGCACGGTCCCCAAACAAGGCTCAACGACGTTTGCCCCACATCAAACGGTAGCTCGGAGGTCTGACGGTTTCCCGGATTTGTCGTGGTGATGTCAGGTAGATGACCGGATGGTGCCCGTTACCTCACCGAGACCTACCACCAGGCCGTCCGGTCCGGGCGCGGTCGCGGTGATCTCGACCGTGTCACCGTCCGCGAGGAACGTACGGACCGTGCCGTCGCTCAGCGTCACCGGCTCCGCTCCGCCCCAGGTCAGCTCCAGGAACGAGCCGGTCTGCTCGCGCTGCGGGCCGGAGACGGTACCCGAGGCGAAGAGATCACCCGTACGCAGGCTGGCGCCGTTCACCGTGAG
>Ga0075421_100012814_pt1 | contig 10427 bp, 10 predicted proteins | sample SoiMetdeltSBSDD5_FD_75292 | JGI IMG/M metagenome (GOLD analysis project Ga0075421, IMG submission 75292) | Bulk soil microbial communities from a Populus tree surrounding site in Tennessee, USA - Soil MetaG P. deltoides SBSDD5 | ecosystem: Environmental > Terrestrial > Soil > Tree plantation... | reverse complement strand
CTGGCGCTTCAACAGAACATCTCCACCAAAGACAAGTTTCTCGTTTCGACCGGGCGCGTTAGCTCGGAGATGATCAATAAAGCGCGGCGTATGGAGGTTCCAATCATCGCCTCCCGCACTTCTCCAACTAGCTTATCGGTAGCACTGGCAGAAAAGTGGAACATCACCCTGATTGGATATCTGCGCCGCAACAGCATGAACGTTTACAGCCACCCAGAACGAGTGCTGCTTCCCTCGAATACCCACGCCAATGGGCGGAATAGCGCTGAGACATTGCGTAAGGAGACCGAGCACCATGCCGGATATGATTACGCTGACGATTGACGACAAACAAGTGATAGTGCCGAAGGGCACAACCATTCTGCACGCTGTCGAGCAGCAAGGCGATGAGATTCCCCATATTTGTTACCACGAGGCCCTGACCCCGCCTGCCGTGTGCCGGATGTGCGTAGTCGAGGTTGAAGGGATGCGGGTGCTGCAAGCGGCGTGTGTCGCTCAATGCGCACAGGATATGATTGTGCACACGCGCAGCGAAAAGGTCGAACGCAGCCGCCGTACTATCCTTGAGATGCTGAACTCCGCCGTCGATCTCAGCGAAGCCCCGGAAATTCAGGGGATGATGGCGGATTATGATGCGGACACCTCCCGCTTTCAAGATGGCGAAAAGCGCGATATACCCCTCAAAGATGACAATCCCTTCTACATTCGGGATTATTCCCAATGTGTAATGTGTTGGCGCTGCGTCGAAATCTGTGCCGAGGATGGGCAGTTCGCCTTCGCCCTGAACTTCGGCGAGCGCGGCTTCCATTCCCATATTGCCACCTTCGAAGAAAATCCGATGCCCGATACAACCTGTGTGTTCTGTGGACAGTGCGTGGGCGTATGTCCGACAGGAGCGCTCAAGCCGAAGATCGAGTGGGGGTTGGAACAGGGCTTCAGCCTCGACGAGATTCGCCAGATGACCCGTCGCGGCAAGAAGCGCAAAGATCGCACCCTCAGCGATGAGCCATCCAGCTAAGGAATCGAGTAGAGGCAGACGGCAGGTGCTTCGCTTCTGCATGTGTCTGCCCTCGATTCAAGAGGCAAATAGATAGTTGAAACTTTCGCCAAAGGTAAATGGTATGCGGTTAAAGTTCTGCCGGACTGCTGCTCTCTCTATTGTTCTGATCCTTAGCGCCTGCACCAGCAATGCGACTCCCACACCCGCGCCCGTGATGAATCTGCCGACTGTAGGTGTGGCGAGTGGCACGCCCTTATTCACGCAAATTCCAGTCTCTGGGGAACCCAATGTAGAGGGAAGCCAACCAGTCAACTGCACGCCTACTGAGGCCGATGGCGAAGGGCCTTATTACAAAGAGGGCGCGCCGCTCAAACAGAAGATTGAGCCAGATGGGGCTGAGGGAAACCATCTGGTCGTTCAGGGAACAGTCTATGGCGTTACAGACAACGGCTGTGTCCCACTTCCTGGTGCGGTAGTTGATGTTTGGCAAGCTGGCCCGGATGGGCAGTATGATTTCTCCGATAACTTTCTCTACAGAGGGAAGGTACAAGCCGATCAGGATGGACACTACTCGTTTGAGACTATCGTGCCACCTCAGTACGAAGATCGTCCTGCTCATATCCATCTTAAAGCCAGTCATGAAAAAACCGCTTTACTGACCACTCAGCTTTATTTCGAAGGCGATTCTCGAATCGGCGGATCAACCCACAACGACACACCAAGAGTTCTACGGCCCACCGACCAGAATGGCATTTTGATCGCTGTCTTCGATATTATCTTGACCTTCAACTCTTGATCACGAAGAGTAACCCTATGACCAAAGTGAACGATTACTTATGGCTTGTCCCGCATACCGCCCTAGCCGATGATCCTCCTGATGTCAATCTCCTTCAACAGATTTTCAATGCGCCGATTGTCGCTGCGTTGGAGGAGCCGCTCGCACAACTTGGCTATGAATTAAAGGTCAATAACGTGATGGTCAAGCTGCAAGATCGGCAGGATCGCACGTTTGACACCTACCTTGCCAACGTGCATTTCATCAAGTACCTCGCCCCCGATACGATCACCCGCGCGCACTTCGAGCATGGTGAGTGGGCAAACTTTCTTCCGCAGAACAGCATCCACCAGTATTCCATCAACCTTGACCGTTTCAAGATGGTCGATCCGCGCACGCAGCAGCTTGTCCCCGGTTGGAGTGGACGCTTACATACCCGCATGTCCAACCTTGATGCCGACGTTCTAGAACATGCTGGGCAGGATCAAATATGGTCGTTCCCTTCGGCACAGCAGTTTGAGCGCCAGTTGATGCTGTTCCTCGATAAATTCACCCGATTGGCTCTCCCCTGGCTTGAGAATCAATCCACGATGTAGCCAGGGCATCCGAGAGTCCACTTGCGAAAACCGCTCCCCTGATAAACAATGCATCGTATGATGCGATCATCCCTGCCGCTTACCATTCTGCTAATTATCTGTCTTGCTGCACTAATCTTAACTTCGTGCGTACCGGAGCAAGCGACTCCCCAGCTTGTCGATCCGACCGACTTTGTAACCTATGTCCATCCTTCCGGGGTTTTCACGCTCGATCTGCCGCCGGAGTGGGTGGTCAGCGAAACCTCTAGTGATACGGCGCTCAATGTAGAGTTCTCGCCGCCGAACTCGCCGGAACCTTTGGTTGGCGTATATGTAACGACTCTCTCCACTATTGCCAGTGGGCAGGTCAGCGCAACACCGAATCCGTCTATCACACCGCAGCCAGGAAGCACCTCAGAGCCGCCCGGCGCTGATCTCGAATCCCTTGCGACCACCTACGAGTTAACTTACTATCACACCACTAGCGATACGATTTTCAAAGAGATGGGTCGCGATCCGCAGCCGGATGGCAGCCTACGGTTACGTTTTGTGGTGGATGCGCCGCAGGGAACCAGCACCCACAACGATTTCATTCAGGTGCGCGGCCCGTATTTTGTAGTGCTCCGTATTCAACTTCCCGAAGACCACGCCCAGATGCGTACTGTCTCCCGCGTCGTGAATACGCTAACCGTCAATGAAGGCGCTCAGTGGGCCAGCGCCGATCCTAAGAACCAATCGGCAAACCGGGATGTAGTGGGCTTCGCTAATCTGAATGCTTGGTCAGACGCCAATAGTGGCTTCGAGATCGCGGGTCAAATCGTCAATAACGCCCCTGATGCATTGGAGTTCATCCGCATTACAGCCATTCTCTACGATGCGAATAACAACATCCTCGCGCAGCAGGATGATTTTGTATCTTCCGATTTAGTACTGCCGGGAGAGTTCGCGCCCTTCTCGCTGCTCTTCCCCGATGGTCTTCCGCCAGGAACAGTTCGCTACGATCTCAATGCCTCAGCCCGCTACGCCGATTTCACCACGCGCACGTTCTACGGCCCGAAGAACTTTGGTCTGACACAGGATGCAGGCTTCGATGAGAACGGGCTGCTGGTCGTGCAGGGACAGGCGCGCAACGAGGGCAACCAACCCGCCAATCTCGTCAAGGTGATCGTGACGGTGTTTGACACCGAACAGCGTGTGATCGCCACCGACACCACCTTAGTCGATCAGCAGCGCCTCGCCCCCGGCGAAGCATCGGCCTATTCGGTCACTTTTGTGGAACTAGGCGGCACGCCCAACACATTCCTCGTCATCGCTCAAGGCATTGTAGAAGGCAGCAACTAGAGAATTCAAATCAATGATCTCGTAGGGGCGGACGGCGCGATGCAAAGCATCGAAGTCCGCCCTGATTTACTCAAAGAATCAAACGAGCGCAAAGGTTGTCCTCCGCGCCCGTCTTAGCCTTTTCGCCTATATAGTTGCAGTTGCTTTGAGCTAGCCGCTAATTGCTAGTCGCTGCTGTTAAAACAAGCCCCAATCGCCGCCAGCGCCTTCTTCCATGTAGCTGGGATCCCATAGTTCGGGACTCATCTCGATAGTCGTTGGGACTCCCGCCGCCGTCTCAGCCGTGCGCCGCGTCATCTCCAACAACTGCGGCCCGTAAGGGCAGAAGGGCGTGGTCAGGATCATCGTGACGTGCGTGCTCTCCGGGCTGATTTCAATATTGCGGATCAACCCAAGCTCGATCACATTCAGTCCAATTTCAGGATCAACCACAGTCCGCAGCGCCTCGCGGATTTCAGCTTCCTTAGCGGTCAAATCGACATCTGCCATCATTCACCTCAATCTACGTAGTGCGCTTGCAGCGCTTAGGCGTTCTGCAAGATATAAGTGCAAACAGTATCACCCGCCAGCAGGCAGGTGCTCTTAGTGATTTCCGTATCCATCGCCGTACGGATCACCGCCTCGTCAATCTGGCAGATTTCCGGGTAGCGCTGCCCGAACGCAAAATAAGGGCAGTGATGTTCCACCAGTTGGTAGCCGTCTTCCGTCTTCTGCCACTCCATACGGAATCCCTGCTCGGCCAGTACCTCGATCAGCCGTCGCATACGCTGTCGGGGCGAAAGCGCCGCAAACTCGTCGTGCAATTCCTCGCTGATGCCTGCTGCCAGCGATTGGATAATATCGCCAACTGGTGCGCTGATGGAATCTTTCGCTTGATTCAGCAGGTTTTCCAGCAGTACAGCATATCGACGCGGAAAGAGGGCACGACCTTTCTGCGAGAGGGAAAAAATGTGCACAGGCCGCCCAACATTCTGCCGGTGTTCTTCAACTTTCACCAGCCCATCGGCGAGCAGGCCGTTCAGATGATGCCGGATCGTAATTGCCTTGACGCCCACGCACTCGGCAAGATCATTGACGGTCGCATGATCTTGCGATCTCAGCGTTTCAAGGATAGCTCGGCGTGTAGCGTGCATGAAATTCTCAACGACCTCGGCAAATAACGATGCTCCAAAGTATAACAAAGGCGCTACACAGCGTCAAAATAATCATGATAAATATCATCCTTATTGACGCTGGATAGGCAGCGTGTTATAATCCGAGCGCCCCAAAACGGGCGCAGTTGTGGGACTGAACTGACTATTATTCTTCACAAAGTTCTTATTTCGAGAACCTTACTTGATTAACAGGAACATCCGGAGGCACTAGGTAGATGACAGCAGTATTGGAGATTAGAAACCTCCATGTGAGCGTCGAAGATAAGCCCATTCTAAGAGGCGTCGATCTCACTGTTAAGCAGGGCGAAATCCATGCAATGATGGGCCCGAATGGGTCAGGCAAGAGTACGCTCGCTAATACTCTCCTCGGTCACCCTGATTATGAGATCACAGAGGGTCAGATTCTATTCAACGGTGAGGAGATCACCGAAACGGAACCCGACGAGCGCAGCCGGATGGGATTGTTCCTTGCCTTCCAGTATCCGGTCGTGATCCCCGGCGTGACGCTGGCGAACTTTCTCCGCCAAGCGATCAATGCTCGGCGCAAAGTGGAAAACCCTGAAGACAAGGGCATGCCTATCCCGGAGTTCCGCCGTCTTCTCAAAGAGAAGATGGATTTGCTGGAGATGAACCACGATTTCGCGGGCCGCTATCTGAACGAGGGATTCTCCGGCGGTGAGAAGAAGCGCGCCGAGATTCTTCAAATGGCGGTTCTTGAGCCGAAAATCGCCATTCTGGACGAAACTGATTCTGGCCTCGACATTGACGCCCTCCGCATTGTCTCAGAGAGTGTGATGCGGCTGCAAGGCCCAGACCTCGGCGTGCTGATAATCACACATTACCAGCGAATCCTGAATTATGTTAAGCCGGACTTTGTTCACGTCATGGTCAATGGTCGCATCGTAGAGAATGGCGGCCCGGAGTTGGCCCTTCAACTGGAGGAGCACGGCTACGATTGGCTCCGCGAGAAGGTTAGCGAGTAGGAATCCTGCACTGCATATCCTCGGAAATGAGTCCGGGATCGAAGAGAGGCTAGGGGAGTATGACTGACGAAGCTAAGTCGCTTGAAGGACTGAAAGAAAGTTACGCTGAGAAGTACGGCTTCTCAGTTCCAGAGAATTATGTATTCAAGGCGCGCAAGGGTCTTGACGAAGAGATCGTCCGCGAAATTTCGTGGATGAAAAACGAGCCGGAGTGGATGCTCGATCTGCGCCTCAAGGCGTTGCAGCACTTCCAGAACCGCCCAATGCCGAATTGGGGTGCTGATCTCAGCGCGATTAACTTCGACGATATCTATTATTTCGTCCGCGCGACTCAGGGCGAAACCGGCAACTGGGATGAAGTCCCGCCTGAAATTAAGGAAACCTTCGATAAGTTGGGTATTCCTGAAGCGGAGCGTAAATTCCTTGCGGGCGCGGGCGCGCAGTACGAGAGTGAGACGGTTTACCATAAAATCCGCGAGGATTTAGAGAAGCAGGGCGTGATTTTCCTGAGCATGGATGATGGCCTCAAGGAACACCCCGAATTAGTCAAGGAATACTTCAATACGATTATTCCTTACAACGATAACAAGTTCGCGGCGCTGAATACGGCAGTGTGGTCAGGCGGATCGTTCATCTATGTGCCGAAGGGTGTCCATATTGAGATGCCTCTTCAAGCCTACTTCCGAATCAATACCCAGAATATGGGCCAGTTCGAGCGCACGCTGATTATCGTGGACGAGGGCGCGTTTGTGCATTATGTCGAAGGCTGTACTGCCCCGATCTATAGCAGCGAGAGTCTCCACAGTGCGGTGGTCGAGATTATCGTGAAGGCGGGTGGTCGCTGCCGTTATTCGACCATTCAGAACTGGTCGAGCAACGTCTACAACCTTGTGACTAAGCGCGCCGTCGCCTACCGTGATGCGACGATGGAATGGGTCGATGGCAATCTAGGTAGCAAGATCACTATGAAGTACCCGGCAGTCTACCTGATGGAACCCGGCGCACATGGCGAAGTGTTGAGTATCGCCTTCGCGGGCAAGGGGCAGATTCAGGACGCGGGCGGCAAAGTGATCCATGTCGCACCGCACACTACCAGCAAGATCACTAGCAAGTCGATCAGCAAGGATGGTGGTCAGGCCAGCTATCGTGGGCTGCTCAAAGTTCATGAAGGCGCGCACGGCGCGAAGAGCAATGTCGTCTGCGACGCACTCCTTCTCGACGACAAGAGCCGCTCCGATACCTACCCCTACATCGAGATCGATGAGCAGGATGTCAACATCGGTCACGAAGCCTCGGTGAGCAAGGTTGGTGAGGATCAGCTTTTCTACCTGATGAGTCGCGGCTTGAGCGAAGAACAGGCGAACGCGATGGTTGTCAATGGCTTCATCGAGCCGCTCGTAAAAGAGCTTCCGATGGAATATGCATTGGAACTCAACCGCTTGATCCAGCTACAGATGGAAGGCTCAATCGGCTAACAATGATTATTCCTAGGGGCAACGCATGCGTTGCCCCTACAAACCGTTAATCCGATGGGGCCTGTCTGATCAGACGCGCCCCATCATCTTGATAAACCCTTATTCTCTTGGCCGTATGTGGTAATGGAGACAAGTTCCTTGGGAAGAAGAGAAGTTCTGAAAGAAGCCGTCATACCCGTAACGCGGGATGACGTTATCGCGCTCTCGGAGCGCCTTGCCGAACCGGATTGGCTGCGCGAGAAGCGCCTTACTGCGTGGGATCGCGCCGAAACTATGCCCATGCCGACTCTCAACGACGAACCCTGGCGGCGAACCGATATCCGCATCCTTCGTTGGGGCGAGGCGATGCATCTTCCCCAGGGGAGTGGTGCGAATCTGGCGGATGTTCCCCGCGAGTTGTACGCCCCTCTCATTGGCGAGGAGCAGGGCGGCCTGCTGGTCTTCAGTCAGGGCCAGTTGGTTCACAGTGTGATGTCCGATACCCTCAGGCAGCAGGGCGTGATCTACTCTGATCTCAGCACTGCCGCCCGCGAGCATCCCGAACTCGTAAAGAAATGGTTTGGCACGAAAGCAGTCACAGGTGACGAAGACAAGATCGCAGCACTGAGCGCCGCACTCTGGACTCACGGTGTGTTCCTCTATGTGCCGCGTAATGTGCAAGTTGATTTACCCCTTCACAGCGTCGAATACGCGCCCACTGATGAAACCACCGGAACCCACATTGTAGCTGTACTGGAACAAGGAGCATCGGCAACCTATCTTCATGAATCGGCTTCGCCTACCCTTGAAGGACAAACGCTGCACCTCGGTGCGACGGAATTAATTGTCGGCGATGCTGCTAATTTCCATTACGTAGCGCTTCAGAATTGGGGCGAGACGACCTTCAACTTTGGTCATCAACGCGGTCGTGTCGGTCGTGATGCACAGTTAGATTGGGTTACCAATGAAATGGGCACGCGCCTAACCAAGCTGTTCCAAACCCTTGATCTGGATGGCAATGGGTCGTGGGGCCGCATCTCCGGGTTGTATTTCACGCACGGGCGGCAGCATCTTGACCTGGACACGCAGCAGAATCACCATGCGATAGGCACAACCAGCGATCTGCTCTATAAGGGAGCGCTGCGCGGGCACAGTCGTACCGTGTGGCAGGGCATGATCGTGGTTGATCCGGGCGCACAGAAGACGGACGGCTTCCAAGCCAACCGCAATATGCTGCTGGAAAAAGATGCTCGCTCCGATAGCATCCCCGGTCTTGAAATCAAGGCCGATGATGTTCGCTGCACCCACGCTGCGACCGTCGGTCAGGTGGATGAAACCGAGATTTTCTATCTACAGGCGCGCGGCATTCCGCGCAATGAAGCCATCAAGCTGATCGTGCATGGTTTCTTCGATCCGGTGTTGCAGCGTATTCCGTTCGAAGAAGTACGTGATCGTTTGATTGAAGCTGTCGAGCAGAAGCTCTCGTAGGTACAGGAGTAATGTAACTGGTCAGTGTGGCAGGCTCGGCGCTATGATTTCGTCGGGCCTGCTTTTTTCTCTGCCCTCAATTGAGGCAAATTGAATCGAATGGATAGACAATCCTCCATCGATCTGATCCTTGACCACTACGAGAATCCTCGGCACAAGGGCGTGATCGAGAATCCAACACTCGATGCGGAGCGCATCAATCCCGGCTGCGGCGATGTCGTCCGTATTACCGCCAAGCTAGATAATCAAGGGCACATAGCATCAATTGCTTTCGATGGGCATGGCTGCACGATCAGTCAGGCCGCCGCTTCGATCTTCACCGAATTGGCCCTGGGCAAGCCGCTCTCCGATATTCGAGCAATAACTTCCGATGATCTGGCGAAGCTGATAGGGGAAGAACTTGTCATCCAACGGATCAATTGTGTGACTCTGGCTCTCAATGCGCTCCGCGACGCTGCCTCTACTCATGCCGATAACCCTTAGCGACCGCCAGATTCGCTGGCTGTGGATCGCTGCGCTGCTGATCCTGACTCTCATCTTTATGGGGCGTGTGCTCCTGCCGCCAGAAGGGTATGCGGTCGGCGGGCTGGATGTGCGCGGATTGTTCTTTCCCTGGCTCACTTATGCGCGGCAGGCAATTTTCGCTAGTTATTTGCCTTTCTGGAACCCAGATCAATTTGGTGGCTATCCCTTCCTCGCCAATCCACAGGTCGCCTTCTTCTATCCTCCTACATGGTTGGCGATTCTTCTACCTGTTCGCATCGGGATTAGCTGGTATCTAGTACTGCATCTCTGGTTGGCAGGCGTCGGGATGCTTCTGTTGCTGCACTTCATCGATGCAAGCTGGCTCGGCGCTGGGCTGGCGGCACTAACCTATATGTTCAGTGGATTCATCGCGGCGCGGATTTACGCGGGGCACATCGGCGTGATCGCCACCGATGCGTGGCTCCCGTGGATTTTACTAGCGACGGCATGGGCAGTCCGACGCGGCGATCTGCTGTCGGCGGTGGTCGCGGGCCTCCCGGTCGGGCTGGCGATCCTCGCGGGCCATGCCACTTCTCTAATCTACGTGGGCATCGCATGGCTGGGATTTATCATTTATCTTGCTGCATCTCCAAGGGGCGAAAGGCTGAAAGATGCTTCGCATCTTAACGCCCTTGTTGTTTTACGACAGACAATCATCGCTGGAATAGTTGGTCTTGCTCTCAGCGCCATCCAACTGATTCCATTCCTACAGGCCAGCCAGCTATCAACACGTGCCGCCGCCCCTGATCTTGGCTTCGCAACATTGTTCTCGATGCCTCCGGCACATCTGATCGCGCTGGCGCTGCCGAAGTACTTTGGCGACCCAATTGTTGGCTACCGAAGTACGCCAAACTTCGAGGAATTCTCCTATTACGCTGGAATTCTCCCGCTTCTGGCAATACTGTTGGCCTTTCACAAACCGCGCACCTTGACCATCTACGCCCTCATTCTAATGGTTCTCGGCATCGTGCTCTCTCTCGGAACTCACAATCCCCTCTATGGGATGCTTACTCCGCTCCTTCGCTTTGAGCGCGTCCCTGCCCGCGCTGCGTTCCTGTTCACCTTCGGAGTGAGTGTGCTAGTTGGTGCTGTGATTTCCCAATGGGAATCGGATCGCAACATCGAAGCCAAA
>Ga0075421_100012812_pt1 | contig 10427 bp, 9 predicted proteins | sample SoiMetdeltSBSDD5_FD_75292 | JGI IMG/M metagenome (GOLD analysis project Ga0075421, IMG submission 75292) | Bulk soil microbial communities from a Populus tree surrounding site in Tennessee, USA - Soil MetaG P. deltoides SBSDD5 | ecosystem: Environmental > Terrestrial > Soil > Tree plantation... | reverse complement strand
CCGAAGGGTCCGACAGGATTGGCACAAAATCGCCATGCGCAATTTTTATCAATCCGTCAGCTAAATGGCGCGCATCGATTGCCGATGGAAGGACCGTGAGCAGACCATTCTCTGCAAATCTCTGCAAAGTCTGAGTCACTAAGAGCGATTTCGATCTCCGTCGCGACAGTCATCGCCCTGTCACACGCTGCGGCACAAACAGACTCCGCCCATTGCCCGATTGCCGGGCGCTATTCGGTTGAAGGTTATGTGCCGGGGTCAACGCGTCCCTATCGGGGCGAGGCAATCATCTCGGCAAGTGGGACGGGTTGCCACATGAAATGGTTTCCCCCGAACGACAGCGAAGGAGCTGGAGACTACACCGGCGGTGTGCTGACCATCTATTTCACCTTCGCAAGCGGTGGCTCCGGCGTCGTCAAATATACACGGTCGGCTGGCGGCGAGTTGAACGGCACATGGTGGATGGACGTCGCCCCTTCGAACAAGGGCACCGAGAAGCTAAGGCCGATCGAGCTTGCGCCGCGCTCGAAAGCACTGTGACCTCGGTTGCCCCTTGCGCTAGTAGGGCGTGCCGTCCTTCTTCATGTAGCGCGAGCCCATTTCGTCGTCGACCACCATCATATCGATATCGGAGTAGTAGGCGCGCTCGGCTGGAGCGCGGGAGCCGATCTCGATGAGAATGGCATCACGATTGCTGCGATTGACAAGGCAATGGCCATTCGGCACGCCCGCCTTCCAGGCTGCCGCGTCGCCCGCCTCAAGCACCGTTTCGCAGCCGTCTTCGCACAACACCACCTCGCCTTCGAGCACGTAGACGAGCTCGTCCTCGTTTTCGTGCCAGTGGCGCTGCGACGAGGCAGCTCCCGGCTTGAGCGTGCAGATGTTGACGCCGAACTGGGTCAAGCCCGCCGCCCGACCGAGCCGCTTCCGCGCGCGGCCCTCGACAGCCTTCCTGAACGGTGGTGGATAATCGGATGAGTGATCGAGGGGCACCTTGTCGATGTCGATCCTTGGCATTTTCTCCATCCATGAGGCCTGAGCTGGTTGACGCCTTATTGGCGGCACCCTCATGATTCCAATCACATAACCTCCAGCGGTGGAAGGCAAGCCAATTTGGCGCGGCATGAAGGACATCGGATCGGTCCGATGCCGAGGGGACGATGGGACGCGACCTCGTCAGGCTGTATGCTCTCCGGCGGCAGCACTCTTTCGAAGGAAACTCAATTCATGGACAATGAACCAATCCATCTCAAGCCGGCCAAGCAACTGAGCCCTCTCAGGAATTCGACGAGAGCCGGGACAATCGATGAGCTCGTGAGCCAGCAACTGGAACATTTCGCCATCGATCCGAACGGCGCCTATGGAAATGCAATGAGCAATCTCGCTCGCAACCTCTATGGCGCAAGCCTTGCGGTGGACGACCTCTGGCGCATCACCATTGATACGCTCGCTCATCTCGACCGGTCTGACCGCATTGCCTATTTCAACGCCAAGCGCTTCGCCTGTTTTCAATTGGCCAAGATCCTCGACAATCTACAAAACCCGATGCGGGCGACCTATCAATCTCTCGCCAGCGCCTGGGAGACGCAGAGTCTGAAGGGACCTTACCCGATCTTCGACAATGTCGCGGCCATCTTCAGTGCGACGCCGGTGATCACGCGCACGGCGACCTATCTCTACGCCTGCATCGAATGGGTTGAGGACGCCTTCAAAGGAAGGGAGTTGATGCACGACATATATTCCCGGCTCCTGAATCCGACTTCGATCAGCCTCGCCAACCATATCGTCGATCTGGAGGCCGGCCACTTGGCGCGGGACTACATGGCCTGGAACTTCAATTCCGGCATGGCCGCAGTGGATGCCACGTTGGCGCACCTTGTCGGCTACCAGGACATCGTGCTTTCCAGCCGCAATGTCTATGGCGGCACCTATCAATTGCTGCATGATTGGTACGGCAAACGCGGCAACATGGATGTCGCGATCGAATGGTTCGACGGATTTACCTCGACTGATTTCAATGCCGCACTAACCCAGACACGGGCTAAGCATGCCGATCGACTATCCAGGGGTAGGCACATCTACGTCTATGTGGAGTCACCGTGCAATCCGCACGGCTACACTCTGGATGTTCCCGGTATCTCGCGAGCCGCCCATGAGGCGGGTTGCGATGTCATTTGCGATGCGACAATCGGCACTCCCTTCCTGCAAAGGCTGCTGCAGCATAGTGATCCGATGGCGCGCCCGGATTTCGTAATTCACTCCTATACCAAGGACATTGCTGGATCAGGCGCCACCACGGCGGGCGTCTGCATCGGCCGCAATGAGCGCATGTTCATTCCCAAGGGCCAGTCGGTTGAAGCGGCAGCGCCCAATGGCACGAAACGTCGGTGGAATTGGGACGAAACGCTGTTCTGGAACGTCTACTACGTGAAGGGAGCCTTCCTTGACGCCGACAAGGCATTCGAGGTCCTGAATGGCATGCGAACGCTGCCGCTTCGCCTTCTCGCCAAATCCATCAACACCCAGGTTCTCGCCAACGTGCTCAGTCGACATCCAGGTATCAACGTCAACTGCTCCGGCGTTGCGGGTAATCCAAATGCTTCGATGCGCGAACAGCACCTCTTTCTTGGCTTACCACCGGCACTCTTCACCATCGATTTTGAACCTCGGCCGCAAAATCCGTTCAAGATCGGACGAGATCACGTGAAGCAGCTGTTCGACTGCCTGGAGCCGGCGTTCGGGCTGCAGGTCAGTCTGGGTCAGACCAGCACGATCGTGCTTTGCCCCGCGCTGACGAGCCATTCCGAACTTTCCGACACAGCTCTTGAGGAGGCCGGCATTGCCCCGACCACAATTCGGATCGCAGTCGGCGACGAGGACCCGCGAGGCCTCATCGCACATCTCGTCAAGGCTTCATCGATTGCCCTGGAACCGGACAATCCCGGCTTTGTGGCTGCCTTCCCGGCGCCCGGCGAAATCGATCGGTTGTACAAGGAAACCTATATCGACATCCATCGACGCTATGTCGAATCGCAGCCTGGGTTCGAGGTGCTTGTCAGCTGATGAATGGTTCAGCCGATTGCTCCTGGGGGGTTGGGCCGTGATAGCTGCATCATCCGGTTACCCCCTTTTTGAAACTCAGGGTGAGCAATACGATGATCGAATGCCTGGAGGACAAACACGGCGTCACCTTCCTGGTGAGGGTCGTGCCGCGCGCCCGGCGCAGCGGCTTCGCCGGAGAGCATGATGGCGCCTTGCGCGTGCGCATTGGCGCAGCCCCTGTTGATGGCGCGGCAAACGAGGAACTGATCGCCGCGATCGCGCGGGCATTGAACGTTTCCAGAAGCGCTGTCGAGATCACCAGTGGTCATTACGGAAGGACCAAGCGCATTCGGGTTGGCGGCACGAGCTGTCAGGCGGTCATGGCTCTGGTTGGGGGAGATTGAGCACCCCGCGGCAGACGGGGCTTTTCCGAGCGGCATCGGCCAGATAGCTGTCGCTGATCAGCACTGCTCGCTCATGCCATTTTCGTGATAGAATGACAAGGAAGCCTCGTCCGCAGGGAGGCGACCATGTCTGCGTGGAAACACCTTCTTGGACTTGATCGTTGGCATCACGGATGGGCGATTGCCGTTGTCACTGTGCTCTCGGTTGCCTCCGCACAGCCTGCCAAAGCGGCGTCGGTCGGCGTCTTCGTCCTTGCTCCCACGCCGCCTACCTCCCTCCTCTCAATCGAAAAGCACGGCGAAAATCCGCGGTTTGAGAAAGAGTTCTCGATTTCCTATGACCATATCGGGCCGTTGATCACGGCCGTGATCAAGGAGAAGGTGGACGGTTCCAAGGAGGGTACGGCCGGGTGCCCGACCTTCGCCTGCCCCGATCTGCACTGGAAGGTCACCGTCAAGGCTGACTTCGCCTTCACGGAGAAGGGTCAGCCAGTCATTCAGGCGTTTGGCGACCCACAGCAACAGTACGGCGTAGACGTTGCCGTGCGCGCACAGGTGAAGATTAATTTCGATGCAGAACACAAGGTGTGGGCGGTAGGGTCAAAATCTACAACGTGGAAACGCTCGGCTGAGGTTTTCATCAACGTCGATGCCTCGGGGAAACTCGACCTATGGCCGATGCTCCAGTCGCAGGTCGGCGAACCCCAACTGAGCGACAGCGACGGCCATGTCTTCGATCTGACCGACCCCCAGAATTTTTCGTATATGCATGTGGGGAAATTCAGTGGAGGCTACTGCACTGCGGCGCCCGGGACGTGCGAGGACGGCCGCCAGCAGATGGAGGCGCAGCTGAACAAGCGCTTCTTCGCCCTTCTTAAGGCGGTCGAGGAGCAGGTTGGAGGTGCGGCACGGACTGGCATTGACGCTGCAGTCCCACAGCCGATCGATCTCAAGGGCCAGCTCCTCAACACCAAACTCCCCGTGGTCAACAAGTCCTTCCAGGAGCTCTACGGCGCCTTTGGTCTTACGCTTGATGAACGGGCGGTGACATCTCCGGGCAATGCGACCGTTGTTGCCACGCTTCGCTTCAGCGCGGCAGCAGGCAGTGCCAAACTGAGCGGCAAGCTCCGCCTTCCCAAGGAAAGTTGCACATACCTCACCGGCGTGCACGGCGTGCTTGTGACCAGGGTTGCGATGGGACTCGAAAAGATGAACACGGATCTGGCGCCCAAGGTCGGAAGCAGTTGCTCATCGATCCTTCCATCGTCCAGTATGAAGGTCTCAGGCTACCTCGGCGCCAATCCGAAAGCCATCGTCCTCGGGTCTCCCGCTTTGCAGACATGGACAGAAGTGGGAAGTCTGAAGTTTATCGGAAATCTTATTGAAAAGACTGCGGTGACCGGGTCGGGTTCCTTCAAGAGTACGGGCTACTATGAGTGCGCTTTCGAGATTACGGGCCTGCCAAACGCCGATTTCATCGAGCTTCTCACCTCCTCCCCGCTCCTCGAAATGCTTGGTGACTATGCCGATCCATCGAAGAAACAGCGCTATCTGGAAATCGCAATCCCGGGCCAGCAGCAGATCGTGCTCGATTCCAACTGGAAGCTGGTCGAGACCACGCCGCAAGGGCTCCTAATCGGCGGCGAGGGGCAATGCATCCCGCTGCAGATTGTGAAGGTGTTGCAGGTGCTGGAAGAATTCCCTCCGGAAGGTTGTCCCGCCTGCGCAAACATTCGGAGGATCATCGACGAATGCCGGCATTGCGGTATCAGGAAGATCAAAGAGGGACTGTTCGAAATAACTATCCCGCTTGCGTTGATCCGCAATCCCAAGTTCAAGGGATTGGTGGACGCATTGAAGGAAGACGAACGGTTCCAGTCCCTGACGGCGCCCGACCTGCTACCGCGGGACTTGACACAGAAGCCTTGAGCGAGCGCAGCTGTTCCACGAGCTCCGGAGGGGCGTTTGCCGTCGACCCGTGAAAGCAGCAATCCACCACCGCGTCCTTTGCTTGGAGCTCCGTACCCTTCCTCCGGGGGCAAGTCCCTCTTTCCAGATCCTGGAGTTTCGATAGAATTAGGTGCCCCGTGGCACCGTCGCTGGAGCCCGGGGCGGGAGAGGGCAGCCCCGCCCCTAAGCTCGGCAGCCCTCTTTCCACAGGTGCAGCGCCTGACCGTTCGTTCCTGGCGAATCAATTGTGAATCGGTCTATCGTCATGGGACCCGCAAGGGACCCGACGCGGCGGGTGGAGGGGTGGCCCGCGAACAGCGCCCCGCTGATTGCGTGCGATGCGTGATGCCGGAGATCCGGCATCCTGCGCCTGTGCCCGGCGCATCACGCTAGCGAAAGAAGCTGCGATCGAGGCCCATCTGATCAACAAACGGCTTTTCCTCCGCGATCGCCACGCTCAGCGCAGGCGATTCAATCTGGCGCTGGAAATAGGCCTTCAGCTTCGGGAAGCGCGGCTCGATACGCCCGCCGAGATAATGGAAGACGATCAGGTTCGAGACGACAGCAATGTCGGCGATTGTCAGCGCGCCGCCGACCAGAAAATTGATGGGATCCAAACTTTCAAGATAGCCGAATGCCTCCGGCGCAGCCTGATTCATCGCCGAATCGATAGCCGCTTGGTCGGCGGGAATCTTGCGAATGTTCGGATTGACCACCTGGTTGTGGAAAATCGGATGCACGATCCTCCGGAACAGCTCCGAACCTGCCCAGGCATCGAGGAACATCGCGGCGCCAAGCTCTTTGTTATCGGCTGGGAGAAGTGCCGGTTTCGGATGCTTGCGATCGAGATAGCAGACGATCGCTGTGGAATCGGCAAGTCGGAAACTATTGTCTTCGATCGCCGGAATGAGGCCGGTCGGGCTGACTTCGCGCCAGTTTGACGGTGGATTTCCGGGGACCACCGGAATGACGACCAGGAGGTCGAAAGGAATGCCCTTGAGCCGCGCAGCGACGATCACCTTCCGCGTATGGACGGACAACGGTACACCATAGACCTTCATCTTCTTCTCCTTGTCTGAACTTTGAACGACGCTTCTTCCGCGGCTGCTGGCGGGCCCCTGTCTGGCGGTCGCTCTTGAACCTCGAGAAACTTGCGCTCAAGCTGTGCGGCGCACTGGGAATTGAATTTCCACCAGCGCTCCCTCAAAGCCAGGCGGCTCGGTGATCGGTTCGAGAAAGACTTCGCGGCAAGGTCCTGCGATCTCGTATTTGTTCGCCTCGATCCAAGTGCCGATGGCGGCGAAGGATGAATGGCTGGCCGCATTGGTCCCGGATCTGACGATGGTGGCCATTGTCGGGACTGCCGGAAGCTCGTTCATCAGCAGGATGGAGCTGTCGGAAATACGCATGCTGACATTCGATCGACGGGTAAGGGAGAAGCCGATCTCGAGGTCGAGCTTCTCGTCCTCGACATCGTTGCGCGCGACGACAATGAGCTTGTCACGCAGGGTTGGAGCGATCTGTCTGGCGGCCTCCTCGGCGATGGTGCGGATTACCGGCACGACCTCGTCCATATCCTCGAAAGTCCGCCGCAAAGACAGAAACGGAGTCGCCGCCACACACTTGACGACCACATCATAGCCCTCGATCCTCCCCTGGCGATCAATCTGCTCGATGCGCGATTCTATGTGGCGCAGGCGGGTTTCCTCGGCACGCAGCGCCTGCTCGACTTGTGCTCGCTTCATGGTGAGCATCCCGCGCAGCTCCTCCGGAGAGATTTCGTTCTCAAGGAGCGGTCCAATCTGCTCCAGCGTCAGGCCAAGCTCCTTCAATGCCAGAATGCTGTTCAATCGCGGTAGCTGGCGAATGCTGTAGTAGCGGTACCCGCTGTGTGGGTCCGTATGGTCCGGTCGCAGGAGTCCCAGCCGGTCGTAGTGCCGCAATTGTCTGGCCGACACCTGGGCAATCTGTGCGAATTCGCCAATCCTGAACATCCATGTCACCTCTACGGTGCAGCCTAGCCAACGCACGATCTTCGTGTGGTTCCCATCGGATCGCCACGAGCCTGTCACCTCGCGTTCGGCTGGTTGTGCGCCCTTGACACAGTGTCAAAGTCAAGCGGAAAAAATCGGCGCCTTCTGACGCCTTGAAGCTGATTGCTTGAGCGACCTTGGCTCCCTTCTCATCATGATCTTGCTGGGGGTTCGTTCCTTGCTGCCATATAGTGAAATAGGAAGAACCAGGGCCAGAACCATTTCCCGCTGCGAGTGTAACTGGAAGATTGGATGTCCGCTAAACAGGTGATCGTCATCCGCCATGCCCAGAAACCGACGTCGCACCCAAGACATCTCGGCGTGCGCGAGGACGGGACGACTGATCCTGAATCCTTGACGGTGCGCGGCTGGCTGCATGCTGGTGCCCTTGCCGCTGTCTTTGGCGCGCCGGGTGCCCACCCCGTCGAGGCTCATCTGGATCGGCCCGATTTTATTTTTGCTGCTGGCCCGGGAAAGAAACAGGTGATCATCAACGGCAAGTCGGTGACCGTTGGCAGCCATAGTCGGCGTCCGCTTGAAACGGTGACGCCGATGGCTGAGCGGTTGGGGCTCGTGCCTTTGACCATTTTTTCCAAGGGCGAAGAGCAGGCATTGGTGAGGGATGCGCTTTCGCGCGACGGCGTCGTCCTCATCTGCTGGCAGCATGAGGACATCCCAACGATCGGCAACCTTGTTCTTGGCAACGACACCACGGTGCCGCAAAGCTGGCCGGAGGATCGTTATGACCTGATCTGGGTATTCGATCGTAGCGGAGATTCCTGGACATTTCGGCAGTTCTTCCACGCGCGCCTCTTTTCCTCCGCGGGCAGCTGATCGGCTTATCGCTTCGGATTCCTCACGAGAGGTGCTCCAATCATCCAGATTATGGCTTAAGGATCGGTGGTGCTTCAGCACTTGGCAGTCAAGGGGTGAGAGATGCGTATCCGTTTCATGATGGCCGCTGCCTTCGCACTGGCGTCAGCCGCTTCGGCAGAGGCATCAGACCGGCCGACCGCAATCCTTGTCAGTCCGATTCACGAGGCCCAGATTGTCCGCGCCGACGACGGTATGGACCACGTCGAATACGACCTTCTTGTCGTCAGCGTGCTCCCCGAGCCGTTGACACTGTCGAGCGTGACTATCCTCGATCCGGCCGGGAAGGAGCTCATGCGGATCGAAGGGGAAGCCCTTGCGGCCGTGACCCAGCCCCTCTTCGCGCACACCAAGACGACGACGATTCCTGCGTCGGCCGCAGTAGCGGTTGAGGTCGACCTGATCCTGCCGCCGGACACCCCGCCGCAACGGCTCACGCACCGAATTGCCTACGCCCTCAAGGAGGGTTCAGAGCTTGGTCCTATGTTCGGCAGGCTGGAGGTAGACGCACCAGACGTCGCGATCGACCGCAAGCCCGCCATGGTGATCAAGCCGCCGGTTAAGGGGGAAGGCTGGCTCGTGTCGAACGGGTGCTGCAAGCCCAACCTCCACCGCGACCTTCGTGTCGCCATCGACGGAGTCCGCATCGAAACTCCCGAGCTCTTCTCCATCGACTATGCCAAGATCAAGAACGGCAGGGTCTTCGACGGCGACGGCAGCAAGAACGAGCAGCACTATGCTTTTGAAGAGGAGGTGTTCGCGGTCGCCGACGGAACCGTCGTTTCGACCCAGGACGGCAAGCCAGAGGCGACCCCGAACGTGGCGATGATACCGCAAACGAATGAAGACTATGGAGGAAATCATGTGATCCTTAAAATCGCCCCGAATGTCTTCGCCCTCTACCTCCATCTGCACCCCGGCAGCCTCACCGTGAAGGTCAGCGATGTCGTCAAGGCCGGAGCGCCGCTCGCCAAGATCGGGAACACCGGCCCATCCTTGGGTCCTCACCTGCATTTCGGGCTTTACAGCAAGCCCGACCCTTCCGCCGGAAGGAGCCTGCCTTTCGTCCTCGACAGCTTCACGATGGTCGGCACGGTCGATCTCGACGCCTCGGAGGGGGATCGTGTGGTGATGTCACCGGATTCACGGCAGGTTCGGTTCGCCTATCCCCTCTACGGCAGCGTCCAGAATTATCCCTAGGTTGAACCCCAATTTTCACGCCAGTGTCGGATAGTCGGTAAACCCCTTCTCCTCGCCGGAATAGAAGGTTGCCTGATCGGCCAAGTTGAGCAGCGCCTTGATCCGGTAACGCTCCGGCAAGTCCGGATTGGCGAGGAACGTCGCGCCGAAAGCGACGAGATCGGCTTCGCCGTTCCCGATCACGGCATCAGCGCTGTCGAAATCGAAGCCGCCATTCACGATGTAGGTGCGATCGAACTTCCGCCGCAACACCGGGGAGACACGCTTGTCGCCATCAGCGACCGGATCGACAACATGAAGGTAGACGATGCCGAGCTTGTTGAGCTGCTCGGCGAAATACGAAAAGGTCTCGATCGGGTTGGAATCGGACATCGAATTGAACACACCGTTCGGCGAGATGCGATAGCCGACGCGATCCGCCCCCCAGACATCAACGACTGCCTTTGTCACCTCGAGCGGCAACCGCGCACGATTCTCGACCGGGCCGCCATAAGCGTCGGTCCTACTGTTGGTGCCATCGCGCAGGAACTGATCGAGCAGATAGCCATTCGCGCCATGCAGCTCGACACCGTCGAAGCCGGCAGCCTTGGCATTTTCGGCACCTTTGCGGAACTGTTCGACGATGCCCGGAAGTTCGTTGAGCGCCAGCGGGCGTGGCGCTACCATCTGCTGCGGCCCCTTGGCGGTGAACACCTGGCCCTGCGCGGCTATGGCCGAAGGTGCCACCGGGAGCTCGCCGCCATGAAAGTCCGGATGGGAAATACGCCCGACATGCCAGAGCTGCAAAAAGATCTTGCCGCCGGCACGATGCACGGCTTCGGTAATTCTCCTCCAACCGGCAATCTGTGCGCTGGAGTGAATGCCGGGCGTGCGAACATAGCCGACACCCTGCGGACTGACCTGGGTTGCCTCGGTGATGATCAAT
>Ga0075421_100012809_pt1 | contig 10428 bp, 7 predicted proteins | sample SoiMetdeltSBSDD5_FD_75292 | JGI IMG/M metagenome (GOLD analysis project Ga0075421, IMG submission 75292) | Bulk soil microbial communities from a Populus tree surrounding site in Tennessee, USA - Soil MetaG P. deltoides SBSDD5 | ecosystem: Environmental > Terrestrial > Soil > Tree plantation... | reverse complement strand
TCGTAGACGTGCTCGGAGACGAAGGTGCCGTCCTTGCGGAAAATCTGCAGGCGGTTGTTGGTGCGGTCGCAGACGTAGATCAATCCCTCCTGCGACAGCCGGATGCAGTGCACCGGGTTGCCGAATTGCTGCGAGGGCGGCTGCGCCGGATCGTAACGCGGCGTCTTCTCGTCACTCGGCTTGTTGCCGTAGGCGCCCCAATGGCGCTTATAGGCGCCGGTCTCGGAATCGAACGCGACGACGCGGCGGTTGGCGTAGCCGTCGGCGGCAAACACCTCCTTGGCGCCGACGTCGACCGCCACGTCGGCGGGCGAGCCGAGCCGCTCGGTCGAGTTGCTGTCGTTGCCCTGACCCTGCTTGCCGATTTGCCGGACGAACTTGCCCTCCATGGTGAACTTGAGCAGCTGGCCGTCCTTCTTGCCGTTGCCGGCGAGCCAGACGAAGTCGTTGTCGTCGACGAAAATGCCGTGCTCGCTCTCGGGCCACTCGTAGCCCTGCCCCGGACCGCCCCAGGTGCGGACGAGGTTGCCGGATTGGTCGAACAGCAGCACCGGCGGCGCCGCGACGCAGCACTTGGCCTCGGGCGGATTCTGCTCGGCGGCGCGCTCGCGCGGCGTGAGCGAGCCCGGCCGATGCACCACCCACAGCCGGTCGTATTTGTCGGTCGCGATGCCGGACACCTGGCCGAGGATCCAGTTGTTGGGCAGTGGCTTCGGCCAGAACGGCTCGACCTGGAACTGCGGCACCGTGCCGACATTCTGGGCCCACGCCGCGCCCGCGATGAGCGCCGCCACGACGGTGCCCAGGCACGTGATCGTCTTTTTCATGTTGTCCTCCCGAACAGCCGCTGAAGTCTTCACCTCAGACCGGCTCCGAGAGTAGCGCGGATACTGGCAGATTACAGCGCCTCCACCGCGACCACGCCGGGCACCGCCTTGATGGCACCGGCGATCTGCGGCGAGACCTTGAAGCGGCCGGGAAGCTTGACCTCAACCTCGGTACCCTCGGCGAGCATCAGCACCAGCGAGACCTCGCCGTCGGCCTTGTCGGGCCCGCGTGCCGCTGCCGGAGCTTCGAGACGCTTGGCGACGCTCTCGACCGGCGCCTCGCTGCGCAGAAACACCCGCAGCCCCTTCGAGAGCTTGGCGGCCGCCTGATCGAGCGGCTCGACCATCTGGATGCGCGCGCGCACGTCGTCGCCCTGCAGCTCGGCCGAGAGCGTCAGCAGCACCGCGGCGCCGGGCTCGAGCAGATCGCGAAACTGCTGCAGCCCTTCCGAGAACACCACCGCCTCGAAATGTCCCGACGGATCGGAAAGCCCGATGATGCCCATCTTGCTGCCGGTCCGGGTGCGCCGCTCGGTGCGCGCCACCACGGTGCCGGCGACGCGGCCGGCGCTGGCGCCTGCTCGCACCGCGCGCGAAAATTCGGCCCAGGACTGCACCCGCATGCGCTTGAGCGCGGGCGCGTAATCGTCAAGCGGATGGCCGGTCAGGAAGAACCCGATGGCGTCGAACTCCTTCTGCAGCCGCTCGGCGGGCAGCCACGGCTCGGCCACCGGCAGCGGCAACGCGGCGCGGGTCGCCCCCCCGCCGAACAGTTCCGCCTGCCCGATCGCGACGTCGTCGTGGGTGCGCTGCGCGGCGGCCAGCATGACGTCGACGCCGGCGAAGACCCGGGCGCGATTGGCGTCGAGCGCGTCGAAGGCACCGGCCGCGGTGAGGCTTTCCAGCACGCGCTTGTTGACCGCGCGCGGATTGATGCGGCCGGCGAAATCGGCAAGGTCGGCGAACGGCCGGCCGCCGCGCGCCTCGACGATCGCGTCGACCGCCTGGCGGCCTACGCCTTTGAGGGCCGCGAGCGCATAGTGGATGGTCTTGCCCTCGACCTCGAAGGCGACGCCGGAGCGGTTGATCGACGGCGGCTCGACCTCGACGCCGAGGCGCTCGGCCTCGGCGCGGAATTCGGCGAGCTTGTCGGTATTGCCCATGTCGAGCGTCATCGAGGCGGCCAGGAACTCGACGGGGTAGTTCGTCTTCATAAAGGCGGTCTGGTAGGCGACCAGCGCATAGGCGGCGGCGTGGCTCTTGTTGAAGCCGTAATCGGCGAACCGCTCGAGCAATTCGAAGATCGTTTCGGCCTGGGCGCGGTCGAGCCCGCGCTCGACGCAGCCTGACACGAAGCGTTCGCGCTGCGCCTGCATCTCCTTGCGGATCTTCTTGCCCATGGCGCGGCGCAGCAGGTCGGCTTCGCCGAGCGAATAGCCGGCGAGGATCTGCGCCGCCTGCATCACCTGCTCCTGATAGACGATCACGCCGAAGGTCTCGCGCAGGATCGGCTCGAGCTTGGGATGGATGTAGTCGGGCTGCTCGCGGGCGTGCTTGCGCGCGCAGTAGGTCGGGATGTTCGCCATCGGGCCTGGCCGGTAGAGCGCGACCAGCGCGATGATGTCCTCGAAGCGGTCGGGCCGCATGTCGAGCAGCGCCCGCCGCATGCCCTGGCTTTCCAGTTGGAAGATGCCCACCGCTTCGGCACGCGCCAGCATGGCGTAGGTCTTCTCGTCGTCGAGCGGGATCGAGGCGAGCTCGATCTCGGCGCCGCTCCGCCGCGCCAGCGCCACAGCGGTTTCGAGCACGGTGAGCGTCTTGAGGCCGAGGAAGTCGAACTTCACCAGCCCCGCCTGCTCCACCCATTTCATGTTGAACTGGGTCACCGGCATCAGCGATTTCGGATCGCGATAGAGCGGCACCATCTCGGTAAGCGGGCGTTCGCCGATCACGATGCCGGCGGCGTGGGTCGAGGCGTGACGATGCAGCCCTTCCAGCTTCTGGGCGATGTCGAAGGCGCGCCGCACCACCGGATCGCCGTCGCGCGCCGCCTGCAGCCGCGGCTCGTCGTCGATGGCCCGCCCGAGCGTGACCGGGTTGAGCGGGTTCTGCGGCACCAGCTTGCAGAACTTGTCGACTTGCCCGTACGGCATCTGCAGCACGCGCCCGACGTCGCGCAGCACGCCGCGCGCCTGCAGGGTGCCGAAGGTGATGATCTGCGCCACCTTCTCGCTGCCGTAGCGTTCCTGCACGTAGCGGATGACCTCATCGCGCCGGTCCTGGCAGAAGTCGATATCGAAGTCGGGCATCGACACCCGCTCGGGATTGAGGAAGCGCTCGAACAGGAGGCCGAAACGGATCGGATCGAGATCGGTGATGGTGAGCGCGTAGGAAACGAGCGAGCCGGCGCCGGAGCCGCGGCCGGGCCCGACCGGAATGCCTTGCGCCTTCGCCCACTGGATGAAGTCGGAGACGATCAAGAAGTAGCCGGGATATTTCATGCCTTCGATGACGTTGAGCTCGAAGGTCAGCCGCTCGCGGTACTCCTCGACGGTGCGGCCTCCCGCGATCCCGTGGATCCTGATGCGGCGCTCGAGCCCGGCCTCGGCGCGCTTGCGCAGCTCGGCCGCCTCGTCGACCGCGGCGCCACCTTCGCCGACCGAGAAGCGCGGCAGGATTGGCGCCTGAATGCGCGGCCGGAACGCGCAGCGTTGCGCGATCTCGACGGTGGCGGCGACCGCCTCCGGCAGGTCGGCAAACAATGCGGTCATCTCGGCGCGCGACTTGAAGCGGTGCTCGGCCGTGAGCTGGCGGCGGTCGGTCTCGGCCACGAGCCGGCCTTCGGCGATGCAGATCAGCGCATCATGGGCCTCGTAGTCCTCCCGCGTCGCGAAGAACGGCTCGTTGGTGGCAACGAGCGGGAGGTCGCGCGCATAGGCGAGCTCGATCAGTGGGGCCTCGGCCAGGCGCTCGGCCGCGCTGCCGTGGCGCTGCAGCTCGACATAGAGCCGGTCGCCGAACAGCTGCGCCAGCGCCTCGCAGCGCGCGCCCGCGAGACTGCTCTGGCCGGCGACGATCGCGGTGTCGAGCGGCCCGCCCGGGCCGCCGGTGAGCGCGATCAGCCCGTCGGTTTCGCCCGCAAGCCAGGCGAGCTTGAGGTGCGGCTGCTCGTTCGGCGGCGTTTCCAGAAAAGCGCGGGAATTGAGGCGCATCAGGCTGCGGTAGCCGTTCTCGCGCGCGGCCAGCAGCACGATGCGCGGGCGCTCCAGCAGCGGACCGCCGGCGCGGGGTCCACCCTCCTGGTCGCCGAAATCGACGGCGAGGGCGCAGCCGACGATCGGCTGGATGCCGGCGCCCGCGATCTTGTCGGAGAATTCGAGCGCCCCGAACATGTTGTCGGTGTCGGTGAGCGCCAGCGCCGGCTGGCGGTCGGCCTTGGCGAGCTCGGCAAGCCGCGCGATGGCCAGCGCGCCTTCGAGCAGCGAATAGGAGGAGTGCACATGCAGGTGCACGAAGCCGGGCTCGGCCATGGGCGCTCACGATTCTCGATTGCCGGGCGATTCTCGATGCCGGCCGATGGTGCGGTGCACCGCGCACGCTGTCGACCGTAGCGCGCGAGCGCCCCCAGTTCGCCGCAGCTTATCCCCAGGCTTGTGGCACGTTCCCCAACGTGGCGATGATTTGTGCCCAGATGGCGATCATTCCCAGAAACAGCGCCAATGACGCCAGCGCGGCCGCTTCCTCAATCAAAGCACGGAACATGACTAAGCTCCCCAACAAGAACAAGGGAAGAACATAGTTCACTTTATGTTCTCAGTCAAGCGTGACTGTCTCACTCTTAGATTGCATGCCGATGGCGCTTGCATCCCGGCGGCCGCGCGAGGTCGAAGGCGCCGCCAAAAAGTGGAGCGTTCGACGCCTGCGTCGCGCGGGAATTCGTGCGGGCGCGACACAAGCAACCGATCAACTCGGCCGGCCCGGCAGCGCCGGGACGCTGGCTGCCATGCGCGCTTCGTGCTCGGCAACGGTGCGGTACAGCGCCTCGACCTGCAGCCATACCTTGCGGGTTTCCGGCCACTGCGCCGCGCTCGCCAATGCGGCGCATTCTGCCGCTAGTTTGAGATGCTCGTCGGCGCTCGACATGGCGGGGGTCAATGACCTCGCCACCGATAGGTTCCGTCCTCCAAGGGCAGACTCGGAAATCCCATCCCGGCATGACAGCAGGGAAATTCGCGCAGCGAAAAAAGCGCTAGCGCCGCCCGCGCTCGCCCGGGCCACGACCGTCGTAACCTTGCCCGGCGCCTGCGCCATTTTGCGGCAAGCATGCCGAGTTGGGTAGACAAACGTCGGAGCCTTGCGCCGTCCACATGCATTGCTCGCGTGAGATGAAGCCGCAGTTCGTGCCGCCTCCCCCGCCGCCGATGCCGCCGTAATGGACGCACCAGGGCCGACACGCGGCGGTCTCCGCGGTCGCCGCAGTGATGTCGGCCGCAATCAGTGCAGCGAACGCAAGCGCGCCCGAGAGCGCCGGTATGCGCGTCACGGTGAATCTCCACCGGATGTTGTTCACGGAACGAGCTAGCGCCGTCGCCGGTCGTCGTAGCTGCTGCCCCTTGCTCCCTGCGGCAGGCAAGCCGGGTTGACCAGGCAGATGTCGTTGCCTTGCGCCGTCCACATGCATTGCTGGAAGGAGGTAAAGCCGCAATTCGTTCCGCCGCCGCGGCCGCCACCGCCGTAGTGCACGCACCACGGACGGCAGAAGGTCTCGGCGACGGCCGGGCTGGCGTCGATCGGGGCAAGCGTCGCGAGCGCGAGCACGGCCAGGAGCGGGCGGGTCATTCTCATCGCGAATCTCCAACCATTGCCACCCCGGCGGATTGAACACCCGGTCGCAGCCGCTATTCCAGCGCAATCTTGCATGGGCGCGATCACAATTAAGCGCGCATTAATCCCCGATGTCCGCCGATCGCGAATTTGGCCGGAAATCGCCCGCTCGATGCGCCTTCCTGGCCGTCTCAACGATAGCGCCGGCCTATGATGGGGCTTCCGCGTTTATCCCGCGGAGCGATTGGCCACGCGGTGCAAGCACGGCGGTGAGCGCCTCGCTCAGGGCGTGCCGATGCTTATGGCAACTCCACCACCAGCCCGTCGCGAAGGGTGACGCGCCGGTCCATGCGGGCGGCGATGTCCATGTTGTGGGTGGCGACCACCACGGCCAAGCCGGAGGCGCGCACCAACTGGGTCAAGGCCTGGAACACGTGCTCGGAGGTGCGCGGGTCGAGGTTTCCGGTCGGCTCGTCGGCTAGCAGAATGCGCGGCGCATTGGCGACCGCGCGCGCAATCGCGACCCGCTGCTGCTCGCCGCCCGAGAGCTCCGCCGGCCGGTGGGTCAGGCGCTCCTTGAGCCCGAGATAGCTCAACAGATCGGTCGCGCGAGCGGTCGCCTCCTTGCGCGCCAGGCCGCGGATCATCTGCGGAAGGATCACGTTCTCGATCGCCGAGAATTCCATCAGCAGGTGGTGGAACTGGTAGACGAAACCGATCTCGGTGCGGCGGATGCGGGTGCGCTCGGCGTCAGAGAGCCCCGAGGTCGCGACCTGGTCGATATAGACTTCGCCTGCGTCCGCCTGTTCGAGCAATCCGGCGATGTGCAGGAGCGTCGACTTGCCGGCGCCGGAGGGCGCCACCAACGCCACCGATTGCCCGGGCCAGACCGCGAGCTCCACCCCTTTGAGGATTTCCAGCGTGACGTCACCTTGGCGGTAATGCCGGTCGATGCCGTGCAGGAACAGGATCGGCGGATCGTCAGCGCCGGTATCGGCGACCGGCTCGGCGCCGGCAATGGTCGTCGTCTCATTCATAACGTAGCGCCTCGACCGGATCGAGGCGCGCCGCGCGCCAGGCCGGATAGAGCGTCGCCAACAGCGACAGCACCAGCGCCATCACCACCACCGCGGTGGTCTCTCCGGCGTCGAGATCGGCCGGCAGCTTGGAGAGAAAATAGAGCTCGGGCGAGAACAGCTCGGTATTGGTCAGCCAGGACAGGAACCGGCGGATCGATTCGATGTTGAGGCACACCGCGAGCGCCAGCAGGAAGCCGACCAGCGTGCCCACCACCCCGACCGATGCGCCGGTCATCATGAACACCCGCATGATCGCGCCCTGCGTCACGCCCATCGTGCGCAGGATCCCGATGTCGCGCCCCTTGTCCTTCACCAGCATGATCAGCCCGGAGGTGATGTTGAAGGCCGCCACGATCACGATGATGGTGAGGATCAGGAACATCACGTTGCGCTCGACCTGCAGCGCATTGAAGAAGGTGGCGTTGCGCTGGCGCCAGTCGATCATAAAGATCGGCCGCTGGGCGGCCTCGGTGACGAGCCGGCGGTAGCGGTCGATCTGATCGGGCCGGTCGACATAGACCTCGATGGCGGTGACGTCGCCCGAACGGTTGAAATAGGCCTGCGCCTCCGGCAGCGGCATGAACACGAAAGCGGCGTCGTATTCCGACATGCCGATCTCGAACACGGCGCCGATCTTGTAGGATTTGATCCGCGGCGTGGTGCCCATCGGGGTGACCGCGCCGCGCGGCGCCACCAGCGTGACGCTGTCGCCAGCGCGCAGCGACAATTGATCGGCGAGGCGGCGTCCAACTGCCACCCCCTGCCCCTGGTCGAAGCCTTCGAGCGTGCCCTGCCGGATGGTGTTGGCGACCGAGGGCAGCCGCGCGAGATCGGCGACCCGCACGCCGCGCACCAGAACGCCGGAGGCGTTGAACGGCGAGGACGACAGCGCCTGGCCCTCGACGATCGGAGCCGCCAGCTTGATGCCGGGTATCTTGGAAAGCCGCTCGACCACCGCCTCCCAGTCGGTCAGCGGCGATTCCAGCGGCTGGATCAGCAGGTGGCCGTTGAGTCCCAAAATCTTGTCGAGCAGCTCCTTGCGAAACCCGTTCATCACCGCCATCACGATGATCAAGGTGGCGACCCCGAGCATGATGCCGAGGAACGAGAAGCCGGCATTGACCGAGATGAAACCCTCCTGTCGCCGCGCCCGCAGATAACGCAGCGACAGCGTCCATTCGAACGGGGCAAACAGATGGGTACCGGTCCGCTCGCTCATCGATGCCACCTCATTCGTAGCGCAGGGCTTCGACCGGATCGAGTCGAGCCGCGCGCCAGGACGGATAGACGGTCGCCAACAACGAAAGCGTCAAGGTCATCGCCACCACGGCCATGATCTCGCCCGCATCCATCTCGGCCGGCAGTCGGGACAGAAAATAAAGCTCCGACGGAAATATCTTGATGCCGGTCAGCCACGAAAGCGCTTGGCGAAACGACTCGACATTGAGGCATATCAACGCGCCGACCAGAAGGCCGACCACGGTCCCCACAGCCCCGATCGCGGTGCCCGCAATGACGAACACCCGCATCACCGCGCCCTTGGTTGCGCCAATCGTGCGCAGAATGCCGATGTCGCGTCCCTTGTTTTTCACCAGCATGATGAGGGTGGATGTAATGTTGAACGACGCCACGATCACGATCATGGTCACGATGACAAACATGACGTTGCGTTGCACCTGCAACGCGCCGAAAAACGTGGCGTTGAGCTGCCGCCAGTCGGTCATCACGATCGGTCGCGCCGCAGCGCTTGCGACCAGCCGGCGGAAGCGGTCGACCTGGTCCGGGTCCGTGACGTAAACCCGGATCGCGGTGACGGAGCCGGGACGGTTGAAGTAGGCTTGCGCCTCAGGCAGCGGCATGAAAACGACTGCGGTGTCGTATTCGTGCATGCCGATCTCGAACACCGCGGCTATCCGATAACCTGTAACCCGCGGCATGATCCCGAGCGGCGTCGTCTCGCCCATCGGGGTTAAGAGCGTCAATTGGTCGCCGATGCCGATCGCCAGTTTGTCTGCAAGCCTTTTGCCGATCGCCACGCCACGGCCTACGTCAAAGCCATCGAGCGTGCCGTCGCTGATACTGTCGGCGATCGAGCCGAGCCGTCCGAGATCCTGCGCTCTCATCCCGCGCACCAAGACGCCTTCGCCGCCGGAGCGAAACGCGGCCAGCGCCTGGCCCTCGACCATCGGCGCCGCCAGCTTGACCCCCTCGATCCCGGACACCCGCTGGGTGACCTGCTGCCAGTCGGAGAGCGGGGATTCCAGGGGCTGGATCAGCAGGTGTCCGTTGAGGCCCAAAATCTTCTCAAGCAGCTCCTTCCGGAACCCGTTCATCACCGCCAGTACGACAATCAGGGTGGCGACCCCGAGCATGATGCCGAGAAACGAGAAGCCGGCATTGACCGATATGAATCCATCCTGTCGCCGCGCCCGCAGATAGCGCAGCGACAGCATCCATTCGAACGGGGCGAATGGGTGGGTGCCGGCCGGCTCGTTCATCAGTCTGTTCCCCACTCCCCGATTTCACACGATTCTGGCCGTTTCACGCCATGCAAAGCCCGGGCAGCGCACAGATTCATAACCCCGGCCGGCCGTACATCTGCACGTTTGCCGCAGCGGGCCGTTCCCGCCCCCGATCGAGGTCCGGCAGGCCGGATCAAGTCCGCGGCAGGCGTTCGCCGGACGACGCGACAAGCCGGATCGCGTCGGCCGGGCTGAGGAGTTGGCGGCTGCCGTCGGCCCGCGTCTTGACCTCGACCTTGCCCTCGGCGAGCCCCTTCGGCCCGACCAGGATCTGCCAGGGAATGCCGATCAGGTCGGCGGTGGCGAACTTCGCGCCCGGCCGCACGTCGAGATCGTCGTAGAGCACGTCGACGCCGCCGGCGCTCAAGTCGCGATAGAGTTTTTCGCTGGCCGCGTCGGTGTCGGCGCCGCCCGGCTTGAGGTTGAGGATCGTCGCCTTGAATGGCGCCACCGCTTCCGGCCATTTGATGCCGGCGTCGTCGTGGAACGCCTCGATGATCGCCGCCACCAGCCGGCTCGGCCCGATGCCGTAGGAGCCCATATGGACCGGATGCTCGACTCCGTCGGGGCCGGCCACCACGGCTTTCATCGGCGCCGAATATTTGGTGCCGAAATAGAAGATGTGGCCGACCTCGATGCCGCGCGCGGACACCTGCTTGTCTGCCGGCAGCTTGTCGAACGCCGCCGGGTCGTGCTTCTCCGAGGTCGCGGCGTAGAGCGACGTCCAGCGGTCGACGATGCCCTGCAGGCCCGCCACATCTTCAAAATTCACGTCCGCGCCCGGCACCTCGAAATCGAGATAGTCGCGGTGGCAATAGACCTCGCTCTCGCCGGTGTCGGCGAGAATGATGAACTCGTGGGAGAGATTGCCGCCGATCGGACCGGTCTCGGCCACCATCGGGATCGCCTTGAGGCCGAGCCGCGCGAAGGTACGCAGATAGGCGACGAACATCTTGTTGTAGCTGTGGGTGGCGCCGGCCTGGTCGAGGTCGAAGGAATAGGCGTCCTTCATCAGGAACTCGCGTCCGCGCATCAGGCCGAAGCGCGGGCGCACCTCGTCGCGAAACTTCCATTGCAGGTGATAGAGGTTGAGCGGCAGGTCCTTGTAGGAACGCACATAGGCGCGGAAGATCTCGGTGATCATCTCCTCGTTGGTGGGGCCGTAGAGCATGTCGC
>Ga0075421_100012808_pt1 | contig 10428 bp, 8 predicted proteins | sample SoiMetdeltSBSDD5_FD_75292 | JGI IMG/M metagenome (GOLD analysis project Ga0075421, IMG submission 75292) | Bulk soil microbial communities from a Populus tree surrounding site in Tennessee, USA - Soil MetaG P. deltoides SBSDD5 | ecosystem: Environmental > Terrestrial > Soil > Tree plantation... | reverse complement strand
TTCACCGCATCCGCAGGGGCACGACCACCTCGTACCATCCCGTCTCGGAGGACAGGCGGTCGTTCCGGCGGATGGTGAGGACGAGGTCGCGCCCGGGCTCCCAGTCCTCGATGGCCGCGAGGATCTCCGCCCGCGTGGCAGGGCTGCGGTCGACACCGACGATGAGATAGCCCGCAGGATCGGGGGGAACCGGGGGACGGCTGCACCCGGAGCGCACGCGGCAGGGGAGGCATTGCCCGTGCTCCTCCGGCCGGAGCAGGGCCTGCTCGTCGGAGAGCACCTCCAGGCACGCGGCCTCGAGCTTCGCCCGGGGAGAGAGGCCGGGGTTCGCCGTGGAGGCGCAGCCCGCCGCCGTCAGGACGAGCAGAGCTGCCGGGAGCCGCCTCACGTCTCACTCGGACCGCGCCTCGAGGCTGCCCGCGGGCGGCGCGGCTCGGGGCTGCTCCGCGGGCGCCGGCGCGCGCGGCGGCTCTGTGCCCATGGCCGGGGGCGGGTTGTCCGGCACGGGCAGGGGCTCCATCTCGCGCAGCTCCTGCTCCAGGGCCTCCGTCTCCATGCGGCGCTCCGCATCGATGCGCTGATCGAACCTGCGGATCTGCGGCGTCTTACGCGTCTCCGCCTCCATGAGCCGCCGCACGTCTTCCGGACCCTGCGTGACCGTGGGCTTCAGGAACACCATGAGCTCCACGTCCCGGTTCACGGTGTCCACCTTCTTGAAGAGCCAGCCCAGGAACGGGATGTCCCCGATCAGCGGCACCTTCCGCTCGATCTCGGACTCCTCGCTCTGGATGATCCCTCCGAGGACGAGCGTCTCGCCGCTCTGGACGGTGATGTCCGTCCGGTAGTTCCGCGTGTCGATGATGGCGCCGCCGAAGAGCGTCTCGCCCTGGCGGATCTGCGAGGACTCGACGCGGATCTTCAGGTCGACCTCGTTCTTGTTGTTGATGTGGGGAGTCACCTCGAGAATGATCCCGACGTCGATGTACTCGAACGCGTCGTTCCTGCCGCCTTCCGTCGTGGTCAGGCTGCTCGAGATGAAGGGCACCCGGGACCCCACGAAGAGCTTGCCGCGCTCGTTGTCCGCGACGTTGATCCGGGGCTCGGCCCGAACGCGCGACTCGGCGTTCTTCTGCAGGAACTGGATGAGGAAGTCCAGGTCCACCCTCACGTCCAGGATCCCCGTGCGCATGGCGTCCGCGAGCGCGCTGCCCGCGAAGACATCCCGGTAGGTGGTCGAGGTCGAGGCGATGATCGAGTTGTCCAGGTCGTCCCTGTCGAAGACCTGGGAGCCGTCGGGCGACCAGCGCACGCCCATGCGGGACTTGCCATCCCGCCCCACCTCGATGATCTTCGCCTCGATGAGGACCTGCGACGTGGGGATGTCGAGCTCCTCGACGACATTCATGACCTGGGGGAAGAAGTGCAGGTTCGAAGTGACCATGAGAGAGTTCGTGCGCACGTCGGGCACAACCCGCACCTTCCCCACGAGGTCGCTCACGGGCCGCGTGACGGCACCCCGCGCGCCGGTGGTCCTCGAGCTGTCCTGCTGCCCCCCGCCGCCCCCGAGCCACGGGTAGTAGGACTCCTCCATGACCTCCTGCTCGAGCTCGAAGCTGGTCGTCGTCACGCTGTTGGCCCGCCCCTGCTGCCCCTGCTGCTGCTGCTGCTGGTTCGAAGGCTGGCCTTCCTGCTGCGTCCTCCCGCGGGCCGGAGACCCGGGCCCGGCGAAGAGGATGTTGAGGTTGTTCGCGATGGTGACCGCCTTCGCGTACTTGAGCTGGAGGTAGAGGGTCGAGGAGCCCGTCTGCGAAGGCACGTCGAGCTGCTTCAGGATCTCCTCGACCGCGGAGAAGTTCTCTCCGGAGTTGCTCGAGACGATGAGCGAGTTCGTGTAGGGCTCGCTCGCGATGCGGATCTTCCCGTAGAGGCGGCCGATGTCCCGGTGCTCTTCCTCGCCGCCCGTGTCGTCGTAATAGTAATAGCTCCTGCGCTGCGTCTTCTTCAGGAAGAGCTCGTTGAGGACCGTCTCCACATCGAGCGCGCTCACGAACTTGAGCGTGTAGATCTTCGGGACGAGCTGCTCTCCCTCTATGGGCTCATCGAGGCTCTGGATGACGGGCGCTATGCTCTCGAGCCGCGCCGGCGGAGCTATGGCGATGACGGCGTTCCGGCGCCTGTCCGCCACGAAGCGCACCTTCACGTCGTCCTCGCCTCCCCGGCCCCGGCGGCCGTAGTAATAGGAGAAGTAGTCGTCCTGCCCGTTGTCGCGGTAGAGCTCCCCGAGCTGCGTCGCCACGTCATCCGCATCCGCGTTCTTGAGCACGTAGGCCTTCATGGTCTTCTCCTCGGCATCCTTCGTGTCGAGGATCGCTACGATCTCCTGGATGGCGGCGTAGTCGCCGGCCGACGAGAGCACGAGGAGGCTGTTGGCCCTCGCATTCGCCGCGATCTCCACGCGCTCGCGGGAGGCGCGCGTTGACCTCTGGTAGAGGGGCTCGATCTCCTCGGCAAGGTCCTTCGCCTTCACGAACTGGAGGCTGATGACCCTGAGCGTGAAGTCGGCCTGCTTCTCGGCATCGAGGATGGAAACGAGGCTCTTCACCTCCTCGATCTTCTCCTTGCCCGCCGAGATCACGATCCGGTTCCCGATGTCGTCGTTGAAGATCCTCACCCCTCCCGGCTTGAGGGGCCCCGGCGTGGACCTTCCTCCCTCGCCGTACACCGAGTTCAGGAGGTCCGCCAGATCATCCGCCTCGCCGTGCTGGAGCGTGACCACGATGGTCTGGACGTCGGCGGCGGCGGGCACGTCCAACTCGCTGATGAGCTCCTCGAAGAAGTGGAGGTTGTCGAGAGTGTCCGAGACGATGACCTTCCTCAGGTGCTCCTCGATCTCCACCTTGCCGAGAGGGGAGAGGAGCGGCTTCAGGATGTCCCGCACCCTGTCGGCATGGGCGTGCTGGAGCTTGAAGACCCTGAGGGGGCTCGCTCTCGAGGTTGCCGGGGCGTCCAGGCTCGAGACGATCCCCTTCACCGTCTCGAAGGCGGCCGCGCTCGAGAGGACGATGAGGGCGTTCGATCGGGCGCTCGCGGTGATGTCCACGGTCTGAGCGCCTCCGAGCGCCTTCAGCGCGAGGGGTCCGATCTCCGGGGCGAGCTCCTTCGCGATCGCATGCTGGAGGGGAAGGATCCGGACGGCGTGATCGGCCGGCGGAGCGTCCAGGCTCGTCACGATGGACTTCACGGCCTCGAAGCCGGCGGCGGTCGAGAGGACCAGGAGAGCGTTCGACCGCACGCTCGGGGTGATCTCCACCGCGGCCCCCGGAGCGCCGCCCAGCGCCTTGAGCGCGAGGGGTCCGATCTCCGGAGCGAGCTCCTTCGCGACGGCGTGCTGGAGGGGGAGGACCCTGACGGCGAGATCCGCCTTCTGCTCCACATCGAGGCTCGCGATGAAGGTCTTCACCTCATCGAGGCGTCCCCTCACCGCCGTGAGGAGGATCCTGTTCCCCTTGGCGTCGGCGAAGGCCTGGACGGGCCCCTGCGCAGCGGCGGCGGATCCGCTGAACTCGCCGTTGAAGGCCGCGGTGATGAGGAGCGCCAGGTCCTCGGCGGGGAGATGGCGCAGGGTCACGATATCCATCTCCTTCTGGGCGGGAGATGCCACATCGAGCTCCGCGAGGAGCTTCCCGAGGAGCTGCAGGTTATCCGCGAAGTCGGTGACGATGAGCTTGTTCGAGGTCTCATCGACATCGATCTTGCCCTTTTCCGAGAGGACGCCCTTCACCCTCTCCCGGAGGCGCTCCGCGGTCGTGCTCGTCACCGGAAACACCTTCACGAGCACCTGCTTCCCCTCGAGGGGCCCGGTCCGCTCCCCATCGACGAGCTCGGCGCTTGCGGCCTTGAGCTCGTTGGCCTCGGGGACGAGCAGGATGGCATTCCTCGTCTCGATGGCCGAGAACCCCTCGAGCGCGAGAGCCCTGTAGACGAGCTGGATCGCCTCGCGCGTGGGGACCTTCTTCGGGCTCAGGACGGTGAGCTGGCACTGCACGCCCTTGTGCCGCGCAACGCTCTTCCCGGTGACCTCGGCGAGCCACTTCATGACGACCTCGACGTTCGCGCCGTTGAAGCTGAGCTGCGACTCCTCCGGGGGCTTCCCGGCCTGGGTCGCGGCCGTCGCCGCGGGCGCCGCGTTGGGGGCCGCAGCCGCGGCGGCCGCGGGCGGGCCGGGCGGCGGCGGCGCACCCCCCGACTGGCCGGCCTGGCCGGCCTGGGCGAGCGCGGGGCCCTGCGGCGCGCCGGCGGCATCGGGAGATCTCTTCTTGGGGGCGGCTTCCGCGCCGGCCGGAGGCGCCTTGGCGGGGGCCTCTTCCCCGGCTGCCGGGGATGTCGCGCCCGCGGCGAGCGCAGAGAGGAACGCCGCGGCGAGGCGTCGGGCGACGGCGGAGGAAGCACGGTTCGGGTGTCGTTCTTTCATCGGGTGCTCGCTTCTTTGCCTGGTATCAGCGGCTGGCTGCCCAGCCCCTCGAAGATGCTCAGCTCTTCCACCTTTCCCTTGTGCTCGATGAGGACACGGTTGATCCCGATCTGGATGACCTTCACCGTTCCGAGCGTCCCGCCCTCGGGGACGAGGTCCGTCTGGCCTTCGGGCGCGCGGATGATGGCATACGCGCCGGCGAACCCGAGGAGAGCGGGAGGAGGCGGCCCTTGCGGCAGCGCGCCCAGGATCCCGCTCGACTCTATGGTCGTGTAGCGGTCCGGAGTCGGAGTCGGAGCCGGAGGCGCCGAGGCCGGGGAGGGGGCGGGTGGCGCCGTGGTCACGGGCGCCGCGGGCGCCGATGGCGCTGCAGCCGGCGAAGACTCGGATGCCGCCCGCAGGGCGGCCATCGAGCCCAGGTGGTCCTCGAGACCGGAGAGCGGATCTCCCTCCATGAAGACGCTGTACGCCTGGAGCGCGAAGATCACGGCGAGCGCGAGAGAGATGCCTTTCAGGATGTAGGTCAAGAGGGCCTCCCCGGTCTCATCCCGCGCCTCCTTGCCCGGGCGGCCTCCACTCCTTGAAGCTGAGGACGGCCGCCGCCAGGGACAGCTTGACGTGACCCGGCTGCATCCCGGCTCTCTGGAAGTGAACCCGGTCGACCACGACCGGGTATCCCGTGCTCCGCAGGCTCCTCAAGAGCTGGATCGCCGAGGGGAGGGGAGCCACCGCCTCGATCTGGAAGGAGGCGAGCTCCTTACCGGCGGCCCGCCCGGGACTCTCCTTCGATGTGATGATCTGGACGCCGCTCGCCTGGGCGGCGGCCTGGATCGCCCCGCGCGCCTCGCCGACGATGGTTTCCTCGCGCAGCGAGGCGAGGTCGATCTTGAGCTCGTTCTTCAGCTTCCTCAGGCGCTCGCCCTTGAATCTCTCCGTGAGGAGCCGGTCCTTGACCGAGGAAGCATCGGAGGCGAGCGCCGAGTACTCGGCGCGCTTCTCCTCGAGCCGACGCCAGCCCTTGAAGCCGTAGAGGAGGAGCAGGTAGGCGCCGACGAGCAGGACGGCGGCCCGGATGGTCCTCTTCTCGCTCGCGGTGAGCTCTCGGGGCACTACTTGGCTCCTTTTTCGGGTGGCGGCGGCGACTGCGGGGGCTGCGTGCCGGCGGGGGCGCCGCTCGGAGCCGAGGGACCGGAAGAAGGACCGGAAGAAGGACCGGAAGAAGGACCGGGAGGGGGAGCGGGAGCGGGAGCGGGAGCGGGGAAAGAAGAGGGAACGGGGACCGGGGGGGCGCCCGGCTTCAACCGGGCGCTCATCCGGAACTCGACGCGGCCCTGCTCCTTCGATGGCGCCTGGTCCTGGATCACGATTTGTCCGAACCACCCCGATCTCGCGAGCTTCGCCCGGAACTCGTTCGCGGACTCGAAGCTCGAGGCCTTCCCCTGGATCGCGACCTCGCCCTGGCGCGTCATGGAGAGCGACTCGAGCAGGGTTCCCTGCGGAGCCGACTGGGACAGCGCCACGAGCGCCTCGAGGAAGGGTGTCTGGCTCGAGCTCACGAGGTCGAGGAACCCGAGCTCGCGGTCGATGTTCGGGAGGGAGGAGAGCTGCTCTCGAGCGGCTTCGAGGCGGCCATGGAGACCGGGGAGCCGGACGATGGGGAGCCCGTAGCGCATCCCGAGCGACGCCACGGCGAGAGTCGCGGCGGCGCCGATCCAGAACGAGGACGAGAGGCGGAGCTTCTTCCGCGCAGGGTCCCTCCGCCGAGCGGCCGAAACGAACGTGAGGGGAAAGTCGGTCCCTTCCTGCTCGGCGCCCGCGAGCCCCACCGTGACCGCCGACCTGCCGGGGCCGGGCAGGACCTCGATCGCGGTGACCTCGATCCCTTCGCCGAGGGCCTCCTGGATCTGCGGAGCGACGGTCGGAAGGAGGGCGCTTCCACCGACGAGGCGGATGCTCGCCGGCCTGGCGATGGACGCCGAGAACACGTCTCCCTGGAGGGCGTCCCGAACGAGCTTTCCGAGCGAGCGCAGGGACTCGTGGGCCGCGGCGGCGACGCTGTCGCCGCTCAGGGGATCGGTCACGATGAAGTCGCCGCGGGCCGACTCCGCCCATCTCTTCTTGATGGACTCCGCCTCGGCCTCGTCGATCCCGAAGGACCTGGCGACGGCCTCCGTCACGGAGGCGCCTCCCCAGAAGATCGTCCGCACGGCGATCGGCCTCTCGCCATCGAGGAAAAGGAGCTCCGAGTGCGTCCTGCCCAGGTCGAGCAGACACCAGGGCCCCTCGACGGGCCGACAGACCCTCGCCGCCGCGAGCGCGCCCACGGTGAAGGCGGGCGAGAGCCCCGCGGCCCGGATCAGGGCCTCGTAGTCATCGAGGATCTCCCGGCGCATGGCGGCGAAGACGACCTCGCGCAGGGCATTCGTGGGATCCTTCCCGCGACCGTTCTTCTCCGCGGCGGCCCCGTTTCGGCCTGCATGGATCTCGTACGTCCAGGCAATGCGCTCCGCTGGAAGCGGCAGCTCCTTCTCCACCTGGAAGGCGAGGAGCCGCTCCGTCTCGTCGCGCGAGGTCTTCGGAACGGAGAAGCGCCGGAAGGAGATGCCGCGGGACGGGAGGGCGCACAGGGCTCGAGGCATCCGCGCGGACCTTCCGAGAAACGAGCGCACCTTGCGGACGACCTCCTCGCGGCAAGCAGGGGTGAGGTACCCGCCGCCGGCTCGCTCGAGACGGACCTCGATCCCGCTCTCCCCGGCGAGCACCTTGAGGGAGCTGTAGCCGATGTCGACCGCGAGGCGGCGGGCCTTCATCACCCCCATCACGGCTCGTCCCTCCAGTCGAGCGTCTCCATCTCGTAGCTGGAGGGCCGCACCACGGCGATGATCCGCCGTGTGGCCCCCGTGGATGGAATCCGCCCCTCGGAAACGATCCGGAAGGTCCCGGAGCGCACCGCGACCCTCGGGGCCAGGCGCGCGAAGGTCTCCCTCGAGAGGCCCTGGACGTCGAGCAGCTGCGCCACGTTCGAGAAGTATCCGAGCTGGATCCTTTTCGCGACGATGGCCTCCGCGAGATCGGGATCGACGCCGGGAAGGCAAGCGAGGACCACGCTGTCCGCCGTGTTCAGGTTCACGACGCCGCGAAGCACGAGGTCGTCCGTGGTGGTGAGGCGATCGGCGACCTCCTGGAGAAGGCTCGTGCCGATGACCTTCGCTCCGCCGCCGGACCGATTGCCGGACCGGCTGCCGGCGGCCTTCGTGTCGCTTTGGGGCGCGGCCTCCACATCGAGGAGGTTCGCGAGGCCATCGAACTTCTTCTGGCCCCGGTGGGCGACGATGGCCTTCGCGATGTCCGCCGATATCCCGTCGACGGCGGCGAGCTCATCCTCGCTCGCCGACGCCACGTTGACCCGCGCCTCTCCGCGCGCGTCCTTGTTCTCCACGGCGGTATCCACCGTGAGGTAAGCGGACCACCCCGCGTCGAGCGCTCCATCCGCATCGTCCATCGGGGGCGTCGCCAGCCCGTCGTCCTCCTCGGGATCGAGGATGCCGTTCGTGTTCGTATCCTCGCCGAAAAGGAGGTCCGCGGTGACGCCGATGACGAGGAGCACGTCGCGCAGGGTCTCGTAGGGGCCGTTCCGGGGCTCGGACGGCGGCTCGAGGGATGCATACTCCTCCCTCTCGGCTCCCCCGGGCCTCGGCGTGTCGTCGTCATCCCTCCAGTCGACGATCGCGGCCGCGATGGAGCGCGTCATACCCGGGAGCTTCTCGAGCTCCGCGGTCGAAGCGCGGTTCACGTCGAGCCGGCTCTCCTCGTCTCCGATGCCGAAGACGACCTGGCCCGCGCCTTCGGATGGGGCGGGCGACCGGATGACGCGATAGATCCCGTTTCCGAGGAGAACGTCCCGGAACGCGGCGGGGTCGCTCGCGAGCGCCGGGTCGTGGCTCTTCGCGGCCGCGCGCAGTGAGCGGCGGCTCTCGTGGATGGCTGCCTTGGCCCTCTCGACTCCGGCCACGGCGAGCCAACGGGCCTCCTCGATGTCGCTCCAGTTCCTCGCGACCCGGACCTCGAGCGTCGTCGAGCGCACGGCGCTCAGGATGACGATGGAGAGGATGGTGAAGCTCCAGAGGACAGCGATCAGAGCGGAGCCGCGCGCCGCCATCAGTTGCCTCCCTCCGATTGCGAGCTCCCGGAAGCGGAGGATTCCGAAGTCGACGTGGAGTCCTTGGAGGAGCTCGAGGATGCATCGCCCTCTTCATCCGAGGACCCGGAGCCGCCGGCGCCGTACGTTCCCGCGAGGTTCAAGCGGACGACGGTGCGGAAGGTCAGGGGGCGAGGCGGCTTCTCCGACTTCGCGAGGGGGTCGCCGGGCCCGCCGGGGCCCTCGAGCCCGCGGGCGAGCGGCTTCGGTTCCGGCTCGCGCGGGCCCTTCGCCGCCGCGAGGTCATCTTTCGATGCCTCCGGCTCCGGAGCGCCGTCCGTCTCCGCGCCCGGCCGGGGCAGGGGCACGGGCTTCGGCTGGAAGGCGAGCGTGATGCGGACCGCCTCCGGGAGCCCGGTCGAGTTCCAGGCGGCCGCCTCGATGGTCCCCATGCGGTCCTTGCCCTCGGCGCTCCCCCACTCGTCGTACCAGATGAAGCCATCCGAGTACTCGACGCGGAAGGAGGCTATCCCCGAGGCGATCTCCTCCTTGAAGCCGCCATCGAGCGGCTCCCGGTCGGGCGTGGGGTCCCGGCGCCTCCAGAGCGCGAGCCCTCCGGTCTCGAAGCTCCGGTCCACGTACCAGCTCACCTCCGTGGAGCCGCCCTCGCCGGGGCCGCGCGGGGTCCAGTTCCGGGTCGCGAAGTCGATGTTGTCCGCCTCCACGCCGCCGATCTCCCGGTCCATGCCCACGAACTCGATGTCCTCGTCGAGGCGGCACGCCGCGCGCAGGTCCGCGGCGAGGAGGCCGAGGGCCGCTCGCGCGCACTGGCCCGCCTCGCGCCGGACGAGGAGGTCGTCCTGGCCCGTGAGACCCGCGTGGAGGCATGCGTAGGCCGCGGCGAGGATCCCCGAGATCACCATCACGCCGACGACGAGCTCGACCAGAGTGAACCCCCGCGCTCTCCTCCGGGAACCCATCAGGGTCTCTCCCTGCGCGAGCCGCCGCGCGCATCCGGAGCGTCCCCCGCCTCGCTCGTGGAGGCGCCGAGCCAGGGCATGTCGTAGAGGAGCGTGCGGAGCTCGTACACCTTCTCTCCGGCTGGAGCGCGGTGAACGGACACGGCGACCTCGTGGAGGCCCTCGATCGGGGTCTCGATGATCGTCTCCTTCCAGGTCCAGCCGTCGTAGCCCGCGCCGAAGTCCCCCTCGTCCTCGCCCGCGAGGATCATGCCCTCCGACCGGATGAGCTCGAGCCTGGCCGACGCGAGGAGCGCGGCGGCCGTCCTCGACTCCGCGGTCCGGCTCGAGACGTAGGAGAGTGCGAGCCCCTGGGAGATGCCGACGATTCCCATGCCGAGGATGAGGAGGCTCACGAGCGCCTCGACGAGCGAGAACCCCGAGCGGCGGCTCATGGATTCGGGCCCCCGGGCGGTTGCGGGCCGTTCTCGATGTCGCGTCCGAGGTCGACGATCCTCACGCGCGCCGTCGATGGGTGGATCCGGAGCGCGATCCGCGCCCCGTCCTCGACCTCGAGGATGAGCTCGCCGCCATCCGAGGTGCCATCCGGCTTGAAGCTCACGGCGTGCTCGAAGCCGGGCTCCACGGGCGCGCGCGCATCCCCGGGAGCCGGCCGCTCGCCCGGCCCGCCCGGGGAAGATTTCGGCCGCGGCGTCTCGCGGGACGAGGCCCGCTCCATGGCCCCGGAGGCTCCGGCTCCGGGACCGCCGGGCGCGGAGGGCGATGATGCCGATGAGGCGGGCGCCTCTCTCGGGCCCGACGACGCCGGGAGCACCGGCGCTCCGGCGGTCGCCTCGACA
>Ga0075421_100012807_pt1 | contig 10428 bp, 8 predicted proteins | sample SoiMetdeltSBSDD5_FD_75292 | JGI IMG/M metagenome (GOLD analysis project Ga0075421, IMG submission 75292) | Bulk soil microbial communities from a Populus tree surrounding site in Tennessee, USA - Soil MetaG P. deltoides SBSDD5 | ecosystem: Environmental > Terrestrial > Soil > Tree plantation... | reverse complement strand
CTGTGAGTGATTTCGCGCAAGGCATCGTGATAACCGGGTTCAGGGTGAATGATTCCGATGTTGGTCATCGCGGCCTCGGCCAACACTGCCGCAACATCCCGTGCAGAAAGTGCTGTTTCGAGCGCAGCAATATCATTGAACTCGATGACTTTAGTTGTGAGGCGCGGGTCAATCTGCGGACCCAGATTGTTGGGACGCGGAATCGGCGTGCCTTCCTCGTCGAGCGTGATCAGGGTCTCATCCACCGAGCCGTGATAGCAGTAGTTGAAGACCAGGATTTTCGGGCGACCTGTAATCAGCCGCGCTATGCGGAGGACAAATCGATTCGCGTCGGTGGCGGTGAGAGCGAACTGCCAGTATGGGAGTCCGAAGCGGCGCTGCAATTCCTCACCCACCCAGATGACATCCTCATAAGGCAGCATAAGCGTGATGCCTTTTTGGATTTGTTCTTGAACGGCTTGCACAGTGGCATCGGGTGCATGTCCTGTCATCGCTCCGGTATCGCCGAGACAAAGATCAATGTAGGAGATGCCATCCACATCGGTGAAACGGGCGCCTTTGGCCTCTTTTACAAAGACCGGGAATGAACCCGCCCAGCGGGTCATCCAAAGCATGGGCACGCCGCCGGGCAGAGACCGACCGGCGCGTTGATATAACTCGTGAGATTTGGGATGATTCTTCTGAAAGAGTTCCATTTCCTGCTGGAGAAGAGCTGAGAGTTTGGCGCGATCCAGACTTTTGGTCATGATTCCACTTTCATAGCTACATTGTCAAAATTGTCGAACAGATTTATAGTATTGGGAGCGCGGGTATACATATTCCACACCACGGGAGAGCTGCTTATGGATAAAACGATCATTGGCACATTACTCGATTCGTACAGCACGTTTGGCCAATTCGAGACGCAGGCATATTACACGGTCTGCTTTGGGAGTCTGCCCTCCAGAGTTCGAATCGATCTGGCGGCCGAAAAATCGAAGGAAAGGATTGAACCAGTTCTACTGAGCATCGACCTGCAAAAATATGGCTTTGGCATTGTATATAAGAACTGGGTCACCGACGAATCTAAAAAACTGAAATCGCCCGAAGAATACGCTTACGAATACCTGTTTAAGAGCGAATCACAGCGGATGTTATTGCATCTGGCCAGCCACGGCAACTCGCTTGACATCGAAATTCTTTATGACGTTGCACACCCAGACTCAGAGGCCTGGGCGCTGGAAACCAGCCGCACGCTGCGGGAAAAGTTCCGCGACCCGAAAACGCCCAAGTTCAAGGTTCTCATCAATCAGGATAATAGTTTCAACACCGAGGACGTAGAAACCGGCGATTTCGGGTCGATCAACATCCAGGAACTGTATAACGATGACTTCATGGAGATCGACACAATCATCAGTGATTCGATGCAAAAAACCGAATCAGGCATGATTCTCTTGCACGGCGAACCCGGCACTGGAAAAACCACCTATATTAAGCACCTGATCTCCAGATATCAGGACAAGCAGTTCATCTTTATTCAAAATGACTTTGTGAAAGACCTGCTGAAGCCCATATTTATCTCGTTCCTGCTTCAGAACAAGAACGCCATCCTGATCATCGAAGATGCCGAAAAGGTGGTAGTCACACGCGATAACTCCTCAGACGACTCCGTCGTTTCGACCATCCTGCAGCTTTCCGATGGCCTTTTCAGTGACTTCCTGAACATCAAGATCATCTGCACCTTCAACACCAACATTGACCGCATCGACAAAGCGCTGCTCAGGAAGGGCAGGATGATCGCAAAATATAAGTTCACGCCGCTCGCGCCGGAAAAAACCGCTGCGCTGGCCCATAAACTTGGCTACGAAGATGTCAGTGGAAGCCTCACTTTAGCCGATATCTTCGGTTACGAACATCGCGGGTTTAGCAACGCGAACAAGAAGGGCATCGGCTTCGCACAGGGGTGAGAAAAACACACAGAGTAGACAGGTACACACGGGTTTGCTTGCGTACCTGTCTATGTGTTTGCGTACTTCCGTATTTACTGAATCACATCCTTCAACGCCTCACCAAAGATATTCAAACCATGATTGATTTGCTCAGAGGTGACGTTGAGCGGAGGGATCCAGCGCAATGTATTGTCATATGTGCCACAGGAGAGAAGCAGCATGTCCCGTTTTTCAGCAGCGTGAATCACATCTTTAACCATTTGTTTGGCCTTGTGCGCGCGGCCATCCACGATGAACTCGGTCCCAATCATCAGGCCCTTGCCACGCACATCACCAATCTGCGAGTATTCTTCCTGGAATTTGCGAAGTCCGGTCATTAACTGAACGCCTCTCTCCGTGGCATTCTCAAGCATGTTCTCTTCGCGGATGGCGCGGATGGTCGCAACACCTGCGGCGCACGCCACAGCGTTGCCTCCATACGTCCCGCCAATGGAACCAAGATCGAGCTTCAACATAATGTCCGTGCTAGTGAATACACCCGAAAGCGGCATACCGGATGCGATTCCCTTTGCCGCAGTAATGATGTCAGGTTCCACGTTGAAATGTTCGAAACCGAACCAAGTCCCGGTGCGTCCAAACCCCGATTGGACCTCATCAAAGATGAGCATGATCTTGTACTTATCACAGATCTCGCGCAAGCCTTTCATGAACGCCTTGGGCGGGACCACGTAGCCTCCTTCGCCCAAAACTGACTCAATTAGAATAGCCGCCGTCTCTTTTGGGGCTGTTTGCGATGCCAGCATATATTCCAACTGCTCCAGCGAATATTCAGCTGCTTGTTGCTCCGTCATGCCCAATCGGAACGCATAGGGAAACGGGACTACAAACACACCGGATGGTAACGGACCAAATCCTGATCGATACACAGTCTTGGAGGTGGTCAATGCCATCGTGCCCGCGGACCGCCCGTGGAAGGACCCGCTAAACACGATCACATTTTGTCTGCCGGTCGCAACCCGCGCAATCTTGATAGCATTCTCCACCGCTTCCGCGCCTGAGTTGGCAAAGTAAAAGGAATCAATCGCAGGCGGGACAATTTTGCGCAATTCTTCGATCAACTGCAACATAGGCTTATGGATGACGATATTCGCCTGCGCATGGAGGAAAAGCCCCGCCTGCTCTCGAATTGCTTCAACGACTTTGGGATGACAGTGGCCGGTGTTGGCCACACCGATGCCGCATGTGAAATCCAAGAGCTTGCGACCATCGTCGGTGTAGATATAAGCTCCTTCGGCGCGATCGGCGACGAAATTGAAGATGCGACTCCAGGCGGGAGACATATGAGGGAAATTTTCTTGATAGAGGGTGTTGGTCATAAAATTTTCTTTCTGAAAAATCAAGATTTGGGTAAGAGAACCTCGCGCTGTTGAGCACCTGGTCCTCCTTGCCTAATTACCACTCGCGCGTTTTGGCAAAGGGATGGGCACGGAGAATGGGCTCAATATTAGAAAACAGATTTTCCGCGCTGGGAGTATACATATACAAGACAGCACCATCAGGGCCAAATTCGTTTCCATCGAATTCTCCAAGAGACTTCGATTCGATCATTTCAATCAGTTGATCCTCAAGTGTTGCTAGATCATATTCGTCATAGATCTCTTTGGACAAATTAAGTCCATCAACATGTACTAATACTGCTTGTTTATTTGGGGAGCTCATGTTTTACGCCTGGGCAATCATCACGTGCTTGGTGATTTGATAATCTCCAATGGCCTCGGCCGATAAATCCTTGCCGAAGCCAGACTGCTTGAAGCCGCCGTGAGGGGTTTCAGACGTCAGGGGAAGATGGTCGTTGATCCAAACGGTACCAAATTCCAGTTGAGAAGAGAGGCGCATCGCGCGTCCAATGTCTTTCGTGAAGACTGAAGCGGCGAGTCCATATAACACGTCGTTCCCTTTTGTCAGCGCATCGGCTTCGTCCTCAAATTCCTGAACTGTCACCACAGGTCCAAAGACTTCGTTCTGGACAATCTCCCAATCCTGCTGAACGTTGGAAATGACGGTTGGCTCATAGTAATAACCTTGCTCGAAGCCTTGGGGTACTCCTCCACCCGTGAGCACTTGCGCGCCCTGGGCTTTGGCGCGATCGACAAAGCCCGAAACGCGCTCGCGCTGCACCTTCGAAATCAGCGGACCCATCTGCACGCCATCGTCAAAGGGCAGACCGACTTTGATGTTTTTCATCGCTTCGACAACGGCTTCTTGCATCACTTTCGCCTTGCCCTTTTCAACATAGAGGCGCGTCGCAGCTGTGCAATCCTGACCGGTATTCAGGGTTGCTGCCAGAGAGGCTTTTGCCGCGACGAACTCGGGGTCAGAGTCATCAAACACGATGAATGGCGCTTTCCCACCCAATTCTAGATGCACACGTTTGAGCGTATCGGCGGCCGTCTTCATGATTTTCTTACCCGTGCTCGTTGACCCCGTCAGGCTTACCATGCGAACATCAGGATGCTCAACAATCGCCTGACCCGCGTCATTGCCGCCGGAAATGATATTGACGACACCATCAGGGATACCCGCTTCTTTAATAATTTCGGCCAGCATCAATGTTGTAAGAGGCGTGCCCGGAGCAGGTTTCAACACAATCGTACAGCCTGCAGCTAGAGCAGGACCAATCTTCCAGGCCGCCATCATGAGCGGATAATTCCAGGGCGCAATCTGCCCAACCACCCCAACCGGTTCACGTCGATAAATGGAGGTATAGCCGGGCATGAACTCGCCTGCATGCGACCCGTGTGTATCGCGCACCGCGCCCGCAAAGAAACGCAGATTATCTACTGCAAAAGGAATATCGCCTCCAAGACTGACGTATTGATAGGGCTTGCCAGTATTCTCAGACTCTACCTTAGCCAGCGCCTCTGCGTTGGCTTCAATCAAATCTGCCAACTTCCAAATGATTTTTGAGCGTTCACCGGGAGATTTCTTCGACCAGCGACCATCATAGAAAGCGTGCTTGGCGGCTTGCACTGCGCGGTCTACATCTTCTCGGCTGGCGTCGATTACTTCGGCAATCGCTTTCCCGGTGGTAGGATCTTCAATTGACATAACGCTTCCACCCTCGGTATCCTCCCATTTCCCGTTAATCCAAAGCTTGTAGTTCATCTCTCCTCCAGTACCTAAGCAGTTAGTCGAATAGAGACCATCTGAATGTTCGTCATATCTTCGGTACGTTCTGCTGCGTTAAGAGCTTTATCCAAATCCTCACGACTGGCAGTTGGCAAAACGCTAACCACTGAGCCAGCATATTTATTCTTTACTTCAAGCAGGCTTCCTGTTCCAGCCCACTCACCGTTGATCAAAAGCTTATATTCCACGCAACCTCTAGAAAATTAGGCGACTACATCACCCAGGCGATGTCCAGTTTTTCTAGCGTCTTGGCTGTCGGAATCCCATCGGGCGTCCAGCCTGCGAGACGGTAATATTCATCGAGCGCATGATCCAATTCCTGCTGCGTAAGAGCAATATTTGATGTTGGACCCGTCCCTTTCAATTCCTTGAAGAACTTCTTCGGCAATTTATCGTCCTTGCGGTTTAGGCCTTCGCGCGCGTTGAAAGCACGCAAGAGATTCAGACGACGTTCGCCCACTTCCAGCAATTCGTTCACTGTGACATCCCAACCGGTCACGGCGTTAATCATTTTCGCTGTATCTTCTGCGTCATAGAGCGTCCAGGTAGGGCCATACACAAACTGGCAAAGCGACGCCGAATCCAACATGGAGTAAAACAACTGGGTCTGATACGCGAAGCGAACTTTTTCGTCCGTCAATGAATAGAGGGGTTGTGGAGAGTCCAGCCCGATTTGTTTGAGGCGATTCAAGTTGAAGTCGCCGACACCTTCTTCATAATATGGGTCGTGCTCAGAAGATTGATGATCGGCGCCAAACGGGTTGACCGCATAGATGAGTCCGAGCGAACGCTTTGCCTGTGGCATGTGAGCAGGCGCCTCAGAACCTTTAACTGTGATAAGACATTCATCTGCGCCGTTGCCCCATTTCTTGGCGGCGCGTTCCGAACCCATGCCGAGAGTTTTGCCGAGTTCCCCTTCACCTTTCACAATCATCTCAAGTGTTTTAAGCATCGCGTCTGCATCGCCGAACTTGAGTTCAATTCCGCCCGTTTGCTCTTTCGTGATAATGCCTTTTTCATAGCATTCCATGGCAAAGGCGATGGTTGCGCCGCAGGCAATGGTATCGACAGCATATTCGTTACAAATCTGATTCGCCATCGAAACTACCGCGAGATCATCAATGCCACAATAAGATCCAAACGTACCGAGCGTCTCGTATTCAGGACCGCCATATTTCGGATCCACCTTATATGGGCCATCTTTGATCTCCACCACGCGTTTGCATTTGACCACGCAGGCATAGCAGGTGTCGCGTTCCTTCAAAATAGTTTCGGTCATGCGCTCACCGCTAATGGGCTCGCAGCTTTCAAACTGACCTTCGTCGTAGTTCCGTGTGGGCAGGCAGCCAATCGTATTATTGAACAAAACCACCACAGCGGTGCCATGTTTGGCAAGCCCGTCCATATCACCATTTTCAGGAATAGCTTTTGGACCAACACGATTCAAGGCAACCAAGGCTTTTTGGTCAGCTAATTCCACTTTCTTTCTACCGCGCGCCACAACAGCCTTCAGATTCTTGGAAGCCATCACCGCGCCCATGCCGGTCCGTCCATTATGGCGATTAGACATGGAAACCAGGGAGGAAAACAGCACGCCATTTTCAGCCGCGATACCGTGCTGCAAAATTTCAGCCTTGGGATCAACTGCTTTATGAAGAATGTCATCCACTTCCCCAGTGATCTTACCCATTAGATGGGCAGCGTCGCGCAGCTCCGCCTGGCCTTCCACAAGTGCAAGATATACAGGCTTGGGTGATTTGCCCCTTATCACAATTCCATCAAACCCGGCAAACTTTAACTCAGCCGGGAAAAACCCTCCACTCTGCGAGTCACCAATTCCACCGCTGATAGGCGATTTTGCGTTCGCATTCAAGCGGCTCTGCCCTGAAATTGGAGCACCGGTGGTCACGCCCGCAAACAACGTCAAAATATTTTCAGGGCCGAGGGGGTCCGCTCCTTTAGGCATATCCCGCAGGATGTAATGCATACCCATGGCACTCCCACCCAGATACTTCCGATAGAAAGACTCGGTTGGCTCCTCCACCGTCAGCGTGCCGTTCGTCAAATCCACATGCAAGACCTTGCCGTTATATCCGTTAGGCATGGCGACCTCCTCTGAAAGTCAGGTTTCAAAAATTATACAGTTGCGATGTACGGTTGACAACACACATATTCCGAAAAGGACACGTGCGATGGGGCCAGACGTTTTACGTTTCGTGCCAGCCGAACACTGCTTCGGTTTTGATAGACATTCCTTTACTCGCTTCGCAAAGCTTTCTCTTCGGGTTTTGGCTTCGAACCAATCTCGACGAGCTGTACCTGCACCTGGTACCTCTTTTCGCCGATTTGGATCTTTGCCATCCCGAAATAACCTCTGGAACCAGTCTTGAAAAGTTTTTCCTCGGCGCTCAACATACCAACTAACTTTTCGTTTTCCTTGATCTCGACCGAAAGCATGATGATACTCCTTACTTTGTCATTTCCTTCATCCCATATGGAAATCCATGCTCCGCCATTTTTTCCATAAACGGGACAGGTTCGAAGGCTTCGGGGCCTAGGACGCCAACGCCCTTCCAGACTCCATGCTCGAGCAAATCCATCGCGATGACGGCGCTGAAGGCCGTTTGGGCTACGACCGCCTGGCAGCCCCACTTTGCCATGCATTCCTGGTTATCTGCCACCTGATATAAATACACTTCTTTTTTCTTTCCGTCTTTCAGGCCTTTAACCCATGTCCCGGCGCAGGTTTTGCCATGCATCTTTTCACCGAGATGTGCGGGGTCAGGCAGGCTGGCAGCAACCACGTCGCGCGGCGAGACATCAACGCCTTTGACTTTGATCTTCTCCTTTTTATCCAGGCCGAGCATGTGAAGAGTCCGCAATACTTTGATGAACTCGTCTCCAAGTCCATATTTGAATGTAACGCGCTTGGCCTTCACCCAGCGCGGGACCAGTAAGACTTCCTCATGCTCTACGTTGACAACCTCAAGAGGACCAATGCCACCTGGGAATTCAAATGTTTCATGTTCGGAAAACGGTTCAGTCGTGAACCATCCTTTGCCTTCTTCATAGATTACGGGCGGATTCAAGCATTCCTCAATGGTTGTCCAGATCGAAAAGTTAGGAGCAAAATCATATCCATCAATCGTGATGTTCGAACCATCCCGAATACCAACTTCTTCAATTTCATCAAATAGGAAATCCTGTGCGTAGCGGGCGAACACGTCTGCCATGCCAGGTTCCACACCAAATCCCACGAGGGCCAGCAGACCCCTTTGCTCCCACTCCTGGGATTTCTCGAATTGATAATCACCAAGCTTGACCCCGGTCTTATGGAAAGGATCTTCGGGATCAGGCTCGGAAAGAGTCATCGCCATATCCATGTATTTGATGCCCACGTTGAAGGCGGCATCAAAGATCTGTTTGTTGAAGATCGGGTCAACCGCATTCATAATGAGGTCAACATTATATTTTCGTGCGAGCGCCTCGAGAGCAGCCTGGCTGGAGGCATCTATGAATTCGCACGGAAATCGCCGCGCGTTAGCGTCCCCCATTTTATTTTGCACCTCTTCGGCGCGCTTCAGGTTGTAATCTGCCAACACCATCAATTCCAACCACGACTGTGGTTTTGCAATTGCAGCTATGGCTTCCCCCACTCCCCCTACCCCCACTAATAAAACACGCATAAACTCCTTTCGGTTGGCTCCGCCATCCGTCATTGTTGCGGGGCGGACAAGATTTTTGAAACAGAATCATCTATCGGCTAAGAACGAAGCGGAAATGCCATGGATTGGAGACTGGAAAGTTGTTCTCCAGTCTCCAGTCTCTTATCGTCTAGCCACCAGCAGCCGCTTTGAATTCAGTCCAGATGCGGTCGTAAAGTTCGAGGGCATCGCCGACGTCTTCAATCCATTGCAAGTGTTCGGCAACCTCCGCAGGCGGATAGATGCCTTCGTTGGCAAGCATTTCAGGATCGATGTGCTCTTTGGCAGCCGCATTCGGCGTGCCGTATCCGACCCACTCGGCATTTTGCGCTGCAATCTCGGGATAGTTCAAATAGTTCATGAAAACCATCGCGGTATAGGCATTCGGCGCACCCACGGGCACCGCCATGTTATCCTGCCAGATGGTGCAGCCTTCGCTCGGAATCACGTAGACGATTCCTTCACGCCCACCCGTGGCCGGATCGCCGGCCAGGATCGCGTCACCGGTCCAGATGTGACCCAAGACGGTTTCACCAGAAATGATCAAATCATCATTCGTCTGGCTGTCGTAGGCCTTCACACACTTGGACTGTTCGATGAGCTGGTTTTTCGCTTCTTCCAGATGGGCGGGGTCGGTATCGTTGATGGAATAGCCCAGATACATAAGCGCTGCGCCAATCGTTTCGCGCTCATCATCCAGCATGCTGATCTTGCCGCAATAGGGCGAGTTCGGGTCGAACATCATGCTCCAGGAATTTTTGACATCGGTCACAGCGTTTGTGTCCACCGCAAAGCCGGAGGTGCCAAAGAAATACGGCACAACATACTTCTGTTCCGGGTCAAAATATATGTTGACATTGAGCGGTTCCATATTCTTGATGTTGGTGATGACGTTCCAATCCAATTCCATCAACATCCCTTCGCTGACCATGATCTGCACCATATAGTCTGACGGGACGACAATGTCATAGTTTGCGCCACCAGCCTGGAGCGTGGCAAGCAGCGTCTCGTTAGAGTCAAAGTTCGTTTCCGTCACTTTTACGCCACACTCGGTCTCAAATTGTGTCTTAAGTTCCGGGTCGATATACTCGACCCAGGTGTAGAGAAAGATCTCATCGGCGAGTTTGGACTTATCTCCACAACGTTCAGACGTTTCGCCACTGGTGGCCGGTTCTGTTGCCGCAGGCGCCTCGGTGGCAGGTGCACAGGCTGCCAACACCAGCGCGGCCAGAACCAATATATAAATCAGCATCTTCTTCATTTTCTCTAACTCCTTTTGTATGTCTCGTTATTTCGTCCATCCAGTATGGGACGACCACATTGGAACAGTGACATGATTAAGGGCATCACCTCCTCTGGCATCACGATAATAACAGGAATATTGAAAGATACGCAGCAACAGTGACAATCGCAACTGCAATCCATGCCAGGATTCTTCCTGAGCGGTTGGTCTCATTTAGTTCTTCGAGGAACGAGCGGGATACCCGCCAGGCCCAGTAGAGCCCAGCGAGGAAAAGCAAGTTAATGATTAGCGCGCCACCGGAGAACGCGCCAGGTGCAAACAATGCAGGCAGGCTGAACAAGCCATACAGCCCAAGTCCCAGCCC
>Ga0075421_100012806_pt1 | contig 10428 bp, 10 predicted proteins | sample SoiMetdeltSBSDD5_FD_75292 | JGI IMG/M metagenome (GOLD analysis project Ga0075421, IMG submission 75292) | Bulk soil microbial communities from a Populus tree surrounding site in Tennessee, USA - Soil MetaG P. deltoides SBSDD5 | ecosystem: Environmental > Terrestrial > Soil > Tree plantation... | reverse complement strand
TCGAGGAGGAGACCGCGGCCGCCGGTGTCTTTCGACTCTTGCACAAGCCTTTTGATTTGAGCGCGCTCGTGGACGCGGTCGAACAAGCAGCGACTGCCACCAGTCCGGGATCACTGCGGCCGCGACTGGCCACCGTGGAGACTGATGCCCAGGGTACGGTGGTCGCGACGAACGAGAGGGCACTCGAGCTGGTGACGGGCCGAGGCTTGCACGTGAGTGCCGAGCACACGCGGTTCGAGGATCTGCTCGAGCCCGAGTCCGCGCGGCGGCTCGTGCATTCGCGCCGTGAGTGGATCAGCGTCCACCCGGCGACCAGCATGGGCTCGGCCTGGATGGCACGCACGCGTGACCTGGATGGGAACCGGTTGGTTCTCTTGCTGGAGGAAGACGAGTCCGAGTTCATTCACGACCCCCGTGTGCAGCTCCTGCTGGGAACACGCCCGCCGCGCGGGGTCGTCTGGCCCTTCGACGATCGTGTCCTCGTCGTCGACGACAAAGGTGCGTTGCGGCGGGTCGTCGTCGAAGCACTCGAACGTGCAGGATGCGTGTGCTACAAGGCCGAGACGCCGGATGTCGCACTCCGGATCGTCGGAGCCGACGAGCACATCGGGGTCGCCATCGTCGATTTCCACATGCCCGGCGTGGATGTGGCCGCCCTCGTGCAATCTCTCCTGGCGATCCGTCCGGATCTCAAGATCGTCGGCAACAGCGTCGAGGATCATCGCCTCGACTTCGAACGCATGGGCGTTGCCCGCTTCCTCTCCAAGCCATGGGAGATGCAGGACCTCATCGACATTCTGCGTTGAGCTGGAAGGAACATCGCGCCGCCAGCCCGGCGACGACCCGGATCCGTCGCGTCATTTCTCCTCGGCGCGGGCGCGGACTTCGGCGAGGACGCGCTCGCGGTCCTTGCGCAGGCGCGCGACGAATTCGGGCGGCGCCGCGGTGCGAGGATCGTACTTCGCTCCCCACAGGATCATTTCCAGGAGAATGGGCAGCGTGTCCAGCCCCTTGGGGGTGAGCGAATAGATGAAACGCTTGCGGTCGTCGGGATCCCGGCGCTTCGAGAGCAGTCCTACACGTTCGAGTCGCCGCAGCCGCTCGGCCAGAACGTTGGTCGCGATCCCCTCGCCGGATTCGAGCAGCTGGCGGTAGAATCGTGCCCGGCCGAACACCAGATCCCGCAGGATCAGGAGAGACCAGCGGTCCCCGATGAGGTCCAAGGTGAAGGAAATCGGGCAGTTGGAGCGGCGGCGGGTCGTCATGCTTCGATCTTAGACGAATGCTTGCAAAAAGCAAGTCTTGGAGCTATCTTATGACTTGTTTTTTGCAAGTAACAGAGCCGGGCGAGTCTCGGCATCGTCGTCTGCAAAATCGGGAGGTTGGCCATGACTGAACCGACGCGAGCCGTGGATCCCATGATCGCCGAGCTGGAACAGGAAGCGCAGGCCACGCGCAGGATCCTCGAGCGCGTGCCCGAGGACAAGCTGACGTGGAGGCCGCATTCCAAGTCCATGACGCTCGGACAGCTGGCGGGGCACGTGGCCGGCATGTTCGACATCAGCGGTTTCCTGGAAATGGACGGCCTGGACATCGACCAGGTCTCGTTCGCCAACCCGCAGCCTGAAAGCAGAGCGGCGCTCCTGCAGACGTTCGAGAGCAGCCTGGCTGCGGCGCGCCAGCGCCTCGGCGCGCTGGACGATTGCCGAGCCGCGCATTCCTGGAGGCTTCACAAAAGTGGTGCCGAGATCTTCACCATGCGAAAGATCGATGTCATGCGGACTCTCCTGTTGAACCACCTGTACCACCATCGGGGGCAGCTTTCCGTTTACCTGCGCCTCCTGGATGTTCCCTTGCCGGTGGTTTACGGACGAACCGCGGACGAGAACCCATTCGCATCGATGTAATGCGTCTCTCGACCGAGAAGCGCGATCGCCGATTCTCACCGAGCACAATGCCTTGGTGCGGTCCTGAACCCCGGAGGCGGCGCGATCAGGGCAAGGCGTAGCGCTCGAGCGACATGACCAACGACTGCACGCCTTCGGCGAGTGTCGGGTGCACCGCCTGGACGTCGACGAGAGGACGTGCGGTGGAGCCTGCTTGCATCAGCGCCACGAAGATGTGGATCAGCTCGCCGGCTTCGAGCCCGACCATCGCCGCACCGAGGATCTTCTCGGTCTTCGGATCGATCAGGAGCTTCATGAGTCCGGCGGTCTCGTCGACTTCGATGGCGCGGGCGATGGAGGCGTAGGGAAGTGTCGCCACCTCGTACGGGATTCCCGCTTGCTTGGCTTCTTCCTCGGAGAGACCCACACGCGCGACCTGCGGGTCGGTGAAGACGGTGTAGGGGACGAGTCGCCCGCCCCGACCCTTGGTCGATCTCCCCGTCAAGTGATCGTAGAGGATGCGATGATCGTCCCAGGACGTGTGCGTGAACTGGGGACCGCCGAGGACGTCGCCGACGGCGTAGACGCCCGGGGTGCTGGTCCGATAGTGGTCATCGACCACGATCTCGCCGCGGGAGCCGAGCTGGATCCCCGCCGCCTCGCAGCCGAGGCTGTCGGTGTTCGGTTGTCGCCCGACGGCGACCAAGAGGTGTGACCCTTCCAACTTCGTGCCGTCGGTGAGCTCGAGAACGATGCGCCCAGCGCGCTGGTGCACCGACTTGCCCTCTCGACCGAGCCAGAGCCGAATGCCTTCGTCGCGAAACGCCTGCTCGAGCGCGCCGGCGATATCGGGATCCTCGCGTCCGATAAGGTGATCCACGCGCTGCACGATGCTCACCTCGGCGCCGAAGCGCCGAAACATCTGTCCGAACTCGCTGGCAATGTAACCGCCGCCCAACACGATCAAATGCTCGGGCACCTGACGCAGCTCCATGATGCTGGCGTTGTCGAGGGCCGGGACTTCGTCCAGCCCCGGCAGGTTCGGATGCACGTGACGGGCACCGGTGTTGATGATGACCCATTCTGCCGCGTGCGTTTCGCCGTTCACGTCGACCTCGCGCGGGCCGACGAAGCGAGCATGGCCCTGCCGCCATTGCAAATTGTCTGGCTGGCCTTCGAGTCGGCCTTGCACGCCGCTCCGCCACTGGCGCACGATCTCGTTCTTCCGATCGACGACGGCGCTGAGATCGACATGCACCTCGCCGGTGCGAACGCCGAGCCGCCCGGCCCGGCGTGCGACGTACGCCGCGCGGGCGCTGGCCACCATCGTCTTGGTCGGTGTGCAACCGTAGTTGACGCACGTGCCGCCCAAATTCCTGCGCTCGACCAGGAGCACCTTTTTGTCTGACTCAGCCAGTCGCGTTGCCAATGGAACGCCTGCCTGGCCGCTGCCGATGACGAGAACGTCGACCTGCATTGTCCCTTCCTTTCGCCGCAGCGCGTCGCGGCCGGGAGATGGCCCGCGGCTCGACCAGCAGCATCGCACGTCCATCGGGATCGCGCACGGGCATGGCGGCGCGGGATTCCGGCAGTGCACATTCGGCAGGCTGCAGGCCGGCTCGTGACGCGATGGCCGCTTGGGTGCCGTGGCGCCGGTAGCACCGGGGTCTGCGATCGTGGCAAAATGCCAGCAGCGCGGTTACCGGCGGCTCGAGCACTGGTGCTGCAATGGACGCCGACTCCATGCTCTCGCGGAGGCCAACATGATGCGCGGTGGGGCGCTCTTCTTGTGTATTGGTATGTTTCTCCAGTTACCGCTTGCTGCCGACGGGCAGGGTATCCCGGCAGCCGAGCCGGAGTTACGGATCTACGCCACACACGGGGGTGTTGACCTAAAGGCCTATGTGTTCTCGGCGCAAAACGTGGAGGGACGGCATCGGCTCCCGGCAATCGTCCTCTTCCACGGTGGGGGCTGGGCCATCGGCGATCCCGAATGGGCGTTCCCGCGTGCGCGACACTTCGCCGAGCGCGGGATGGTCGCGATTGCGGCGCAGTACCGACTGTCGGATGAAAAGACTATCACGCCGCTCGAGGCGATGGCGGATGCTCGGGCAGTCATTCGCTGGATGCGTGAACAATCGGAGTCGCTGGGCATCGATCCGGAACGCATCGCGGCATACGGTTGGTCCGCTGGCGCGCATCTCGCCGTGTCTGCAGCCCTTTTTGACGATGCACCAGTTTCAGAGATCAGCGCAGCCCCGAATACCCTCGTCCTGGTTTCGCCGGCCGTCGCATTGCAATCGGATGCTTATGTTCAGCGCCTCCTCGGAAAGCGGGCCGACGCCCGGGACATCTCGCCCGACGAACATGTACGCAAGGGACTGCCGCCCATGTTGATCCTGCAAGGCAATGTGGACACGGTCACGCCGCTCGTTGGAGTGAAGCGCTTCTGTGACCGAGTGCAGGCTGCCGGCAACACCTGCGAGCTGCGCGTCTACGAGGGATACGGTCACCTGTTCACTCCGGCAGGCGTTCCCGATGACGGCATGCCGCAACCGGATGCGGCGACGGCCGCGGACGCCCTGGGGCAAGCAGATCGGTTCTTGCAGGCTCTCGGCTTTCAGAAGTAGCCGAACTCGCGCGCTTTGGCGCCGCCAACCCCATCAGGCATAGATCCCGTGGCTGAATTGCGACGGAAGGAGCACAGGTGCTCGATCGGATTGCAGACGGAAGAACCGACTTGGTGTTCGACTACCTGTCCGCGGGTCATTCCGCCAGATCCGCCGACAAGGATGGCGTGACGTTGATCCAGTGGTGTGCCTACCATGGCGATGTCAGTGCCATCCGGTTCCTCCTGGCGAACGGTGAATCGCTCGATTCGCTGGGCGCGAACTTCGATCTCCATGCGGCGGCATTCCATGGACATTGGCAACTGTTGCCAGTTCTTGCTCGAACACCGGAGCCGATGTGAATCATGCCCTGCCGGACACTGGAGAAACGCCGCTTCATGCGGCCTTGTGCACACCGCATCGGCTGGCGCACGACCTCGTCCTCGAGGTGCTGCTCGCGCGTGGCGCGGATCCCAATCGGGTGACGAAGGCCTCCGCCGAGACCGGCTGTTTCATGCGCGATTGTAGTACGCGAGCAGAGTCGCCTCTACATCGCGCCGCTGCCTTTGGCACGGAGCAAACCATTCAGCTGCTGGCGGGAAACCACACGCCTGAGAATGGATCGGAGTGCAGTATAATCGCGAGTTAAACGGTGCCATCGGTAGAGCGAGGTGAACTTAGTGCCATTTCCCAAGCAGGCCGAGATCGAAGTCCCTCTTTTACAAGAGCTCCTTGAGGTTGGGGGGGAGGCTCGCCCACGTGAGGTTTACCCCTTCGTTGCCAGGCGGTTCCCGCACCTCACCCCGGAGGAACAGGAGGAGCGCTTGGAGAACTATCGACGGGCACGTTGACTTTCGCCAGGGAGCGATCAGTATTCGTTCAGCGTTTCAGGCAAAGCGATGGACTGAGAACCCCGTCGGCAGGCCGGAAATCGACAGATTCCGGGGAGCGATCCAGGGAGAGTACGACCATGGGGTTTTCCTCACGACGAGCAGGCTCTCGAAGGACGCCATGCTGGCCTCGTACAAGAAAGGCGCGATAACCATCCCCTTCTGCTTGATGGTCAGGCCATCGCCGAATTGCTGGTTGAGCGCGGGGATGGGAGTCAGGAAGATACCGCTCTACTTGTTTGACATTGATGAGGAGTTCGTCGACCTTGACGACGACTAAGGCGATGATCGCCCGTCTAACAAACCGTCGCAGCGGACGGTTCGTTGCGTGGCCCGCGGTGGACAGCGATTGAAGTGGCGCGAACCGCGTCGTGGAGGGACGGAGGGTGCAACCCGAACCAGGAGATGCCGGACGCCGGCCGGATCCAGCGGAGCAGTTCGGCTGGATCGACATCTACCTATTCGATCAGATCCTGCGCGGCCGAATCGCACCTGGCATGCGGATTTTGGACGCCGGGTGCGGCGGTGGACGCAACCTGACGTACTTGCTGCGTTCCGGGTGTGAGGTCTTCGGCGCCGATGAAGGTTCGGGCGGCATCGCGGTGGTGCGAGCGCTCGCGGCCAGCCTCGCGCCACAGCTCCCGCCGACGAATTTCCGCCGCGAGGCCGTCGAATCGATGACGTTCGCGAAGCACTCGGTCGACGTGGTGATCAGCATCGCGGTGTTGCATTTCGCTCGTGACGATGGCCACTTTTGGGCGATGCTCCGCCGCATGTGGGAGATCCTCGCGCCGGGCGGTCTCTTCTTCTGCCGATTGGCGTCCAACATTGGCATGGAGAGCCGCGTCCGGCATTTGCAAGGCCGGCGGTTCCTTCTGCCCGATTCGTCGGAGCGCTACCTGGTGGACGAAGCGATGCTGTTGGCGGCTACCCACGAGCTCGAGGCCGACCTGCTCGATCCCCTCAAGACCACGATCGTGCAGAATCAACGCTGCACGACGACCTGGGTGCTGCGGAAGCGCGCAACCTCCGTTTGAGATGCGCAGCACCAGGCGCGGAGTCGAACCGGAGGGAAGGCGATGACAGACGCGATCCTCTATGACCTGGAACCCGAGCTGTCTGCCCCCGAGTTCATCGATGTCTTGCGGCGCTCGACGCTCGACGAGCGCCGGCCGGTGGATGAGCCCGGGACGATCGCCGGCATGCTCGCGCACGCCGACATCCTCCTGACCGCGAGGAGCGCGAGCGGACTGCTCGTCGGCATCTCGCGTGCGATCACGGATTTCAACTACTGCACCTACTTGTCCGATCTCGCCGTCGATCGGGAATTTCAACGGCGTGGAATCGGCAAGGAGCTGATCCGGCGCACGCACGTCGCCGCCGGCTTGCACACGCGGTTGATCCTCCTTGCCGCACCGGCGGCGCAGTCCTACTATCCCCACGTCGGAATGCGGTCGCATGATTCTTGTTGGATTCTGGACCCGCAAGCGCGTGGCGAATGAGCACACGAAATCGGTCGCGGGTCATTGACCCGGGCAGGGACTCGGCTGCGAATCCTGGCGGGGTGCGCGGCATGGATCAGCGATGCGGGCGTCCATCCATGCTGATTCTGCTCTGGCTGGGTGCACTGCTCGGTTGCGGTGACGATCCAGCGCAACCCGGTGGCGGAACCGTCTTCGTCCCCACCGAGCCGATGCTACTCTCCGCGGGCAGTCCCACGAAGGACGAGGATCCGAGCCTGCTGCGTGCTCGCGACGGCACTCTGTTCGTCGCCTGGTTCTCCGATCGCGGGGCGAATGCCGACATCTATGTGACCTCCACCGCGAACGGGACGGAGTGGAACACACCCGTCCGTGTCACGCAGAGCCCTGAGGCCGATTTTCATCCCAGCCTCTTCCAGGCCGCAGACGGAAGCTTCCACCTCGTGTGGTTTCGCTGGCACGCTTTCCAGCGCGGCCACATTTGGTACAACACGTCGCCCGACGGCCGAAGCTGGAATCCTGCGAACGAACAGCAGGTGACCGACGTCGCAGACGTCGACGATTGGGTACCGACGATCACGCAGTCTCCTGACGGCGCACTGTGGACGACATTCGTGAGCGAAGTGCGTGACACCACGAATTCGACCAGCGAGATCTACGCCGCCACCAAGCGCAGTGGCCAGAGTGATTGGGATGCGGCAGTGCCGCTTTCGACCGTCAACAGCGCCGTCGCACACGACCATCTGCCCTTCTTGATGCGAACAGGGAACACGATGACCTTGGTGTGGACGCGGCACGAATCGGCGGAGCCATTGCCGTGGTTGAATCCGCGCACGGACGTGTACTACTCGACGTCGGCGGATGGAACAGACTGGGAGCCGGCGAAGCCGGTCACGCCAGCGGGCGGTGTTGGGGTCAACCTTTTTCCCGCCTTGTATCCAAACCTCGACGGCGTTTGGTCTCTCGTCTGGCTGTCGACGCGTTCGGGGTCACTCGGGGTGTGGAATCTGCCGCTCACGGCTTTCGATGACGCGCCAACGGCCGCTGTGGAGAACACGCTGTTGCCTGATGGGTATTCGCATCGGATCGCGCCGACATCGACGCCTGGAGTTTTCCTCGCGGCATGGGTGCAAGGACCCGAGGGCGCGCAGGACATCTACTATCGCTTCTTCCGCCCGCCAACGATCGCTTACGAGGCGCGGCCGTGAGCCCGACAGCACATGAATGAGACCGAGGATGTGCAGATCGCGATCGAACGGCATGGGCTCGTCTTGGTCCAGGATGCGAAGCTGCCCAATGTCGTTCGCATCGTGAGTGGCGAGACTCTGCGTGGGTCTTGGTGGTCGCATCGGGATGCGCACCGGATCTTCGCGGTGCTGGAGTCGATCGAGGCACACCCGGATATCCTCGCGACCAAGCTGGTGGCCGGGAAAGTCACGTTTCTGCACCGGCGTCTGTGGCCGGCACTTCTCGGTGTCGCGCTCGCGCGCGAGGCATGGCAGACACGTGCACTGTCGAGCGACGTGCGCGCCCTGTGCCGGGCGCTCGATCGCGGTGAATCGATGCAAGCCACGGGTCCAGGGGCCAAATCGATCGAGATCAAGCTCTTGGCGCGCTCGGAACAGGTTCACACCGAAAGTGGGAAGCACGTGACGCGCTTGGAGCCGTGGTCAGTCTGGGCCAAGAGGGTGCAGTGTGCCGCGCCGCTCGCGGTGGTGGACGCAAAGAGGATGCTCGAAGCAGCCGTAATCGGCGTAGGCGGCATCTCCAGTCTGTTGCCGTGGCACGAGCGCGCAGGGAAGTCACGCGTGCAAGGCACGTGATCTATTCGTTGTCCGCCTCGGTCTGGCGTGTGCGTTTCGCGGTCCCGCGAGACCGAGCGGCTTTGGGCGCATCCCAACTCCAGTTCTGGATCTCCGGCATGTCTTCGCCGTGGTCACAGATGTACCGCTGGTGGTCGATCAGCTTGTCGCGAATGGCTTGCTTGGCATAGGCGGCGCGCGCTCCGAGGCCGGGGACGCGGTCGATGACGTCCTCGAACAGATGGAAGCGATCCATCTCGTTCAAGACGACCATGTCGAATGGCGTCGTCGTCGTTCCCTCTTCTTTGTAGCCACGCACGTGCAGGTTAGCGTGGTTGGTGCGCCGGTACGTCAGCCGGTGGATGAGCCACGGGTAGCCGTGGAAAGCGAAGATGACCGGCTTGTCCTTGGTGAACAAGACATCGAACTCGTGATGCGTAAGGCCGTGCGGATGCTCCTCGGCCGGCTGCAAGGTCATCAGGTTGACGACGTTGATGACGCGCACCTTGAGTTCCGGCAGGTGCTGGCGCAGGAGGGCGACGGCCGCCAGGGTTTCGAGCGTCGGCACATCCCCGCAGCAAGCGAGCACGACGTCGGGCTCGCCACCCTGGTCGTTGCTGGCCCAATCCCAGATGGAGATGCCGGCGGTGCAATGCTTGATCGCCTGATCCATGGTGAGCCACTGCGGAGCCGGCTGCTTGCCGGCGATGACCACATTGATGTAGTTGCGGCTGCGCAAGCAGTGGTCGGTGACGCTCAGCAGGCAGTTGGCGTCGGGGGGCAAGTAAACGCGCACGACCTCCGCCTTCTTGTTGACCACGTGATCGATGAAGCCGGGATCCTGGTGGCTGAAGCCGTTGTGGTCTTGGCGCCAGACGTGACTCGACAGCAGGTAGTTGAGCGAGGCGATCGGCCGCCGCCACGGGATGTGGCTGCAGACTTTCAGCCACTTCGCATGCTGGTTGACCATCGAATCCACGATGTGGATGAACGCTTCGTAGCACGAGAAGAACCCGTGCCGCCCGGTCAATAGATAGCCCTCGAGCCAGCCCTGACACTGATGCTCAGAAAGCATCTCCATCACGCGGCCATCCGTGGCTAAATGATCGTCTCCCGGCAGGATCTCGGCATTCCACGCGCGATTCGTCACCTGCAGCACGTCCTGCCAGCGATTGGAATTGTTCTCGTCCGGGCTGAACAGCCGGAGGTTGCGTGACTCGAGATTGAGTCGCATCGTATCGCGCAGGAACTGCCCCATGACGCGCGTCGACTCGGCGGTCGCGGCTCCGGGGCGCGGCACGTCGATGGCGTAGCGGCGAAAGTCGGGCAGGCGCAGATCGCGCAACACGAGGCCGCCGTTCGTATGCGGATTGGCTCCCATCCGCCGCGTGCCGCGCGGGGCGAGCTCTGCCAGCTCGGGTCGCAAGCGTCCCGAGCGCTCGAACAACTCGTCCGGCCGGTAGCTTCGCAGCCATTTTTCCAGCAGCTTCACGTGCGCCGGGTTCGCGTGCATCTCGCCCATCGGCACTTGATGCGAGCGCCAAGAGCCCTCGGTGCGCTTGCCGTCGATTTCCTTCGGGCACGTCCAGCCCTTGGGCGTCCGCAGCACGAGCATCGGCCAGCGTGGGCGCTCCTGCAGACGGCCATCGCGGGCCTCGCGCCGCAAGCGCGCGATCTCGGCGAACACCACGTCGAGAGTTGCCGCCATCTGCCGGTGCATCTTCTCGGGCTCGTCTCCCTCGACGAAGTACGGCGTATGG
>Ga0075421_100012805_pt1 | contig 10429 bp, 11 predicted proteins | sample SoiMetdeltSBSDD5_FD_75292 | JGI IMG/M metagenome (GOLD analysis project Ga0075421, IMG submission 75292) | Bulk soil microbial communities from a Populus tree surrounding site in Tennessee, USA - Soil MetaG P. deltoides SBSDD5 | ecosystem: Environmental > Terrestrial > Soil > Tree plantation... | reverse complement strand
GGGGCCGCCGAGCTGGTCGAGGCGGAGGCGCTGTACCGGCGGACGATCGACACCGGCCACACCGACGCGCTGAACAACCTGGCGATCCTGCTCAAACAGCGGGGCGGGGCCGACGAGCTGGTCGAGGCGGAGGCGCTGTACCGGCGGGCCATTGACGCCGGCGACACCGACGCGCTGAACAACCTGGCGAACCTGCTTGCCGAGCGGGGCGAGGGCGATGATGTTTCGCCATAGACTGGACGCGACCGATCAAATCGGTAGCTGTCCGTTTCATCGTCCGTCGGCGGCCGCCGCGCGCCGGCCGATGCCGGCGCCCCAGCGCCGCCAGCAGGCCGAGCGTGCGGCAGCGGCCCGCGGAGCGGGCCGCCTTGATCTCTAACGAGCCGAACTCGGCAATAACAAGACAGAGGCAGTCCGATAGCCCTGCGCCGACCGGCCGGCAGGTCCGGCAAGCCGGCTTTGCCTGCCAGCTGCGCTGCCTGCCGGACGCAGCCCGGTTCGACCCGCTGCGCCAGACCATGGATCTACAGATTGACTGCGACATGGAGATCGACGGCTCGGGACAAGGTTGTGATGGGTCGTAGTTGTCGGCGTGGTCTCGTTCGGACTGGTGGCCTCTGTACTTCCGTCCTGTACGTGCGGGTCCACTCCGAGGCATTGCCGCCCTGACCGCCTAGACAGACTCAGCGGTCGCACGGCGGACCCAGTCAGCTTGACCTGGCCAAATAGCGCTCGTCAGCCCTGCGTGACGGTCGGATTGCCCTCGCGCCCGCTACGATCTCTGCAACAGCCTGAGTTGGTGACCGGACCTCGGGGAGAGGATTGTGACGGACACTCCTCAACGTCCAACGACTGAAGCGCACCCGGACCCCGATGCTGCGAGCCTCTCGCCCGTCGAAACTCCTTCGCGTGGGACGAGCCGTCAGGAAAGCTCTGCGCCCGCGGAAGCCGACGGCCCGCTAACACCTGCCCCCGACGATCTTGTTCCGACAAGCGTGCCAGTTGCTTCGTTCGTTGTAGGTGCAGACAACCAGCGCGATGAGGTCCCTGTGGTCATGTCCCTCGCGATTATCGAGCGCTTCTCCGAGGGTCTATACAGCTCGCCAAACAAGACATTCGAGGAACTCGTCTCGAATGCCTACGATGCGGGCGCCTCCAAGGTCTGGGTATACATGCCGGTCGACCTCAAGGCTGGCGAGTCCTCAATAGTAGTGATTGACAATGGTGCGTCCATGGACGTGGCAGGACTTCACGATCTCTGGAGGATCGGTGAATCCAGCAAGCGAACTTCTGGCGCGTATGTCTACGCTGGACGGCCGCCGATTGGCAAGTTCGGCATTGGAAAGTTAGCGACTTACGTTCTTGCAAACGAGCTTACGTACATAGTTCTCAAAGATGGCATCCATCGCGCAATTACAATGGACTATGGTCAAGTCCGCGGCGGTATGAGCGACCCACACCGGCTGAATCTCATCGTCGCCGAACTCACTAAAGAGCAGGCACTAGCAACATTGACGAACGCATTGAGAGACATGGCAATCGATTCGGAGCCAAGCTGTGTCGCGGATCTGTTCAGCGGATCTTGTGACAGCTGGACTGCCGTGATCATGACACGACTCAAAGAACCGGCGCATCATATTCAGCAGGGCCGTCTCAAGTGGGTGCTGAGCACCTCTCTTCCTCTCAATCCCGCCTTCGTCCTATATTACAACGACAACGAGATTGAGGCATCCAAGGCCCGAGGCACCGAACTTTGGAGTTATGTCATCGGAAGTTCCCCGCAAGATGACCTTCCCTCCGCACCACGGGGAACTGCGACGACGATCGAAGTGGATGGACAGATCCACCCGGCGCTAGACCTGCCGCTTGCCGGCCGAATCTGGGGCACTGCGCGACTGTTCCTCGATGCTCTAGAGCGTGGTCGAAGTGAGGATCGCGCGCGCTCCCATGGATACTTCGTCCGCGTTCGACAACGGCTCATTAACCTTGACGATCCCACCTTCGACGTTGGCGTCGAATTGCATCACGGCACGTTCACTCGCTTCAACCTGGTCATTAATGCCGACGATCTTGACGACCTCATCGCAAGTCCGCGTGAAAGCCTCCAGGACTCTCCGGCATTACGTGAGTTGAAGCAGTACATGCTATCAGTATTCAATCGTGCTCGCGCCTATTCAGCTTCTCAGGACGAGTCGGACACAATGCCGCTACTTAAAGCTCAGGGCCGTATCGCAAATCCGCCTCCCGCTCTGAGCCAAGGCCCTCTCCGCAGAACGATTCGCCGCGCGACATCAGAGGGACTAGCTGAAAACACTTTAGGCATCCGCGAGGAGGAGATCGGGAGAGCGAACGACCTAGCGAAGAACAACGAGGATCTCGTCGAAAAGATTCTCTTGGAGGAGGACTCGTACGAGGGTCGTCTTGTCAGGTTTGATCCGACACGCAAGGCTGCGATTCTCAACCTAAGCCACCCTTTTATCAACAACTACATTAACCAGAAGGGTGCAGCCGAGCCGCTAAAGCTTCTAGGCCTTACCGAGCTGCTTACTGAGGCCTATATGCTCGACGAGGACATCCCACCAGACGTGGTTAGCCGGGTGATCGCCAGGAGAGATCGGTTCCTACGAGATCTTGTAAAACGCAACCCACGGTCCGCACTAGTTGTGGCAAGACATCTTCGTGAGTCGAGCAATAACGAGAAGGAGTTGGAAGACGCTGTTGCTGATGCCCTCGAAATACTTGGCTTTGGGGTACGGCGTCTAGGAGGGACCGGCGGGACCGATGGGATAGCTGTAGCGCGCCTAGGCAGGCGAGGCGGCGACCGAAGTGAAAGCTATGCCCTTACATATGATGCCAAATCCAGTGGCAAGGATGCTCAAGATGTGCTGACCCTTCAGAGCGAACTCCCGAGCGCACGGGCCAAAAAGAAGGCGTCCGCCGTTCCACGCATCCAGGCCGCGACTGCTCACACATCGATTCTTCGTGTTCATAGAGAAAAGGCCAAGGAGCGTTACTCCATGATTGTCGCACCGGAGTTTACTCTCCTTGTTGCGCCAGGATTCCAGGGTGATGGCGTCGACAGTAGTCTGATCAATGAGATTTGCGCGAATGATGGGATTACGCCTGTCACCGTTCAGGACCTAGCAAGACTGGTGGAGCTCTTTCCGCTCAGGTGGGTATCTCCACTCGCACTGCGGGAGTTCTTCAAGGCACGAAATCCGGAGGAGTCGCGGGCATTTGTCGACAAGCTGGAAGCGCAACCTGCCCCGACCGTTCCTCCTGTGCAACGGATCGTAGAACTCCTCGTCCGGTACTCCGAGCGTCGGGCCCCCGTCACCGTCGACGCCATAAGTGCTGCTCTGTATGAGGGCTCCGGCGAGACTATCGACCTTACGGCTGATGACGTCGTGGCTATTGTTCGTGGGCTTTCAGCGCTGGCGCCTAACAGCATCTATTTCGATGGCGTAATGGTAGCCCTCAACGCGTCTCCTGATAACCTGTTAAGAGAGCTTCATGAGACTCTCGGAGACTATCCTGATCGTTTGGCGAGTACCTATATTGCAGTCGTGCCTGCGATTCCAGGCCAGGCGACACCTCGGAACACGTCGTGACCGCATATCGACCAGTACACCCCTTTCCTGCCCGAATGGCTCCCGATCTGGCGGTCCAAAAGGTGGCACGTATGTCGCGCAAGAAGGCCGTGGTGCTCGATCCCATGATGGGGTCGGGGACATTTCCACTTGTGGCGGCCCTCCATGGCCATCGAGCATACGGGCTGGACTCCGACCCGCTTGCAGTCCTCATCGCGCAAGCTGCTAGCTCATGCGTTGATGCTGACGAAGCGCTGGGCGCTGCGGAGATTGCGGTCAACACGGCTCGAAAGGTGAGGAAGTCGCCTTTGCGGTTTGACCCGGAGACCAAGAAGTTTGTCGAGTACTGGTTTGACGCGAAGACCGCAAGCGAACTAGGCTGTTTGGCCTCAGTCATCTCGAAATCGCCTATCCATTTGCGGCCGGTGTTCTGGTGCGCCTTCTCTCGACTGATCATCACCAAAGACGCAGGAGCCTCACTCGCGCGCGACGTCTCTCATTCCCGTCCACACCGAACCCGAGACGTCGGTGCGTTTAGTCCGTTAGACCGGTTCAGCCAGGCAACTAGTGTTGTGCTCCAACGTAGGGCAGTTACGTCGTGGGAACGATCCAATACAACGGCACCAGGGAAGTCGTTCAACGTCCACCTCCTACGTGGTGATGCACGGAGGATCCCGCTTGCCGATAGGTCTGTGGACGCAGTTATGACTAGCCCGCCATACCTTGTGGCGATTGACTATCTGCGCGGACACAGAATGAGCCTTGTGTGGATGGGGCACTCCATTGGTGAATTGCGTCAACTTAGAGCGACGAACGTGGGTTCGGAACGTGGTCTAGACCGCCGCGGCAAGACAAGTCACATCGTCGACGCTGTTACTACGCCATCCATGTCCCCTCGAACCCGTCGCGTAGTGAACAACTACGTAACAGCGCTCGGCCTTGTGGTGGACGAAATGGCAAGGGTGTTGAAGAGGTCGGGCCTCCTGACGATGGTTATATCAGATGCCAAGATGGAGGGCCAGGAGATCTCCGTCGAGCAGATCGTCGTCGGCCTCGCGCGCGACGCTAATCTAAGTGTGCAGGAGCGGGAGGTCCGCCTTCTTCCGCCGGACCGACGCTACTTGCCGCCGCCGAAGGACGGCGCACAGTCGGCGTTACGCAAGCGGATGCGCCAGGAGACTGTGCTGCTGCTAGCGCGATAGATGCACGGCCTCCTGAACCGATAGAAGGGTCACCGCCGTCCCGTTCGCCATCGGCCCGCCCATCGGGGAGCGAGCCTGCCCTGGGGCTCTAACCGTTAGCACTGGCCGCAGCGGTGTCAACTCAGCCTTGCGGATCCAGGGCCGGTCTGCTCGGCTTGCCCGGGTCGGCGGTGGGCGGGACGGGCTTGGCGCAACCATCTACCTACCAAGACGCGTACGGATCTAGCCGTCCCGGTGCCGGAGCGCCCCCTGCCGGCGGCGCAGTAAGACCGGCCAAGACGGTGCGGAATCTCGTCGGCGCCTAGCGTCCGGCGAGCACGGGCGTGCCAGGCAGCTCGCCCGGCCGGTTGCGGGCCACGAAGACTTTGGGACTCGGCCACCGATCGTCGGCCGCTCAGCGGATCCTGCGGTTTCCGCGCAACCGGCGAGCATGGCGTGCCTGGCCGCGAAGCAGCAGCGACGCGGTGGGGCATGCGCACCCATCGGTATGGCGCGGCTCGGTGTCGTTGTCGGCCTCAGCGGGATGCCGATCTGTCACACACGCGCAGCGTCGGCGACGATTGTCCAGGCCACTAGGCGTTCGGGATCGACGCCGACGGCTTCGGCCAAGCGCGCGGTAGTAATCCCGGGCTGACGGCGGGCGACCTTGAGGGCGAGTGTTGCAGCATCGTAGCTGACCTCGCCGGACATCCCGCGCGGGTCTATCAGCATCCATCCAGCTGCGTCGTGCGCGAGCACGTTCCACGGCGAGACGTCCCCGTGACAGAGCTGGGGAGTGACACCGCGTGCAAGGTCGTCAAGAACCTCGATGGCGTCTCGCCGCGCGTAGGCCTGTGCGCGGTCGGCTCCGGGTGCAAGGTCGGTTACGTGGTCGTCTACGAGGCGGCCTCGTAGCCACTCGATGATTGATGGCATTCCGGGTCCTGGAGGAGGTCGATCTGCCATCGCCGCTAGTGGGGCGGCGAGGCTGTCCAGTGTGGCCCGTGCATCATCCGCCTCGGCGAGTGGTGTGGCGGGTCGTACTTCGTCGAGGATCGTCCAGGTGCCGGTGTCGGTGTGGATCGTTTCGTGAACCGTGGGTGCGATACCGAGGTCGGCCAGCGCGGCTGCGACGCTCGCTTGGTTCGGTCCGTTGGGGTCTGGGCTGGCGCGCATGACGAGTCCGCCGTAGGCGGTGTCGACAACTACGACGAACCCGTACCGGGCGGGTAGCACCCGCCGTGGTGTGGCCTGATAGCGGCCGCACAGCCCATGCAGTTCGTCTACGACCTGGTGAGTCCAGTCGTCAGCCCGGTCCGGCCATCGTCGACGCACGTTGCTAGCTACGCTCAGCGGGACCGTCGCTGCTGGATGGGTCATGTCACTGAATTGGTCGGGCAGCGCGGATCACTTCGGCGAGTTCGGCCATGCTATCGATGACCGCGACGGCTCCAGTCCGGCTCAAATGCTCGTGCTTGCCCGGCTTATTCGCATAGCCGATGACGGGGAGGCCAGCACCGAGGCCGGCGGCCACGTCGTCGGTGGAGTCGCCGACGAGCACGGCGGCCGCGGGTGCAGTGCCGAGGTTGTCGAGCGCTCGGCGGATCAGGTGGGCGTTGGGCTTCATGAGGCGCGGGTGCATGCCGTCGTACCGCGCGCTGACGTGATCGACGTATGAGCCCAGCTGGTGCCGGTCGAGGTAGCGTCGCACGGCGTCCTCGGAGTTGTTGCTGACGACCACGATGTGTCGGTCGCTGGCGTGTGCCGCTCGCAGAACATCGTCCGCGGCTGCCGTGGGTTCGGCAGTCTCGGTCGCCATCAGCTCAGCGTCGCGGAGCGCGTCCGCAACGGCTCGCACGATCGGCGGCAGGCAGGTGTCGGCGACCAGGCGCAACACGCGGATCGGACCCTCCTCGGCCTGCGGTTCGACAGGAATCTCGCCGCCAAGCTCCGCGACAAGCTGGCTCAGCTCCTGGGCGACTGTGGGTGCCGGGTAGCTAGCGAAGATGGAACAGATCGGCCCGTCGAAATCGACCAGGAGCACGCGGGCGTGCCCGATGATGCCGGCCAGCCGGTTGGTCGCTGTCACGGCTGGTACTCGCGGGCGATGGTGGTCCAGACGCTGTCGAACCAGACCCGCGCCTGTTGGACGTACTGGTTGGCCATGTCGTCCTCGTCGCTGGTGGCGAACTGGAACAGCGGTACGTCCTTGCCGAGAACGTCGTAGATGGGGACCGGGTTCTTGGCGATGGTGACGGTGTGCTTGACGACCGGGTAGAAGCCGAAGAACGCGTCCTCGTTGTTCAGAATGTAGATCTTGAACAGGGCTGCCGTGCCGTGGCGGCGCACGTCGGCGCTGGCGGAGCGGACCAGTCCGAGTTCGGCCAGCTCCTGCACCGATTCGGTGATGGCCTCGGTGTGCCGGCGGGAGATCCGCTCGGCGCGTTCCCGCACGGCCGGGTCGTCCTCGGTGGTGTCGGTACGCGACGGTACGGCGGCCGGCTGGCTCAGGTCGGGCAGCAGGATGCGCATCGCGATCGACTCCGGGGTGAGCCGCCCAGCGCGGATCTTGTCCAGCGGCTCGCTGAGCGCACCATGTAGGGTCTCGCCGGAGAACCCGGCGAAGTCCACGGAGACGTGAGTGCGCTCGAACGCCGCCTCGATATGCGGGCGCAGCCCCACCGGGCGCTCGCTCTGGGAGCGGACGAACGCGCCGCTGCCCTGGCGGGTGACGACCAGGCGCTCGTCACGCAGGATGCGCAGCGCGGCCTTGACGGTCTCCCGGGCCACGCCGTACCGCTCGGTGAGGTCGTTCTGGGACGGCAGCCGTTCACCGGGTGCGATGCGTTTGGTGAGGATCGCGGCGCGGAGCACGTTCGCGATCTGCAGTGACGGCGGCCGTGAGTCGTCCGGCGCCAGGTCGTCGAGGTCGTCAGCGTCGAGTGTCACGTCGCACAGCGTATAGCCTGGCTAGCCAGGCTAGGAATATCTTGACGACCCTTCTTGAACAGCCAAGTGCACACCCTTACAGTAGATCTGACTAGCCAAGCTGGTCAGATCTCCGATCCGGAGGGGGTGACGGCGGTGGGTACGTTCGCCGGGTCATCGTACGTTTTGGACAACGATCGACCGGCCGCGCGGCGGGTCCTGGGCTGCCTGTCGTTGATGTTGGACGAGTTCACGATCAGTCGGTTGGCGCACGCGGGGGTGCCGGTGGGCGGTCGCTGTCTGGAGCTGGGCGCGGGCAACGGCAGTGTCGCGTGCTGGCTGGCGGAGCGGGTCGGCGCGCGTGGACAAGTGGTCGCGACAGACCTGAAGACCCAGCACATTCGCCAGCATCCCGGGGTCACGGTGCTGCGCCACGACGCAGCCGTCGAGGCGCTGCCGGCCGGTCCGTTCGACCTGGTGCACGCCCGGCTGCTGCTGGCGCACCTGCCGTCGCGTTACGAGGTTCTGGCCCGCATGGTCGATGTGCTGCGCCCGGGCGGGCTGCTCCTGGTCGAGGAGTTCGGGCAGGCCGGCACCGGGATGGTGCTGTCGGGTCCGGGCCGGGCTGCGGCCGACATCTACTGCGAGTTTCAGGGTGCGCTCGCCGAGGTGTACGCCGCGGCCGGTACCGACGCCGGATGGGCAGTCCAGGCGAATACCGCGATGACCGAGGTGGGGCTGGTCAACGTGGACACCGTCGCGCAGACGCGGTCCTGGACCGGCGGTACGGCTGGTTGTGCCCTGCCGCTGGCGCTGTCGATGGAGCTACGCGAGCGGCTCGTCGCGGCCGGCATGGTCGAGCGGGAGCTGGACCGCCTCGGCCGGCTGCTGGTCGATCCACGTCTGGTCCTGATGGGCGACCTGCTGTGGTCGCACATCGGGCGCCGACCACAGCGCTCGACTGTTGAGGCAGAGGTCGGCTGCGTCGGTCGTAACCGGGGGGCGTGGTGAGCACGGTCTATCTGGCCTCGGCGGTGCGGGCGCGGGTGGAGGCGGCCCAGGCGGTCCTGGATACCCACCCGGCCGGCATGGACGGCATCTGCCTGTGCTGCGGCGGCGCACCATCGTGCGGTCGAGCGCAGGCGCTGCGGGTGCTGGCGCGGTACGGTCGGCTGCCGCGACGCCGGCCGGGAGCGACCCGGTCCGCGATGCCCGACCCCGGTACCGGCCGGTCCGGCTGGTTCTCCGCGCCGGGTGTGGCCGGATGAGCCGAACGTCTGGAGTCCGCCGACGGTTCAAGCGCCGTCGCGGGATGAACCCAGCCCAGCTCGCCCTGGTGGAGGAGCTGCGGGAGGCCGGCCACAGCTGGGTGCGGATCGCCAGTGTGCTGCGGCAGCGGTACCCGCTCAACGCCCTGGCATCCATGCGGCTGGCGCACGGCTGGAGCCAACGGGACGCAGCGGAGGCGTGGTGCGCCCGCTGGCCGGACGACCCGAAGACGTTCAAGAACTTCTCGTACTGGGAGGCGTATCCCGCGCCGACCGGGTACGCGCCGTCGCTGGCGGTGCTCGGGCGCCTGGCCGAGCTGTACGAGTGCGCGGTAGCCGACCTGCTCGCCGACGGCCCGAGCTACCGCCACCGCGACCAGGCACACACCGGCGAGCGGCCGCGCGGAGAGGACATCCCCTCGACGGTGCAGCGTTGCCCGCACGGCTGCACCGTCCTCGTGCAGGTGTTCTGACAGTTCTTTCAGCGCAGCTCTTGATGGCGTCGGAGGGATATTCCTGGTGGCCACAAGGTGGGTGCGGGATGCGGCGTGAGTCCAGCGAGCACAAGTACGCGATCATCGTCCACAGCCTCCAGGCGCGCATCGACCGGGGCACGTATCCGCTCGGCTCGCTGCTGCCCAGCGAGGCGGAGCTCGTGCGCGAGTTCGGCGCCTCACGGTCCACAGTGGTCAGAGCGCTCGACTACCTGCGCCAGGCCGGTTGGCTGCACGGACAACAGGGCCGGGGCCGGATCGTACTCGGGCGCCCGGAACCGCCGATGCCACCATTGCCCGACCGCGTCCGGCGAATTCTCGGCGCTGAACGCGCTGACGTATCCCTGCTGCGTGTCGGTCCGACCTCGGCGTCGCCGCGGATAGCGGCTGCACTGGCGCTCCCGGCCGGGTCGCGGCTGATCGCTCGTCGACGCCTGGTCGCCATCGACGAAGCACCGGCCGCCCTGGACGTCGTATACGCACCCGTCGAGTTGGCCCGACCCACCGGCCTCAACCTGTCCGTACCGCTGCCCGCCGGCCTCGTTCCCTCGCTCCTGCAGAGCGGAGCCGAACCACACCACGTGACCGAGACACTGTCCGCGCGAACCCCGTCGGTGCGCGAGAGCCTGCTCATGCACATCGGAAGGCGCGATTGCGTGGTCGCACTCCTGCTCGTCGTGCGCACCCGAGACAACCGCCCGCTGATCGCCATCGACGCCGTGGTCCGGACAGACCAACCAACACTCGCCGCAGCGTTCCCGCTGGCGTGAGATCGCCTCACTTCGCACTTGACTAGCCAAGTACGCCATGCCACACTTGACTCACTTGGTCAGTCAAGTTGAATGGAGGTGACGGAGTGGTTCCCAGCTCAATCAAGATCCCGGTGCCGTTCGAGTACGTCTTCCCGGCCGGGGCCCTGTTCCTCAGCGTGGACCGGCAGGTCGACTTCGACCGGCTCGGCGACGAGG
>Ga0075421_100012803_pt1 | contig 10429 bp, 6 predicted proteins | sample SoiMetdeltSBSDD5_FD_75292 | JGI IMG/M metagenome (GOLD analysis project Ga0075421, IMG submission 75292) | Bulk soil microbial communities from a Populus tree surrounding site in Tennessee, USA - Soil MetaG P. deltoides SBSDD5 | ecosystem: Environmental > Terrestrial > Soil > Tree plantation... | reverse complement strand
ATGGAGTACATCGACGGTTCCTGGATCACGAAGTACGCCGCGCAGCACAACCTCACGGTCGAAGAACGACTCCACCTGTTTCTGCCGGTGTGTGCGGCCGTTGAACACGCCCACCGCCGCTTCATCGTCCACCGGGACCTCAAGCCGGCCAACATTCTGATCGACCGGAGTGGGGCTCCCAAGCTGCTCGATTTCGGCGTGTCGAAGGTTCTCCTCGCCCAGCAGCCCGATGCTGCCGAGACGCACGACGTCGGCATGATGACGCCGGATTACGCCAGCCCCGAGCAGATCACGGGCGATCCGGTCACGGTGACCTCGGACGTCTATTCGCTCGGCGCGGTGCTCTACGAGCTGCTCAGCCACGAGCGCCCGCACCACATCGATCGCTGCACACCGTTAGCGCTCGAGCGCGCCATCTGCCTGAACGAGACCGTCGCTCCGAGCGCCGCCGTGAAGAAGCATCGCGCGCTCGCCCGACGCCTGGCGGGGGATCTGGACAACATCGTTCTCCGCGCGATGCACAAGCAACCGGAGCGCCGATATCCATCGGTCCAGCGGCTGGCTGCCGACATTCGACGGCATCTCGAGCACCGGCCGGTCGGGGCGCGCCCCGATTCGCGCATTTATCGCGCGCGCAAATTCGTCCGGCGCAATCGGGTCGCGGTGGCTCTCACGACGCTGGTGGCCGTCAGTCTGATTGGCGGTGCGGCGATTGGAATGCGTCAGGCACGAATCGCGCAGGAACGGTTCCAGGACGTGCGAACGCTGGCGACCCGGTTCGTCTTCGATGTCGAAGAGGCCGTACGCGAACTGCCGGGATCGCTGCGGGTTCGGCAGCTGATCGCTCGAACCGGGCTCGAGTACCTCGGGAATTTGTCGCGAAGCTCCGGCAACGACTGGGCGCTCAAGCGCGAGCTGGCGACTGCGTACCTGCGGATCGGCGAGCTGCAGGGCGGAGTGGAAACCTCAAATCTGGGTGACACGGCGGGCGCGTTGGCCAGCTTCGATCAGGCCAGGGTCCTCCTCGACGCCGTGCTGACACACTCGCCAGCCGACCGGGCAGCGGCTCAGGATCGGATGACGGTCAGCCACCGCATGAGCGATCTCTACCGGCAAACGGGTCGCCTGCCCCAGGCGCTCGCGTCGACCGAGGAAGGACTCCAGAGAGCCGAGGGGCTCCTGGCGGCGCAACCCGATGACCCCGAGATCGTGCAGTACGCCGCCGTCTTTCACCTGGACCTCGCGCGGCTGCGCCAGCAATCCGGAGCATTGCGACCGGCGGCGCAGGAGATTACCAGCGGCCTTCGCCTTCTGCGGCAGCTGTCCGCCGCTCGACCGAACGAGCGCGAGACGCTTGACAATATTGCGGCATCGCAGGCGCGTCTCGGCGCCATTCAATCGGAGCTTGGCCAACGTCAGGAGGCGCTCGACAGCTATCGTGCTGGAGTGTCGGTCCTCGAGCAGGTGGTTCAACGCTATCCCCAGGTGACGGGCGTCCGTCATAGTTTGATGTTGGGATACAGCCACGTCGGGGACGTGTTGGGGAATCCCGCCTACGACAACGTCGGCGACACGGCGGGCGCGCTCGTGGAATACGGAAGGATGGTTGAGATCGCGAAATTCCTCCACGACGCGGACTCGTCGGATCTGCGTGCCACCAGCGACTATGGGATCGCGCTGCTCAGACTGGGCATCGTGTCAGCGATGCCCTCGAAACGGTCGACCCTCGAACAGGCGCTCCGGCTGCTCGAGCTCGTAGCGAGTCGCAATCCCAAGGACAAGCCCAACGCCACGCATGAAGCATGGGCAGCGATCGAACTGGGCGACCTCCATCGAGCCGATGGCGATCGCGCGTCGGCAGCGCGATACTACGCGCTCGGTCTGGCTGCAGCCGAGAACGTCCAGGAACTCGATCCGGATGACAGCACATCGAAGCGCTGGCTCATGACCGCCGCCCGCGCGTTGGCCATCGAGCAAATCCATGCGGGCGATGTGGCGGGCGCGCTCGCCACGGTAGACAAAGCCGTCCAACTCGGTTCCCGGCTGCAATCCACGGCACCGCCGGACTCGGTCACCATCCGTTCGCTGGTGGCGCGCTCCTGGCAAGCCGCCGCGTCGGTTCACGCCGCGCTGGCCGAGCGAGAACGGGGCGAGCCGCGCCAGCGCCACCGGGACGCCGCCCGCGACTGGTATCAGCGATCCATGGCGGAGTGGCGAACGCTCGAGCCGCTCGAGGGCTTCACCTCGCTGCAACGACGAGAGATGGATTCGACCGCAGCGGAGCTGGCGGCGCTCGATGCTGACGGGAGCGCGCGATGAGCGCCGAAACCCATTCACCGCTGACTGCCGAACAAAAGCGTCTGGTACGCGAGAGTTTCGAGATCGTTCAGGAGTATGCGAGCTCGCTGACGAAACTCTTCTACGGGCGTCTCTTCGAGATCGCGCCCACCGTACGGGGTCTCTTCAAACCCAGCCTGGACGAACAGTCCGGCAAGCTGTTCGAGATGCTCGCGACTGCTGTCGCCGCGCTCGATCGTTTCGAGGAGCTGCGGCCGTCGCTGGCCGACCTGGGGCGAAAGCACATCGCCTACGGTGCCATGCCGGAACACTACGACGTCGTGCGCGTGGCGCTTCTCTGGGCGCTCGCACGAGCGCTGGAGGGTGATTTCGACCGCGATACCAAAGCCGCCTGGGACCAGCTGCTGCGCGCCATCTCCGCCGCGATGATGGAGAGCACCGTTCAAAAATAGAGTGTCCTGGGGCGCGACGTTCGATTTGCGCGATCTGCGGCAACTCCGCAGGAAGCGTCGACGCCGTTTGCGCGCCTGATATCATCGCCGCGTGGCGAAGTTCGATGTCAAACGCCATTGGCAGCCCAATGAGGCCGCTTTTCAGCGACTCCTCGCCTGGCTCGACGAGGGCACCGATTCTGAGGGCGCGCGTTATCTCGACATCCACGATCGGCTGGCTCATTACTTCGCCCGCCGCAACTGTTTCGCGCCACACGATCTCGCGGACGAGACATTGAATCGCGTCGCGCGACGTCTCGAAGAACGCGGTTCAATCGACGACGTGGAGCCGGCGCATTACTGCTACATCATGGCGAAGTTCGTGCTGCTCGAAGCGCTGCGGCACTCCGAGCGCCAGCGGAGCGTGGCAGACGAACTGCGCGGGACCGAGCCTCTCGAAACAGCGAGGGAAGACGACTCGTCGGAAGAGCGCGAGAGGACGATGGCATGCCTCGAACGGTGCCTCTCCGCGCGCAGTCCAGCGGAGCGTGCGTTGATCCTTGACTATTACCGAAGCGAGTCGGGCACCGCGAGCGCGGGCCGGAAGCGGCTGGCCGATCGGCTCGGCCTGACGGCAAACTCGCTGGCCATCCGCGCCTGGCGAATCCGTAGCCGGCTGGAAGCGTGCGTCCGCCAATGTCTCGAGCAATAAACCGCCGGATTCGTCTCATCGAGATGACAGATGACTGAGCATTCCAACGACGACCTCGTGCGCTATCTGCTCGGCGACCTGCCGCCCGACGAGACCGAACGGCTCGACGAGCGCAGCGTCACGGACGGCGAGTTCTCGTTGCGGTTGCGCGAGATCGAGAACGACCTGGTGGACCGATACGCCCGCGGCGAGCCATTCGACGCCGCGCTGCAGGGGTTGGACCGCGTGTCTCGCACTTCACCGTACCTGAAACACAAAATCGGGTTCGCGCGCGCGCTTTCCCCGCGTCTGGCGACCGGCGAGCGGACTGTCGCCCGTGCACCATCGGCCACGTCGAACCGATTCGTTCGGTGGGTTGCTGTCGCAGCCATGGCCGCGATCACCGTCGGTTATCTCTCCGTTCGCAACGTTCGTCTTCGCGAAGCACTCACGACCGTCGAGGCGGGTCGCGTCGCCACCGAACGTGCGAACGCCGAGCTGCGCCAGCAACTCGAGCGGGTGCGTAGCACACCGGTGCTGCCGGCGCCTCTGATCGCAACGTTCCAGTTGACTCCTCCTCGGCGGGATGTCCGCACCGAGACGATCATGACAATCCCGCGTGCCGCGACTGAGGTCAGGTTGCAATTGCAGGTGGAACTCGACGTGCCAAATGTCTTCTGGGCGGCGTTGCGCGATCCGGGGGCCGGACGAATCGTCTGGCGCAGCGGTGACGTAACCGCCGAAGCCGCCTCCCCGGGCAACAGCCTGGTCGTCGTCACGATTCCCGCCAGCGTGCTAGCACCCCGGCGATACGTCATCGACCTCTCGCGCATTGATCGCAGCGGCTCGGCAGAGCTGATCGGCCAGTACGCGATTCGGGCGGTGCTAGAGTAGGCGGCCCGATGAGAACGAGCGGTCGCCTCGCTCTGATCGCTGTCGCCGCGACTCTGCTGGTGCGCCCGATCGCGCACGCCGTCCAGGAACCCACCTCGGCATCTGCCCAGCTGACGGAAGCGGAACGACAAGACTCACTCGCGATTCGCAGTCGATCGGCCGACGACTATCCCGCCGCAATCGCACACAGTGAACAGGCGTTGGCGTTGCGCCAGCGAGCGCTGGGCGCCGACGCCATCGAAGTCGCCCGATCTTTGGTCCTCGTCGGTCAGCTCAACGATCGTCTGGCGAAGTACGAGGTGGCAGAACGTTTATACCTTCGCGCCCAGAGCATCGTGGAGCGCCGCGCCGAACTCGACGAACTGCTACTGGCGGAGATCCGCGACAGCCTTGCGGTCAACTACATCGCGCGCGCGAGGTTTCGCGAGGCGGAACCGCTCGTCAACGATGCGCTCGCCGCCCGCGAAAGAATCCTTGGACCCAATCACGGTCTGGTTGCCACATCGCTCGGGACGCTGGCGGATCTGCATCACGAGAGCGCGAACGTCCAGGAGGCGCGACTGGCAGCCGATCGAGCGTTGGACATTGCTGCCAAGGCGTACGCCCCCACCGATGTCCGCCTGGCCGAATTCATCGATCGCGCGGCGCGTTCCCAGCTGGCTTTGGGGGACTTCAGTCGCGCCGAGCAGCTGTATCGCCAGTCGCTGGCCATCCGCCAGGCTGATGGCGGCAACGACACTCTCGCCGTCGCCGAGTCGGTGGGCGGGCTGGCCCGCGTCGCGATACTGGCAAACGACAACGTCAAGTCGGAAGAACTCCATCGGCGATCGCTCGCGATCAAGGAGAAGGTACTCGGTTCCGATCATCCGCAGGTGGCGAACGATCTGTCCAACCTCGGCCTCATTCAGTATCGTCGGCGCGACTTCGCGCAGGCCGCCACCCTTCACGCCAAAGCCCTGGCAATCAGAGAAAAGACGCTCGGCGACTCTCATCCCGTCATCGCCCTGACACTCAATAACATCGGCCTGGTCTACTGGCGACAGCTCGATTACCCACGCGCCGAGGACTTCTATCGGCGAGCGTTGGAGCTGGCGGAGCGCCTGTACGGCTCCGACAGTCTGCGTGTCGCCAATCCGATGACCAACCTGGGCATCATCGCGAAGGAGACCGGCGACTACGCGCGGGCCGAGGCGCTTTATCTGCGTGGCCTGGCGATCAAAGAAAAGCACCTGGGGCGCGACCATCCGGACCTCATTCCAATGGTGGAGAGCCTTGGCATTCTGTATCGCGATCGAGGTGACTATGCGCGCGCCGACGACATGTTCCGGCGCACCATCCAGCTGACGACGACGTCGTTGGGCGCCGAGCATCCGTTCCTCGCGCGACACTACACGAACGTCGCGCATCTCAATTGGGCGATGGACAAGTGGGACGAGACGTTCGCGGCGGAGGAGCGCGCGCTGGCCATCGAAGAACTGAACATCCCGCTCAACATAGCCATCGGATCGGAGCGCCAGAAGCTCGAGTATTTCGAGCCGTTCGCCGAGAATCTCGACCAAATCATCTCGTTCCACCTCCAGCGAGCCACCGAGCACGCCGGCGCGCGCGACCTGGCGATCTCGACGCTCCTTCGACGCAAGGGCCGCGTGCTCGACGCGCTCGCCGACAGCTGGAGCGCGTTCCGCAATCGTTCGGGCGCCGACGATCGCGTGCGGCTCGATCGGTTCTCGCGGGTCACGGCGGATCTCGCCGCGGCGGTGCTCAGCGGATCGAAACCGTCGGCGCTGGCCGCCGAACGCGAACAGCTCGAGATTGAGCTCCAGCGCCGGAGCGCCGGCTATCTCGAGCCGTCAAAGCCGCTGTCGCTTGGGGCGGTTCAGGCGGCGATCCCCGGCGATGCGGTCTTGATCGAATTCGCGGTCTACCGGCATTTCAACCCGCACGCCGCGGTCGAGCGCGGCAATCAGTTTGGCGCGCCGCGCTACGCCGCGTATGTCGTGCCGTCTCAGGGCGCGACACACGCGAAGGATCTCGGGCCAGCCGCCGAGATCGACGGGCTCGTCGACCGCTTCCGCGCGATGCTGGCCGATCCGGCGCATTCGGAGGTGACGCGAGCGGCCCGTCTGCTTCACGAAAAACTGATCGCGCCGCTGCAACCATTGTTTGGCGATGCGAAGCACCTGGTGATCTCGCCGGACGGCCAGCTCACGCTGATCCCGTTCGAAGCGCTGCGGGACGTCGATGGCCGTTATCTCGTCGAGGGCCGGTTGGTTTCGTATGTCACAACCGGACGCGATCTCGTGCGGATGCTCGCGCCGCGCCCACCAGCGGGCCGGGCCGTCGTCTTCGCCGACCCCGCGTTCGACGGTCGACCCACCGACCCGTCGGCGGCGAAACTGGCGCGCGATCGACGCGCATCGCTCCCCTCATCCCGCCGTAGCATCACCACGGGCAAGGATCTCTCTGCCACATACTTCGCACCGCTGGCCGGCACGGCGAGCGAGGCGGAACGGATTCGGAAACTGTTTCCGAATATGGAACTCAGAATCGGCGCCGACGCGAGCGAACAGGCGCTCAAGAATCTTCAAGCGCCGCAGATCCTGCATGTCGCCACGCACGGCTTTTTCCTCCAGGAAGGGATCGAGAACCCGCTCCTCCGATCAGGTCTCGCGTTGACGGGTGCCAATCTGCCGCGGACCAGCGGAGACGATGGGCTTCTGACCGCGCTCGAGGCGGCAAACCTGAGTCTCTGGGGCACCAAGCTCGTCACGCTGTCCGCCTGCGACACCGGTCTTGGCGTCGTCCGAAATGGCGAGGGCGTGTACGGACTGCGGCGGGCCTTCTTCCTCGCTGGCGCTGAATCGCTCGTCATGAGCCTGTGGTCAGTCAGCGACCTGGTCACCCGCGAAATGATGACCGGCTACTACGCCGGCCTGAACGAGGGCCTGGGCCGCGGCGCCGCCCTCCGCCGCATGCAGCTGCAGATGATGAAACGAAACGGCCGCAGCCATCCGTTCTACTGGGCCAGCTTCATTCAGGCTGGCGAGTGGGCAAGTCTCGACGGCCGCAGATAATCACAGACGAAATGTTTTCCCGATCCTGCTCTTAACGGAGTGGGGACCGATCAGGCTGGCGGAGCGTTCACCACGGCCCGAATCGGCGCGGGTGCGTTTATGGTTATCCAACCGCGGATCCGTCTGACTGTCTGCCTCGTATTATTGGTCGGGTTTTTCGCGCGCCCGACGCCTGTTCGCGCGAGCATCATCACGCTTGATTTCTCTGGCACAGCTGATATCCCTTTTTTGGGTGAGCCTGTGTCCAGAACGTACAGCGGGTCAATCAGCTGGGATACAGCAACTTTTGTTACCCCGACTGGAGTTCCGTTTGCCGACTACGCACTGACGGACCTGACGTTCGCGGTGAATGGTCAAACCGTGCCGCTCGATTCGGGAACGTCTTCCACCGGCGAGCTCGACATTGATTTTTCACCTATCAGCATCTGTGATTCGTGCGTCTCGGGATACGACGATATTTTCACGTTCTTCGTCAACTTCAAGTTGAATGTTCCTTTAGTGGGAGTGGGATCGACTGCCCGATACCTGACCGGCTTCACGGGAGTGCTGTTAGGGCCGACCGGCATGTTGAATGGCACGTCGTTGCCAACAGATGCCTTCCTCGCTGATGTGACGAGTAGTTTCGCATTCTTGTGTTACGGCGGTATAACCACTCCGCCCGCTTACGGGTGCGGCGGTTTTCCTCTCGGGGAACGTGAGGTACTGGGCTCATTGAATGTCGCATCGGCGGCCGGCTCAGACCCAACGACACCTGTTCCCGAGCCGGCGACGTTCGTGCTGCTCTCGGCCGGACTCGGTCTAACCATTACTCGGCGCCTCAGGCGCGCGTGACCACTCGCTCAACCTTTGATATCCCTGCGATCGGAACGCCGAGCGCCTCCATCGTCTCGACGCTGCAACCGAGCGCGTCGTCAGTTCGGCGGCGACGCGACGAGGTGAGACGCGGCAAGGGCACGCCGGACGGCGGCCGGGCACTCGTCGACGAGCATGGCATGCTCGACGAGCTGGGCGGGTGAAACGGGGCCGACGAGATTGTGGGGAGCGCGAGCAGTTCGCGTCCGCATCGGGTGTCGTAGCGGGTATGGTGCCGCGGGAATTGTCGTGCCGCCGCCGGCGCGCGTCAGCCGGCAGCGGCAAGCTGGTGAGACCGAAACCGCCAACTCTGTGTTATCGCGCGATGAGGTCTTGCGGATGGCGCGCCCGCGGCGAGCGCACATTCGTGCTTTCGTTGTGATTGAGGTGCTCGCCGCCGGCCTTGACGGTCGAGCGAACCTGCAGCGCCTCGTTGTGATTCAGGCTCACCCCACCCGCCTTGATCGCGGACCGCACGAGCATCGCGTCGTTGTGATTAAGAACAATTTTCCCCGCTCTGACTTGCGTTCTGATGGTCATGTCCAGTTCCCTTTCCGAGTTCGTGTGGGCGCCTCAGGAGCCACGGCAGTGGCACGACTGGCCGTCGCGGACCCTTCGGTGGATGAGATCGCCGCAAACCCTCATAAACATGAGAAACAACCGCCAGATCCATTTCGGTTCGCATCGCGATTTCCGATCGAAGCGAGCCTGGAGACTATCCGTCCGGCGGCTCACTATCCGTTGGATAGCTTCGGCGCGGAGTGTGCAACTTGCTCCGAGCGGACTGCGAGAACATCAAGCAGTGGCCGGTCGTCGTAACTGCAGGGCCGCCCCGCCTTCGTTCGGATGCCGATCGCCCTCGGCTGTGTAGCAATTCTGCCCACTCGCATTTCACGGTTCTCGATCGCGCACACCCCTTACGTGCTCGACCGTTTGTCGCACGCGCCGTTCGGCGACGATCTCGGCCGTTTTCCATCTCGCTGAATTCTCACCGAAAAATCAGCATCCCGTCGTCGATACGGCGATCGGTCGTCGTTGATGCTCTCGCACTGCACTCCGTGGCAGATGTCTTGCCTTCCTGTCTGTCGAATCACCCAAGTCGTTGCTCCGAGCGTTGCCGCCGCAACGCTCATCAGTACTTCACTTCGAACGCGGGCGGACTGAGTGTGCGTCCGCGGAGTTCCCAGAATGCAGCTGGCGAGCCCACAGCGGACGTCTGCGATCCGAGGCAGCTGGTGCCCTCGCCGCGTGTGGTTGTGCGTCGCATTCGTCTTTTTGATCGCCCCAATCGCCGAGGGCGCGACGGTCACCGTCAGCTGGGATCCCAATCCTGAAACTGACATCGCTGGCTACGTGCTTTCCTACGGAACTGCGTCCGGCCAGTACACGGCCGCGATCGACGTCGGCAACGTCACGACGTTCGTGTTCACCGAGCCTGATCCCACGAAGACCTACTACTTTGCGCTTCAGGCGTACAACACATCGCTGCTCCTCAGTGCCTACTCCAACGAGGTGTCGGCCGCGCCGGCCGCGCCAGCTCCGCTCACCGTCACGACGCTCATCGTCAGCCTGCCGCCGCCGCAGCCGCCAGGGACCGCGATCACGTTCACGGCGAGCGCAATTGCCGGGACCCCGCCCTATCAGTACAAGTGGTGGATCTCCGACGGGGTGACGTCGACCATCGGCCGGGATTGGGCGGCCAGCAACGCCTTCACCTGGACGCCGCCCGCTGCGAATCCCAACTACACGGTCACGGTGTGGGCGCGCAACGCCTCGAGCACCGTCGACAGCTTCGACAATCCCGCTGCCCGGCTTTCGATGGCGTTCGCTATCAATCCGGTGTCGCCGCCGGCGCCAGCCGATGGGACACCATTCGGCGGGACTCCGACCGCTGTGCCGGGCACGATCGAGGCCGAGCGCTTCAACGACGGCGGGGCGAACGTGGCCTATCGCGATATCACTCCTGGCAACAGCGGCAATATCTTTCGCGCGACCGACGTCGATCTGGAACCGTCAAGCGACACCGGCGGCGGCTACGACGTCGGCTGGGTCGATGCCGGCGAGTGGCTCAACTACACGGTGAACGTCGCGACCGCGGGAACCTATACGCTGGGCGTCCGTGTCGCATCGATCGGAGCGGGCGGCACGTTTCACGTCGAGGTCAATCGTGTCGATCGCACCGGACCGAT
>Ga0075421_100012802_pt1 | contig 10430 bp, 9 predicted proteins | sample SoiMetdeltSBSDD5_FD_75292 | JGI IMG/M metagenome (GOLD analysis project Ga0075421, IMG submission 75292) | Bulk soil microbial communities from a Populus tree surrounding site in Tennessee, USA - Soil MetaG P. deltoides SBSDD5 | ecosystem: Environmental > Terrestrial > Soil > Tree plantation... | reverse complement strand
GGCTGGGGTATTTTTTTTATATTCAGTGCCAACCAGGCCGCTACACAAGTTGTCCTTCCATATCCTCCTTTTGGAATTACTACAGTAACAATCTTGAATATGGCTTCATTTCTCATAGCGTTAGGAATCTATAACTCTGCAAGTCTTGTTTCAGCAAACAATAGTTTACGGGCATCTATACATAGACATGCCATAAAACTACTAAAGCCTATCGGGAGGGCTGAAATGGAGAAAGAAATTCAGAGAACTGTGAAGAATATTTCTGAACACAAAGAGATTGCCGAAATTAGCAACCAAGAAACCTTTGAATTTGATGAAAATGAACTGGAAAAGTATTTGAAACAAGTAATCAAAGAAATTAAAAAAGAACCCCATTTATAGGACTATATACATAGGTTCGATCGGATGCTGACGGACAATGTTGCGAAGGACAGCTGGCAGCAAGTCATTGGATCAGTTTCCGTCAGTACGAGCAATAAAATTAGTCCTGTTACTGGATTCTAGAATATAATGCAAGATGCATAGCTTTAAAGTTTTCTAAATTTTGGTTCGTCGGGATTCGTATTGTTAACAATTCGGGCCCGCAGGCTTGTGAATCATTTTTGGCATAAATTTCAAGTCGGTTTTTTTACCTGAAGGTTGTGGAGTAACATTAGATTAAACTTATAGTTGCTCCAGTATTGGTCACCGGACAAGTTATTTCTATTTTACCTTCAGATCATAACTAATCTCAGAAGAATGATCGTTGGGACCTGTTCCCGTAACCCCAAGGTTATAGTCAAGTTTATGATCACCCGGTGGAAGTGGTTTCAAAAATGCAAACCATCCATGGGCACCAGAACGCCATGTGCCTGTATTCTGATCAGCCATGTGTGTATCCTCAGGTATCGTAATATTAAATCCCTTAGAGTAAAGTTCGGTAACGTTATCCATTGAATTTATTTTATAATCAAGAGAACCGCCCCGCATTGACGATACCACATCAAGTTTGCCAACTGGAACTCCATCGACCCTAACCAGAGATGTAATTGCTCCAAGATCCCCTATCTCCCTTGCAGCCTTTGATAGTTCTGCATATGATTTGTTCATGTATTCAGGGGTAGATGCTTCCCAGAATGCTGTCCACAGTGGAACTATGATCCCTTGGTTAGATGAGATTTCACATACTTGGTGAGGTTTTCCAGTTACAGTCGTCTCCATCAGCATAACCATCGAATTGTTTTTGTTAATTATGCATCCGTCTGGTTTAGGTGTTGCCTGATCGATGTTTGTAGTGATCCACCATGTCCACCAATTGTCCATCCAACCATCTAGTGATGTTCCAAATGGTTTATCATTTTTAGAATATGATTCTGCACCGTATACGTTTGAAAGCCCAAGCACAAAAAATGCTGAACACATAATTAACGTGACAAGACACAAACATGGTTGTAATGTTAGAGGCAATGTTTTCTTCGTCTCAGAATTTTTCATGTCCAAAAAATAGAGATTACTACACCATATGAAATTTACTCATTGTATGATCACTTATTATGTAGTAAGCAACCAATTTATCCAATCCAATCCAAGTCATTATATTATTGATTTTGTAACGTCAAGGAAAGACTGATTATTTTGTTGTCCACAAGCCTTACCAGAAATATTTCACTCATTTTCATCTTGACCTTCACAGTCGTTGCCGTGATCGATTCAACAATTATCAAGTTTTCCACTTATGGTGATGTCGTATTTCCAACATCATCAAATGTGATAATTTTTACTCTGTTATTTCTTGTATTTGCATCAATGGGGATTCTTTTATTGAATTCTGTAAAGAAAAAGATCTTGAATCAGATTAGAAAAATGGCACTAAGTATGAGTCGTTTTCAAGTTATGATTTTTGCTGTTCAGATATTAATGATCGGTATTATCCTAACAATTATACTTCAAATGGTATTTTTAAATAAATATGATCTCCGATTATTACAATCTTCAACGATTCTAACTCATGTAATCGCATTAGTATTCTTGATTATCACAGTTGTTTTATTAGGAAGATGGCTTAAGTCAAGGAAAAATTATGTAACTGTTCTATATTTGGTATCTTTTTCTTTGATTTCCGTCAGCGTCATATTGTCACTTATTTATCTTGAGTATCAATACTCGTTTTCAAATTCACTGGATAGGAAGCCATACCCTCTCCATAGTTATATAACAAGGCAAGAGATCAGACCTTTTAGTGAATCATTAGGGACGACCTTTGATGTTACCTATCTTTTGTCCTTCTTTGCTATTTGGATAGCCACTGCTATATTATTGAGTGAGTATAGGTATAAACTTGGTAGAATCAAATATTTCACACTGATGAGTATCCCAATGGTGTATTATTTGTTCACATTTCATGGATACTTTGGGAATATATTCTCCCAGTTAGTACTTCATTACCCAGTAACCTTTGGAGTAACCTACACCCTATTTTTTAGTGCCACGAAACAAATTGGAGCACTACTATTTAGTTTAGCGTTTTTGACTGTATCATCAATTGTCACCAATGAGCGTGTCCGCAAGTCTACTTTGGTCTCTGCTATAGGTATTGCCATACTTTTTGGTTCTGTGGAAATTACCACTTTGCAATATAGACTCTATCCACCATTTGGACTTGTGACAGAAGCATTTATGCCTCTTGGTGCTTATTTGTTACTGGCTGGGCTTATTACTTCGGCTACGAGTGTTGCAAGAGATGCCAAGTTACGAAAAGAATTTTACAAGAGCGCTATGAGCCAGATTAGCCTACTGAAGACAATTGGGGTAACAGAGATGGAAAAGGAACTTTTAAAAGACTATAAACCAGTATTGGCACGGTTGGATGAACTAGAAACAATACAATATCAACCACTTGAACAATCAGAGGTAAAACAACTAATTCATGATGTGCTCAATGAACTTCAGTCGAGAGAAAATATCATTCCAAAAAGAAGACCAAGGACAAACAATGAAGGGTAAATTTTTTGACAGTTAATGTCAAAGAATATGTGGCTCGTCTGTATCCCCATTGGCTTAGTATTGAAGCAATTGGTTGGGTCCCAGAGACGGCTCGGAGCTTTGTGAATCGTTTTTGACACGAATTTTTGGTTTGGCATTTTAACGCAGAACTACTCTATTTGATCCAGACCGTCGGGGCGGATCTGGTTTTTCAGATTGATCTGATTTAGAATTTCTAGTTTTGTTTACAAAGAACGTTATTCTCAATATGACAAAGACTACCTGGCTTTTAACCTTTTTGTCTTCCTAAGTTCGTTGGTCTAGGAACGGAGATTTGTGAATCAGCTTTGGCTATTTTTTAGGCCTTAAGTTTTAATTTCAATTTATTGCTTGGATTCCATGGGATTTGGACAGTCGATGTCTTCGGATTCCGTCTCATACTATTTATCTTTTTTTTCTAAAGCCAAGAACGCTAGGTATTCTTTTTGTTATTAAGTTTTTCTTCTTTATTAGAATCTCCTGCCAATTTAATTTCGACAAATTCGGGTTTATTTAGCGGAGAATTAATTCCACTGTCGCACTGAAGTTTAAAGTTATTTACACTTAAAATGCACACTGTAAATTTGTCATCCTTGTCAATAGACTTGCCTGGAAAAATAAGTGTATAGTTCACTTTATCGGCGTCTTTTATTTCCGGACTTTCCGCATTGAACAGTTTGGATCTTGTTAGGTCCTTAACATTTACCAAAATAAGGATGTCCTTCGTCGAACTGGTAATACCCGACAACGTGACAACTACTTTGAAATTGTCTTTTTCTTCTGCCTTTTCTGCATTGACGATATTAGTCAATTCAGTATTAGCTAAAAGAACAGTGGAAATTAAACTCAAACCGATAAGTAATTTTATCATATAAGTTTGTTGCAATAAATCACTATACGCGTTTAATACTCTTAATTTTTCAGAAAAAAAAATCCGAAAAAAATACTAGGATTTAAAAGTCGTCGTTATAGAATTACTTCAAAACTAAAAAATCACGGATCCAAAAGGAAGCGATTTATTGTTACGGGGAGAGTGAATCACGGGTTCAGGAATTCAATAGTGCGGGCCAATATACTTAGAAATTACTAGACACACGAGATATGTTTTTCTACCCTAACAATATTATAGAACAAGTGTTAAGGACGGGCTTAGCTTGCAGACTGTGTGTGGACTATTTTTTCAGCATTCGTAGTGCTGTTGGACGGAACTGGCAAATATGTTAATACCACTTCTCGGGTTAATTCTCGTATTATTCATTTTCTTACCCGCATTTCCAATGGACAGCTATGGGCATAGAAGTGGATGTCATGCCGCCCACAGCTGCCCATCGGATACTGGTAGCTATGAATGTGGTGATACTGGTAATTACTCACAATGTCCAGGCAACCAACCAGAGGATGATGGAAAAATATGAAAAAAAGGAATTGAACACGACGCCCAAATCTAATTCTGAATCCGATCTAACTCTTCCCTCAGAAACATTTTCAGAAGGTATTGAAATTTCTGGACCAGTTACGGATATAGTCGATGGTGATACACTCGATATTAATGATATTCGCATCAGGTTAGCACTGGTTAACACCCCAGAGGTAGGAGAAGCTGGATTTGTTCCAGCAAAGGAATTTGTCGAAGGCCTATGTCTTGACAAAAACGGTCAGGTAGATATTGACGACGGTCAAAGGCAAGGTAGTTTCGGTAGGGAAATTGGAGTTGTCTATTGTGACGGTATTAACTTGAATTCTGAGTTAATGAAAAAAGGATACGCACTGATCAGTGCAGAGTTCTGCGAAGTTTCTGAATTTTCTGCTGAGCCTTGGGCAAAGTCCTCATGCCAAATGTAACACTTGCTCCTAAAATAATAATCAAGTATACAAATGAACTGAGTTTCCAATGTTCGGCGGCTCTAAACAGATTCGCCAGCCTGAACAATCTGACTAATCTGAGTAATCTTACAAAACGGATACTGCGAACTGCGGCTCCAAGAAATAAGGGATCTTCAAAGAGTGCAAAAGCAATTAGAGGAATCATGGCAGGTATTTCGTAAGCATGCTTTGCAACGTATTGAAATGCTTTATTGGATGCTTTTACTCTAACGCAGAAATCAAATGTCAATACGATAACCACAATTAGGTCAAAAAAATAGATACTATTTGTTTGAGTATTAGAAAGATTAATCCCTGGGATATAAAATACAAGTGCCAGAACAACGGAACTCAATGTAAGTAATCCTAAAAATAATTCAAATTTGTTACTTCTCACTACCGCTACTAATGCAGGATTAAATTCGTTCTTCATTAGTGATTGATTTCTAGGGTAACAAATAACTTTATCGAAATATCGTATCAACTTATTTATCTAGATTGATATCTGACGTCGGGATGAATCTGGAATTTCAGATGGGTCGAACTTAAATTTCAGCTCGAATGGTAGAACAAGAAAAGATAGTCAATCCCAATAAATCGTGCATTTCAAGAAAGCGGTGTCATACGCCTTAATTCCTTTTGTTCCTCGTGGCTAAGATCTCTTTCCGATTTTTCTTTTAGTTCGAAATTTGATTGTGCTGGCGTTTCTATCATATCTGTTTTAAGTCTCTTTGAAAGGACAAATGTAGTTGCACCATAGTAATTAGACAAATATGGTTGCATTGACACTATTTCCTTCAAGATGCCGACTTTTTTAAACGGCGATCTCTCTTCAAGATAATTTTTCCACATTAGCTCTTCTATCAACTCTAACTTGTCAAGCCTCTGCAAATGCTGGTCTGTGAATAAGTTGGCGGCATGAATCAGCCTTTGCCACTTTAATGATTCAACTTTCTTCTTATATCGAAAGTAAGTGGTTCTTGAAGTCTTGTATCCACAATCTTTCAAATAAGATATGGCCTCGGCGGGTTGGAGCTTCATTACCATGGTTTGGACTACTGCTTTCTCAGTGTCACTTAAAATGCTTAATTTGGAACTCAAGGTATCAATTTTGACACTGCAAAGTCAGCTTTAAACTTGTTTGTTTGTCTATTTGTCCTCTACAAGAGTCTGTCCTTTTTTGGCTGCCTTCAGCTCACGGCGCCATATCTCCAAAGCAGGATCTAAATAAGAGCCTTCAGGAACTAAGAACGGGTAAACCTTTGGCCATTTTTTCATTGCATTTCATGTTCTGTTTGTCGAAAATAAACTTCCTATTCAATCAGTCAGAACAGGTTCTTGAGAGGTATAAAGTTCGTGATGCCTGCCAAATTCGGCAACGTCTGTCACAGACCAGGCGTTGTCAAGAGCTCCGGGAAATGCTTGCGCAAAATTGAGCCCTCCATACATTACCCAAATTGCCAATTGGCCATTAGTGTGACGCCAGAGGATGTCAGAACTTCCGTCGCCGCTGAAGTCTCCTGCTTTTTGAATTTGCCAATCTAAAGGCACAGAATACCGGCCATCTCCCGCAGCTATCCATCCGTTCATTAACCATACAGTAACAGTTCCGTCTCTATTCCTCCAGAGGATATCAGATTTACGATCGAAATTGAAGTCGGCGGTTCCGGCAATCTGCCAGGCAAGACTAGCCGCTCCAGAACCGTCATTAGCAAATACAGGTCTATTATAATACCAATACACATTTAACCAGATAGACAAAGTTCCACACTTATTTCTCCATAGGATATCGCTGTAACGATCACCATTAAAGTCTGCAATAGAGATAATTCTCCATCTTTGAAGTCCAGGGCAATCAGGGTCAATCACATGGGGCTCACCATTAACATAGCTTGTAGGCCTAATGTCACCGGCATACTGACCATCGCTATTAAGATACCAAATGGAAAGATTGCCAGAAGTGTGTTGCCAAAGAATGTCTTTTATTTCGTCCCCATTAAAGTTACCAACCCCAACAACCTTCCAGTCGTTTCCAGTAGGTTGACCAGAGTTTTGCCAACTTGGGTAGGTATCACGAATCAAATTCCCTAAATGCATTTTCCATAACGCTAAAGTTCCGCCAGTATGACGCCACAAAATGTCTGCCACGTTGTTCCCATCAAGATCATCGGCGAGTATAATTCCCCAATCATTGCCCACATGCTGACCGTAATAGGTAGGTGAGAACTGGTCAAATATTGTCATGTGCCTCAAAAACCAGATCAACATAGTTCCATTGGTGTGACGCCAGAGGATGTCTCTTTGATTACCAAGTGGTGGAGGCGCAGGCATGCCGGTCTCCGACCTGATCCAGGCATTGTAATAGAACACGTCCGTAATCTTCGCCTCATCATTACCGGCTGGAGGAATGCAATTAATGTTAGCTGATTGCGAGGCAATGCCAACAACAAAATATTTTCCACCACCATTCATCATAAATCCCGAGCCACTGTCATGTTTACATAGGTCAGCTGTCGGAGAATTCACATCGAAATAGGTGTTACTAACACTATCACCAACGATCGGAGCTCGATATACACCAATCTTTCCAGGCTCGACATTTCCATTGGCAAGGTAGCCCTGCTGGCCTACAAATCCTGAGCCCAATGGTAGCTCGGCTGGCCGCACTTGTGATTCAGGAGGGAATTCCCTTGTGAGGTGAACCAGCGCTATGTCATTCTCATGGGTTTTCGAATTGTAGTCGTCATGAAATGTATATCCATAGGAAGATACGAAATAATTAGTAGTGCCCCTTGTAAAAGTCACAGTTGGCATAAAGGGACCAGTTTGGGCGCGACAATGTGCAGCAGTGAGAACCCACTGGGGTGCAATAAGGACACCACCACAACCAGGCCCGACGTTAACCGCCCAAGGGAAGTTTGCATTGTCTTCACTCGAGCCACCAATGATTTGAGAGGTGCTATTGGAAATTTGAGCCGCGGTATTATTGGATGTTTGAGGTGCGGTATTATTGGATGTTTGAGCTAAAACGACTTGACTGCAAATTATCATTGATATAGGTATTATTAACAATGCTAACTTGTATCGCTCTATCATCCTCTTCACCCTCTTTGCTCTTTCAGTTTTATATTTAAAGAATGCTTAGTATTCAGTCAGTGATCTGTTGTTAAGTCTACGTGGTTCCGTAGCTCACTAATTTAACTTTGTCTTCATACATGTATTTGCTAAATAGTTGCCCGTTAGCCTCCCCGACTAAAATATCAAGCCCAGAATGGAGAGCTATTGCACCACTGCTTATTATTATGACGCTCAACACCGGAGACAAGTTCATTTCCGAAAAGTTAATGTCGCTGTCTTATAAAGCAGCTTTTATTATTTTCTCGATTCGAAGAAAATAACCTTCTGTCTATTTTGCAAATTTGAATGCCCTTTAATGTTTATTAGATTTATTGGGCAACTAGTGGCACACCTTTGATGATGAACAAGAAACAACCAAGCCCACAACGAAGCCACCAGTCACCCCTGATTAGGCAAATGGTGCTGGTGGCCGCTTGTATTTAATGAGGTGGTAAGAAAGATACATATCATTTGTTGAAATACTCTTTAATTAGCCGAGATTCGGAAAATGAAGTCAGTTGTTGTTTACTGGCTGACTGATTAACTCACAGTTTCCGGTTATTTTGTCTCCTTCTGCTTCAAGAAAATCTGTTACTATGTCATCCCCACTGCCGCAGTTGAACTTATCCGCACCTCCACCGCCGGTTAATTCATCATGATCTTGGCCAGCATTTATCTTATCATCTCCGCCGTCAACATCGCCAATGAAGTTATCTCCAAAATTGACATCATTTCCTTTTCCACTCTTTATGACATCGTTACCACCATCACCATCACCATTGAAGTTATTGAAGTTATCTCCGATATTGGTATCATCTCCTGCCCCACTCTTTATAACATCGTCTCCACCGTCACCATTGCCATTAGAATTATCTCCTCTATTCAAATCATTCCCATCACCACTGTTTATAACATCATCTCCACCATTACCAGCGCCAAAGAAGTTATCCCCGGTATTTTCATCATTCCCGTCTCCACTGTTTATAACATCATCTCCACCGTTACCAATACCGACTTGGTTATCTCCTACATTTCTATCGAACCCTTCTCCACTGTTATCTCCACTGTTTATAACATCATCTCCACCATTACCATCACCAAACTCGTTATCTCCAATATTGGTATCGAAGAACCCATCTCCACTGTTTATATTATCATTACCACCATTACCATCACCAAACTCGTTATCTCCTATATTTCTATCATTTCCTCCTTTACTATCAATATCATCATCTCCACCTTTACCTTCAATTTCATCATCACCATCGGTTCCTTCCAGGTTGTCATCACCATCAGTTCCAGTGACAGGTTCAGCAAACACTTGATTCAGTAATTGTCCGGGAAAAACGCTTAAAGTAGTCGGTATTAGAGCACCGATTACCAGATAACTAGCCATAAGAATCGCGGGTGCTATTACAACAAAGGTTTTTGACCGTCGTTTCGTTCCATTAATTCTCAATGTATTTAACTATTTTTGCAATCTATAAAAGGCTAACCTAGGTTTGTTATATTAGATTACTTGGGTTCTAACTGTTTCCACAGAGGCAGCGAGATTGCATTAATATAAATTAATCTTAATTTTTTGCTGCTATTCTTTTATTATTAGCAGTTCTAATCGCAGCTACTTGATAATTTAGTTACCTCTCATTTATTTATCCAGATTATTTTTAATATCACTAAAGGGCCACTAAGATTGAATAGATAGTCAAGCAACTGGGTGGGAGGAATTATAGTTTGAATGGACGAAACAACCAATTTCCCACCAGTTGTTTTTTATTGTTAAGGCCAGCGCTACATACTATAAAACGGCTTTAGTAGAAGAATCAACTGCAGTCTTTAATGCTTAAAACCTTAGATGACTTTAATTCAACAACTCTATGTCTACGACAGAACCGGAACTCTGTCCAAAGTGTAAAAAGGGACATCTTCTACCTGTAGGAAAAGCCAGCACTAACATAGAATCAGATGAACCTTTTTCGCCAGCTGTCCACATGCGAGACCTGGAATGTGATAGTTGTGGTTATGCACAAAAAGCAGCGAGCCTGACCGAATAATCAGTTGGGAATAAAGTTTATCCAATTTATTAGCAATGTTGCCTAGGAACTTGTAATGTCCGAAGAAAAAGAATTTACATGTCACTGCGGTGCATCATTCAAAACCGACCAGGATTTACACGATCATATGAGAGAACATACAGATTAATTGTTTAAAGTAGTTTTTACGCAAATCCTTATGTAATAGGAGTTTCGCTTTAGTGATTCGATTAGAGATGAACCTATGGAGTTAAAGACCTTATGCTAAGGAACTAAATTTAAATATAAAATGGAATGCTTGGATCTTCGGATGTCGGTACCCGCGACGCAATCGGTTCAAAATTAGGATTCTGAGTGTATTTACTAACTGGATAGCTTTAAACTTTTCTCATTTTCCGGCAGTAACATGAATCCAGT
>Ga0075421_100012801_pt1 | contig 10430 bp, 12 predicted proteins | sample SoiMetdeltSBSDD5_FD_75292 | JGI IMG/M metagenome (GOLD analysis project Ga0075421, IMG submission 75292) | Bulk soil microbial communities from a Populus tree surrounding site in Tennessee, USA - Soil MetaG P. deltoides SBSDD5 | ecosystem: Environmental > Terrestrial > Soil > Tree plantation... | reverse complement strand
TTTGTGACCTGTATTGGCCGCAACGGGTCTATGATGTGTGGACGGTATGATTATATTGAGGCTACGGGTCTGGATTTCATCTTTGAGGCATCACATATTGAGGACGAGGCGTTTCCGCCACCCATCCATATGCTCGTCATGGACCAGCGGGGCGAGGCTACTCACGTGCGGTATGACGGCAAGGATAGACAGGATACTCCATGACCCTGGCCTGTGATGGCGAGCGGCGCTTGGAGGGAGTCAGTGACCCTATGAAAATTCAGGTACGTGTGGGTCTCTCGCGGATTGCTGGGCAAGGCCTCTTCGCGGCCCAGGATATCACAAAGGGGACGCGGATCATTCAATACATCGGGGAAAAGATTTCGAGCCGAGAACGTGCGCGTCGTTTAGCAACTGGCAATGCCTATATCTTTCATCTGACGTACCGGTACGCGATTGATGGCCAGACACTGGAGAATACCGCACGGTATATCAATCATTCGTGTGATCCAAACTGTGAAGTTGAAAAAACGTCTGACACTATTTGGATTATCGCCTTACGGGAGATCACTGCCGGGGAAGAACTGACGTACAACTATGGCTATGATGCCAGGAATTATCAGGAGAATCCGTGCAACTGTGGCGCCCCGAGCTGCTGTGGGTATATCCTGGCTCAAGAATATTGGAGTCTGATCTCACGCGAAGGACACGCCCCATTAACGACTAGCCTGTAGTCGGTCGAGACGCGTCATGCCCGCGATCACCTCAGCGGTCCAGGCATCACGCCCGTGCCGTCGAGAGACGCATGACGACACGGCTCCCCTTCTTTGCGCTACGTCCAATCTCGGGAGGCTCTTGTTGGATTCCAGGGTCTTACACATCATGGACAGGACGTAAGGACTTGAGATCAAACGGCTTTTTCCGAAGATGCGACATCGGTCACGACCCTCGTGGAAAGCCTGTAAAAACAAGCTGTTGCGCGAAAGTTGGCCAATTACGACCCTGGAATCCAATAAGAGCCACCCGAATTACGGCGTATCGGTTCGGGAAGACAAGGTGCTGAGTGAGCTGCATCAGGCTAAGCAGGCGGCGCGCAAACAGGCGGCCTACAAAATCAAACACCTCAACATGTGGGTGTCGGCGAGGAACGCCTGGATGAACATGGAATGGTGGAACAAGTGTGCCGACCGTTCACTGAAGCCGGAGGATTTTAAGGGCGAGCCGTGCTATCTCGGCCTCGACCTTGCCAGCAAGATCGACGTGGCGGCGCGCGCACAGGTATTCGTGCGGGAAATGAACGGGGACAGACATTTGACAACATATGATAGCGTATGATAGCTTCTGCATATTATGAAAAAGCGTGCTTCTTCTGTCTCAGCTCAGAACATCCCCTGGCAAGCGCCCGACCTCGGAGCCGAACTCTTCACGGTCGCCGAAGCTGCCAAACTGCTGAAAGTCAGCACCACCACGCTCCATCGCTGGCTCAAACAAGGCCGGCTGCACGCCTACCGTGTCGGCCCCCGTGCGGTGCGCGTGCACCGTGCCGACCTGGCCAAGCTGCTCGTCCCGACCGCAGCCCTCCGCGTGCCCCCACTGACAGAGGCCGAAGCCGCAGCGGCGCTTGTCGCCCTGAAGGACGCCCAGGCCCTCACGGCCGCCATCCAACACCAGCGTGGGCAACCCCTGTCTGCGTCCTGGCCCTTGATCCGTCATGCCCGTGAGGAGCGCGCCACGCGCCTATGACACCTTCCGCCGTGGTGGTCGATGCCAGTGTCGCCGTCAAATGGGTGCTGCCCGAAGCACACACCGACCGTGCCCAGGCACTTATGGCGGCCAGTATTCAGGCACGCCAGCGCCTCGTGGGCACTCCACATCTGGCCATCGAAGTTGTCAACGCCATCTATCAGCGCCGCCGCCGTGGCCCACCAGAAGAGCGCCTCAGTGAGGCCGAAGCTGACCAGGCCCTCGCGCGTTTTCTCGCGTTCCCGCTGGAACTCCTGAGCCCCACGTCGCTCTACGAGGAGGCTTTCGCCTTTGCCCGCACCCACGGGCTCTCTAACGTCTACGACAGTGCCTATGTCGTGCTGGCCCGGCTCTTAAATACTACCCTGTGGACCGCCGACGAAACCTTGCTCAATGCACTTGGCACCGCAGCGCCCTGGGTGCGCTTTCTTGGTGCGTATCCCCTCCCCTAAGCTTGGCCATCCTGACCATCAACAGGTGCTGTTGGAGCCGACTTCATCGGTCTCGCTGTTGCCCGATGCGTGTGCCTGTGGCCATCGTGGGTCGCTCAATTTCTAGCGCTTTGTAGCAGTCAAAATGGTCCAAACACTTCACAAATTCTCCCTTTGTGGCCTTGCTGGCACGCTCTTATTGGATTCCAGGGTCGTGGAATTTGAGGATGGTGTATACTGACGACATCCTATTTCCCGATCCCAGACAGGAGTCCAACGGTGCAGATCAATATCAAGAATCTCATCGACGATCGGCAGTGTTATCAGACCGTTCGCGAGCTACGCTGGCCCGATATCGCCAAGGTGCAGGAGTGGTTGGGACATGCGGATATTTCGACCACGCGTCTCTATGATAAACGGGGCAGCCGGCCAGAGGACAGCCCGACCTTCAAGGTGCGGTATGAGCGATGAAGAAGGCGTTGCGCACTGGATCGTCTATATGCTCGAATGCGCTGACAAGACCTTGTACACCGGGATCACCAATGATCTGGACCGGCGCCTGGCCGAGCATGCCGCCGGCAAGGGGGCCAAATACACCAAAGGCCGGGGACCATTCCGGCTGGTGTACAGCGAAACCTGCGAGGATAGGGCAGAGGCCTCCAGGCGCGAAACCGCGATCAAAGTCTTGGACAGGGGAAAAAAGCTTCAGCTGTATTCCTGAACGATTCGGCCTGCTGTCGGCTGTGCGTGCCTGAGACGTGTGGCGCCACCAAGCTGGTGTGGCGACGCCGTGCGGACTGCGACGAGCCAGGCGCTGCCGTGTCACGACCCCAAGAAGGAAAAGCGTCGTATGCCCCACGTCCGCTTCCCTTGCTCCTGGCTCCGCCCTCGGGGCCTCCGGTCCCGTCTCGTCCTGCTGGTCCTAGCCACCCTGCTGCCCCTGGGGTGCTTTGCCGTCGCCATGATCCTCCTGGTCGCCCATGAGGCGCGGCGCACCACCGAGCGGGGCATGCGGGAGACCGCCCGGGCCCTGGCCCTCGCGCTGGACCACGAAGTCGGCGAGGTGCGCGCGGCGCTTGGGGTGCTCGCCGTGTCGCGCCCGCTCGCCGCTGGGGATCTGGCCGACTTCTATCAGCAATGCCTGGAAGCCTTGCACGTGCTGCCACCTGAGACCTGGTTGACGCTCAGCGACCGCCACGGGCAGCTGCTCCTCGATACGCGCGTGTCCTATGACGCCCTGCTCCCCATGCCGACCGCGCTTGCCGGGGCGCGAGCCGTCGTGGCGACGGGCCGCCCCAGTCAGTCGGACCTGGTCGTTGATCCCGTCACCCACCAGATGGTCGTCACCCTGGATGTCCCAGTGCGCCGCGGCGGCGAGGTCGAGGCCGTGCTCAGCCTGACGCGCCCGGCCGCCGCCTTCGGACGGCTGTTTGGCGAGCAGCAACTGCCGCCGGGCTGGATCACGGGCCTCAACGATCGCCAGTACCGCATTCTGGCCCGGAGCCACGCGCCCGAGCGCTTCATCGGCGCTCCGGCGACCCCGCGCATGGCTGAGCGCAGTGCTGCGGCCGAGGAAGGCTGGTTTCCGAACCGCTCGCAAGAGGGTACGCTCATCTATACGGCCTTCAGCCGCGTCCAGTCGACGGGGTGGACCATGGCATTGCTCGCCCCGGCGGCAGTCGTGGATGCCCCCGGACGGCGGTTCTTGTGGATCCTCGTCAGCGGTGCCCTGGCCCTCAGTGCCGTGGCGGTGGGGTGGGCGCTGCGGCTGGGCTGGCAGCTGGCCATGCCCATCCAGGCGCTGGTGCCGGCGACGCAGGCCCTGGCGCAGGGGCTCCCCGTGCCCCGCGCTCCCGTGGGGGCGGTGCAGGAGGTGCAGGACGTGGCGGCGGCCCTGCACGCCGCGGCGACCCTTCTGCAGCAGCGCGAGGCCGCCCTCGACGAGCAGCGCGAACGGTTGCACACCACTCTGGCGAGCATCGGCGATGCCGTCATCGCGACCGACCATCAGGGCCGCGTGACATTTCTGAACCCTGTCGCGACCGCGCTCACCGGGTGGGCGGACACCGAAGCCCTGGGCCAGCCTATTACGGTGGTGTTTCCGATTGTCAACGAGGCCACCCGGCAGATCGTCGAGAATCCGGTGACTCGGGTGCTGCGGGAGGGGGCGGTGGTGGGGCTCGCCAATCATACTGTGCTCCTGGGCCGGGACGGCGAGGCACGCCCCATTGATGATAGCGGCGCGCCGATTCGCGATGCCCAGGGGCAGCTGGTTGGTGTCGTGCTCGTCTTCCGGGACATCACCGCGCGCCGGCAGGCCGAGGCGGCCCGGATGCTGTTGGCCGCCATTGTGGAGTCCTCGGAAGACGCCATCCTCAGCAAGACCCTCGACGGCATCATCACGAGCTGGAACCGGGGCGCCGAGCGGCTCTACGGCTACCCGGCGGCGGAGATGGTGGGCCAGTCGCTCACGCGCCTGATCCCTCCCGACCTGCCCGACGATCTCCCGCAGATTCTGGCGCGGCTCCGACAGGGGGACGCCATCGAGCATTACGAAACCCAACGGGTCGCCAGGGACGGCGCCCGCCTCGAAGTCACGCTGACCATCTCGCCCCTGCGGGACGGAGCCGGCCAGCTGATCGGCGCCTCCACGATCGCGCGGGATATCACCGCGCGCAAACAGGCGGAGGCCGAGCTAGAGCGCCGCCGGCAAGAAACGGCCCTGCTGGCCGACATCGCCCAACGGTTGAGCGCCTCGCTCGATCTGGATACCGTGCTCCAGCGGATCGTCGCCGGGGTGCAGGCCCTCTGCGGGAGTGAACGGGCGCTCATTGCGCTCCGGGACCCGGGCACGGACATCCTGGTCGGCCGCTATGAGATCGGCGCACCGCAGAGAGCCTATGCCGGCCTGCGCATCGCGCCGGGCCAGGGCCTGGGTGGGCAGGTGTTGCGCACCGGACGGCCCTGGCGCACGGCGGACTATGCCACCGATCCGCGCTTCAGCAAAGAGTTCCTGGCCGGAGCGCGGGCCGCGGGGCACCTCGCCGTCCTCGCGGTGCCCATCCTGATCGTGGGGCGCGTGGAGGGGCTGCTCTACGCTTCGAACCCGGCCAGTCAGCCCTTCACCGCGCCAGACGAAGCCCTCCTGGTGCGGCTCGCCACCCACGCGGCCCTGGCCCTGCAGAATGCCCGCCTCTACCAGCAGGCGCAGACAGAGCTGGCCCACCGCCAGACGGCCGAAGCCGCCTTAGCGCGAGCCGCGGCCGAGCTCGAACAGCGCGTCGAGGAGCGGACGGCCGCCCTGCACCAGGAAATGGCCGAACGCCAGCGCCTGGAGCGGGAGGCGCAGCGTGTGCAGCACTTTGCCCTGCTGGGCCAACTGGCGGCCGGGGTGTCCCACGAAATCCGCAATCCGCTGGGGGCTATCTTTCTGCATGTGGACGTGCTCACGGAGGAACTGGCGCAGCCTTCCCCGGACAATCCGGCGGTGGTGGCCGAGGCGCTGGCAGAGATCAAAACGCAGCTGGCTCGCCTGGACGATTTGGTGCAGGATTACCTCACGCTCGTGCGCGTGCACACCATCCAGCGCGAGGTGCAGGACCTGGGCCGCGCACTGGCCGCCTGGAGCCACGAGTTCCAGGGGGTGGTCGCGGCGCACGGGGGACAGTTCCACGTGGAGGGGGTCGAGCCGCTGGGGCTCGTGGCGTTTCACGCCAGCACACTACGCCGTGCCCTCCTCAACCTGGTGCAGAATGCCGCCGAGGCCTTGGCGCCAGGCGGCACGGTCACCCTGGCCGGCCTGGGCACCCCCGTCCAGGTGCAACTCCAGGTGCGCGACACGGGGAGCGGCATTCCGGCCACACAGCTCTCGCAGATGTTCGAGCCCTTGCATACCACCAAGCCCGGCGGGACTGGATTGGGTCTCTACATTGTGCAGCAGATTGTCGCCGCCCACGAGGGCCAGGTGACGGTGGACAGTCAGGTGGGCCAGGGCACGACCTTGACCATCACGCTGCCGCGGTCATGAGGACACCGGCGCGTTGGAAGCATCTATGTATGGTATAGTACGCCTCTCGGGGTCGGGAGAGGGCTTCAGGCCGCATGGACCCCTGCATTGGCGTACGTCGTGCCGTGGTATGGGGCACAGCACCGCCGCGACAGCCGTGCGCAACGAGGAGGGAGGCGCCTACGCAGGACTGGGAAGGAGAGGCCGTGAACAAGACGCCGCGTGCCCGCAGGCCCTTGCACCATCCCGTTGGTCGCGTCAGTCATCCGCCACGCAAGCTGCGGACCGGCCGCACGTACTGGCAGTCGCGCCCCATGCCCCGCATTCCTGCCGCCTCCCTGCACGTCGACCAGAAGACCGAGATCCTCGTGATCGGCGCCGGGATCACGGGCGCCATGGCGGCCGAAGCCCTCACAGCGGCGGGGTGGCGCGTGACCATAGTCGACCGGCGGGGGCCATTACAAGGCGCGACCGCGGCGACAACCGCGTTGCTCCAGTACGAAATCGACGTGCCGCTGACCACGTTACAGAAAACCATGGGCCCTGTGGCGGCCGCGCGCGCCTGGCGACGGTCGAAGCTGGGCTTGGAAAGCCTGGCCGCAAAAGTACAATCCCTCGGTATCCGGTGCGCCTACAGACGGGTCTCCTCGCTCTACCTGGCGGGGCCGCTGCTGGATGCGGCCGGGCTGGCTCACGAATGCCAGGCCCGCAACGCCATCGGCCTGCACACGGCGTACCTGACGCGTCAGGCCTTGCAGGCCCGCTACGGGATCAGGCGCGGGGCGGCCCTGCTGTCCTTTGATACCCTGTCGGTCGATCCGCTGCAGCTGGCGGCCGGCTTTTTACGACGCGCCCTCGCCAACGGTGCGCAGCTGTTGGCCCCCGTCACGGTGGACGAGGTCGAGTGCGGTCCCGCGTCCGTCTCTGTGCGCACCAGTGCTGGCCCGGTCCTGACCGCCCGCTACGTCGTCTATGCCATGGGCTATGAAACGCCCCAAGCGGTGCGTCCCCCAGGCTATACGGTCCATTCCACCTATGCGATCGCGACGCGGCCGCAGCCCCAGCAGCTGTGGCCGGAGCGCTGCCATATTTGGGAAGCGGCGTCCCCGTATCTGTACGCCCGGACGACGCCGGACGGCCGGGTGCTCTGCGGCGGCGAGGACGAGGACTTTCAGGATGAGGCTACCCGCGACGCCTTGCTCGGGCCTAAAACGGCCCGGCTCGAGGCCAAACTCCGCCGGTTACTGCCCCAGCTGGATTGTCAGGCGGCCTTTGCGTGGTGTGGCTCGTTCGGTGCCAGCCCGACCGGCTTGCCGACCATCGGCGCCATCCCTCATCGACCCGGCTGCTTTGTGATCCTTGCCTTCGGCGGCAACGGCATTACCTATAGCCGTATTGCCGCCGAGGTCCTGACCACGCAGCTCACCGGCCAGCCGGATGTGGATGCCGATCTGTTTGCCTTTCCGGAGGCGTGATGGTTGTTGCCGCGCGGCGCATGACCAAGGGGCAGGACGCATGTCCGTATGGCAGCTGGTCGGCGCGTCCCAAGGTGCGTCTCCCAGCGCGCTCCCAGCGTCCCGTTCACGCCTGCGGGGGGCGGTCGGTGGCCGCCTCGCTTTTGGTCTGGGGCGCGGCCCCGGCAATGGCGTGTGGCTGGGGGGTGACCTCGCCGTGCCGCGTGGCCCAGGCCTGCGTAAACTCGGCGCCGAAGAACAGGATCAGGGCTGAGTAATAGACCCACACGAGGAGCACGACCATCGAGCCCGCTGCGCCGTAGGCCGAGCCCACACTTGCCCGGCCAAGGTACACGCCGATGGCCGTCTTGCCGAGGGTAAAAAGCACCGCCGTGAGAAGCCCGCCCAGCCAGACGTCCCGCCAGCTGATCTCGGCATCCGGCACATACTTAAAGAACAGGGCGAACACGAAGGTGAGCACGAGGAGCGAGACGGCCAATTCCAGCACACGGCTCAGGAGCGCTTGCTCCGGGCCTTGAAACAAGGCGGCAGCACTCGCCAGCGCGGCGCTGATGACGAGCGACACGAGGAGCAGGAAGGCGAGGGCAAAGACCAGGGCGAGCGAGAAAATCCGCTCCCGGAGCCAGGCCCAGATCCCCGCCCAGAGCCCGCTGGTGGGCGCGGGCTGGACTTCCCAGATCAAGTTCATCGTCGCCTGGAGTTCGCCGAAGACCGCCGTGGCGCCAATGAAGAGTGTGATCAGACCAATGACCGTCGCGACAGCCCCCCCTTGGGGGCTCGTCGTGGCGAGAATGCTGGTGATGAGGTCGCGGCCGGCCGGCCCCATAAGGCCTTCGAGCTGCATGGTGAGCTGCTGGGCCACCTGCTGCCGATCGAGCACGAGCCCGACCACACCAATGATCAGCAGCACCAGGGGCGCGAGGGACAAGGCCGTGTAGTAGGCCAGCGAGGCGGCGAGCCGCAGGCAGTTGTCCTGCCACCAGTCCTGGACGGCACGGAGCGTCACGCGCCAGAGGGTCACGATCGGCATAGCCTCCCTCCTCGCCCCACGGTCATGCTGAGCGCTGGGGCGTCGGGTCGTTGCGTGGTGCTTGGTCCGGCGGGTCCCCTGTCTGGGGGGCACGCTGGCCCCCCCGCGTGGCGCTGTCTGTTGACGCGGTCCTGAACGCGACGGCGCCGCGAGAGGGGCTCTGCTGCGCGCGCTGCCGCCACCAGGCGTCATCTTCGCCCCAGGGCGAGGGCCGACCGTGCTGGTGCGGCTGCAGACTGCAGACCACAGCCGACTGGCCTCACCGGTGGAGAAAGAGCAGGGTCCCCCCGCACCCGGCGACCGGACACGGATCGTGCGGTTCCCCATGGGCGAGCAGGTAGATGCCGTTGCCCTGCGCTTCCTGCACCACCGGCAGAGGATTTTTTCTGCGCTGCTGCTCCACCCTCTGGCCTCCAGCGCCCACCGCAGGCTCCCTCATGGCCGCACCTCCGAGGTATTTTTGAGATAATCGGCTAACTCACTGGCATGGCGCTCCGTATCGGCCAGGATGTCCAGCAGGAGCCGCCGTGTCGTCGGATCCCCCTCGCCGAGTTCGCGCACGAGGGTGGTGTACGCCGCCACCTGCTGCCGTTCGAGCATGAGGTTCTCAACGATCATCTCGCGCAGCGTCGGGCCTTGCTCGGGGCGCACCCCCACGCTCGCCGCCTGCGCCGCGATGTCGACCGGGCTATAGATAGGCACACCCCCTAATTGCTGAATGCGCTGCGCCAGCAGATCCGCGTGCTGGAGTTCCAGGGTGGCATGGGTTTCAAAGTCCTCTTTGAGGCCCGGCGCGAACAGAGAGACCGCCATATAGGCATGTTGCTTGTACTGGAGATAGCTCGTCACTTCGGTCGCCCGCAGCCGGTTCAACGCCTGAATGACCTGCTGGGGATCCGCCTGATAGGCTTCCGTAATCGCCCCCTGGGCAATCGCCTGTTGGACCGCTTCCGCGGTATAGGCTTCTGGACTCATGGTGCCTCCTGTGGGGGGTGCACCGCTAGCCTGCACGCGTCCGCGCGCACAAGCCTGGGCGGCACCCGCCCCATGTGTCATTGTCTAGCGTGGGCCGCTATTTGCGCCCCGCTTTTCCCGGCTCCGAGACCTGTGCGAGGACCTCCGCCGTCACCGGTTGGGTCCCGGCATGCACGGCCAGATCGCCCAAGGCGACCATGCCGACCAGCTGCTTGCTCCGGTTCAGGACGGGTAACCGGCGGATCTGGTACTGTTCCATCAGGCGCACAGCGTCCTGGACCTCTTGGTCGTCGAACCCGTATACGACGTCGGGGGTCATGACCTCGCGCACCTGCGTCGTCAGGGGATCGCGACCAGCTGCCACCGCCCGCACCGTGATATCGCGATCCGTCAGCATGCCGACCAGACGCTTCCCATCACAGACCGGAAGCGGGCCGATATCAAGGTGACTCATCTTTTCGGCTGCTTCGTAAATGCTCGCCTCAGGCGCGATGACTTCCACCCCAGGCGTCATTATATCTTTCAGTTGCATCGTCGGTCTCCTTCTTCATCCGATGCCTTGGCCCCGTGTGGTCGCGTCTCGCGTCGAGACGCCTCGTCCGCCCCACAAAAACTGCAGCAGGCGTGACGCACGCACAGCACCCCACGGGCGTCTGACTCTGTCTCTCCGCAAGTTTCATGCCACCTGGGGGCTGGGAGGCCCGAGACCGCGCGCGCTCCGACACCGCCAGGCACCGCGTGGGTATGCGGGGGGTGCGACCGGTCGGGGCCCGCCCACGCCGTGTCGCAGC
>Ga0075421_100012799_pt1 | contig 10430 bp, 10 predicted proteins | sample SoiMetdeltSBSDD5_FD_75292 | JGI IMG/M metagenome (GOLD analysis project Ga0075421, IMG submission 75292) | Bulk soil microbial communities from a Populus tree surrounding site in Tennessee, USA - Soil MetaG P. deltoides SBSDD5 | ecosystem: Environmental > Terrestrial > Soil > Tree plantation... | reverse complement strand
CGCCGGACGGGCCGGCGGCCGTGGGTAAATCAGACTGCTGTGAGTGACTAGTTGCGCGAGCGGCGACGAATACCGAACGCGCCGAGGCCCAGGAGAGCCGTGCCGAGCAGCAGCAGGCTGGCCGGCCCCGGGACCGCCACCGCGGCGAGGAACTGCAGGTCGTCGATGGCGAAGAAGTCGCCCGTGATCTGGAAGGTCTTGATGCCGGCGTGGTCGAACCCGACGTAGGTGTTCGGGCCCGCCGGGACCACGAACGACTCCAGCAGGGTGTTGCTCGCGTCGAAGATGCTGATGGTCTCAGGCCCACCCAGCGAATCGGCCACGCCGATGCCGACCTTGCTGGCCAGGCCGGCGAAGGTGATGCGGATGGTACCGTCCCAGCCAATATTGGCGGGGTCGTTGCCGCGCTCACCGGTCGGGCCGGTGCCGATGTAGTTCGGCAAGCTTTGGCTGCCCGCGTACCGCGCGAACACGCCGACGCCTTCCGTCTCGACGATCGAGGCCACGCCCTGGGCGACGTAGTCGCCGGCCAGGACCGGCGTACCGGTCGCGCGATCGTCGAAATTGATGAGCGTCCCGAACAGTGGCGACAGCGCCGGGCTGGGCGTCCCGACGAACGGAGCGGCGGCGGCCGGTCCGGCCAGCGCCGCGACGATCGCCACGATCGCCACGATCTGAAGTCCCCGCAGTCCTCTCATATATCGTCTCCCCCGTCTCGCGTTCGTTGCAAAGGCTTGGAATACAAGTGCGGGCACATGTTGCATCAGGAGTGCCACATCCGCGTATCCCGGTAAGTTGGCGGAAACTCTATGTGCCGGCACAGCACCGCGACGAACCGCCCGAACACCGTAAAGAGTTGCGACGGCTGCTTCAAAAACGACTCATAAGTGGTCGCCGCCGAAACCGGCCGTCTGTAACTGAAGCTTTACAGTTTCGCGGGGAGAGGCGTCGGTGGACTAGCCGCTCGCGCCGGCGGACACGACGTCGAGTACCGCTCGGAGCAACGGCGAGTCCGCACGCTCGCGGTGATAGGCGAAGGCCAGCTCCAGCCTCAGATCGCCGCCGGTTACGCGCAGCGCGCGCAGGTAGCCGCCGCGCGCATCGCGCTCGACGACGGCGCGCGCCAGGATGCCGACGCCGCCGTTGGCCTCCACGGCCTGCTTGATGGCTTCCGTCGAGGCCAGCTCCATGACGGCGCGCGGCTCGATGCCCGCCGTGCGCAGCGCGCGCTCCAGCCGGTCGCGTCCCGCCGAGCCGGGCTCGCGTAGGATCAGCGGCTCGCGGCCGAGCGCCTGCAGCGTGACTGACTTGCGTTTCGCCCACGGATGCTCCGGCGAAACGATCGCCACCATGGTGTCGCGCGCGAAGGGGCGCACGATCAAGGCACCCTGCTCGGCGCGGCCGCCGAGCATGCCCAGGTCGTCTTCGAACGCCAGCAGACGCTCGCGGACGATGCGGGTATTGTGCACGGAAACCTCGAGCTGCAGCCCGGGGTAGCGGCGGCGCAGGCGCTTCCAGAACGGGGCCAGATAGTAGCCGGCGGTGGTCGGGGTGGCGGCCAGCCGCAGCCGCGTGCCCCGGAAGTCGCCGGTGCCCTGCAGCGCGCGCTCGGCGTCGTGGGCCAGCGTGAAGATCCGGTCGGCGTACTGCCGTAGCGCCTCACCCGCGGGTGTCAGCCGCACGCGGCGGCCGATGCGGTCGAACAGCCGCACGCCGTGCTCGCGCTCGAGCTGGCGAATCTGCAGGCTCACTGCCGGGATGGTCACGTGCAGCCGTTCGGCGGCCTTGGTGAACGAGCCGGTGCGCGTCACCGCCTCGAACGCCCGCAGCTGGGAGAAGCCGAGCATGGCGGGCGTAGCTTAAGCGGTTCTTAAGGAGACGGAAAGAACTTGTAAATTTCGTTCAGCGCCGTGAGCGCGTAGCGTCGGGCCATGAGATACCTGCGCCGGATCGCGATGCTCGAGTGGTGGCTGTACGGTGGGCTGCTCGTCTGATCAGCTCGCCTCCTCGCTGAAGCACAGGATGTAGCCGTCGGCGTCCTCGACGTAGAAGTCGGTGTGACCCCACGGCCGCGTGCCGAGCGGCTTGAGGATGCGCGCGCCGCGCGACTGCAGCTCGGCGTACAAGGCCTCGACGCCGGTCACGGCCACGTACGCGTCGAGGTGCTCGTGCTCGCGGCGATGCGCGCGATCGCTCTGCGTCTTGGGCGCGCACTTGAGATGCACGAGGACGCCGTCGCGGCTGACGCCGGCGTAGAACCCCCCGTAGCTGAAATTCAGGCTGAACCCCAGGCGATCACGGTAATAAGCGATCGCGGCCTCGAGATCGTCCACGAGGAGCTGCGGGGCGATGGCGCGTAGACGCGTGGTGGCCATGACGTGCGTGCTCCTGTTCGCGTCGGCACGCGGCCGAAAGCCGAGCCGCTCGTACAGGCGCGCGGCGTCGGGGTTGGACGTGCTCAGACGCAGCGTGTGGAAGTGGCCGCGCGCCGCCTCGACGATCGCGGCGACGAGCCGCGCGCCGAGACCGCGCCGCCGGTGTGCCGCGAGGACGTAGAGGTGGCGGACGCGGCCGATGCCGGCCTCGCCGGCGTAGGGATCGAAGTTCAGGCCGCCGACGGCCACGATGGCGCCGCGGTCGCGCACCGCGAACAGCGCCTCTCCGGTGCGGTCGAAGCGGTTGGCACCGCCGGCCCACTCGTCGGCCAGGCGTCGCACGAACGTCTGGCCCTGATGCTCGCTCTCGGCGATGAGCGCTGTCAGGTCGCCCGGTTGCAGATGGATGAGCCGCTCGATCTGCACCCGCCTATTGTGTCGTGTTGGTCCAGCGGTCTTTGGTACTCTCGATGTGGGATGAAGCTCTCGGAAAAATTCGCGCGCCAGGAGAGCGAGGACGCGCGCCTCGCCCGCATCGGACGCCGTCGCATCTCCAAGACGCAGGCCGAGTCGGTGCGTCGCTTCCTCGGCGATCGCGCGGAGCGCGCAAAAGCGCCCGCGCGCGTGCCGCGCGAGTCGAACGAGGGCCCGCTGCTGTGCGACGAGTGCGGGCGACGCTTCCAGCTGCCGATGCATCTGGGCCGGCACCGCAAGCAAGCTCACAACGGCGCCGCGAGCGACGCGACGTCCGACAACGGCGCGCCGGACGACGGCACGCCGAGCGTCTAAGGCTGCGCACATCCCCACTCACGGTGACACGCACCTGTGCCGCCGGCCCGCGCGCGCTCGATGTGTCGATGGCCGGGCTGTGAAACGCGAGGGGAGAGCGCGGAGTTAGTAGCGGAAGCGAACGCCGTACAGCAGGTCGTAGCCGGTGGGAGAGTTCGTCGCCGGCGCCTTGCTTCCCGGTGAGCTGAAGGCCCCGTCGACCTTCGTCGTCGTGAAGTCGTACGAGCCGAACAACGTCGCCTCGCGGCTCAGCCGCCAGTTGAACCCCGCGCCCGCCTTTGCACCGACCCGGAAGGTGGGATCGGACGGAACCGCCATGAGGCTGGCAAGATCCTGCGGCCGATCGACGAGCAGCGCAGGACCGAGCACGACGTAGGGCTCGATCGGCAGATCGGCCGTCGGCCATCGCAGCTTGACGTCGAGCGACACCGCTTTGCCGCGCGGCTCCAGATCGCCGACGAATCGGTTGTCCGCGATGGTGGGGCCGGACATGGACTCCGGCGCGCCGATGAGCTCCCAGTGAAGCGGCAGCACGCCGAAGCCGAGCCCGACGGAGGGGCCGCCCTGGCGGGCCAGCTCGAGCAAGTTGTCGCTCGATGGGCCGGCCTCGGTGATCGCGGGCGCCGCCGCGAGAGCGACGGCGAGCGCCATGAGGGCGAGCCAGCGGGGATGTCGTCGGTTCATACGTGGGCTTCGACGCCTCGGTGAGGCCGATTATGCACGAACCGGGTCAGCGGCGGCCACCCCCAAAACTGTGGGCGAAGGCGTCGTGGTAGGTGCGGTAGGCGGTGTGCGCGAGCTTGCCGCCGGCCGCCAAGTTCTCACCGCTGCCGTAGATCGGCAGGATGCTGACGGCCAACAGCGCCGCCGCGACGAGGAAGCTGACGAACCCGCGGCGAACCGGGCCCTCACCGGCGAGCCGCCCGACCCAGCGCGCGATCTTCCCGAAGATCCACACATAGATGATGACGTGCACCAGCGAAATGGCCAGCACGACGCCACCGCCGCCGATGCCGTAGGCCACGATGACGGGCAGTGGCAGCACGCCGCCCACCGCGATCATGAACCACAGGCAGGGGAACAGCAGGACCAGCCCGATGAACGTCGCCGCGCGGATCATTCGACGCTACTCGCGTCACGCGTCAACGTCGCGCCGATGACGATGAATCGGCGCAACGCACGCGAGTTCAACGCCGCCCGGCTCTTTGCACTTGACAACGAAGAGGGCCGAGGTTCACGGTATCCCGCGCTTGACGTTTGATTGACGCTTGGTGCGGGACCGGTGTGACCCGCCCGGTGATTCTCGAGGGGCGAACCGGCCGGCTCTCGGTTAGAGCAAAGGGCTGAATGGGGGTGATACGACGACGCGTGGAGAGTCCAGACGAGCTGTGAGCCTGAAGGAGTAGTGAGGGAGTCCCATAATGAAGCACTCAGTGTTGAGGGTAGCACTCGCTGCTGTACTCACGGGCCTACTGCTGACGGTCGTACCCACCGTTTCCCTTGCGGACAACGACAAGAAGACCCGAAGCAACCCCGCGTGCGTGGATCCGGGGGGAGAGGCGGTCTTCTACAACCCCAGTCACGGGCAGGACATTCTGCTGCCGAAGGGCTACAAGGTCGAGGTTTTCGCGAAAGACCTCAACTTTCCGACGGCCATCGCCTTCAAGGGGGACAAGAAGAACTTCCAAGTCTACGTCCTCGAATCCGGCAAGGGGTTGCCGGGTGCGTGCAACAACAACGAATTCGCCGGCTTCGGCGGTAAGTTCTCGCTGACGAATCCGCTCACCCCTGACCTCCTCGTCTTTGACGACAAAGGCAAGAGGCTCGCTGGGCCGCTGGGCAAGCCGACGGCGGCCGGAGGAGGGTTCCAGCCCGACGGCCCGGCCATCGGGTTGGCCTTCCAGAATGTCTTCGCCGGTGGAACTCTGTTCGCCACCGACTCCAACCAGGGCGTGCGTGGCGCGGCGGGGCCGAACCACAGCTCTCGCATCGTGACCGTCAACGTCGCGGCCAACACGGTCACGCCGTTCATCACTGGGTTGCCGACGGGCGACCATCCGACGGAGCAGGTCCTGGTACGCGGCAACTTCGTCTACTGGTCGCAAGGGTCTGCGACGAACTCGGCCGTCGTTGGCCACGACAACGGCGGCCCCGACGGTCCGAACGAGCACGAGATCGCGTGCCAGCAGATTCAGCTCAGCGCCAATGTGTTCGACTCCGGCGACGTGCACAAAACCAGTGGCTATTCCAAGCACGGTGTCCAGCGGCCGCTCGCCGTCGTGCAGCCTTTCGAGGACGCCACCAAGCCTGGCATGTGCACCGGCGCGATCCTGAGAGCGAACATCACCGCGGCAGATCCTTCGAGCACGATCCAGCCGGTGTCGTGGGGTTATCGCAACCCCTTCGGCATCCGCTTTCCGCCGGCCGGGCACGTGCTCGGTGATTGCATCTTCATCACCGAAAACGGTGAGGACGAGCGTGGCGCGCGGCCGACCAACAACTCACCGGATCGCCTGCACTGCGGCAAGATGAATCTGGACGGCACTCCCGACTGGCACGGCTGGCCGGATCTGTTCGGCGGCCTCGACTCGCAAAGCGCGCAGTTCAATCCCGTCGGCGGCCCGGCGGACGACGTCTGCGGCCCGCCGCTGTTGCTGAACTTCAACGAGGCTCAATGCGCCGCGAACGTCGCCGCCCGGTCGACGCCGGTCAAACACGTCCTCAACAGCCAGCCGCAGACACCGGTTGCTCCGCTGGCGCTGGAGCCGCCCGACATCGCGGTCGTCGGGCCCGATTTCGCGCCGGATTCGTTCCTCGGTCCCTCCGTGCGCCACGGCGCCGCGCTCGTCTCGCGTGAGGGCGATTTCGGCTTCTCACACCGAACGAGCACGCCGATACTCGGCCACGACGTCGAGGTCGTGAACTTCGTCCTCCGCAGCGGTAAGGCCGCGGTGTCCGATCAGGCGCGCTTCGCGTTCAACTGCCGCAAGAAGTTCCAGAGTCACACCTCGGAAGGGCTACCGGTGTGCAAGAGCACCGCCGACGCCGACACCGGCCAGGCGTTCGCCGCGCACCTCCGCGGTATCAATCGGCCCGTGACGCTCATGTTCGGGCCCGACGAGGCGCTCTACGTCGTCGATTTCGGCGCCGTACGCGACTTCGGCCGCAGTGACCCGGCCAACGGCTTCAAGGATCCAGCGGACGCGCCGCTCGCGCAGATTCCGGGTACCGGCGTGATCTGGAAGATCACGCGCAGCACCGGTAACGATCAGGGACAAGACGACGGCGAAGACTAGGCCGAACGTCGTCTGACGAGTCGGCAGGGGCGGCGGCAGGCCGTCGCCCCCGCCGGTGTCGTTGCTGATGTCCTGAGTCCGCGGCGTTGTGTTCGTTCATCCGCACAAGCGGAGCCGTCCGTTCCCCAAGGAGGATGCCATCATGACCAGTCGCCGAACGTTTCTGCGCCTGGTGGCGGCCGGCGCCACGGCCGCCGGCTCGTCGAGACTGATCGCCGTTGCCGATGCGCTCGCCCAGGAACACCACCGCCGCTTCGTGATTCGCGAGGATCGGTTTGGGCGCATCTTTCCCGACCTGCCGCCGTTCTTCACCAGCGTGACGGACGAGCTGAAGGCGGCCATGGTCGAGATCGGCAAGCCCGGCGGCCTGCTCGACGCCAAGGACGATCTCGGCAAGGGCCCGGAGCTGCTCATTACCGACCTCACGCTGAGCGCGAACAACAAGAACAATCCCACGCATACGGCGGGTACGACGTTCATGGGGCAGTTCATGGATCACGACATGACGTTCGACCTGTCGTCGCGGCTCGGGGTGCCGACCGAACCCGGCGCTTCGGCCAACTCGCGAACGCCGGCGTTCGATCTGGATTCCGTGTACGGCGACGGTCCGGGCGGCCCAGACGCCGTGTTCTTCGTTCCCGAACGCCGACGGCGCGGTCGCGCGGTCAAGTTCAAGGTCGAGAGCGGCGGCCTCTTCGAGGACGTCCCTCGCGATGCCAACGCCAGGGCCCTCATCTCCGACCCGCGCAACGACGAGAATGTGATGATCAGCGGCCTCCAGGTGGCTTTCTTCAAGTTCCACAACAATGCGGTCGATTTCGTCGGACGGAACGACCACGAAGACGACGATGACGAGGTCTTTCGTCGCGCGCGGCGGCTCACCACGTGGCACTACCAGTGGGTGATCGTGCACGAATTTCTGCCGCTCTTCATCGGTCAGGCGATGCTCGACGACATCGTGCGCGGCGGCCGCAAGTTCTACCGCCCGCGGATTGTTCAGATCCCCGTGGAGTTCCAGGCGGCGGCCTATCGATTCGGTCATTCGATGGTGCGCCCGTCGTATCGTGCCAATCTCGCGGGCGACAACGGCCGGCCGTTCTTCGGCATGATCTTCGACCCGGCCACCGAAGGCGAGGCCGATCCCCGCGACCTGCGCGGCGGCGCCCGGGCGCCGCGCCGCTTCATCGGCTGGCAGACGTTCTTCGACTTCGGCTCCATCCCACGTCCGAAAGGGACCGGCGTTCTCGGGGCCGACGTGCGGCCGAACAAGCAGATCGACACGAAGATCTCGACCCCGCTGTTCAACCTGCCCCTCGGGGCGATCGCGTCCGGCCAGCCGCCTACGGCGCTGCCGCAGCGCAATCTGCTGCGTCAGATCACGTGGAGTCTGCCTTCCGGCCAAAAGATCGCCGAGGCCATGGGCGTGGAATCGCTCACGCCCGATCACCTCGAAGAGCTGAAGCCGTTCAAGCTGAACCTCGAAACGTCGACGCCGCTCTGGTACTACGTCCTCAAGGAAGCGGAGGTCATGGCGGGCGGGCTGCACCTCGGTCCCGTGGGCGGCCGCATCGTCGGAGAGGTGATCCTCGGTCTGCTGCAGCTCGATCGCGACTCGTATCTGTGGTCACCACACTGGCGACCAACCCTGCCGACGACGAACCAGACTCCGGCCGGAGACTTCCGAATGATCGACTTCCTCACCTTTGCCGGAGTCGATCCTGTGAGCCGGGGGCAGTGACTGCTCGACAAAGGTGAGGGGGCTCACGCCGCCGCGTCGGGCGGTGTCCACGACGGCGGCGAGAGCCGGCGCTTGCCGTCGCGCGTGAGACGCACATCGGGCGCGTCGACGTCCACGCGGTCCCAGAGCTTGCACGTCACCTGCTTGTGCTGTTGGTCGAGCCCCTCGCAGTAGTTGGTGAACTCGCAGCGCCGCACGAGGTGCCCGTAACCGAGACGGATCTTCCGGAACCAGTCGGGATCGGCCAGGGACTGCCGCGCGGCCGCGACGAAGTCCGCTTCGCCGCGCTCGAGTATTGCCTCGGCCTGCTCGAAGGTTCCGATGCCGCCGCTCGTGACGACGGGCGTGTCGAAGCCGGCCTCGCGCGCGGCGCGGCGGATGCGCGCGGCCAGCGGCACGTTGCGGCCGAACGGGCCGCGCTCGTCCGACAGGACCGTCGGCATGCACTCGTAACCCGAGCGGCCGGTGTAGGGATAGACGGCCTCGCCGACGCGTGGCTGCTTGGCGTCCTCGAAGCGTCCGCCCTTCGAGACGGACAGGTAGTCGACGCCGGCCTCGGCGAAGCGCGCGCCGAACCACGCGGCGTCCTCGAGGTCACTGCCGCCCGCGACGACGTCGTCACCGAGGTAGCGGATGCCGACGACGTAGTCGCCGCCGACGCGCGCGCGCACGGCACGCAGGACCTCGACCGGCAGCCGCACGCGATGCTCGCGCGTCCCGCCGTAGCCGTCGTCACGCGTGTTCAGCCGCGAGAGGAACGAGGCCATCGTGTAGGCGTGGGCGTAGTGCAGCTCGATGCCGTCGAACCCGGCCTCCCGGGCGCGGCGGCCCGCCTCGGCGAAGAGGCCGGGCAGCACTTGCGGCAGCTCGCGGATGTGTGGCAGGTCCATGTCCCAGATCCGCTCGCGGTAGCCGTAGTCGAGCGACTCACGCTGGCGCTCGTCCAGCGCCGCGTCGAGCAGCGCGCGCTCGGCCTGCACCAGCCGCTCGCGCACCGCGTTCTCCGGCGCGTCCTTCCATGCCGATTCGCCCGTCGTCTCCGCGAGCCGCTGCCTCAGCGCGTCGTCGATCGTGAGGAAGCGGCGCAGGAATTTCTCGGGTTCGGTGCGACGGCGCACGGCCACAAAGTCGATCGCCTGGATGAATAGCCGCGTCTCGCCCGCGCTCTTCTCGCGCACGGTCTCGACGAGCCGCCGCAGGCCGGGAACGAATCGGTCGTCGCCGATGCGGAGAAGCGGACCGCTGGCAATGTCGCGAATGCCGGTGGCCTCGACCACGAGCACGCCCGGCCGGCCCTCGGCGAACCGCGCGTACCAGGCGAGGACCTCGTCGGTGACAAAGCCGTCGTCGGTGGCGCGCCACGGCACCATGGCCGGCACCCACGTCCGCTGCCGGGCCACGATCGGGCCGATGCGCGCGGGCTGGAACAGGCGCGCGCGGGCGGCCTGCTCACGGGTGGGCCACTGCGCCGCGGGCAGACGGTGGCGAATCTTGAAACGCTCGGCCACCGCGCTCACGCCAGCGCTGCGTACCCTTCGATCTCGATCAGCGCGCCGTCGGCAGCGTCGAAGAGATCGCGCACGCCGACGAGGGTCATGGCCGGGAAGTGCTTGCCGAAGTATTCGCGGTACACCTCGCCGATGGCGCTCATGTGCTTCTTGTAGTCGGCGACGTCGAGGACGTAGATGGTGAGCTTGACGACGTCGGTCATCTGGCCGCCGGCCGCGGTGAGCACGGCCTGGAGATTCGCACACGTTTGCCGGAACTGCGCGACCAGATCGCCGCGTCCGACGATGGCGCCGGCCGCGTTCACCGCCACCTGACCGGCGATGAAGACGACACGGCCGCTCCTGACCTCCATGGCATACGAAAAGCCTCTCGGCTTCGGCAGCGTGCGGGGGAGCACAGCGGAGATGTGGCCCTTCATCGGGGTACTCCTTTCGGTACTGGCGCGGTACCGTCGAGCACGATCGTATCTCCGTTTGTCGCACCGTCGGACACCAGCCGAGCGGCGGCGTCGGCGACCTCCTCCGGTTCGATGAGGCGCCGTCCGGGATTCATCTCGGCCAGCGCCTTGACCGCATCATCGAACGATTTGCCGGTTTTCGCCACGATGTTGCGCGCGCCATTCCAGACGATGTCGGTGGCCGTGAAGCCCGGGCAGAGCGCGTTGACCGTGACGCCCTGGCCCGAGACCTCGGTGGCCAGCGCGCGCGTGAAGCCGACGAGCGC
>Ga0075421_100012798_pt1 | contig 10431 bp, 10 predicted proteins | sample SoiMetdeltSBSDD5_FD_75292 | JGI IMG/M metagenome (GOLD analysis project Ga0075421, IMG submission 75292) | Bulk soil microbial communities from a Populus tree surrounding site in Tennessee, USA - Soil MetaG P. deltoides SBSDD5 | ecosystem: Environmental > Terrestrial > Soil > Tree plantation... | reverse complement strand
GTGCCCGCGTAGCCCTGGCGGCGGCGGACGAGGTCCGGCGAGGGCCGGCCCACCGAACGCCAGCGGCACACGCTCGACAGTGGACAGCGGTCGCACGCCGGAGCGCGGGCGGTGCAGACCAACGCTCCCAGCTCCATCAACGCGACGCTTAGCCGGGCGGCCCGGGCCGGCGCCATCGGCAGGAGATCGGCGACCAGCGTCAGGTCGGCCGCCGTGGTGGACCGGCCCGCGGCATCGTGGCCGCGCACCGCCCGGGACACGAGACGGCGCACATTGGTGTCCACGACGGGGTGGCGCTGACCGAACGCGAACGCGGCGACGGCCCGCGCCGTGTAGGCGCCGAGGCCGGGCAGTGCGAGCAAAGCGTCCAGGTCCCGCGGCACGGTGCCGCCGTGGCGTTCGGTGAGGATCACGGCGCAGTCGTGCAGGCGTAGCGCCCGCCGCGGGTAGCCCAGCCGACCCCATTGGCGCACGGCCTCGCCCGGCGCGTCGGCCGCCAGCGCGGCCGGCGTCGGCCACCGTTTCAGCCACGCCGACCAGGCCGGGAGGACCCGCGGCACCGGCGTCTGTTGCAGCATCACCTCGCTGACCAGCACGCCCCACGGTGTCGCGGTGGCTTCCCGCCACGGCAGGACGCGGGCGTGTTGCGCGTACCACCGAAGCACCGGCCTCGACAGACCCTCCATCGGGTCGATCATGCCAGCCGACCGGCTGCGGGGCACTTCACGATGACGCTGGTGTGCGTCGACCTTCCGTCCACCGTGGACGCCGACGCCGTTCAACCTCGCCGGGTGTGCCGGTCGTGGTCGGCGCGCCGCCACGCCACCCGCCTCTCCCGCCGCTACCGTGACACAATCATGCGGCTGACCGTGGGACCCCTTCCGGCCGCCGTCTACTGGCGGCGTCGAGCGGTCGTGCTGGCCGGGATGGTGCTCGTCATCGCGGTGATCTGGTACGTCTTTTCCGGCGGCACCGCGCCCGCCGGGGCCGGTTCCACCGGCGCCACCCGCAGCCCGGGCGCCTCAAGCCAGCCGACGCCGACCGGCACGGTCCTGCGCCCCATCATCGGCAACTCTCCCACGCCGAGCGCGACCGCCTTCAGCCTGCCCACGACGGGCGAGACCGGTCCGTGCACCGATGACGAGATGCAGGTGACCGCGTCCGCGGCGAGCGAGCAGGTGGTGTACGGCACGCCGGTGCCGCTGACGATCCGGTTCCGCAACATCTCGGCCCGCAGCTGCCAGCGCGACATCGGCGCGGATGTGCAGGAGTTGCGCATCCTCTCTGGTGAGACCGTGGTGTGGTCGTCGGATGACTGCAGCAACAACCGGGGGCACAACATGAGCACGTTCGCCGCGAACCAGGAGGCGAAGTTCACGCTGACCTGGAACGGACGGGTCAGCCGGTCCGGCACCGGCGCCGTGACCTGCAGCGCCACCGCTCCGGCGCCGCAGCCCGGGGTCTACCAGCTCGTGGGCCGGCTCGGCGACAAGCTGTCCGCGCCCTCCACGCTCCGGCTCACCTGACCGGAGCCGGCGGGCTCAGACGTAGCGCTCGAGGATCGACGCCTCTGCCAGGCGCGACAGCCCCTCCCGCACGCCGCGGGCCCGGGCATCGCCGACCCCCTCGACCGCCTGCAGGTCCTCGACGGTCGCCCCGAGCAGGCGTTGCAGGCTGCCGAAATGCTCGACGAGACGCTCCACGACGGCGGCGGGCAGCCGCGGCACCTTCGCCAGCAGGCGGAACCCGCGCGGTGACACGGCCGCGTCCAGCGCGTCGGTCGTGCCCGGGTAGCCCAGCGCCTTGGCGACCGCGGTCAGGTCGATCAGCTCGTTCGGCGGGAGCCGGTCGAACTCGTCGAGCGCCTCGTCTAGCGTGCGGACCCGCTTGGCCGCGGGCAGGTAATCGCGGATGACCAGCGTGCGGTCGCTGTCGACGCCCGCCATCAGCTCCTCGAGCTGCAGGGCGAGCAGCCGTCCGTCCGTGCCCAGCTCGATGACGTACCCCTCGATCTCGTCGGCGATGCGGCGCACCATCTCCAGCCGCTGCACGACCGAGATGGCGTCCCGGGCGGTCACGAGATCCTCGATCTCGAGGGCCGAGAGGGTGCCGCTGACCTCGTCGAGGCGCATCTTGTACCGCTCGAGCGTGGCCAGCGCCTGGTTGGCGCGCGACAGAATCGCGGCCGAGTCGTCGAGCACGTGACGTTGGCCGTTGACGTAGAGGCCGATGATGCGCATCGACTGACTGACTGAGATGACGGGATGACCGGTCTGCTTCGAGACCCGCTCCGCGGTCCGGTGGCGGGTCCCGGACTCCTCGGTCGGTATGGACGGGTCCGGCATCAGGTGCACAGCCGCCCGGACGATTCGGGTGCCGTCGCTGGAGAGCACGACCGCGCCGTCCATCTTGCACAGTTCGCGGAGTCGGGTCGACGAGAACTCGACGTCGAGCGGAAAGCCGCCCGTACACAGGCCCTCGACGGCCTTGTCGTGCCCCAGCACGATTAGGGCTCCGGTGCGACCCCGCAGGATCCGCTCCAGACCATCGCGAAGCGTGGTGCCGGGAGCAACGAGCGCGAGGGTGGCTCGCAGCGGATCCTCCCGGTCGATCGGCACGCCGCACAGTGTACGGATCCCGTTACGCAAACCACCGGCCGCCTTACCGCTTCGACCGGTCGGGCCTCGTGCAGCGCCCACGCGACCCCGTATGGTGGCGTCGTCATGTCCGCTTAGGGGTCGCGACGCTTGCTAGCGCAACCAGGCTCAAGGTTCGCACAGGGTTGGTTATCGGTGGCGTCACGTGATCGCGTCATCTGGAGGCGGCGTCCGCCGCAGCGCGCCGCGGTGCGCCTCGGCTGGACGTCGGTCGGTGCCGTGCTGGTGCTCGCACCGGCCTGGCTGCTATTCGGCGCCGAGCCGGGACGGCTGGAGACCGGTGCGCTCAACCCATTGGCGCTGATCCTGCCGGGGCTGAGCCTCGCGTTCGGCATCCTGATCGGACTGCCCCTGCTCGCGCTCATCCGGCGGCCCATCGTTACTGCCGACCACTACGCGCTCACGGTGCGTCCCGGAGTGGTCCGGACCCTGGTGCTCCCATGGGCGCACCTGGTCGAGCTCGCGGCCGTCGAGGTGGACGCGGAGCCGGTGCTGCTCGTCCGGTGCGGCCCTCGGGACCGACAGCGATCGGCCGACTGGCCGCGCTGGTGGGACCGGGCCGAGCTGCGGTCTGCCCGGCGGGCGAGCCGGTACGAACCGATCGCCGCCTACGACCTGGCCGTGCCCATGACCGACTTCGTGGGCCGGCCGGCCGCCCTGCTCCAGGCGCTGTCCCACTACGCGCCGGCGCACGTGACCGTCGTCAGCAACTTCGGCTGACGCCCTGGTTCAATCGGGCGTCGCCTCGTGCAGTGCGGCCACCACGTCCGCCACCTCTGTGACCCGGATGCCTGGTGGCACCGGCCCCGCAGCCGGTCCGCTGCCGACGGGCACCAGCGCTCGCTTGAAGCCCAGCCGGGCGGCCTCGGCGAGGCGGCGCGGCGCGGCACCGACCCGCCGCACCTCGCCGGTGAGCCCGACCTCGCCGATCGCGACGAGATCCTGCGCGAGGGGCAGCTCGTACGCCGCCGATGCCAGCGCCAGCACCAGGCCGAGGTCGGCCGCCGGTTCGACGAGGCGGATGCCGCCGACCGTGGCCCCGAAGACCTCCCGGTCGTGCAGTTGCAACCCGCAGCGGCGCTGCAGAACGGCGAGCACCATCGCAAGGCGCGCGCTGTCGAGCCCGCTCACGGTGCGGCGCGGCGTGCCGGGAACCGGCCCGCCGACGAGCGCCTGCACCTCGGCTACGAGCGCTCGCCGGCCCTCCAACGCCACGGTCGCACAGGTGCCGGCCACCGGCTCGGCGTAGCGCGTCAGGAAGAGTCCGGACGGATCCGGCAGGCTCGTGATCCCGCCCTCGTGCATCTCGAAGCAGCCCACCTCGTCGGCGGCGCCGAACCGGTTCTTCAGGCCCCGGACCATCCGCAGCGACGAGTGCTTGTCGCCCTCGAAGTTCAGCACCACATCGACCAGGTGCTCGAGCACGCGCGGTCCCGCCACCTGACCGTCCTTGGTCACGTGCCCGACGAGCACGGTCGCGATGCCGCGCTCCTTGGCCACGCTGACCAGCGCCGCCGTCACGGCCCGGACCTGCGTGACGCCGCCCGGCACCCCGTCGGTGCCGGGCGCGGAGAACGTCTGCACCGAGTCGACCACGAGCAGCCCGGGCCGCAGCGCGTCGATGTGACCGAGGACGCCGGCCAGGTCGGTCTCCGCCGCCAGGTAGAGGTTCTTGTGCAGGGCACCGATCCGCTCGGCGCGCAGCCGGACCTGGCTGGCCGACTCCTCGCCGCTGACGACCAGGGCCGGTGCCCCGTCGGGCCCGGAACCGGCCGCCCACTGCTGCGCCACATCCAGCAGCAGGGTCGACTTGCCCACGCCGGGCTCGCCGGCGAGCAGCACCACGCCGCCGGGCACGAGCCCGCCGCCCAGCACCCGGTCGAGCTCCGGCACGCCCGTCGGCCGCGCCCGGGCCGGCTCCGCGCTGATGGTGGCGATCGGCCGGGCCGGCTCGGACGGGGCCCGGGCAGCCACCGTTCGCGCCGACACCACCACCGGCGCCGCCTCCAGGATCGAGCCCCACTCGCCGCACTCCGGGCAGCAGCCCACCCACTTCGGCGGCCGGTGCCCGCAGACATCACACTCGTAACCCACCCGGGCGCCCCGTCCGGCCCCCGCGGACCGCGCTCCCCGGCCGTTCACCTTGGCGCCGCGCTCCTCAATGGTCACGTCCGGCACGCTAGTGCCCGGCTGTGACATCTCCCGCGTGCGACACCCGTGAAGTCGGGAAAAGTCAAGATCACTCCGGACCGGGCCCGGAACTGGCCATAGCATGAGAGGGGGTCGGTTGCGGCCAACCGGAGGCGATCATGTCGTTCATGAACAGCTCGCTGTTCGTGTCGTACCTGATAGTGATCACCGTGCTGATCCTCACCCCAGGCCCGGACATGCTGTTCATCTTCGCCACGGGCATCCGTAACGGACCGTGGGCGGGGTTCAGCGCCGCGATCGGCGTGTGCGCGGGGGAGGTGGTCCACCTCACGGCGGCGGCGTTCGGGTTGGCGGCCCTGTTCCGCGCGGCGCCGATGCTCTACGACGGCCTGCGGATCGCCGGCGCCGCCTACCTGATCTGGCTGGGAATCCGCACTCTGATGCCGGGCGGTCGCAGCGTCGCGCCGGACGCGCAGGCGAACCCAGCGGCGCCCGCCAGACGGTCCACATCGGACGCTCCAGCGGCGCGCAAGGCGTTCTGGCGCGGCGCGCTGACGAACCTGCTGAACCCGAAGATGGCGCTGTTTTCCATCGCGTTCTTCCCGCAGTTCGTGGACGCGTCACGCGGCAACGTGGCACTGCAGTTCCTCGTGCTGGGCGCCTGCTTCATCGCGATCGAGATTCTCATCGACGGCCCGGTGGGGCTCGCCGCTGGCCGGTTCCGACAGCTGCTGACGCGGCGCCGCCGCGTGACCCGCGTGATGGACGTGTGCAGCGGCTCGATCTTCGTGGGTCTGGGGGCGAAGCTCGCCGTCACTCGATGGTGACCGGACTCGGCTTCATGGCCGGCTCGCAAGCTGGCTCACTGGGCGCCGGCGCGCGCAGGGCATCGGAGAGCAGTTCGGGCAGTTCGGGGGAGGGAAGGAAGGCGGCGTTCCAGAGCGCCACCTGCCGGAGTCCGGCCGCGAGCGGCAGGTCCAGGCTCGCGTCCAGCACCCGCTTGACACCCGCGAGCGTGTGGGCCGGGTGCTTGGCGATCTCGCGGGCCGTCTCGTGGGCGGCCTCGAAGAGCTCGGTGGGTGTCGCGAGGACGCGCGTCACCAGGCCCATCGCGCGCGCCTCGTGGGCCGGCACGTCCCGCCCGGTGAGGGCGAGCTCTCGGGTGTGTCCGGCGCCGATGATGCGCGGCAGGCGTTGCAGCGAGCCGAGATCGGCGACGACACCGAGCCGGACCTCCCGCAGCGAGAATACTGCGTCGGCGGCCGCGAGCCGGATGTCGCACGCGCACACGAGGTCGAGCCCCGCGCCGACGCAGGAGCCGTGAATGGCGGTCACGACCGGCAGCGGACTTTCGGCCACGGCCGTGATGGCGGCCTGCATCGCCAGCGCATCGGCGAGCAGCTGCGAGCGCACGGCGGGCAGGCCGTCGCCCGGCCGCACGGTCCGGCGGTAGTGCGGCACGTACCACCGGAGGTCGAGCCCGACGCTGAAACAGTCGGCGGCCCCGCGCAGCACGACGACCCGGTTGGTGTGGTCGGCCGCGAGGGCCGCCATCAACGCCGGAAGCTCCTGCCAGACGAGGCCACCCATGGCGTTGCCGGCGCCGGTACCCAGCAGACTGACCGTGACCACGCCCCGGTCGTCGGCTCGGCCAACGCCGAAGGTCCGCCAGGCCCTCTCCTCCTCCATCGCCGGCCTCACGGCTCATCCCCGACCCGGTCCTCATCGGACAGACGCCGGTACGCGCGATCGTGGTAGACGAGAGGCGGCTGGCCGTCGTCGGCCCAGAGCCATACCGGTGCGCCCAGCACAAGCACGTGGTCGGCGAACGATACGGTCTGCGTGACCGTGCACACCACCGCGGCCGCCGTCCGTACGAGCACCGGGATGCCGTGGTGGAACTGGACCTCGAGGCCGCGGAACCGTTCGGACTGGGGGCACCGGGAGAACCGCTCACACAGCTCCCGCTGCTCCCACCCGAGCATGTTGACGGCGAACGACCCGCACGTGCGGATGGCGTCCAGCGTTCCGCTGCCCGTCCCCAGCGACACCACGAGCAGGGGAGGCTCCAGGGACAGCGACATCAGCGCGCTGACCGTGCAGCCGACCGGTCCGCCGTCCGAGGTGGCGGTCACCACCGCGACCCCGGTCGGCCACCGGGTCATGAACCGGCGGAAGCGCTCCCGCGGCAGCGCGTCCTGTAGCGGCGTGGGCACGGTCATCAGCTCCGTATCGCCCCGGTCGGCTCGGGTTGGCGGGGCAACTGGGCCAGGGACCGCTCGATGACGTCGTCCGGAATCTCAATGTCGCGCATCTCACCGTCCAGATAGGACTGATATGCGGCCATGTCGAACAGGCCGTGCCCGCTCAGCGACAGGAGGATGGTCTCCGGTCGCCCAGATCGGGACGGCCGGGTCGCCTCGACGATCGCGCCGTGCACGGCGTGTGCGCTCTCCGGGGCGGGAACGATGCCCTCACACTGCGCGAAGAGCACCGCCGAGCGGAACGTCGCCCGCTGCTGGTAGGCCACCGCTTCGATCATCTTCCGTTCGTAGAGCGCGCTGATTATCTTGCCGGTCGCGTGGTAGCGCAGGCCGCCCGCGTGCAGGGGCGGTGGCGCGAACCGGTAGCCCAGCGTGTACATCTTCTGCATGGGTGTCTGCTCGGAGCTGTCGGTGAAGTCGTAGCGGTAGCGCCCGCGCGTGAGCTTCGGGCAGGCCGCGGGCTCGACCGACAGACACCGCACGGCCGGACCTCCGTGCAGGGCCTCGCCCAGGAACGGGAACGCGATCCCACCGAAGTTGCTGCCGGCGCCGAGCCCGGCGATGACCACGTCGGGGTGGGCTCCCAGCGCATCGAGTTGGTTGCGCGCCTCGAGCCCGATGACCGTGTTGTGAAGGATGGCGTAGGTCTCGGCGCTGCCGGCGCAGAACCGCGTGCCCGGCGTGCGCGTGTCCTCCAGGGCCTCGGCGAGCGCGATCGACAGGCTACCGGCCTCCTCGCCCTCGGCGGCGAACCTCCGGCCCACCTCGGTCTCCTGGCTCGGGCTCGCGACGACCGAGGCCCCTAGCATCTCCATGATCGCCTTGCGGTACGGCTTGGCCAGGAAGCTGTTGCGCACCATGTACACGCGGCACTCCAGGCCGAACATGTGGCAGGCCGCGGCCACGGCCGTGCCCCACTGCCCGGCCCCGGTGGCCACCGCGAGCCGGGTCGCGCCCGCCGCACGGTAGTAGTGGGCCTGGGCCACCGCCGTGTTCAGCTTGTGGCTGCCCGCGAGGTTGCCGCCCTCGTCCTTGTAGTAGATGCGCGATGTCGTGCCGATCGCCTTCTCGAGCGCCACCGCCCGTCGCAGTGGCGTCGGCCGCCATCCGGCGAAACGGTCCCGCACCTGCGGCGGGATCGGGATCGACGGCTGCTTGGACAGCTCTTGCCGGATGAGGCTGAGGGGCACCTGGGGGTCGAGACCGGGGCCAGCGGCATCCGCGTTGGGGGACGGCAGGTCGGGCGGCAGCTCGAAGTCGAGATCGGCGAGAACGTTGTACCAGGCGTCGGGCAGCATCATCGCGTCCTCCAGCTCAGCAGGCTCAGTTCAGCAGGCTCAGTTCAGTAGGCTCAGTTCAGTAGGCAAGGGTCACGTCACGGTCGACGAGGGTGAGCGCGCCGTTGGCCAGTAGCAGCCGCTCGTTGGCGTAGTTGAGGCTGGCCGAGCGGAGGTCCCGGAAGAGCCGCTCCAGCGGCACGGGGGCGTCGCGCATGTAGCCGTGGCGCAGCCCCACCAGCTGGATGAGCGCGTCCACGGCCTCGAAGCAGCGCTCCGCGGCGAGCACCTTCAACCCGTTCAGGCGCAGCTGCAGGGGCACGGCTTCCAGGTCGCCCGGCCCGTCGACCTCGGCGAGCACCTGGCCGAGCAGTGCCGCCACCGTATCGAGGTCCAGTCGTACGCGCGCGAGCCGCGAGCGCACCAGGTCGGACGAGAAGTTGAACTGGCCCCGCGCGCGGGGATCCCGCATGAGCCCGAGCACGGCCCTCAGCGCGCCGCGGGCGGCACCGAGCCAGCAGGCGGCCCAGGCGACGTGGCCGGCCGGGATGAACCGGGCCACGGCGACCGTGCGGAACTCGCCCGGCTCGCCGACGACGTTTGCGGCGTCGAGCGTGCCGGCCAGGCGCACGGCCACGCTGTGGGTGCCCCGCATGCCGAGCGGATTCCACGAGCCGCTGGCGGAGATCGTCAGGTCGTCCCGGTCGGCGTAGACGAGCGTGACGGCGTTCGGCGGAGCCTCGAGCGAGTCGCGCATGGTGATGAGGAAACCGTCGGCGTGCAGTCCTCCCGTGACGATGGGGGCGTCGCGCTCGATGTGGATCCTTCCGTCGGTGCGGTGCAGCGGCGAGTTCGCTGTCAGAAGGTGACCGCCCTTGCCCTTCTCACTTGTGACCGAGGCGACGTAGACCTCGCCCCGGCCGATGCGCGCCAGAAGCCGACCGCGCAGCCGGGGATCGGTGTGGTCGCACAAAACGGCGACCTGTTGGCAATGCATCGCCCAGATCATCGCGGTCGACAGGCACTCCTCGGCCAGCGCCGCCGCGACCCCGGCGACATCGGCGAGCCGTCCGCCGAGACCGCCAGAATCCGCCGGCACCAAAAGCCCCATGAGCCCGCTCGCCCGCAGGGCGGCCAGGCCCCGCTCCGGGAACCGGGCTCGCTCGTCAACGTCGGCCGCCTCCTCGCGCAGCACCGGGCGGACCGCTGCCACGCGCTCGGCCAACGATGGCTCCCGCTCCCGCGGCTCCACGACCGTTGGGCGCTCGGCCTGCCGGGTGGTCATCCCGCACCACCCGCGACGGGCTGCGCGGTGGCCTCCTCGATCGCGGCCCACAGACTCGCCGCGGTGGCAAAGGTCTGTGCCGTCATGGCGCTGTCCGGCAGCACCACCCCGGCCTCGTCCTCGAGATCGAAGAGCAGCTCCACCGCCTGCATGGAGTCCAGACCCAGATCCCGCAGCTGGGCGTCCGGCGCGATGTCGGCGCCATCCGGGAGGTACTTCAGGTGTCGGCGCAGAATGGCGTCGAAGGCCGATTCGTTCACGATGAGCTCCTCGCGTCGACTAGGGCTATGGGCTCCGGTCCGGCGGCGCTACTGTCCACAGCGGATCGGATGAGGGCGAGGCGGGTGACGGACACGATGTCGTCGGAGTCCACCACGATCTCCAGCGGTGGCCGGTGCCCGAGGAAGGCGAGCAGGCCGGCGGTGAGGCCGTACGCGCCGACGTTGGGGATGCTCACGAGATCGCCCGGCCGCAGCGGCGGCAGCTCCACGCCACGGCAGAACACATCCAAGGGTGTGCACAGTGGACCGACGACGGCGGCGCCCGCGAGCCGGCCGGACCGGCCAACGACGCCGTCCGGTTGGATGTCGGGCACGATCCGGGGCAGGCGCTTGAGGCCGGACATTCCGCCAAGGTGGTTGACGCCGGCGTCGAGCACTACGAAGGTCTCGCGCCCGGAAGGCTTCACGTCGACCACCCGGCACACGAGCGTGCCGCAGTCGGCGGTCAGATAGCGGCCGGACTCGAACGTGACCCGCGGCTGTCCGCTGCGCCAGCCGCGCAGGTGCTCGTCGAGG